>Ga0315273_10009597_pt1 | contig 12284 bp, 18 predicted proteins | sample YL17G02_0_MG_FD_205753 | JGI IMG/M metagenome (GOLD analysis project Ga0315273, IMG submission 205753) | Sediment microbial communities from Yellowstone Lake, YNP, Wyoming, USA - YL17G02_0 | ecosystem: Environmental > Aquatic > Freshwater > Lake > Sediment | place: USA: Wyoming | collected... | reverse complement strand
TTCATTATAGCTTCTAAGCACGACGTTTTATAATACACATCAATATCGTTGTAGGTTGTATCATGGAACACACCACACCGAGCGCCGGAGTTAATAATATCAATGAACGGATCCGTTGTATAATATCTGAAAAAATCAGAACCGTATCCAACACGGGCGTTGCTTCTGTCGATCTCAACGATTTTTGTCAAACAATTGACCGGTGATGTAACCCATCCTACAGCCGGATCGTCAATATTTATATTACAATGTGATTCTCGTGGATTAGCGTCTGGATTGTTAATATAAAATTCTGCAACCGCCTCTCCGAAACTCATAAATATCCTATCTGTGCTCAGTCCTGCTACTTTGCTATGTGGAAAATTGTATAATCCGAATTGTAATTTGAATTTGAGAGCTTCGTTTTTCCCATTATACGAATCCTTATTAACAGCAACATATACCGGATAATCGATCCGGTTGTTCCCGTGTGTAGACACGCGTTCAAGTAAATAATCCATACATGTTAAGGATTCTTCATCCCCTTCTACCGTAGCACCCATTCCAAGATTTTCAAGTTTCTCGATACATTCGAAAAGATAATCTCCGAGTATCTGTGGATTAGACCAATCGTTTTTATCCATAAGACCCCCAGATATCAACTTTTTCTGTGCCATCGTGTATTCGCCACTACTTTTGTTTCTTTCTGGAACCGCGCGCCAACTCTTCTGAAATGGAACCACCATAATCCGGTGGGTTAGCGTTTTCTGTTATTACGTTGATAAACGCATTCATTATTAATCGGTCTTCTTTATTTATCTTTTTAGCAGCACCCATGTAATACCATTCGTTGAAAAGTTATATAAAGGTATCTGACAATACTACTATACATGCCAAGTGGAAAAGACATATTCAAATTCCTCAAGAAGCACGGTGCAGCCGACTTCGAGGAAATCGTTGCAGATACTGGTATAAATCCGGACGAGCTTGCGACAACCATCGATCAATATATGAAAAACCAGTGGATAGATCACCTTCCAAATGGAAAGTACCGGGTAAAGTTCTTCCTGGATCCGCCACTCGTTGACGAACCCATTGCCACCAAATATTATGATTACACAAAAATACAAGAGAAACTCCAGGGTGCTGGTACAATCCCGATCCCGGCAGATATACCGCGGAAATGGAGAAATCCGAACCTGCAATATATGCCCACACAGATCGACCAAGGGGGGCGTGGCACCTGCGTGGGATTTTCTACTGCTATTGGTTTGACACTGCTATACTTTGCAATAACCAAAGATTTTCCAACTCCGGAAGATCTCAAAGCTATACGCCGTGATGTTGAAGAGCAACTTGGGTGCGCGAACGCAAAACCATTGGTGCGCGACGACTTCGGGAAGCGGTGGAAGAGTGCGCAATTTGTGTATGAACGAAGCCGCGAACTCGGTGGAGTAACGTCACCATCCGGATCGTACCTCAGCGCTGCTGTGAGAGCAATAAAAGAATATGGCTCTTGTTTTGAAACCGAGTGTTGGACATCAAAATCTCCATATTGTGTTGCACAGTTCTATCCGATGTTACCGGGCGAAACTGGAGAACAGAGTAAAGCGCGCATAATGACTCTTGGATCAGAACACAAAACGAATGGGTATGCAACAGTACTGGACTTCGAGCAGTTTTGCGTCGCGATTTATACTCAGTGGAGAGATCAAAAGGGTGGGGGGTTTGGGCTTGTCCCAATTAACATCTACGAAAACTACACGAGTAATGGGTGTGTGGGGAATTATCCAGAGCCGAGAGGAGAAGTTGCTGGATCTCATGCACAGTGTTGTGTCGGATATGATTTGGATGCGGGAACCATCGAATTCAAACAATCGTGGGGAAAGAACTGGAGTGATATGGGTGGAATTTCTAAATCGTATTGGGACGAAGCCGCTGGAGCTGCATTTATTATTCTCGACGACGAAGAGGCAAAAGCTGGACAATCTATATATACACGTGTAGAAATATCCGCGAATGTGCCTTGTAATTACACAATTAACGGAGATGTGCATACAGTAAATCCACTCGTCGTCGCGTTGGAGCGCGGCAAAACGTATACTATCGTCGCTCTCCCGATCAACCCGGATGTGTTAACGTTGCCATCACTTGAGCACACTATAACTCCCAACCAGGATAGCCAATTGGTTAATTTTGTGTTCGCGTTTAAGCAACCCAAAAAAACGTGGGTTGAAATGCTTATAGAACTTATTCGCGCGATAATGACGCGTCTTGGTATCAAATAACTTTTTTTATCTACAGTGATGACATTTGCTGCACGTAATCATGTATTTGCCATTATTCAACTTTGCGAGCTGTTTCAATCCATAGTCTGGATCGCGCATCTCTTCGGTGATTTCAGACAGATCACGAAAAACGGGATATGGCACCTTTGATACATCTATCATACATACCAATTCATCAGAAAACTATATAAACATATCGCGACAAGGTATTGGTAGGTGTGATATGGTAGAAGTATCAGATTTTGGATTTGTATTGAATTACGCACTCTACAACGAACTCCCGGCTTCCGCTACCGGATATATTGAAGGTGGGTGCGGGAATTATATGCCCCCGCCCGGATATGCAATTGAATCGTGCGAACCCGCCGGAATGATTATGCTTGGGGGAAACACGCGGCATGATCTTTTTAAAATCCGTCTTATACAAGCAGATATGGCAAATAGCCAGACCATGATTCTGGTTGGTGGAATAGCTTTTATATCTGTTGTTGGAATCGCCTTATATATTATGTCCAAACGCGGAGCACAGAAACGCACGTATAGTATGATTTAATACTCTTTTTTATGATCCCGAAGGAAGTTCCAATTGCACAAGCGCGTGCAAAATATTAACAATTACATTTTCTGGATTTTGTCCGTTTGCAACCACAACCTGGCTGTCGAGTAAAGAAAACGCTTCGATGATCTCCGATAGTTTTTCTGCGCAAAACTCTCTGAGTTCTTCGTCTATAAGAAGTGGTTGACAAAAGTATTGATAACCATCTTTTATAATGAGACCATCTTCTTCCAGGAACCCCAAATGATACGCCACTTTTTGTGGGACAAGCCGCATCTTCTTGGCAATGGCTGATAGCGAGAGAGGCTTCTTAGCGTTAACCAGTACCTTGAGTATTTTAAATCGGGTGTCGTTTTCCATATTATTCGTCTATAATATATCGAACGGGAAAACCCTCGCGCAGCTCTGTGATAAATATGGGCACCGCATCGATCCCGAGTTCTGAAATTATTTCGAATCCTTTTTCATCTCCAACGTCGGTTAGTTTCACAATTCCCTTCTTAATCTCCTTTCGTAGATTGTGTTTCAACTCTTCACACGTTGGACAGCCTTCACTGGTAATAAGCCATCTCTGTAGAATATCCTTTTCTTTAAAGGAAATCAGAGTGACGTTCTTATCGCGCTTTTTGCTTGCGCCCTTTTGCTTTTCTTGGCGCTCTGTGCGCTTGTTTCGTGCTTTTATCATCTTCTATCCTCCTAACCGAGAGAACGCTCGGTAAATTTTCTTCGTTGATACTCTCGGATTCCCGCGGGTTGTTAATCTGGCGATATATTTTCACCCTGTCCTCTACGAGTTTCTTCTGTTTCTTTGTCAAATCGTACCACGAGAGATTCGACGGTATTTCTCCGCCTTCCTTGAGTCTCTGTAATGCCAATATTTTCTCACTGACATCCAGGATCTCTCCGGTTTTTTCACTCACGAGATCGATCGTTTCGGTAAGAGTGCTTTTACACACCCCACATTTTGATTGTGCGCGCGCGCGCTCAAGTTCTGTAATTGCGGTGTTAATGTGCTCGTTTGATTCACGTATGTCCCGTTCGACAGACTCTCTTGGAGACATGCGCGCGCGCTGTGGTGGCAACTTATTTTTATTTACAATTTCTAATAGTTTGTCATGGTGATCGTTCATTTCTTTTTGTTTGTCTTCTTTGGATTGCCCAAACAACATATTTAGAAATCCGTTCACCCCGAGATCAACAAGTTTTGTAACCTGATATCCCGCTGCATTTGAAGCACTATTCATAGCATTGTCAGCGATTGTCTGCGCGATTTCTTCACCCACCATTCTGCACCCCATCTAAGATTTCATCCACCTGTTTTTTCAACCAGATTTTTCCCTTATTATCTGGAGTATTAACTATAATGTTAAAAAGTATTGGATGATCTGTAGCCAACCACTTTAGCACCACTGTGTCAAAACCGCCGAATTGGGCATCTACTACTTTTCTAACATCAGAAATCATCGAAAGATCTGATATTGGAAACGATTTTGCATATCCGTTGATATCCCCGCCCTCGGAGTTCCATAACGATGTATCATCATGTATGGCTGCAACCAATTCCTTCGGGGAAACGCTTTTGAGCGCTCCATTTATGATACCACGAATTACTTCGATCGCGATGGTAGTCATGAATCCACCTTTAATTGTAGTTTTGTCAATGCCAAACATTATATCACCACACTATTTGTCATTTCGCTATAATATAACTTTGGGTTTACGTGCTGGTTCTGTCACAATTTCCTGGTCGGAATCCCTGGTGTCTTCCTTGGTGTATTCCGTGGTTTCCCGCGAATTGTTCTGTGGTGGTGCCCCAGCATTGAATGTTGAACCGCACGTACCGCACGAAATCTTCGTGTCTCCCGGATAAGCAATTATATCACTTCCGCACGTCGGACACGGAATTGACAATGAACCGTCCGATTGTGTCACCCCTTTTACATGATATTTCTCGACATCCCTCTGGGTTTCGGAGTCATCAGATTCTATAGCGCGCGGTTGCGCGCTGGATTCGATCTGTGGTTTGGGTTCCTGCACGTTTTCAACTCTCACTGCCTTTTGCGGCTCGGCTTGCGCCCGCGGTGGAGGTGTTAAACCACTGGATTGTACTTGCGTTGCTTGCATTGCTGCTGTTCTCTGGGTTTCAAGGTAAGCCGTTGCAAATGATTCACCGATCTTGGTAAGAGCTTGTCCTGCTAGATCGCGTGCAAAAGCGCGTCCCTCTGCCTTGTCCCTGAAATCAGCCTGCGCAAGCTCAAGATCGTTTGCGAGCTTCTGCAACTGAATTCTCTGAGTTAATTCCTCAGTGGTATGGGTCAAGGGGGGAGCGCTTCTCACTTTTTTTAATTCCATCAGCTCCTGTATAAGAATTTTCTGCATTGGATCTTCCCTATTGGATTTATCAAGCGTATTCGTCAACAATGTTTTGTTGAGATCCGATTGATTTGTTAGGAGTGACACAAGTAGTGGATCTGTTTTCTGAGAACCGGCTCCAGATTCTGTAGGTCTCTGTTTCAACACATCAAACACAAGCGCGCGCATCTGCGCGAGCTCGTTCTGCAACGTATCTTCGCGTTTTGTAGCAGTCAGCGCCGTTTGGAGTTTCTCAAACCGTGCTTCAAGTTCCTCAGAAATCATTTGTTTCACTTGGAACGGGGACATTGCTGGAGCTTCACGTCGCAATGGAACCGCCTGTGACTGCATGCGCGGATCGTTATACCGCGGATCCGGGTAGTGTGGATCTTGGTACTGTGGAGCGTATGGATCTCCTCTCGGTGCATACGGATCTCCACGCTGAGGATATCCACCTGGATATGGAGCGCCGATTGGGGGAGCACCACGGCTAAGTGGGTTGTTGAACGGCGGGATGTTCGTTGCACCGGTATTGTTCAGCCGCATGTTGCCAGCTGGTGTTCCAACCATATTCATCAAATATCTCTCTCGTTCCCTGCGCTTATCTTCCTTATACAACTCAGCCTGGTATCGCTGCGCAATCTTTGCTGCCGCAGCAGGAGAAATGTACATCTGTATTACTCCCTGGATTGCCGCTGGCTGCCACCCATCTGGCTGCAAGTCGATATAATCAAAAATGCGCGACATAGATGTTTCGTCTACGCCACTCTCTTCAATCACATCCTTGAGAATTTCGTTCGGATCCACCGGCTCGTCCTCCGCTACCGATCTGCGCGTAGTTTTGCGCTTACGCTTGCTTCCTCGGCGATCGTCTTCGTCGTCTTCATCGTCGTCATCGTCGTCGTCTTCTTGGACTACATCACGAACTCGCGGTCGTGTTTTTTTAGTTTGTTTCTTATTTTTGACGGGAGTTCTTTCATACTCATCGTCGTCGTCTTCTTCGTCGTCTTCGGTATCTTCTTCATCTGAAACAGTCCTGAACCTCTGAATTTTCTTCTGCTTTCCAGTTATATCATCTGCTGTTTCTACCTGCGCGGTGTATTCTTTTTCACCGGCATCTTCATCATCTTCATCGTCATCTTCGTCATCATCCTCTTCCTCTTCTGGAACGCTGGCGTTTGTAACCAAAGCGCCATTTTTCCTAGCCGCATCCTGAAGTGCAGATCCGTTTACCGGAATTGATGCCGTTGATGTCGGTGATGGTGATTGGTTTGATAACGATGCAAAGAGATTACCCACAGCTACGTGGTCGCGCGGATTAACTCCGAACGATTGGAATACCTCTTCCTTCCGTAATCGCGCGACTTTGTTGCATTTCGGGCACAATGTCACGAAGCTCTTTCCACTGCTACTCGCCTGTATCTTCTCTTTCGGGACTTTGAACTTGTGCCCGTTGATACACTTCGTGGAAATCAGCATTTGATCAGTATTGTCCATCTGTTCTTCCAAGTCCACCATCTACTTCACCTTTCGAATTGATTTCTTTCATCTCCTTTACTGGAACCTGACTAAACTTGTTAAATGTCAGGTACAGCGCAAGTATACTGCTTGCAAGAACACTTCCGCCTTTCATCGCGAGCATACTCCGCTCTTCGTAGGGAAGATCTTCTCGTGTAAATCCTTGAACAAGTGTTGCCGCACCAGCTCCAATCACAGCTCCGCCCGCGGATGATATTCCAGCAAGATCCTTGAATGTTTCAAGTGCTAGGAACGGATTGTTCTCTGGAAGAGCAAGTCCCATTCCTCCCTGTCTTGGAGCCACTTGCCCCCCGGAGTTTCTCAACACAATATCACCAGACTTAATCCCCTTGTCGATACCTTTTAGCAGCGCCTGAATTTTTTTTACGCGCCGCGATACGGAAACACCGTTCTTTAGTCCAAAACGCGAAGCGATTTCTTTATACGAAAGTCCCTCCATATGCAATTTGAACATTTCGATGTCCCGATCTTTGACATTTTTTGACTTCAAAATGTCGACATCAGCCATCCCATTCATATGAATAGTATGATTGTGCACAATACTATATATAGTTTATGCTCGAAATCGATATATCCATTAAGTTTATATATCAACAAAACTACCAATATACTATGGTAAACCGTGAAGTGTGGTTACAGTTGTCGAGTGGACTGGGGCGTGGATACCCGGATTCATATTTTGATCCACAACAGCTTGCAACTGGAACAAAAATAGAGATGGAACACACTTCAAATCAAAAAATTGCAAAAGAAATCGCTAAAGATCACCTGGTGGAATTTCCAGATTACTACACGTATTTGCTTGAAATGGAATATCGATTAAAAAATAGAGAGTGTATACGAAAAGTTTTTGGATGGTAAATTCACTCTATTTCATCATCCAAATCGCACGCTTCATCGTCGCAATCATCGTCGCGATCTGGGCGATCTTCTCCACCCGACATTATAGCATCATAATGTCTCTTATCGGGTGCCCATCCGAACAACACGTGCTCCACAACGCCAGTGAATGCTGCGAGATCCTTATATCCATTTGTTAGAGTTGGTGCTATAACTCCGAATATGTCATTGAACTCTCCGATTTCATCACGTGTGATGAGAAGATAATCATACTCGTCGAAGAACGACGGATTTCCGAGCATCCTCTTGATCGCCTTGATTTCTTTCGGATCCAGAATGTAATACAGCGTTTTCGAATACGATACGAGACTTTGTACCTTTCCGTGAGGCTTGTTGATACAATACCACCGAGGTTTTCTCCGTTTTAACGGAATATATGAAGCTCTACGTGCCATAATACACTATATAGGAAAGAAACTATAAAAAGGTTTTGGTATTAATCGTAGAAACACTTGCACTTCTGAGCCATTTTGACGGTTTCTTCACGAAATTCTTTGGATATCTGTGACAAAGTCGCGTGATATTTCAAAATTTCATTTTCGTCGAGTATTCCATTGAACATTATTATAGCAGCAGAAACCGCCCCGTAAGCCACGTAAAATTTATGAATGCAGTCGATTGTACCAACCATATCAGCGCTTTTAATCGAATCTTTAGCACACTTTGAGATAGTATTCAATCCAGAAATATACCCCACGATTTTTTCTACGCAATCAGCCCTATCCATATTTAGTCTCCTTCGCAAAAAATAATCTACACATACAGTTTCCGCGTTCGAGTATTTCATCCTTTGCTTTTTTACATGGACATATGTTATCCTTGTTCGGTTCCCCGGGAATTATCACACGACATGGACAATACGGCTTGCCATATTTTACGGTATTCTTCGCAAGCCCCGCGTATATCTTTCCCAGTGATTTTAAATCCGGGTTAAGTGTGCAATTCTCTTGAACGGTAAAACCGAGCGAAACGGCGCGCACGAATATCTCAGCAGCGCGCAATTTTTCCAAATCGCGTTCTTCTGATTTCATCACTTGCCCCCATTCGCGTGATATGTCATCACATTCACCACTCCTTCGGACAATCTCCACGTGGTTATTTTCGTCTGGGAATCTCTGGATACGGGTTCTACGACGCGCGACGTACTCCATTTGTAGATCTCCCCGCTAGTCATATCTGGGAGAACCGTATCTTTCAAATCGCGCATGGTAAACACCTCATGACCATATTGAGTAAATACTTTATTAATCCTTTCGCGCGATTCCTCGCTCCTTAAATACCGTATGGATGGGAGACCTGGCTTTCCTCTAATCATTTTTCTTCTCCACGGGTCTCCGCATCGAGCATCCAACGAGCTTAAGAATCTTAAGTCCTTCTTTTGTCATATCTTCTCCAATCAGATGGCAAAATACGTCATCGCCAACATCAAATTCACACCGCCATTTGCACCCATCAAGGCAATAAAATTTCATTTCACACATCCTTTTGTATATAACATACTCCACCAAGTTTGATCTCTATCAAATCCTCAAACACTTTAATCCACGTGAGCTTGTCCTTAGCGACCACTCCGTGCTCCCGCGCAGTTAACAGAACGAATTTGTTTGGATCTCCGTGGATATAGTATTTAATTTGTTTTGGATGTTTTCGCGTTCCGATGTTAATCATCGCGTAATATCCTTGCGCATCCTCGTCCCACCCACAACACGCTTTCTTTTGGTAATATACGTGATGGCGTGAGAGCGCGCGTCCTCCGTTGTCTTCTTTGTTTTTCCCGGATAAAATACTTTGATAATTTTGCGCTTTGTCAATACGTCTCCATAAATCGGGGCACCACAACTCGCAGTATCTTAGTGGGGCGCGATATCTAACATTACCATACCAAAATCCACCAACCTTTGATTCTATAAGTCTAAATCTCCAATTGGGGTTTTGAGAACGGTTCTGTATCATCTTTTCATGATCGCTGCGCCACTCCAAATCATGCGAATTTTTTATCCCAACTTCTTTATTCTTACGCACCCATTCTGGATTTTGAGCATTCCTTCTCCCAACTTCTTTATTCTTGCGTATCCATTCCGGATCTTTATACAAATCTCCACCTATATTATGATTCGCTTTTTTATTCTTGTGTATCCATTCCGGATCTTTAGATCGCTTTTGGGCTGCTTCCCTATAATTACGCAGTGATTCTTCTCGTTTTGCAGGATCTTTTGGCAGCGTCATATCACGCCACGTCCTGGGACTCCTCGATATCCGGGGTAATCGCATCCAATTTTATAATATCTTCCAATACCTTGAAAGAAAAATTTTTGTATTTCCAACACATAAATTTAGAGCCATCTGCTCTGACAACGATCCCCTCTCGGATATGTGTAGAATCGAGTGTAGAATCCCCATCGACAAATTTATCGGCGATTTTAAGAAACTTTTCTCGGAATGTATCTCTGAAAATCAAACGACCGAGTTCAGGAACGTGATTTACATCCATTTCTGCGCATCGGTGTTTCACCTTGTCCCACGAATAGTCTACCTCGCGACCATCCTCGTTTGTCATACTCATTCTGTAGACGTACACTTCGTGCGCACCCGGAGGACACCCATAAGTAAACGTGGTAGTCTTGCCATACTTTTTAATAAAATCTTTGTCGCGTGTTTTTAAATTATCACATACGGGCATTATGGTGATACCCTCAGAAGCATACCCCACCACTTCGTAGTACACGCTCTCCCCCTTGTGAAGTTTCCCATCAAACCTTTTGTGTGCGTACTCGCGGAACTTCTCGTTCTCTCCGTAATATCCCGTATGAGATATGAAATCTTTGAGCACTACCTTGCGTGTTCCGCATACGTACTTGTATTCACGATGCGGTTGGATCGCCGTGCTCCGTAGCACTCCGTTGATAAGTCGTCCATACCACGGCATTCGTTCCTCAATGGATCGTGCCGACCTTTGACTTGTACCGTGTTGCTTCTCTGTAATAACGAGGAACATTCCATCTTTGAGCTCATCAAGTTTGTATGCGAGCTGTTCGGTATCTGGCATTTCGTGGAAGAGCGGGAACTTTGACTTCTCTCTCGGTTTCTTGTCGCGCGCCGAGAATGTTTTGGTAGAGATAAATTTTTCGCAAATTTTGTGCCCTGCCAACTCGCTGAACGCAAATCCTACTTTGAGATCGCTTGTGTCAAACCCGGTGTATACCAGCGTATTAAGCGAGCAGAAGAAGCCATCACTCTTCTCTCCCCGGATCTTCTGCGTGCGCACTTTGCCATTTGCGTCGAATAGTCCTCCTATATTCTTTCCTTCCGCGTCAAGCTTGCGCACAAGGTTGTTCGCAGTCAGGAATTCGTCGGATAGTCTACCGTCAGCTGGAAAATACGTACCTATGTCGTTTTCCTTCGTATCGAGACCAACAACTACTTGTGATCCTAGACATTCTCCAAGAAGGAGTTTATCGGCGTTGGGATGTTTTCTTACATTCGTTATTTTGGTGATAAATGCCGTATATGTCATAATTTGTTATTCCACCTCTCCAGTTAAATTACAATATCTCCATAAGATCACGTCTATAGTTCCGATGCGGATCTCCGGACGATGCTTATGAATACATTGACAAAGTTCATCCGGGGTATCGAAACCGTATTGATCCGCGAGCCGTAGGAGCCACCGATCGGGCTTCACACAGTCGATCCCGATGTTGCGGGCGAAATGACGAGACGACTTCTCTCCCATCTGGGCGAGAGTGCGGATATACGCAATTCTCTCGTCGTCGGTAGTCTTATTCTTGATGATATCAAGAATTTCACTGTGTAAAGCCCACACGACCATTATTGCGTCGCGATGGCGACCGTTCGCGATTGATAGGAACGGATTTTCATCGCCGCGTTTAGCTGATTCAAGAAATTTGTCATATAATTTCTGAACAACGCGGTTATTGAGCCCGGATGACGACAAAACGGCAAAGGTATATTGCAATGCAAAAGTCCCCGGGGTTATATCCATTAATCGAAAGCTCTGGCAATTATCAATCTCCCATTGATATCCGCGTTCTATTATCATTGCTTTTGCCTTGTCAAAAAAGGCAACACACGCAAGAGCGTTCGTTTTGGTCATTTGTATTGTTATATTGGTTATACTGGTTAAAAAAGGTTCGGATTAGTTAATGTTGTATCTGTGTCGATCTTTTACTTCCTGCTTTTTTCCGGAGTTGAATCCGCGCAAAGCCTGCAAATACCCAGTCACACGCGAAATCACTTCCACGTCCTCAGACCCACATGGGCAGGTTGGAACACCGCACACAGGGCAATAATGTATTCCCCCGGTGATATCCTGCACGCACTGACAAATATGATCGTTGATGCAGGCTTTTTCAACCGGATCTCCACACACCGGGCACTTCGGGGTTCTTTTTTCATCTTCAAACTTTATATCGTCATCATCTATAAAAAGAAAGCACGTTCTGCACTTGTATTTCTGTGTTTTTTTATCCATACTTAACCCCGCATTCTTCTCGGATTGGGAAAGTTTCCACTATGTGCCTAAAGACGCAAGCACTCTGTTTCTTCCCCAAACTCGTGCGATCTATATATGGTATTTACGAGATAATATATCTTGTGTTAAGCTATATTACATCAGGTGTATCCGTGGTTTTTCCACACAGCTAGAACCC
>Ga0315273_10009596_pt1 | contig 12285 bp, 9 predicted proteins | sample YL17G02_0_MG_FD_205753 | JGI IMG/M metagenome (GOLD analysis project Ga0315273, IMG submission 205753) | Sediment microbial communities from Yellowstone Lake, YNP, Wyoming, USA - YL17G02_0 | ecosystem: Environmental > Aquatic > Freshwater > Lake > Sediment | place: USA: Wyoming | collected... | reverse complement strand
TGACCCGCGAGCGCGAGGACCGTGCCAACAGCGATACCCGATGGACGTTTCATACGCGGCCGAGCGGTGGCGCCGCGCGGATCAGAAGGCGAGCGACAGGTAGGCGGTCAGACCCGAGTACGAGTAGTCGACAGAGATCGCGGGGTTGGCGTCGTGCCCGGCCGTGATCTTCGTATACGCGTAACCGCCGCCGAAGCCGACGTTCTTCCACGGGTACCAGCTGATGAAGCCGCCGGTGTCGATCATGCTGCCGCTGTAGCCCGAGATCGTCACCGTCGGCAACCCTCTCAGCTGGCCGCTGATCCAGAGGCCGGGGAGAAGCGTGTACCGCGCGTAGACGCCGATCGCGGGAATCGGGGCCACGAAGGTCCGGTCGTCGACCGCCCTGTTGCTCGAGACCGTGCCGCCGGGACCCGAGATGGAACCGCTCCCCTCGATCGAGGTGGTGTGGAACAGCGCCGAGATTCCGAGCTTCGCTCCGAGCTCCAACTGTCCCGTGTTGACGAAGGAGTAGGCGTAGTACGCGTCGACTTCCGTCACGCTGAACCTCGAGTCGACCGTCGCTCCCGCGCGGTAGACGTGGTCGCCGAACTGGATGTCCTTCGTGATCGTGTGCGAGGCTGAACGGACGTAGGTCAGGAGGCCGAAGTCGAAACGGCCGTGCCGGCCGAAGCGCCAGTACCCCTGGGTCCGGAAGCTCGTCTTCTTCGAGTCCTGGCCGAGGTCCCTCTCGAAGTCGATCGTGGTGCCGTTGCCGAGGGTCGCCGAGTCGAGGCGCAGCGTCGTCGTGAAGTCCTGGAAGAACCCCCCGAGGTCGAGGCTGAAGCGCTCGTCCATGCCTTTGACGTCCGCGTAGGACTGCGCGGCGGCCGGCGTGGCGAGGGCGATGAACGCAGCCGCTCCGATCGCGGCCAGGATGCGAAGGTGTCTCATGGAGCCTCCCCTTGACGGCAGGAATGGTATCTGAAGATCGATATGCGCATATGGTCGCCGTTCCTGAACCCCCGTGCCATTGGACCAAGGTCCAATAGCACGGGTCGCTCCCGCAACGTTCCCTTTCAGTAGACGGGGCGGCAGGGTCAAGGGAGTCTGGCGAAACTGCTGCGCGAGGAAGGCCGCGACAGGCTCGGGGGGGGCCCTGTGCGGCGGAGGCAGCCGCGTGAGGACGGAATACGTTTCGACCAGGACGTGCGCCGGAACACGCGGCCTCGCGGAAGATCACGGGCAGTTCCTCGACCCGGAACGGCTGCGGAGCCTTGAGGAGAGCGCGGAGCGCGTCCTTTAGGCTCTTCGTCCCGCCGGCCGCCGTGCGGATGCGGTCGTCCATCTCGGCAGCGAGGCGGCGCGCGGGGGTCACAGGGGCGGCCTCCTCCGGTGCCACTCGGTCCGAGCCTGATAGGCCGTGCCGAGGGCGACGAGCGTCTCGTCGAGGAATGCGCGGCCCGTGAACTGGAACGCCGTGGGCAGGCCCTTCTCGCCGAAGCCGTTCAGCACGGACAGCGCGGGCTGGCCGACGAGGTTGCCCGCCCCGATCACGGACGGCCCCCCGCTGATCCCGGGGTAGGCCTTGTCGAAGTCCGGCCCGATCGGATACGCGACGCTCGGCCGCGAGGGCGAGACGAGGGCGTCGAACTTCGCGTAGAGCGCGTCGAGCGCCTTCTTCATCGGCGCGCGCAGGCGCATCGCCTGGATGTAGTCGACGGCGAGCGTCATGGACGCGGCATAGCCGCCCCAGCGGTCGTTCGGAACCTTGAGCTCCTTCGCGCGCCCGCTCTCGACGAGGTCGCGGAACGCGCTCGCGCCTTCGGCCGAGACGATCGTCCCGACGGCCGGGCCGTACGGAAAGTCCGGAAAATCGACGTCAGGGACGATGTCGCAGAACGTCCCGAGCACCTTGAGCGACTCCTCGAAGTTCTTCCGCACTTCGGGCTGGACCTTCTCGGCCGTGCCCTTGATGACGCCGATTCGAAAACGGCGCGGCTTCGCGCCCGCGGCCTCCGGGCGAAACGGGCGCGCGACAGACGAGGGGTCGAGAGGGTCTTTTCCCGCGATCGCGCCCATCACGAGGCCGCAGTCCTCGGCCGTCCGGCAGATGGGGCCGAGCTTGTCGAGCGTCCAGCAGAGCGCCATCGCGCCGTGCCGGCTCACGCGCCCGTACGTCGGGCGGAAGCCCGTGACGCCTGAGAAGGCCGCGGGCGTGATGATGGAGCCCGAAGTTTCCGAGCCGATCGAGAAGCCGGCGAGCCCGGCGGCGGTGGCGGCACCCGGGCCCGACGACGACCCGCCCGACCAGAAGTCCGTGTTCCAGGGCGTCCGCCCGGGCCCCGTGAAGGAAGCGTCCGCGTTGTTGTAGCCGAAGCCGCCCGCGAGCTCGACCATCGCGAGCTTCCCGATGAGGACGGCGCCCGCCTCGCGCAATTTCGTGACGACCGTCGCGTCTTCGTCGAAGACCTGGTTGCGGTACGGCTCGGCGCCCCACGTCGTCGGGATGCCTTTCGTGGCGAGGAGATCCTTCACGCCGTAGGGGATCCCGTGAAGCGGCCCACGCCACTTTCCGGCCGCGATCTCGGCCTCCGCCGTCCTGGCTTCTCGAAGCGCCCGTTCGCGCGTGACCGTCACGACCGCGCCGAGCTTCGGTCCGATGCGTTCGAGCCTCTCGAGGTAGCCCTCCGCGAGCGCGACGGGGGAGATCTGCTTCGCTTTGATCCTCTTCGACAGCTCGGAGACGGAGAGGAAGAACGTGTCCTCGGCGAAGGGAGCCATCAGCGGCCTCCCGGGAGTTCCGCGAAGAAGACGACGTCGGGCTCGTCCGCGTTCGTGAGCGCGACTTTCTTCATCGCCTCGGCGCCCTTGAGGCGGCCGTCCAGCGCCTTAGCTATCTCGCCGAGCTGTTCGCCGGAGAGGTGCTTGCCCCAGCGAATGCGGACGACTTCCGTGAGCGCCTCGGCAGCTGAAGACGGAGCTTCGGGAGTGGGAACAGGCGTGGGAACGGGGGTGGGGGTGGGGGCGGGAGAGGGCGCCGGCGCGGCCTGGCCGAGGGCGACGCCGGCCCCCGTGAAAGCGGGCGCCGCCGCCGCGAGCGCGAGACTCTTCGCGAATCCGCGGCGCGAGGGCGAGGGCGGCCGGTTCGAGTCGGACATCTTTCGCCTCCTGCTTCAGATCGGCGCGTCGCCCACGACCCGATCGCGGCCCCGCTTCTTCGCCTCGTACATCAGCGCGTCCGCCCGGGCGACGACCGAGGCCACGGTGTCGTCGCTTCGCGCCTCGGTCACGCCGATCGATACGGTGACCTCGAGGCCCGGGACCGCCGGCACGCTGGAGCTCGCGACGAGCGCGCGCAGCCTCCCGCCGGCCTCCGTGAGGCGTTGTTTTTCGAGCCCCCCGACGAGCACGACGAACTCCTCGCCACCCCAGCGCCCGAGGAAGTCGCCGCCTCTCAAGGCGTTCGCGAGCGTCTTCCCGACGACCCGGAGCACCTCGTCGCCCGCCGCGTGGCCGTGGCGGTCGTTGACGCTCTTGAACCTGTCCACGTCCACGAAGAGGAGCCCCACCGGCAGGCCGTAACGCTTCTTCTCCGCGAGCCTCGAGGTGAGCTGGATCTCCGAGTAGCGGCGGTTTCCGGCGCCGGTGAGCGGGTCGATCAGAGAGAGGGCCTCGAGCTCCCGGATCCGCTCCGCAGCGAGAACCTGCCCGGAGATGTCGTTGAAGACCTCGACGGCGCCGACGATCTCGCCGGCGATCCCCCGGATCGGAATCGCGCGCACCGTGATCGGCACGCGATGCCCCTGCTTGTGGTGGAGGAACAGCTCCGCGACCTTTTCGCGGCCGTCGCGCATCGTGGCTTCCATCGGGCAGCCGTCGTTGCAGAGGAGCCGGCCATTCGGATCCATGTGCTGGAGCAGGCCGCCCGCGCAGTTCCGGCCCAGGACCTCGTCCCTGGAGTAACCCGTGAGACGCTCGGCGCCGCGGTTCCAGTACGTGATGCGCCGGGACCGGTCGAGGATGTAGATCCCCTCCCCGAGGTTGTCGATCAACTCCTTGAAGAGGCCGTCTTCCTGCACGCGTCGCCCCCTCTCCAATGTTACGGGTCAGGGTACAGCAGGAACGAAGCCCGGCGCTTTTCGAACTCCATCGCGCCCGCCTCCCACGCGGCCGTAATCTCGCCGGCGGTTTCGCCGCGTTGGAATCGGGCGAGGGCGGCGGTGTTCACGAGGAGCCTGTTGAAGCGGTCGGACTTCCAGTCGTTCGGGTGCAGGTCGCGAAGTGCCGTCGCCGCGTGGAAGCCGAGCGCGACGGCGTTCAGCGCGTCGCGGTTTACGAGCGTGATGCGCACGCCCGAGCACCTCTCGCCTTTCAATACGGACGACGCCGGCGTGAACGTGACGGGCGTGAAGCGCACGCCGCTGATTCCGCGCGCGTTCAGCGTCGCGGCCATGCGGGCGCCGTCCATCCACGGGGCGCCGATTTGCTCGAACGGTGCGTCTGTGCCGCGGCCGACCGAGACGTTCGTGGTCTCGAGGAGGCCGATCCCGGGGTAGAGCGCCGCCTCCGTGACGGAACGAAGGTTCGGCGACGGGTTTGCCCACGGGAGGCCCGTCTCGTCGTACCAGAGGTCGCGGGAGTAGCCCGCCATCTTCACGACCGTCAGGTCCGCGCCGATCTTCCGCTCGGCGTTGAAGAGGCCGGCCAGCTCGCCAATCGTCATCCCTGTACGGATCGGCACGGCGTGGTACGCGACGAACGTGAGCGCGTTCGCGTCGGCGGGCGGCCCTTCCATGACGTCCGACCGGATCGGATTCGGCCGGTCGAGGACGACGACCTTCACGTTCGCCTTCGCGGCCTCCTCGAGGACGTAGCCGAGCGTCGTGAGGTATGTGTAGAAGCGGCAGCCCGCGTCCTGCAGATCCACGATGACCGCGTCGAGGCCTGCGAGATCCTCCGGCTGCGGCCTCCGCGACTCGGGTGTGTCGCCGTAGAGCGAGCGCACGGAGAGGCCCGTCTTCTCGTCGACGGAGTCCGAGACCTTCCCGTCGAGCGCGCCGCGAATCCCGTGCTCCGGAGAGAAGAGCCGAATGAGCGTGACGCCCGCGGCGCGCGCCGCCGCACCATTTAGAACCTCGATGGCCGATCGCCCGTCCCTCGTGAGTCCCGTGTGGTTTGTCAGGAGCGCGATGCGCATTCCTGCGATGGCCTTGAATGCAGATTCTTCGAGTGAGTCGATGCCGGGCCGGACCTGCCCCACGACGCGCGCCTGCGCAGCCGCAGCCTCTCTTCCACTCGAAGCACGCGCCGAAGGCGGGCGGCTCTCGTCCCCGCGAGGCGCCGGAGGCGCGCTCGTGCTCTTCGGACTCGACCGCATGGCGCCGACCGCCGTCATGAGCGCAGTCCCTTCCGAAGCCATTCGAAGCTCTTCCGGTTTCCCGTCCGTGATCGCGGCCGCGACGATCGTCGCGACTTTGCCGCGCAGCGGGCCGACGTTGCCGGACTCGTCGGGGTGGTTGCGGTTCGTCAGGAGGATCACGAACGTGTCCGTCGCGGCGTCCAGCCACATCGACGTGCCCGTCCAGCCCGTGTGCCCGAAGGAGCCGAGCGGGAAGAGGTCGCCGCGGTTCGACGAGAACCCGGTCCCGACGTCCCAGCCGAGGCCGCGCAGGCCCTCGTCTCCGTAGAAGCGCGGGCGGATCATCGAGGCGACGCCCGCGGGCGACAGGACGCCTCCGCCGCCCATGAGCATCGCGACGCAGAAGCGGGCGAGGTCGTCGGCGGTCGAGAAGAGGCCCGCGTGGCCCGCGACGCCTCCGAGCGCGAAGGAGCGCGGGTCGTGGACAGCCCCGCGCCGGATCACGCCGTTGATGCGCTCGGTCGGGGCGATTCGGGAGAGAGGAAGAGAAAGTGAAGATTTCTTAGAAAGTGAAGAGAGCGGGCGGAAGCCGGTCTCTTTCATTCCGAGCGGCTCGAAGACGTGCTTCGCCGCGTATTCGTCGAATGGCAGTCCCGACACGCGCTCGACGATCTCGCCGAGCACTTCGAACCCCACGTCCGAATACAGGAACCGCGATCCGGGGGCCGCCACGAGAGGCTGTCTGTATTTCCTTTCAAAGATCTCTTTCGCCGAGCCGACATAGAGAGCCATCGGATCGTCCGCTGCCAGGCCCGCGCGGTGGGTGAGCAGCTGCTCGACGGTCACCTGATCCCGCGCGCCGCCGCCCGACGCGAACTCGGGGATGTGCTTCGCGACGCGGTCCTGGAGGCGGACCTTGCCGTCCTCGACGAGTGTCATCACGCTCGTGGCCGTCGCGACGACCTTCGTGAGCGAGGCCATGTCGAAGACCGTTTCGGCCGTCATTGGCTCGACCGCGGGCGCGACCGCACGGTTGCCGTAGGCTTTCCGGAAAACGACCTTTCCGTGGCGCCCGACGAGGACGACCGCCCCGGGGCATTCCTTCCTCGCGATCGACTCGGTGGCAACTTCGTCGATGCGCCTCAGGCGGTCCCTGGACATCCCGGCGGCGGACGGCGGGACCTGTGAAAGGAGAGAAGGAGAAGAAGAGAGAGATTTCTTGGAAGGTGAAGAGGGGGAGGGGAGGGCCGAAGCGCTGCGGGCCGGCGAGGAGGTGACGGCGAGCGCAAGAAAAGAGAGCGTCAGCGCAGCCAAACCCCAGCGCGCGCCGCCGGGCGCCGAGCCCCTTTTCCCCTTTCCAGGCAGATCTTCCTCTTCTCTTTTCTTCATTTCCCCTCTGCCGCGACGATCGCGCGCAGCTCGTCGCTCGTGCGATAGACGCCGCCGCGCACGACGGCCCTCACGGAACGGGCGTTCGCGATGTCGGCGGCGGGATCTTTCGCGAAAACGACGAGGTCGGCGAGTTTGCCTTTCTCGACAGTGCCAATCTCCTTCTCGCGGGAGAGCGCGCGGCTGCCGCCCTTCGTCGAGGCGACGAGAACCTCCATGGGCGTCATTCCCGCCGCCTGCATGGCCTCCATCTCGGCGTACACGGACGGGCCGTGCAACGTTCCCGGGTTGCCGGCGTCGGTACCCATGGCGATCGGGATGCCTGCATCGCGGACGCGCTTGAGGTTCCCGAGGCCGACGGCGTTCCGTTCGACCGTTCGGGCCTCGCGGTCGCGGACCTTCGACGCGATGCTGGCCGCCTCGATCTCCGGCGTCGCGGCGAGCCGGGCGCGCGTCGCCGGGTCGACGCATCCGTTCGGGTCGTCGAAGGACAGGGCGGCTCCCGCCGCGGCGGCTTTCGCGAGCGCGACGTAGCCGCTGAGCACGACGAGCGTCGGGTTGTAGGTCGCGCCGCTCTTCTTCAGGAGATCGAGGAATTCGTCGTCGACCGGCTTGTCCGAGACGCCGTGGACCAGGAGCGAGGCTCCCGCCCGAACAGCGACCTTCGCCTCGGCGAGGCCGGTCGCGTGGACGATGAGCGGCAGGTCCCGTTTCTTCGCCTCGGCGCCGGCCGCGAGAACGGCCGGCTCGGACGCCTCGACGGGACGGTCGGGAGTGACGACGTACCAGACCTTGACGGCCTGGGCGCCCCGCGACGCCAGGTACGAGACACCCGTCTTCGCGGTCTCCGCATCCTTGAGGAAGATGAACTGCCTCTCGCCCGGAAGGTTCAGCCAGAAGTCGATCGTCGAAAGAAGCGGTCCGGCGGCGCGGACGCGCGGGGCCAGGGAGTCGTTCTCCGCGCGGGCCGGAAGGTCCAGCGACCACACGTAGCCGCCGACGTCGAAGACGCTCGTGACGCCGGAGCAGAGGTACGAGCGGAAGAAGCGTTCGGGCCGTGCGCGAAGATCCTTCTGCACGCCGTCGTAGGGATGCTTCGCGCGCACGTCAAAGGCGTCCGGGCGCCCGTCGGCCCATCCGGTCTGTGCGAAGTGGACGTGCGCGTCGACGAGTCCGGGCGTGAGGAAGCTCCCCGCGAGATCCGTCACGCCCACACCGGACGGGACGGGGCACGCCGCACGCGTGCCCGCGCAATCGATCCTCCCGCCGCGCACGAGAACGACGGCGTCCTTGACCGGGGGACCGCCGGTGCCGTCGAGAAGAGTCGCGCCCGTGAAGGCGCGTGGCGGCGGAGGCGTGCCGGACGGCGCTTCCCAGGCCGAGGTCATGGCGATCTTCCAGCCCTTCTCGGTCTTCACGAAGAGGCGTTCGGAGAGGCCGGCGTGCTCCTCGCCGCCATAACGCACACGATAGCGGTACGTTCCGTAAACAATTCCGTCCCGGACGGGAACGAGCTGGAGGTCGGCCGCCTCGAGCGTGTCGGGCCACTTCGCCCCCGCTTGCTTCGCAAAGTCCTCGTAGCCGAGCACCGGACCCTCGGGCGTCGCCCGGGCGAGGCCCTTCGAGTCGAGATAGCACGAGAGGTAAGCGTCCCTGTCGCGCTTCTGGATCGCGGCGAGGTTCTTCTCGAACAGCGCCCGCGCGTCGTCGAGGTCGGAGGCACCCGCGGTGAGGGACGCAAAGACCGTGCATGCGACCAGAAGCCGGGGGAGAGTTCTCATGCTGGGATTATCGAAGATTTCTTAGAAGTTGAGAGGGGCCGCCGCCGCGGGTCAGGCCATGACGTTTGCCCGCGCCTGCCCAATTCACCTTTCTAAGAATTCCCGGTTCCCTCAGCGGGGCGCCACAGGCCTAGAAATTCCGTCCCCGCACTTCGCGAGGCTGGGGATCGTGATCGGGAGCTTCCCGCCGATCGCCGTTTCGCCAAAGAGCGCCTGCACGGCGGCCGCCTGGCTGACGTCCTGTCCGCCCCACGCGCAGAGGTACGTCTTGAGGTCGGGGAAATCCCGAAGCAGGTAGGGGCTTCCGAACGAGACGGCGACGACGGGTTTGCCGAGCGCGAGAATCTGCGGCAGAGCGTTGCGGCCCGGCTCGGGCACGGTGATCTTGCCCTGGCCCGAGCGGGTCCTGACGAACAGCGACACGAGAACCACGTCGGAGTCCTTCGCGGCATCGACGGCGGCTTTCGTCTCCTCGGGCGTCGAGCGGGGGTCGAGGCGGACGGTTTTCAAGGCTGGAGCGCGCGCCCTGAGGTCGGCCGCGAGCGGGCCGGTGGGGCCGTTCAGGGACGCTTCGTCGGCAATGACGAGAGAGAGCAGCTTCGCGCCCTTCTGGAGCGGCAGCACTCCCGCCTCCTCGCGCACGAGCGTGAGCGAACGCCGCGCGATCTCGGCCTCGAGCGCCTGGATGGCCGGCGTGTCGACGATCCTCGCGAGGCCACCCACGAAAGGAATCCGGTTCTCGTAGAGTTTCAGTTTCTTCTTTGCGTCGAGAATCCGCGTCACCGACTCGTCGAGGCGTTTCTCGGAGATCCGGCCCGACTTGACGGCGTTCCGCACGGCGGCGATCGCGGCATCCGTGTCGGCCGACAAGAGGACCTGATCCGCCCCCGCGAGGATGGCGCGCACGGCAGCCTCGCCGGCCGTGAAGTGCGACGTGATGCCGCCCATCCGCATCGCGTCCGTCACGACGAGTCCCGTGAAGCCGAGCTCCTTGCGGAGGACGCCGGTCACGATGGGCGCCGAGAGCGTGGCGGGGATCGTGCCCCTCGTCTCGACTTCCACGTTCTCGCCGATCGCGTCCACCGGCCTCGGGGGGTTCGGGAGGGCCGGCGCGGGCGTGTCATCGAGCGCGGGGATCGAGACGTGGGCGCTCATGACGGACTCGGCGCCCGCCTTGATGCCGGCGCGGAACGGGACGAGCTCGACGGATTCGAGGCGCGCCTTGTCGGCGGGCACGGAGGCGAGCGAGCGGTGGGAGTCCGTCACCGTGTCCCCGTGGCCGGGAAAGTGCTTCAGCGTGGCGAGGACGCCGCCGTCCTGCAGCCCTTTCACGGTGGCTACGACGTAGCGCGATACGTCGGAGGGATCCTCGCCGAAGCTCCTCACGTTGATGACAGGGTTGTCCGGGTTGACGTTCACGTCCGCGACGGGCGCGAAGACCTGCCCGATGCCGATCGCGCGCGCCTCGCGGGCCGTTGCATACGCGCGCTTCTCGGCGAGCGCCGGATCCCCTGTCGCGGCGATCGCCATCGCCCACGGACCGTACGTCACGTCGTCGAAGCGCATCCCGAGACCGGCCTCGAGGTCGGCCGAGACGAGGAGCGGCACCCGCGCGACTTCCTGGAGCTTTCCGACGAGGACGGCGGCCTCGTAGACGTTCGACCGGAACAGGATGAGGCCGCCGACACGGTTGTCGACGATGTGGTGGCGCAGCGTCCCGAACTCCTTCGACTCCTCGCTCATGTAGATGCCGCGGGCCGGCACGACGAAGAGCTGGCCGATCTTCTCGTCGAGCGGCAGCGAAATCGCGCGCGGAACGTCCGGCGTGAGCTGGCCGAAGTCGATGGTCACGGGAGGAAACGGGTTACCGCCGCTACAGGACGCGAAGAGCGCGGATGCCGCGAGAACGGCGATCGGGCGGAGAGCTTCGTGTCGCGTCATTTCGTCTCGTCCCGGAACAGGTCCTCGAACGTCCCGCGGCGGCGGATGAGCGTCGCCGTGTCGCCGTCGACGAGCACCTCGGCCGGAAGCGGCCGGGCGTTGTACGTCGACGCCATCGCGAAGCCGTAGGCGCCCGCGTCGAGAAAGGCGACGAAGTCCCCGGCCCGGGGCCGCGGGAGGCGGCGCTCCGCGGCCAGGATGTCGCCCGTCTCGCAGACGTCGCCCGCGACGTCGAGCGTTTCGGGCGTCCCCGAGGCGCCCACGACGCGCGCCCGGTGGAACGCGTCGTAGAGCGCGGGGCGAAGGAGCGTGTTCGACCCCGCGTTCACGTTCACGAACGTCTTGACCGTGGTCGTCTTGACGGAATTCACGCGCGTCACGAGAAAACCCGAGGGGGCGACGAAGAAGCGTCCGGGCTCGAGCCAGAGGTCCGGCGGGTCCCCGCCGAGAGCGGCCATCGCGGCCATCGCCTCGCTCCAGACCGGTGCGAGGGCCGCGGCCAGGACCGCGGGGGTGAGTCCCTCCTCTCCATCGTGGTACGGGACCGCCAGCCCGCCGCCGAGGTCGACGAATTCGAGCGAGAGGCCGAGATCCCGTTTCAGCTCCTTGACGAAGGCGAGCATCTTCCGCGCCGCCCTGACGTAGCCGTCCGTCTCCGTGATCTGTGAGCCGATGTGGCAGTGAATGCCCGTGATCGCGACCGAGGGGAGCTCTTTGGCCCGCGCGTAGGCCGCGCGCGCGAGGCCGCCGTCGAGATGGAGGCCGAACTTCGCGTCGGCGATGCCCGTATTGATGTGATGGAGCGTGTGGGGATCGACGCCGGGGTTGATCCGGAACGAGATGCGCACCCGCTTTCCCGCCGCCGCCGCCGAGGCCGCCGCCTGCTCGAGCTCGTCGCGCGAGTCGACGTTCAGGACGGCCCCGATCTCGACCGCCTTCGCGATCTCCTCGGGCCCCTTCGAGGAGCTCGTGAAGAGGATCTCGTCGCCCCCCCATCCCGCGCGGAGCGCCGTCACGATCTCGCCGAGCGAGACGACCTCGGGTGCCGCGCCCTCGCCGCGCAGCACCGCGAGAAGAGCCCCGTTCCCGTTGGCCTTGAGGGCGTAAAGGACGCGCAGGGACGGGAAGCGGGACGCAAATGCCGCGTGGAGGGAACGAAACTGCGAAACGATCGTCGCACGGTCGTAGACGTAGAGCGGGGTTCCGAATTCGGACGCGAGACGCGAAACGGCGCTCGAAGCGGCGCGTTCGTGGGCGCGGTCTGCGCGCAGGGCCTCGAGGCCTTCATGGAGGGTCGATGGGCTCATGAGGGCGCGATTCTGCCAGCTTCGCGGCTTTACGGCTTCGCGGTACGATCGGGCGATGCACGTGGAAGTCCGAAAGGCGAAAGACGTCGTGATCGTCGATCTCTCGGGAAAGCTTCTCGCGGGAATCGGCGACGAGATCCTCCGCAGTGTCGTGAACGAGCTCCTCGCCGAGGGGTGGAAGAAGATCCTCCTCAATCTCTCCGAGGTGACGGCCATCGACAGCGCGGGCACGGGTGAGCTCGTGGCGAGCCTGAAGATCAGCGAGCGCTTCGGCGCGAGGCTCAAGCTCCTGAATCTGCACGAACGGGTCCGGAAGAGCCTGCACCTCTCCGATCTCCTCCCGGTCTTCGAGGTCTATGACGAGGAGCGCGCCGCCCTCCGGCACTACGCTTAGGGAGGCTCATGGTCCCGTTGCTCTTCGCCGCGGCGCTCGCGGTGGCCCCGTGGCCGCGCATCGCGCTGAACACTGTCGCGACCGGCTTCTCGAGCCTCACGCAGGTGACGTCCGCGCACGATGGCACGGGCC
>Ga0315273_10009595_pt1 | contig 12288 bp, 12 predicted proteins | sample YL17G02_0_MG_FD_205753 | JGI IMG/M metagenome (GOLD analysis project Ga0315273, IMG submission 205753) | Sediment microbial communities from Yellowstone Lake, YNP, Wyoming, USA - YL17G02_0 | ecosystem: Environmental > Aquatic > Freshwater > Lake > Sediment | place: USA: Wyoming | collected... | reverse complement strand
CGCATGAAGCCGGGCAAACCGATTGCCTTTGGAACGCTGAAATCGTCCCGGGGCTCCGTTATCAGGGATATACCCCACCTCGGGCTTCCCGGCAACCCGGTAAGCTCCATGAATACATTTGAGCAGTTCGCCAGGCCGGCCATATTTAAGATGTTGGGGAAAACGAATTTTAACCGGCCGATAGTGCTGGCCACTATCGACCGGAATATAGTAAATGATGATGGCCGGCGCGTATTCGCCCGCGTTCACGTTAAGAGGACTGCGGACGGCTGGACGGCATCGCTGACCGGCCCGCAGGGATCGGGAATCTTGACCTCCATGTCAGCCGCCAACGGCCTGGCTATTGTGACGGAGGATTGCCCCCTGGCCAGGGCAGGGGATCAGGTGAAAGTGCAATTGCTGGATAATGCCGTGGGAATTTATTAGCTGGAGAATATCATGGTGCCAATTTTAGCAGTAGTGGGCAAATCCGGGTCGGGTAAGACCGTAGTCATGGAAAAGCTCATCGCTGAATTTAAAAGCAGGGGTTACCGGGTGGCGGCTATCAAGCATGCCCACGAGACAGTTGAACTTGATGCGCCGGGCAAGGATACCTGGCGTTTTTCACAGGCCGGCTGCGATGCCGCCGTGGTCAGTTCACCTTCAAGGATAACTATCTTTAAGAACCTCAACCGCGAGCCTTCCCTTGAAGAGGCCGCCCTGCTGCTGGGCGACGGGTACGACATCATCCTGGCCGAGGGGTTTAAAACGAGCAGGGTAGCGAAGATCGAGGTTTGCAGGCCGGGGCACACAGGCGAATTGTTATGCAGTGAATCCGATCTGCACGCGGTCATATCGGACGAAAAGTTGCTGATTAAAATACCGTGCTTCGGCCGGGGGGATACAGGGGCAATCGCCGATTTTATCGAAAGGGAAATCTTATTTAAAATGCCTGCCGATATGGCAATTATGGTCAACGACAAGCCGGTTTTTCTCAAACGCTTCGTCAAGGATATTATCGCCGGTTCTATCCTCGCCATGCTAAGCACCTTGAAAAACGTTGGTATAATAAGGACGGTTTACATATCGATCAGGACGGATAATTCACCTCAGGACAAAGATAGCAATGTATAAAGCAGGAGTCCTTACCATCAGCGATAAGGGGTCGAAAGGCCAACGTATTGATGCCAGCGGAGACTATATTGTCAAGGCCTTTCATGAGCTGGATATTGAGGTATCACGCTACGAAATCGTTGCCGATGAAGCTGCAGTCATTGCTAAAACCCTGGCCCTATGGGCGGATAGCGGCGGCGTAGACCTGATTGTCACCACAGGCGGCACGGGAATCAGCCCCAGGGATGTGACGCCCGAAGCTACCAAAGCGGTAATTGAAAAGGAGTTACCTGGCATAGTGGAGCTCATGCGGTCAAGCGGCTATAAGAAAACACCCACCGCCATTCTCAGCCGGGCTCTTGCCGGGGTACGAGGCAAATGCCTGATCGTAAACCTGCCGGGCAACCCCAGGGCCGTAGAGGAATACCTGGATTTATTACTGCCCGTTGTCCCTCACGCTATCGAAACGCTGCAGGGCAGGTTCGGCGAACATGTATAACAGGGAATTTGTATGACTGGAATATGTGACGGCTTTCAAAGAGGCATAAGCTACCTGCGGATCTCGGTCACCGACCGCTGCAACCTCAGGTGCATCTACTGCATGCCGCCCGAAGGCGTAGAGCAGGTGCCGCACGGGGAAATCCTGAGCTTTGAAGAGATCATGCTGGTCGTGCGCGCCTCTGTGGAGTTGGGCATATCCAAAATCAGGGTTACTGGCGGCGAACCCCTGGTCAGGTCGGGTATCGTCGAGCTTGTACGCATGATATCATCCATCAGCGGGGTAAAGGACATTTCCATGACCACCAACGGTGTTCTGCTGGAAAAATATGCCCGTGAACTGGTCAGCGCAGGGCTACACCGTATTAACATCAGTTTGGATACGCTGAAATTCGACCGCTTTAGTCAGATAACCCGCACAGGGACACTGGCGGATACTTTAAAGGGGCTGAAAGCAGCCAGAGACGCCGGGCTGAACCCGGTTAAGATAAACGTTGTTCCCATGCAGGGGATCAACGACGATGAGATCCTGGATTTCGCCAAGATGACATTAGAGGCCGGGTGGCACGTCCGCTTCATTGAACTCATGCCGCTCAACCGGGCCGCTGAGTTTATCCCGTCAAGTGTATTGCGCCAGAGGATAGAAACTCTGGGCCCGCTGCAGCCGTTTTATGGCATCACCGGCAATGGCGCAGCAAAATATTTCCGTTTGCCCGGCGCTGCCGGCACCATCGGCTTTATCAGCCCTGTATCCGCGCCCTTCTGCGAAGAATGCAACCGGCTGAGGTTGTCCGCAACCGGCATGCTTTTCCCCTGCCTCTTCTCTGAGAATGGTTTTGACGTCAAGACGCCTATCCGCAACAGGGCAGACACGGAAGCAATGAAGCGCTTGCTAACCGCGGCGATAGCGGCTAAACCTGAAAAGCACCACCTGGCCGAAGGCAATCGCATAGACACGAAGATGTCAAGTATAGGGGGATGACCGATGAGTTCACAGAATACCCGCATGATCGATGTCAGCGCCAAGAAAGAAACTCAAAGGTTGGCGGTGGTAAAAGCCCGCATCAATATGAGTAAAGATACGCTCACCCTGGTAAAGAAAAACCGGGTCCCTAAGGGCGATGTCCTGGCGGTGGCACAGGCAGCCGGCATCCTGGCAGCCAAGAAAACGCCGGATCTAATTCCCCTCTGCCATCCCCTGCTGCTTTCCAGTATAAGCGTCGATTTTACTATTCCGGCCGCAGGCAACTGCATTGAAATCACCGCCTCGGTCAGGGGCAAGGCTAAAACCGGCTTCGAAATGGAGGCTCTTACTGCTGCCTCGGTGGCAGCGCTGACCATCTACGATATGTGCAAGATGTTAGACCAGGGCATGGTCATCACAGACTTACACCTGGTGAAAAAGACCGGCGGTAAAAGCGGCACCTACCTATCAGGCTAAGGCTCAGATTGAACTTTCCACCACAGGTAGAACTTTCACTGCCGTGGCCTTGATCGAGGCATAAATCTCCTGTCCCTCACTTAAAGCCATTTCCTCGGCCGACCTGGCCGTCACCAGGGCTTCAAGCGTGAAGCCGCAATCCAGCACGGCAGTACAAAGAGGTCCTTCTACTCTTACCCATTTGACCCTGCCGGCCAGCGTATTCCTGGCACTGCCCTGTAAAGCTTGCAAAGAAAGCACAATCTCTTCCGGCCTGATATAAATGTCAACGTCCGCGCCAGAAGGCAACTCCGAGACCGCCTCGATAATCCTCCCGTTTATCTCCACGCCGGCAATCCCAGTCCTGCTCCAGGCAATCACGCCCCGCATGATGTTCTTTATCCCTACGAATCCGGCGACCCTGATATCCTGCGGCGCATTGAATATCTCCCCCGGCTTGCCCGCCTGCACCAGTTCACCCTGCATCAACACACCTGCCCTGTGGGCAAGCCGCCACCCCTGCTGCATATCATGCGTTGTGATCACAACCGTGAGGTTGTTTCTCTGGTTAAACTCAACGACCAGGCTTTCAATCGCTTTTACACTGGCGGGGTCAAGGTTGGCTGTTGGTTCGTCCATGAATAATACTTGAGGTTCAGCAATCATAGAGCGGGCCAATGCAACCCTTTGAGCCTCACCGCCCGAGAGCGTTTTAGCCTTTCTTTTACCGTATCCGCTTAACCCGGTTACCTCCAGCATCCCCTCCACGCGGGAAGTTATGCTGCGGTTATCAAAGCCCCTCACCCTCAAGGGATAAGCAACATTCTCAAAGACCGAATTGTTGAAGACCGCCGGTTTCTGAAAAACCATGGCCAGCCTGCGGCGTACCTCCATGACATTGACCCCAGCATCTGTCGCTTTGATACCATCAAGGTAAATATCACCCGCGTAGGGACGGTCCAGCAGGTCGAGCAGCCTTAGCAGTGTTGTTTTCCCCGCTCCGGTTGGCCCGACGATCACGAAAACCTCTCCCTTATCTATCTTGAGGTTAACACTTTTCAGCAGCGGCTTGCTACCGGCACGCTGCTCCAGGTTTACCGTTTGCAGGAATGCCATTAATACCTCTGTAGCAGGATATTGACTATTACACTTATTACCATGGCAATTCCGATCAGTATGATGCCCAGCGCCAGTGACAGCACCAGGTCACCCCTCTGGGTTTCCAGTGAGATGGCCGTGGTCAGGACCCGGGTATAGCTGCGTATATTGCCGCCCAGCATCATGGCCGCGCCCACCTCCGATATAGCGCGGCCGAAACCAAGGATGAGCGTTCCAACCACAGCGAAGCGCGCCTCGCCGATGATGGTCCAGATCGCCTGCGATCCGCTGGCGCCCAGTGATAGAGCCGTATCCTTGACAGCCCTGTCCACCCCATTGAGGGCTGATATGGTCATCCCTGTCAGCACAGGTAAAATCAATATGACCTGTCCTATTACGATGGCAGCAGGCGTGAAGAGCAGCTCCAGACCCCCCAGCGGGCCCGCGCGGGATATAAAAAGAAAAACAAAAAGGCCGACTACCACAGTGGGTATACTGTAGAAAGTCTGGATGACATTGATAAGCACCCTTTTGCCTTTAAAATCGTGGAAATGAATTATCCCGCCGATGGGGACGCAGAGGACAGCAGCAATTAATATTGCAGCCGCTGATACATACAGCGACCGCAATGAAATCTCGATCACTTCGGCGTCCAGGCTGACTATGAGACTTATAGCCTGGACCAGCGCTTCCCACAGTTCCTGCATTTAATCTTGCCCTACTTCACAGGCACGGTGTAGTCTTCCAGCTTCGGACAGCCCGGTTCGGTGCAACCGCCGCCTTTAAGCGGATTAAATAGCGGCCTGCCGTACCCGGCCGCTCCGTAGGTTGCGATTATATCCTGAACCTGATCAGACATCAGCCAGTTGATAAAAGCATTGGCAGTGGGCAACATCTTTGCAGTCTTCACCTTTTCCGGGTTAATTGCCATAGCATCATAGATATTCAGAAACAGTGCCCCCTGCTCAACCAGCGCTACCACATTGACCTTGCCCCTAAAAGCAAGAAATGTGGATATGTCTGCCAGCACATAGGTACCCTGCTCGCTGGCCATCAGCAGGCATGGTCCCATGCCTTTGCCAGCTTCCATGTACCACGACCCGGATTTTTGTATATCCTCGTATTTAAACCCGGCGGCCTGCCAGATGAGCTTCTCCTTGGAGTGGGTACCCGAGTTATCGCCGCGGGATACGAATTTCACCCTGGCCGGGTCCGCTATGCCGCCTTCATAGATCTTCTTAAAAGCCTGCTCGGGGGAAAGGCCTTTGATGCCGGCGGGGTCGCCAGCAGGACCTGCGATCAGGAAATGGTTGAAGGCGAAAGAGCGTTTATTTATCCCGTAGCCGTCGGCTATGAATTTAGCTTCCGCTTCGGGGTCATGCACCACTACGGCATCGACATCGCCGCGCTTGCCATACTCCAGGGCTACCCCTGTGCCGGCATAGACGATGTCCAACCTTACATTGGCTTTTTTCTCAAACATAGGCTCCAGGTAGTTCCACAATCCCGTGTCATACAGGCTGGTGGTGGTAGCAATTTTGAAACGGGGTATGCCGGCCGCGACGGGGAAGGTCGTACCCTGGGTTGCTGTAACGCCTGTTGATTGTTGCCCTGTTGCTGCTGGTTGGGTCACCGGTGCACAACCGGTCAGGATAGTGCCTAATAGCAAGTAAAAAATGACAAATAGGACGGATATGCGCAGGACGAGATTAATAATTAAGGTTTTCATGTTACCCTCCTTTCCAAATGGGAGGCGCAAGCGTTTCCCCCTGCACCCTTGAGGCTTTTCAGCCTGCCGGTTGGATTCCCTGCCTGTATGGTTTAGGCATCCAACTCGAAGAGCAATTAATATTAACTTAGCCCTGATATTATCACAGCGGTTTTCATTTAGCAATTCACGATTATTGAAAATAGCATGCCAGTATGTTAGTTTGAAACGGGGTGCACGCGGGTTTAGTTATTCTTTCTCCCCTCGATACATGGATGAAAGCGGTCATTGGCTTCGCAGCGTTAGTGCTCAGCATCGGCCTCATCATTCAGGCCTTTAGGAAGAATTAACATCCTCCTTTTCCCAAGCGGGCAGAGCAGACGGCTTTAATAACTGCAGTGAGCGGCGACCGGTGCGCTGGGACACTTTCAGACGTGTAGCTATATTTTCCCCACGGGTAGGTCCCAATTAGTCCGCCGACGCTGGGCTTCATTGTACTTGCCAAAAAACAACCTGAGTTGACAGAAATATAAACATATAAAATCTGTTACACTACTCAACTATAATTTCGTACCGGGAGGCACGCAGTGAAATCAAAGAAAGCCCGCGCACTTGTCATCACCCTGAGCGTTATTCTGGCACTGGTACTCGTTTCAGTAATCGCCTTTCAGGTCTTCTTCAGGCTGCCGCAGCCATCCTATTCGGGCACCATAGCAATGGAAGGCCTTAAGGCCCCCGTCGAGGTGAGGACCGATGACCACGGCATACCGCACATATTCGCGCAGAACGAGGACGACCTATTCTTCGCCCAGGGCTTTATCACCGCGCGCGAGCGCATGTTCCAGATGGACCTCACTCGCCTTGCGGGCAGGGGCGAGCTGTCCCTGCTCTTCGGTGAAAGGATGGTCAAAACCGATAAGTATTTCAAAACGCTGGGCTTCTACCGCGCCGCCGAATCTGAGTACAACAATATCACCCCGGTTACCAGGGCAGCCGTTGATTCATATACCCGGGGTGTTAACTATTACCTTGACACCGTGAAATTCCTGCCTGCCGAGTACACCATCCTGGGCGCGAAGCCGCAGGCCTGGAAGCCGGCCGACTGCATGGTCTCGGGACTGCTGATGTCATACCGCCTCAATGCCCCGCGCGCCATCAAGCCTATCCTGTATATGATTTACAAGCAGGCCGGGCCCGACATGCTCAAGGACCTTCTACCCTACATACCGGAGGGGGCACCCTATATCTCATCTTCAGGCAACCAGGGGCTGACTTCTGCGCGGTGTGAGCTCCCCGGCCCGGAAGCTATTGTAACGGCTGAAAGCTCCTTCAGCGAGATCGAAGCCCCTATACCGCTGCGGATGCATGCTTCCAACTGGATGATATTTTCCGGCTCGCGCACCACCACGGGCAAGCCTGTCTTCACCGGCAGCCCTGACCTTGAGGCGGCCATACCTTCCCTCTTCTACCTCGTACATCTCAAGGGCGGCGACTACGACGTGATCGGCGGCTCGATAGCCGGCCTGCCCGGTGTCCACGCCCTGGGATTCAACGGGCACATTGCCTGGAGCATCACAGTGGGCAACGCCGACAACCTCGATTTCTTTACGGAGAAGCTGAACCCCGCCAACCCGGACCAGTATCTCACCGAGGACGGGTACAAGGATTTCCAGGTCATCGACGAAACAGTGAAGGTCAAGGGCAAAGACGGCATCAGGGATGAGAATTTCAAAGTTAAGATATCGCGTCACGGGCCGATAATCTCGGATATCATGAGCGAGATGCCGCCCGATTGCGCCATGTTGTGGCCCGGATTGCTGGGTCACGACGGCACCGTGGAAGGCCTGCTGGCGCTCAACCGCGCCACAAATTTCGACGAGTTCCGCAAGGCGCTCAGCCTGGTGAACGGCGCCAGCGTCCACCTCGGTTATGCCGACGTTGACGGCAATATCGGCTATGAATACGTCACCACCTTCCCCATCAGGAAGAACGGGGATAATCCGTTGCCCAGGCCCGGGGAGAAGGGTGAATACGACTGGACCGGCTACAAGCCGTTTGAGGAGCAGCCCTACGAGCTCAATCCCGCTAAAGGTTACCTGGGGTCTTTCAACCAGATGCCAGAGGCCGGCGACTATTACGGCACGGCCTATTTCCTCTTTGAACGCCCCTTCCGCTTCGAGCAGATGGCCAACAGCAAGGCTAAATTCACAGTGGACGAGATACGCAGCATGCAAAACGACGTGGTTTCTAACGTAGCCAAACGCTGGGTACCGCAAATTCTTAAGGTTTGCGAGGGCAAAGCGGAGCTGGCGAAATACACAGCGGTATTCAAGGGCTGGAACTATGCCATGGACACCGACAGCCCGCAGGCCACACTGTTCAATTCGTTCTTCACCCACTTTATCAGCAACACATTTGAAGACCAGTTGGGTAAGAAGATTGTCGATGAGCTGTTCAAGGATCTCCACGTTTCCATCCCCACCCAATGGCTCATCAGGTATATGGAGGACAATAATAATGCCTTCTGGGACGACACTACCACTTCTAACGTGAAGGAAACCCGCGACGACATGGCGCTCAAGAGCATGAAGGACGCTGTGGCCGAGTTGTCAGCGCGTCTGGGCAGCGACCCGCAGACCTGGTCCTGGGGCAGGGTTCACCTTATGACTATCAAGCACCCCCTGGGCAGTGTGCTGCCCTTCCTTAACCTTAGCCCGCTTACCTATGCCGGCGACGATTTCACCATCCACGCCGGGTAGTGGGACCGCCAGCATCCTTACGACATGCTCAGTGGCGCCGCCATCAGGATAGTGGTGGATATGTCCAACCTGGACACTATCACCATCATGAGCCCGCCAGGCCAGTCCGGCCAGTATCTCAGCCCCTACTACAGCGACCTCGCGGAAACGTGGTCCAAAGGAGGGCAGGTGCCCGCGCACTACACCGACGCGAAACAATTGAAACAGGTGCTAATGCTGGAACCAGGGAAGACAAAATAATATGGGGCGTTACCAACAATGAGCGAACATACGAATGACAAGGTAAAAATAAAGCATGCCCTCAGGTACAGCTTCCTGAACAGGTTTTATGACACGGTAACCTCGCTTACCTGCCGGGAGAAGTATTTCAAATCCGAGATGATCAAACTGGCAAATGCTGATAATAAAGGCCCGGTCATCGACATCGCCTGCGGTACGGGCACCTTCATCACGATGTATAAGAAGGCTCACCCTGATGCCATGATAATCGGCATAGATGCCGACGAAAACATACTTGAAATAGCGCGGCGAAAAACACAGGATTTAAATTGGATAGAATACGTTTGCTCATTTTCGAATCGCATAAACCTTAAAGACGAATCAGCAGGCGCCGTGTATACCGGCCTCTTTTATCATCACCTCGACTACCAAAATAAGCTCGATACCACTAAAGAAGTGTTCAGAATCCTAAAAAAGAGGGGCCAATACATCATCTGCGATTGGGGACGACCATCTAATATATTTACTCAGATGGGCTTCTTTATGGTGCGGATACTCGACGGGTTCGACACAACCCTGGACAATTACCAGAACAAAATACCCGGTATACTGGGTCAGGCCGGGTTTCAGAACGTAACCAAGCATAAATCTATCGACACTGTATTTGGGACACTCCGGATTTGGTCGGGAGAAAAATAGTTTAAGCTTGAAAACGCTCTATTCGAGCGGTAACCGGAGCACCATCCTGGCCAGGTCCCAGGCATGCTCGTAAAGGTGCAGGCCTTTGCTGAAGGCATGGATCTGGCCGTCATCCACCCCAATCTCATTGGCCATGTATTCCTTCAGCATCTGCAGGCCGCCCAGGTTGGTGGGCATACCTCCCCACAGGTCCCAACTGCGGAAGTACAAAATGAAATGCAGCGCGCCATCCTGCACCCTCGTATCCACCAGGCGCAGGCAGGGCGGGTCTGCCTGGTAAATGCTGTCCTTGCTGCCCACGCACATGCACATCTGGTTAGTGTCGAAGCCTTTCCTGTAACGGCGGATGATCTCCTCGATCTGGGGCGAGAGGAATTCGCCGTAGGTGTATTCTTCATTCTCCTGCCTGTCGGGCGTCATCAGGTAGGACATGTATTCTTCGATAACCTCGTCGGTGCTAGGCAGAGGTACGCCTGTTGGCACGTCAGGACTGAGTGGCCGTATGCCAGGCTTGCTGATATTGATAGCGACAAGCTCGATTTCCTTGCGGCGCATGCCCTCGAAGCTGCCTTGCTCTATCTTGTATTCCCTGCCTTCAAAGAGAGCCTTCTGCAGGCACTGGTACCAGGCGTCGCCCAAACTCAAAGCATCGATGACGGTTAACTTCATTTTGTCCGTAGCATGATAAGCAAGTGTTATAATGCATGTCAAGGCAATCATAAGGAGGCTGGCTATGCAATGGCAGGAGATACTCGGTATACTGGGCGGTTTCCTGGGCAATTTCGGCATCGTGCCGCAGATATGGCGGCTTTTCCGCTTCAAGACAGCCTATGAAATAAGCCTGCCCTTCCTCTGGCTATGGCTGGCCAGCATCGTCTGCTGGTTGCTCTACGGCATCTTCCTCGGACTTTTCTCGGTCATCATGTGGAACTGCATTACCATGGTGCTGGCCGCCTTTATGATGTATGCCAAGTTGAAATGGGGCATACGGAGGAAGAACAACCAACCAGATGAATGAACCGGCCAATGTTGTCAGTATTGACAATTTAGGTCCGCGGTAATCATAATTCTAAGTTATTATGATAAAAGCCGTATTTTTCGACTTCTTCAATACGCTGGTTTATTTCGACCCTCCACGTGAAAAGCATTACGCCGATACAGCGGCCGAGTTCGGCGTCCGAATATCGCCCGAAGCTGTAGCAGCAGCACTGCCCGAGGCCGATTCCTGGTGGCGCTCGGAGAACTCCAGGTCAACCATCAAGGACAGGGAGCAGTCCGCCAAGTTCGATGCCTACCGCGGCTACGGCCTGCGCATACTGAGGGATGCTGAAAACACCGTTAGCCCCGAGCAGGCCCTGCAGACGCTGGCCAGGGCTTTCTCCGTCGGCTTCAAATTGAAGAACTACAGGGACTCACTACCGTCACTTCAAGCCCTCAAGGGCAAAAATATGCAGATGGGCGTCATCTCCAATATCGGCGAGCAGATAGATTCTTACCTGGATAAGGCTGGATTTACAGACTATTTGACTTACAGGGTCACTTCTTTCGAAGCAGGCTGCGACAAACCGCAACCGCAGATCTTCCAACTGGCGTTGAAAAGGGCAGGAGTCACGGCTGCAGAGACCCTTTTCGTGGGTGACCAGTACGACCTGGATGTCGTGGGCGCCAGGAGCGCCGGCATCACGCCCATACTCATCGACCGCGACTGCGCGGACGCCAATTATGACTGCATTGTAATCAAAGACCTTTCACAGGTAATCGATTACTTATAGATTGCTTCGCTGTGCTATCTTCGCCTTAACCTTTTCGAATTCCTCTTCGGTGAGCGGGTACTTACGGAAAGGCAGGAAGCTGAGCAGTATCATGGCAGCAGGGAAAAGGCAGAAAATGACGCGCACACCAATAACCAGGCTCTCCGGCTGAACGCCCTCCCTGACAAATCCGGATAACGCCAGGGCGAAACCTACGATGGGCGGCCCGACCGAGTAGGCTATCTTCTGTCCTCCTGACCACATGCCTGAAAAGATGCCCTCGCGCCGCAATCCGGACTGCATCTGGTCATACTCCACCGTATCCGGCAACATGGAGAAGGGGAAAAGCTGGAAGCTGGAGAAGCCTACACCTGCCAGGAAGATTTGGCCATAGAATAGCCACAACATCTCAGCGCTGGTGAAGAAGAGCGACCCCATCATCACGGTAAAAATGGCCAGTCCGATGTAGTACGACTTTATCTTGCCCAGGCGCTTGCCCACGGCCAGCCAGACCGGGATAAAGAGCACACCAGTTATCATGAAGATGGGGAAGGCTATATTCATGGCTGTCTCGGGCAGGGCCATTGCGTATTTCACGTAATAGATAAAGCCGGCCATCATGACACCGATGGCCAGGGCCTGCAGGAAGTAACTGGACATCAGCATCATGAAAGGATAGTTCTTCGCGGTAATCTTGACCTGTTCTTTCATGGACGGCATTTCTTTATGCGGTGGCAGCGATGGAGCCTTACGCGTGCCGAAAAAGCACCACAGGCAGGAGATGACGATGGCCACAGCAAATACGCTGCCCATGGTGCGGAATCCCGCTGCGCCACCCCCACCCGCAGTAACCAGCACCATGGTCAACCCCCCAGCCAGCAGCGCCCCTATCGAGGCGAATGACATGCGGAAGGAGGTAATTGACAGGCGTTCGTTGTAATCGTCGGACATCTCAGGAACCATGCTGGCGTAGGGCACGTTGACGATCGTAAAGGCCGTGCAGGCCAGAGCAAAGAGCAAAGAAACCTGCAGTGCGTTGGCGAA
>Ga0315273_10009593_pt1 | contig 12288 bp, 8 predicted proteins | sample YL17G02_0_MG_FD_205753 | JGI IMG/M metagenome (GOLD analysis project Ga0315273, IMG submission 205753) | Sediment microbial communities from Yellowstone Lake, YNP, Wyoming, USA - YL17G02_0 | ecosystem: Environmental > Aquatic > Freshwater > Lake > Sediment | place: USA: Wyoming | collected... | reverse complement strand
ACGCTGAACGGGTTGGCTGGGCACCTGAACCACCGGAAGCCATGGCGGGCGGCCTCCGAAGATTGTGCGCCCCGACAGCGTTTGGACTCGCCAAGAAGAGAGCTTTTTTTTTACCATACCCGCACCCGCACGCCCGGTGCTGACACGTCCTCCCATTTATGTTCCTCGCACCCAGGTCAACGCCGCCCAGCAGTACAGCGTCGCTCTGAAGGGCTACCCTCCACTCCAGGCCTGGGCGGCCGCCCATGTCGCCGCTCTGCACGCCCCGCCGGCCGGCCAAGAGGTGATGATAACCAACGGCAACAACCAGACGATCGAGGTGAGAATGAGTGGGTGTCCGGCGTCGTGTGCATGTCGACTGCTCCTTCCTACTGGAGTGACACACATTCACGCTCGCAGCATGGCATCCATGAGAGAGAGAGAGAGAGAGAGAGAGAGAGAGAGAGAGAGAGAAACGCCACGCACGCACGGCCACACACACAAACAAAAAACTCTTACACCTCATTCCTCTCCCTTCTTACAGATGGTCTTGCGCCTTTTCCTGGCGCCCAGCGACGCCCTGGTTTGCGAGGAGTACACGTACCCGCACATAGCGGAATCGTTCGTCCTGCCGGCCGGCCTGGAGGCCGTGCCCGTGGCGTGCGATGGCCACGGCCTGGACCCAGCCGCCCTGGACGCCGCCCTGACCGCCAGGGCCGCGACCGGCCGGCCGGCTAAAGTCATCTACACCGTGCCAGTCGGCCAGAACCCGACGGGGGCGGTCGCGACGGCGGAGCGGCGGGCGGCCGTGTACGCGGTCGCCCGCGCGCACGGCTGCCTCATCCTGGAGGACGACCCGTACCACCTGCTCCAATTTGGGCCGGCCACCAGGGATGGGGGTGGCGTTGATGCCGCCGCCGCCGCAGCAGCCGACTTCGCCAACCCGCGTGGTCTGGCCGGCTTGGGCGCGTCCTACCTGTCCCTGGACGTGGACGGCCGGGTCATCCGCCTGGACTCGTTCGCGAAGGCGCTGGCCCCGGGCCTGCGCCTGGGGTGGGCGACCGCCGCGCCGGCGGTCGTGGCCAAGCTGGTCGCCCACCTGCACGGCGTCTCCCTGGGCGCTGGCCCGCTGGCCCAGGTCCTGGCGGCGGAGCTGCTGGGCGCCTGGGGCGGCGCCGGCTTTGAGGCGCACGTCAAGGGTGTCCAGGCCGAGTACGGGCGGCGGGCGGCCGTCCTGCATGGCGCGGCCGAGCGGTGGTTGGGGGGGGACAGGGCGACGGCAGGGGGTGACGGCGGTTCGGGCAAGCCCGCCGACACCTCCTTCCCGCTCGCCACCTGGACCCGCCCGCTGGCTGGCATGTTCCTGTGGCTGCGCCTGGAGGGCGTGCCCGACGCGGCCGCCATCATGGGTGGCCTGGCCGAGGAAAAGGTGGTCCTCGTTCCGGGCGCGTACGCGCACTGCTCCGGCTCCCGGTCCCGGCCCTGCCCCTATGTGCGGGCCTCTTTTGCCGGGGCGAGCGATGCGGACATGGAGGCGGGCATGCAGCGGCTGGCCCGCGTCCTGGAGGGCGTGCACCGGGCGAAGCGTGCGGGCGGGCGGGGTGGGGCGGTCGCGGCCGCGCTCGCGGCGGCAGCAGCCAGGGTGTCGCCCGCGGATGGGGCGGCGACGCCCGACCGGGGATGCTAGAATTGAGTGAGTGAGTGATGACGGCTGACCCGTCGTGGCTTCTTGTACCACCATCAGATTTGAGAGGAATGATTGGGCGAGAGACGACAGACAGCGCGGCGCGGCCGCGCATAGGGCGAGATGAAAACGAAATGAAACCTGTGAACTGCCGACTTCTTTTTCAACGCACGCGCGCGCGCACGCACGCACACACACACACACACACGCCCGCCATTCCTCTCTCCCAACTCCCTCATAGCCCCCCTAACGCGGCCTGGCGGGCTTCCAGGGCGATCCTGATGACGTCCGACCGGGAGAACAGGCCGATGAGGCGGCCGTCCCCGTCGACGACGGGCAGTCGGCCCACCTTGCGGGCCAGCAGCGTGCGGGCCGCGGACTGGATGGTCTCGGTCCCGCGCACGACGACCGGGTCGGAGGTCATGACCTCGCCGACGCTGTGAAGAGAGAGTGGAGTGGGGGACGGGTGAGAAAGAGGGGAGAGGTGGTGGCTAGAGAGGCCTCGCTGGCCTCGCTCATGCGCTCTCTCGTTTGAGAGGGCGTTTCTGAGGGCGTGCGCTAAAATTTATCCGCCGAGAAGGGCCACAGGCTAAAAAGGCGTACAAGGAGCTGCAACAACCACCAGCCCCACCATGCAGCAGGCGGAGAGTGCAGAATTAGACGCCCACAACCTTTCTCTTCCATCCCCATCTCTCAAAACACTCACGTCCTGCTCACGCCCTTCAGCGCGGCTTCCTTGGAGGAGAAGAAGGCGTCCCAGTCGTCGCCGCCCAGGGCCGGGAACATGCCATCGGGCGCGATATCCGGGACGTCTAGGGGGAGCAGGTCGAAATTGGAGACGACGCCGATCTATGTGACGATGAAAAAATAAAGGTTGGAGGAGGTCAAGTGCATGCCCCCATGCCCCGCGTCGAAAGTTGCGTTACTCCTCTTCTCTCTTCAATTTGCGACACTCACCACGCGGCCATCGCCATCCACGACGGGCAGACCCGTGATACGCTTGCTGACCAACAGTTGCAGGGCTGGGAGGTGAGAGAGTGGTATGAGAGAGAGGACGAGAGCGACGGACCCTGCCCTCCTTCGCAAACGCGCACTGCTGTGTTGTCTCTTTCTCATCTACCTTCATCCACGGTCGCGTTCGGGCCGACCGTGTACACGCCCTTGGTCATCACATCCTCCACCGTGCGCGAGGCGGCAGCCGAGGAGGTGGCCTCGCCCCGGGCGGCGGGCGACGCGGCGCGGGCGACGGCTTCCGGGCGGGCCGCCGCCGGCGCGAAGACAGAGGGAGGGGTGAGGGCGCGCAGGGAGCGAGGGTGGGGGCGGTGGGGGGGCGCTGCTGAAGCCAGGCAACAGTGGCCGGCCGACCGGGTGGCGGAGGAGGTGGTCGCCGGCAGCTGCATCGTCATCGTCTTGTGGTGGGGGCGGAAATGAGAAATGTGATGAACTCTGGCGTCAACTTGCTCAACTTTGCTTCAACCACCTTGTCTCGCCCCGCGTCCCCTCACATCTCGCGCTCTCTCATCTCTCGCTCTCCTCCTCCTCAGTCATCCTCCATCAGCTCCACCGGCGGCAGGGCGGCAGGGTCCTCCATCGCCTTCAAGGCGGGCCGCTTCTGCGCGGTCGTGGTGGCACCAGCACCAACGCCTGCACCACCCACCCCACCCACCCCTCTTGTCCTGGCGCTCGCCAGCTCGCGCAGCACCTCCGGCGTCACCGCGTAATGGTACTGCCGCTTTACCAGCTTGACCAGGATCGCCTGGTCCTCCGCCCGAATCTCGTGCTTGTACCGGCCCACAAAGGCCAGCAGGGCCTGGTGCCAGACGACCGGCATCTGGCGGTCGTCGGTCGTGAAGCGCGCGAAATGGTCGACCAGGGCGTCGATGACGCGATAAGGTAAGGCGTAGCCCTTGTCGATGAGGGCCCGTATGAAGAAGGAGGTCGTGCCCGCGTACGGCATGTCGGCCAGGCGGGCCAGGGCGGCGGCGGAGGGGAGGGCCGGCAAGGACACCCGGCGCAGGGCGGCCGCCACGATCACGGCCTCCCGCAGGGTGCACGTCCCGGACGCGCACAGCGGCAGGAGCAGCCCTTTGAAAAAGGCGTCCGGCTTGTAGGCCGCCTTCTTCAAGGCTTGGAACAGGGCAAAGTGGAGGCGGCGGTTGGCCCGGATGTCCCGCCGGATGGACGGCAAGAGGACCAGGGCCAGGAAGCGCTGCGCCCCGCGCGCTGACAGGTTGGAGACAAATAGGCGGGTCGCCGCAAAGGTGGCGTGCGGGGACCAGGCCTCCGGGTCGGTCAGGTGGAGGGCAGCCTCCCAGTCGCGCAGGGCGGGCAGCACTTTCAGGGCTTTGGGTACCTTGCCCGCCGAGTACCGGGAGAGGAGGCGGCCGACGCCGACGTACACTTCCGCGACCCGGGGGTCGAGGCCGAGGTTGGCGTGACTGGGCCCGGGCCCGGCACCACCGCCGCCGCCGCCGCCGCGGCCGCCGCCAGGGGTAGGCGGGGCGGCGACGGCCCCGTCCTTAGCTTCGGCCTCCCGGATCTTGTCCAGGATCACGTCGGCCAGCGTGCGGGACGGTGCGGCGCCCCCACTGCTTGGTGCAAACGCAGCGAGCGCGGCCTCATCCGCGGGCGACACGTCCACCTCGCCCGTCGGCCAGGGTGTAGTGTCCAGCCCCGCCTCGTCGTCCGAGAAGGCGGCGTCGCCGTCGGAGAAGGCGCCAGAGTCGGAGGAGGTGTCTGCTTCCAAGGCGGCGGCGAGGGCGGCGGTCTGGAGAGGGAGAGGGGGGGGGGAAATGGGGGTCGGGGTGGATGGATGGGAGATGAGATGTAGACAAAAAAAAGGAAACGGGGAGAGACCAGTGCCGACCTCTCTCACGCCCGCCACGCACTCTCCCCGCACCTCCATTCCTGCCTCTCACCTTGCCACCACCCAGCCCCCGGGTCCCCCGGTCCTCAACCTCGACCTCGGCCTGCTGGGCCCGGGCCTCACGCAAGACCTTGGCGGACAGGTCAGCGGGCAGCGGGTTTGAGGAGGACGGCCGGCCCGTGGACCGGCGGGCGTTGGCGTCGCCGGCCTCGCCGTCGGAAGATGAGGAGGCGTTCCCATCCTCGTCCGCTTTGCGGCGCTTGGTGCGGGGTTTGGGCTGTGTGTTGTGTCGGAGGAGAAAAGAGGGGTGAGAGAGTGAGAGAGAGCAAGGGCCAGGTCCGGGCAAGGTCACGAGGCTTGCTCACCCCCCTCTACTCGTCCTCTCTCGCATTGCGGCCGGTGGGTTGGTGGGTGGTTTTTGCCAGCGGTGGCCAGTCTCCTCAGCCAGCCATCAAGAGTGGAGAAAGTGTACAGGCACGGCGGTTGCCTGCCCCCAGCGGGCGACCGCGTGTGGGCGGCAGCGCCAGGCGACGGCGCTAGCCGTCGCGGCAGAAAAAGGAAAAGGAAGCACGTGCCCGAAGGCAGCGACTGCGGCTGGGCGCGCATATACTCTACGAAAATGAGCACACGCGGTCACCCATACCACCGGGCGGCAGCGTGTGTGTGTGGTCGTCGCTCACAACACCCGCGAGTGCAGGCAACACGGCCCGCGAGCCGCCACGCAATTCTCTTTTTGCCAACACTCACTCTAATCCCGTTCTTCCAGGGGTTGGCCATGTCCTCGGCCAGGCCATGCCGGTGGGCAGCCGGCTGGTCGCGCTTGCGTCCCATGGCGTGTGGCGTGTGCGGGTGGGTGGGAGGGTGTGGTTGTGGATGGACGCTCTGAAGAGATAATTGCGGCCTGAACTTTAACGTCTTCTCATTCACATCTTCATCCTTCATCCAAACCACCGCCCCCCACACTCCGCCCCCTTGCGTTTCCACGGCGCCTGCAAGCCAAGCTCTGCTTCACAGCGCATGTCCTGCGTTTGGTAGCCTGCCCCAGAAACGGGAGAAACTTGCCAGCCTCCACTTCTCTCATTGCCTTGTGACATGTAAGCGCACCATTTATATAGCTTTTAAAAATTACTTTTAAGCATGATGGGATTTTGGTCTAGTGGTATGATTCCTCTTTCGGGCCGTGTCGCCCGTCTAACGCAGTAAACTGTTAGGCGTCATTCTACATGAATATAGAGGAGGTCCGGAGTTCGATTCTCCGAAATCCCCAAAATTTTTGAACTTTTGCTGTTTGCAATGCGCTGCGTTATGGCGGTGCGTGCGCACGCGGGATCGGGTGTACTGATGAAAAGGTTGGAGAAAGGTCAGGGGGTTGGTTCTCTAACCTTGGGCACGTTTTTTTTTGTCTTTCTAGCTGTCGCACCCCTTGATGTGCACGTCCAGGCAAATTATCTCCAAGCTGGTGCCTGACCGCGTGCACACGGGCGCGTAAGCCCTGCGCACGGGACCGTGGCTGCGGTGAGGACTCACGGGGCAGGGGGTGGAGGAGTGGGTCAGTCCACTGAAATACGTGCAAGCTTCCCCATTATTTCTTTCCACCTGCCTCCACAACTGAGAACGGCCCTTCACCTTCTCTTCTTCTGTTGAAGGTTACACGTGCCGCCGTCCAGAACACAAAAATCAACTCAGAAAGAAAGGAGGAAAGAAATCAGGGGCGGGGCACAGCCCCACCCGCCCCCCTCGTCATCATCTCCCCACCATCACGCCCCCCCACTTACCCCAAAAACTTCTCGTACCGCCGCCCACTGGGCAGCCCCGCCCCGCACTGGGCCGGGTCAAGGTGGCGTAGGACGCCCATGGCAAACGCGTTCCTGGCGACCCCCTCCCCACCAACCCGGGCCTCGTGGTCGGCCGCTGCGGACGCAAACACGCCGTGCACGAGGGAAAAGACTTGGTCGACCGACGACCCGCGCCCCAGCCCAAACTCCTGCCAGGCCTTGGTGACGTCAAAGGCGCCGGGGGCCAGGCCGTCGTAGTTGGGCGAGTCGTCCTCGCAGGCGTGGATGCAGTGGTAGCCTGGCGAGAGCGGGGAGGGCTTGGCGGGGTGGGCAGCCCCAGGTTCAGCTGCGGCAGGCACGGGCTGGGGCGCCATCGCCGTGTAGTACAGCGTGCACACGTCCGTCGGGAAGGCGCCGGGGACGAGGGCGGCCGCCCGGGCCTTGTCCGCGGCGACTCGCGGCGCGGCGGCCAGGGCGTCGTCCCGGACCAGGATGACGTTGTGTTCAGGGTCGTCCAGCTGGGCAGCAACCAGCGTGTATCCGTGCGGCTCCCACAGGTCGGCCACCGCGGCGATGGAGGCGCCGTAGAAGCCGGCGCTGTGAAGGGGGGGGACGAGCGGGAGTGGTGGTGGTGGTGGTGCGTTTGCGTGAGTTGACGGGGGTCGTGTCATGTCCCGCAAGAAGGGGAGAGTGCACATATCACCCGACCACCCCTGTGCGCGCGCGCGAGGGCTGGGGTTGTTTGGCTGAACGCTCCTACCCATCATTTGGGCGTTGCCCGGCCGCCCGCCCACGGAGTTGAATCCCTCCCGTGCAGCGGACGACCTCCTACCACCCCCGCACCCCCTCCATTGAGAGAATGGAGCACCACGCTCCAAGGGCACGGCGCGTGCGCTCTTCACCCCCCTTCCTCTCCATCCATTTTCTGTCTCACCCAAAGTAGAGCTCCCACCCCTCCCGGAACTGCGTTTCGAACACAAAAGGCGCGGGGACGTCCGAATTGATTTCCATGAGGACGACCTTGGGCCGGTAGCCCGCCTCCAGCACGGACCGGGCGAGGGCCAGGTCAAAGCCGTCGATGTCTAAAAAATGAGAGATAGGTGAGAGAGAGAGTGATTGTGGCTTGGTAATAAAAAAATGTGTGATGATGGGGAGGGGCCGCGCTCTCGGTGTCCCCGCGCGCGCACGTGCGTAGATATCCTCCTCCTCTCCTCTCTCACCAATCTTCAGCACGTCAAGGTTGGCCGGCGTCACCCCGGCTTCCTTTAATTTAGCCGCAAACGTGTCGGGGCGCGCGTACTCGTGCACGACCGCCACGCCCGGCGCAAACGGGCCCAGGTGGGCGTCCAGCTCCGGGAAGACGGGCTCCCACCCCTCAAAGGCGGCACCCGGGTGGCCCCGCGCAAAGAGTGGGTAGGTCGGGTCGTGCGTCTTGCCGTCCCGGGCGCCCAGGTTGACGACGCCGCCCCGGGCGCCGGCCGGCAGGACCGCGTCCACGATGTCGACCAGCTCCACCTCGGCCGGCAGCCTGCCCCAGGCGGCCTGGAGGGAGTGGTGCGCGTAGGAGGCCAGCGGCTTGGGCGCCCGCTTGGCGGCCAGCTGGGCTGGTGTGCATCCGACGGCCGGGTCGCAGAGCATGGACGGAGTGGCCAGGCGGGCGGAGAGGCTCGGGAAGGCCAGCTTGGTGGCAAACGTGGCGGCCAGGGCGGCCAGGGCGAGGGCGGCGCGGAGGGGGGTGCTGCTGCGTGTGTGGGAGGGGGGGTGATGGGGTGGAGAGAGAGGGAGAAGGGTATGAGAGTGTGTGTGTGGTGTGCACGGGACGGCCCTGTCGTTGGAGGAAGGCAGGCATGCGCGTGGGCCTGGGATGGGGTATGGGCGGGTCGAAAAAAAAGAGGGGGTAGGTTGGGCGAGGCGGCGTCTGCGGTTCTCCTCCTCGACGACGCGCGCCGCCAAAAAGAGGGGGGAGAGACGCATGCACCCGCCTGCCCGGGGAGACCCGGCCCGACTCACGCTGCCTCCGCCGCCACGGCACAGTCCACCTGCTTGCCCTTCTTTGCAGGGGGTCAGGCGTGCAAAAAGACCAGGGCTGCGGCGGTGCGAGAGCGGTGCGAACAAAAAAGGGGACGGTCTCCGCCATTGGGGGTCACGCCGTCGGTCCTTCTCCTCTTTTTCCGACACGCCAAACACACCTGCGCTTCCCTCCATCCTTGGCCTGGCTCGTCGGCCGGGTGGGGCTTGACGGCGTGACCGGCGAGGCGACGCGGCGCATGGTGGGAGCCATGGGATGGGGTGCTGGAAAGAGAAAGAGAGGAGAGAGAAGTGTGGCGGGGCGCGCGGTGGGCCGCGGTCGGCCGCTCTCTTTCCCAACACCTCGAATCCTCACTCTCTCGCACACGCACAAACCCCAATGCCGCCCGCCCCATCCCCCCCGCCCCCCCCACCTCACCCGCCCACGGGCGGCGGCGGCGGTATCCTGGCTGCCGTCATCGAAAACCGGGCGGGCGAGGTCGGGCTTGCTTTCTATGATGGCGACCGCGTACGGTGAGTTGTGACTTTCCGCGCTTGCGCCCTCCTCTCCAGCCGAGGTTTTTTTTACTTTCATTTCGCGTCCCCTCGTTCGTCCCGCCCCACCGCCGCTCCACCCTCGTACGCGCCCCAAAGGTTGTGAGAGCCCCCATTAGGCCATATGAGCCCTTGATCACTCCCAAAACCACAAAAAAACAGGCTCATTCTGACCCAAGTCATCGAGCCTGCGCACGCCTCCTTCCCCGCGACTGCGTCCCTGCTCGCCGCCCACCGCGCCGCCGGCACGCTCGTCTGCCTGGACGCCTCTACAGCAGGGGCGGGCCCCGTGACCGCGGCGGCCGCACTACTCGCCCGCGGCGCCGTCGCCCGCCTGGCCCCCGTCCCGCGCGCCTACTTTGACGATGCGGTCGGCGCGCTGCTGCTGGACAAGCTGGCTGTCGCGGGGACGGCGCCGCCCGCCTTGGGCCCGGGCGTCCGCCCTACCTGGCCCTCGCCGCGGCAGGTGAGACATTGATGATAGGAGAGGCAGGGAGGGAGAGAGCGGCTGAGGCGGTGGGGGTCGGGAACACTTGGACCATCCTCCTCCCTCTCATCACCCCCTCCCCCCCCCACCCCCCACCCTTTTTTTGTCAGCCGCGCTCATCTCGTACCTCGGCCGGGCGGCCCCGCCCGACGGGACCGTCGCCATCTCCTTTTGCCCGCCGGGCCAGTACGTGGCCTTAGATCCGGCGACCGTGGCGGCCCTGCACCTGGTGCGCGGGCCGTCGGGCCGGCGGGCGGGGTCGGTGCTGGAAGGCCTGGACACCACCCGGTCCGCTGTCGGCGCGGCCTGGCTACGCACGGCCCTCCTCCAACCGCTCGCGCACGCGCCCTCCCTGCGCCTGCGCCACGCGGCCGTGGCGGAGCTGGTGGGGGAGCCCCTGCTGGGGGTGGACGTGGACGCTGCCCTGGCCTCCCTGCCCCGGGAGCTGGGCAAGCTGTACGGGTGGATGGCCCTGCGCCCGGTGGCGGCGGCGGGTGGTGGCCGGCGGGGTGGGCGGGGCAGGCGGGGCGGGGCGGACGCCCCGACCACCACCCCGCCACCCTCGCGCATCGCCGGCCTGGCCCGCGCCCTCGCCCTGCTCAGGGCCGCCGTGGTCGGCCTGCCCGCCCTGGCCACCGCCCTCACGGCCGCCCGGGCCGAACTGCTGCGGGCGGCGGGCGCGACCCTGGCGCACCCGGCGGTTGTCGCCCTTGGCCCCGCCCTGGACAGCGTTCTCGCGCCCCCACCGGAGGACGATGGTGAGGGCGGCGCCGACGGCGGTGGCAACGCCGCCCACTTCTCCACCTCCCACCAGGACTGTTTTACGGTGCGTGTGGATGCGGACGCTGACGGTGTGACCAAATCCCCGTCCTTCATCACCCCCGTCGACGCCGCCCTCCTGGCAGCTGCCCGGGAGGCCCTGACGGCCGCCGCGGCCGGGGCGGCCGCCCTGGTGGGCGCCTACCGGGCCGCCGCCGGCCCCGCCGCCCGCCACCTGCGCCTCCACCACGCCCAGCGCCGCGGTTTTTACGTTACCCTCTCCATCCGGGGGTCGTCGGCGTCCCCGCCTTTCTCTGCCGCCGTGGCCGCCCTCCCCGCCGACCTGACCATCACCCGCACCCGCGGCTCCACCTGCGTGGAGCTGACGTCCGCCGAGCTAGGCGCCGCCAACGCCCGGGCCAAAGCGGCAGCCGAGGATTGCCTGGCCTTGTCAGCGGTCGCCCTGTCCCGGGCGGCGGCGGCGGTGACGACGGGGTCCGCCGGGGCGGCCCTCCAAAAAGCGGTCGACGCGGTCGCCCTTGTGGACGGGCTGGCCTCGCTCGCCCGGGCGGCATCGTCCTGCCCCGTGCCGGCGGTGGCGCCCACGATCGCGAGTGCCGGGTGCGCGACCGTGCTGGCCGGCCTGCGTGACCCGCTGCTACTGGCCGCCGCGTCGGCTGCCGGCCTGGACGGCGGCACCACCGTCCGCCCCAACGACGCCTGCTTCTCGCCTGGCGGCGCGGCCCTGGCCATCATCGCCGGCCCCAACAGCGCTGGCAAGTCGACCTACCTCCGCTCCGTCGGTGCAGCCATCATCCTGGCCCACGTCGGCGCCCACCTGCCGGCCACTCACGCGTCGGTTGGCCTGGTGAAGCGGGTGAGCGTGTGCGGGGGTGGGGGTGGTGGGGAGGGCGGTGGGGGAGGCTGCCTGGAGACGGGCGGGTCGGCCCTGGGCGTGGAGGCGCGCGGCATCGCCGCCGCCTTGCATGGCGCCGACCCCACAACCCTGATCCTGCTGGATGAGCCGGGGCGGGCGACGTCCACAGCGGACGGGGCGGCCCTGGCCTGGGCGGTCGCGGAAACTGCGCTGGCCGCTCGCGCGCCCACCCTGGTGGCCACCCACTTCCCGCGCCTGGCCCGCCTGGCCCGCCTGTACCCGACCGCCCGGGCGTACCACATGGGGGCCGACGTGGTGGATGGCGAGCATGGTGGACTGTCGACCCGCACCACGTCCGGCGGCGGCGACGTGGTCGGCGCGGCCGTGCCCCTCCCTCCAGCTGACCTGACCTTCACGTGGCGGCTGCGCCCGGGGCCCTGCACGACCCCGCATTACGGCCTCGCCATCGCCCCTCACGCGGGCATGCCACCTGCCATCGTGTCCGAGGCGGCCGCCATCGCGGCCCGCATTGAGGCCGACCAGGCGGGTGGTGGCGGAGATGCCGGCCAGCAACCACCCGACGCGAACAACCCCCACGCCGCCGACCACGCCCTGCACTTGGTCGCCCACCGCCTGGCCACCCTGGCCAACGCGTGGGTGGGCGGGGCGGCGGACGCGGATGTGGCAGTCGCTCTGGCTGGCCTCAAGGGTGCAGCGAGGGCGGCGGTGGCGGAGCAACAAGAGCAGGCGGCGGGGGCGTGATGAGAGAGAGAGAGAGAGCGTGAAAAAATGGGGAGACCCCTGCATGAAATAAACAACAAAACAACCACGTCCGTCTTGCCACCCCTCCTACTCTCACGTCCCCAACGCCACCATGCGCAAGTAACTGGCCGTAAAGTCGCTGAAGAACGCGCCCTGGTCGCCCGCATACCGCTTGATCAGGGGCAGCAATTTTGCGTCCTCGGGCAGCGCCCTGTCGGAGGGCAGGCCGATGTGAGTCGCCATCTCGCCCGCCCCCGGCGCGGCCCAGGGCTTGGCCAGCAGGGTGACGTAGTAGGCGTTGTCAAAGGTGACGGGGTCGCCAAAGCCCTTGGCGCCCAGGGTGTGGCCGCCCGAGAGGGCGACCAGGTCGGTCGGCGTCAGGCCTTTCGAGGCAAAGGACGCGACTAGGGCGGCCGGGGAGGCGTCCTCCGAAGGCATGCGCCCCGCCGGGTCGGCACTGGTGGCGTCCTTCCGGCCCACCGGCACGGTAATGGCCGGCCCGCCCGTGACGGCCACGGCGTATGCGCCGCCCAGGGC
>Ga0315273_10009592_pt1 | contig 12289 bp, 9 predicted proteins | sample YL17G02_0_MG_FD_205753 | JGI IMG/M metagenome (GOLD analysis project Ga0315273, IMG submission 205753) | Sediment microbial communities from Yellowstone Lake, YNP, Wyoming, USA - YL17G02_0 | ecosystem: Environmental > Aquatic > Freshwater > Lake > Sediment | place: USA: Wyoming | collected... | reverse complement strand
CACTCGCGGGGGCGAAGAGGAACGAGCGTGCGGTCGTGAGCGTTGGGCCGGAGTTTGACATGGGCGTGGATGTCAGACATAAACACATCTCTGACATCGACTGCAAGAACAGCTCCAGAGAGGAGCGGTACGTGAAGGCGATTACCTTTCGTGAGTTCGGGGACGCGGGCGTCCTCCGGCTCGAAGAACTCCCGGATCCCGAGCCCGGGCCGGGCGAGGTCCTCCTCCAGGTCACCGCCACGGCTCTGAACCACTTGGACGTCGACATGCGTGAGGGTATCTCGCGATTCCCGCTCAGCTTTCCGCACGTCCCGGGCGTCGAGCCGGCGGGACGCATCGCGGCGCTCGGCGAGGGCATCGAGGGCTTCCAGGTCGGCGACCGCGTGTCGCCCTACCTGATCGCGACGTGTGGGGAGTGCGAGTACTGCCGCAGCGGGAACGAGTCGATGTGCCTCACTCCCGCCTCGTTCATCGGCATGGGCTCGGGCGGCGCCTACGCGGAGTTCTTGACCTGCCCTGCCTCGCAACTCGTGCGAATCCCGGACGGGGTCAGCGACATCGAGGCCGCGGCGAGTCACATCGCCTTCGGCACCGCCTGGCACATGCTGATCACTCGAGCCGGACTGCGCGCGGGTGAGACGGTCCTCGTCGACTCCATCGGCAGCGGCATCGGCTCGGCGGCCGTTCAGGTCGCCAAGCATGCGGGCGCGTTCGTGATCGGCAACTCGAGCCGCGACGACAAGCTCGCGAAGGCTGCGGCGCTTGGCATGGACGAGGGCATCAACTACACGACCCACGACGTCGCGGAAGAGGTGCTCCGCATCACCGGCGGGCGCGGCGTCGACGTCGTCTACGAGCACGTCGGCGGAGAGCTGTTCCAGAAGGGCCTCGACTCGCTCGCGAAGAACGGCCGCCTCGTCATCTGCGGCGGCCACTCCGGCGAGGTGGTTCCCTTCGACATCATTCCCTTCTTCCGGCGTCAGCTCTCCATCATCGGCTCGTTCGTCTTCTCCCGGGCGGAGGTGTCCACCTGCTTCGGCCTTATAGCCCGCGGCGAGCTGACGCCGCAGGTCGCGGCGACCTTTCCGCTCGAGCAGGCCAAGGAGGCGATGGAGTTGATGGAGAGCCGCGACTTCTTCGGCAAGATCGTCCTTACTCCGGGGGGTGCAGCATGAAACGCATCGGGGTCGATGTCGGTGGCACGTTCACCGATCTCATCTACGTGGATGACGAGGCGGGCACGATCCAAGTGCACAAGCTCCCGACGACGCCCGCCGACCCGTCCCAGGGCACGATCCAGGGCATTCGCGAGCTCGCAGAACAGGCCGGCGCGGATCCGTCCGAGCTCGACCAGGTCTTCCATGGGACGACGATCGCGACGAACATCGTGCTGGAGCACAGCGGGGCGACCGTGGGGATGATCACGACCGAGGGCTACCGAGACATCCTCCACATCGCCCGGCACAAGAAGCCGCTCAACTTCTCCAACTACCAGGACCTGCCGTGGCAGCGCTACCCGGTCGTGCGGAGGCGCTACCGGCTCACGGTGCCCGAGCGGATCACTGGTGACGGATCCGTGCTCGTCCCTCTCGACGAGTTCAGGGCGCGGGAGCAGGTTCTGGCGCTCAAGGAGGCCGGTGTCGAGGCGGTGTGCGTCTGCTTCCTGTTCTCGTTCCTCAACCCGGCACACGAGCAGCGGGTCGCGGAGATCGTGCGCGAGGAGTTCCCCGAAGCGTTCCTCTCCGTCTCGAGCGAGGTGATTCCCCAGTACCGAGAGTACGAGCGGTTCTCAACGGTCGGGCTGAACGCGTACGTCGGCCCGAAGGTCGCTTCGTACGTCGCCCGCCTGCAGGATGAGCTCGGAGTGCTGGGCGTGCGCACCGGGCTTCACCTGATGACCTCCGCTTCCGGAGTCGCGACCGCCGAGGCCGCGGTCAAGCGCCCCGTGAACCTCCTCATGTCCGGCCCGGTGGCCGGAGTGGTGGGCGGCATCTGGGCGGGTCGGCAGGCGGGCTTCGACAACGTCATCACGCTCGACGTCGGGGGGACGTCGGCGGACATCGGTCTCGCCCAGGAAGGCCGCCTGAGGATGAAGCACCTGCTCGACACGAAGGTCGGGCCGTACCAGGCGATGATCCCGATGGTCGACGTCGACACGATCGGCGCCGGGGGCGGGTCGATCGCGTATATCGACGGCGGTGGCATCTTCCGTGTCGGGCCACGGTCCTCGGGTGCAGTCCCGGGCCCGGCCGCGTACGGCCGCGGCGGCACGGAGGCGACGGCGACCGATGCGATGGTCAACCTCGGCTGGCTTCTCCCCGAGGCGTCCCTCGGTGGCGGAATGTCGCTCGACCGGGATGCGGCTCGCACCGCATTCGAGAATGGCCCGGCGGGCGCCCTCGGCATGAGTGTCGAGGAGGCGTCGATGGGCGCCGTGCAGATCCTCTCGCATTCGATGGTGCAGTCGATCGAGGAGAACTCGGTGCGCAAGGGGTTCGACCCGCGCGACTTCGCGCTCGTCGCCGAGGGCGGAGCGGGCCCACTCTTTGCGGTGCAGATTGCCATCGAGGTGGGGACGCCGAACGTGGTCGTCCCCCTCTACCCGGGAATCGCAGCGGCGATGGGGCTCGTCGCGACCGACATGGTCTACGAGTACGCCGCGACGACCTATCAGCGACTCTCGAAGCTCGATGCGGAGGCCCTGCAGCGGCGGTTCGAAGAGCTCGAGGCACAGGCCGCCGGCCAGCTTGGCGAAGACGGAATCCCCGCGGCGAGCGTCGTCGTGCAGCGGATCGTCGATGCCCGCTACCTCGGCCAGGGATACGAGCTGCGGGTCGATGTCGGCTCGGGCACGATCGACGAGGCGTGGGCCGACGCGCTCCGGAAGGACTTCCACGACATCCACGAGCGCGAATACTCGCGTCGTTTCGAGGACTCCGACATCGAGGTCCCCAACATCCGCGTGCGCGGCATCGGTCTGATGCCGGAGCTCTCGACGCCGGAGATCGAGGCAGGCGGGGAGTCGCCCGACGACGCGCTCCGCTTCGAAGGTGACGCTTGGTTCCTCGTCGGCGGCACCCTCGAGCAGGTCTCGACGCGATACTACGACCGTGCCGCGCTCAAGGCGGGAAACCACCTCGCCGGCCCGGCGATCGTGAATCAGTACGACTCGACGACCGTGATCCCGCCGGGGGTTGACGCCCGGATCGACCGTCACGGAAACATCGTGATCGAGGTCGGTTCGTCGGCCGAGGCGAAGGCGATCGCGGCGTCGGCAACCGTTCCTACGAGTCAGGGAGTGTGACGATGTCGACCCTCGAATACGAGCTGGGAAAGCATCCGGGCCCACCGGAGCTCGAGCGGGTCGAGGTCGACCCGATCACGATGCGGGTACTCGGCGGCGCGTTCCACGCAATCGCGAAGGAGATGGCGGGCGTCCTGTTCCGGATGTCCTACTCGTCGATCATTCGCGAGTCCGAGGATCTCGGTGCAGGCGTCTTCGACGCGAAGGGGCGCGAGCTCTGCGAGTCCGACTCGACACCGATGCATATCGGCTCGCTGCCGTGGTACATCCGCGGGTTCATGCGCCACCTCGAGGGAGAGATCGTCGAGGGCGACGTGATCATCCACAACCACCCCTACTACGGGGCCTCGCACAGCCCTGACATCGCGGTCGCGGTACCGATCTTCCACGACGGCGAGCTCTACGGCTTCGCTGCGGTCACCGCGCATGTTCTCGACGTCGGCGGCTCGTTCCCGGGGATCAACGCCGACGCCTTCGACGTGTATGCCGAGGCCAAGATCTACGACGGGCTCCGCTGGTACCACGCCGGGGTGCTGAACGAGGATCTCGACAAGATGATCTTCGACAACGTCCGGACGGCCACGATGAACCGCGGAGACATGAACGCAATGATGGCCGCCTGCCAGCTCGGTCGCGACCGGATGCTGCGGCTTTTCCAGCGCTACGGCGCGGACACGGTGATGAGCGCCGCCTACAACTGGATGGACTACAGCGAGAAGATGCTTCGCGAGCAAATCCGCAAACTGCCGGACGGCGAGTACACGGCGCCGACCGGATGGCTCGACGACGACGCCCGCACCCGCGGGGTGCGACTTCGGGTCGAGACCAAGGTGATCGTCGAGGGCGACGAGATCACGATCGACCTCACGGGCTCGAATGCGGAAGTGCCGACCGGGTACAACGTCCCGTACGAGGGCTCGTTGCTCGTGGGCGCCTACTACGCGGTGCGCACGATCCTGCTCGACGAGGTCACGTTCCCCGAGCACGTGCCGCAGAACGACGGCGTCTTCCGGCCTGTGAAGGTGATCGCCCCCAAGGGCACGATCTACAACCCGACGTTCCCGAGGGCGTGTTTCTCGCGCTTCTGCCAGGTGCAACGGGTTGTCGACAACACGATCCTGGCCCTTGCCGAGGCGCTCCCCGAAGGGGTCACGGCCGGGAACTCGGCCGGGATCCACTTCTGTGCGTACTCGGGCTTCTCCGAGGAGATGGGCGAGTACTGGCTCTACCTCGAGGTGAACGAGGGCTCCTACGGTGGCCGGTACGGCAAGGATGCGATGGACTCGGTCGACAACCTGATGGCGAACACCCGCAACAACCCGATCGAGGAGCTCGACCTCCGCTTCCCAGTGCGATGCGACCAGTACGAGCTCCGGCCCGAGCCAGCGGCGCCCGGTCGCTGGCGAGGCGGGATCGGGATCATCCGCCGCAACCGCTTCCTCGTCGACGGGATCTACTCGTGCGAGGGCGATCGGCAGACGGACGCCCCGCGTGGGATCTTTGGCGGCTGGGACGGACTGGTCGCGTCATGTCGGAAGAACCCCGACACGTCACGGGAGGAGATTCTCCCGGCGAAGGTCACGGGCATTCCGTTCGCGGCGGGTGAGTTCATCGAGTTCCGCGAGCCGAATGCGGCCGGGTACGGCGATCCGCTCGACCGGCCTGCAGAGGCTGTGCGCGAGGACGTGCTCGACGACTTCACCACGATCGACCTCGCGCGCGACGCGTACGGGGTGGTGTTCGCGGACGAGCGTACGCTCGAGATCGATGTCGCGGCGACCGATGCGCTCCGCGCCGAGCTGCGCGAGAACCGGCACGGAAGCTCGCTCACCGACTACTACGAGGGCCGCCTCCCGCAGGCGAACAAGCCGGTCTCGGTGGCGGGTAACGCCGAGTTCGGAATGGGGTAGGCCGCGGTGCAGCAGTGACCCAACGTCTCGCGCAGGCGTCGGGGACGGAGGGACTCGCCCCCGATGTCGGGCGTCCGTCTTTCCCGTTGCGGATCGGGATCCAGGGAAGCGGCCAGCTTCCCAGCCGACTTCCCGATCCCGGCCGTTATCGGGCGGTCGCCGAGCTCGCCGAGGAGCTCGGCTACGACTCGATCTGGGCGGGTGAGCACCTCTCGTTCCACAACCCGATCCTCGATCTCGGCGTGGCGCTCGCGACCTTCGCCACGGTGACCGACCGGATCCTGCTCGGCGCGGGAGTCGTCCTGCTACCGCTGCGTCACCCGAGCTTCATCGCGAAGCAGGCGGCATCGCTCGACTACCTCTCGGGCGGACGCTTGCAACTCGGGCTCGGGGTCGGCGGGGAGGGCGCTGGCGATTTCGAAGCTGCCGGCGTGCCGCTCGGTGAACGAGGAGCGCGCGCCGACGAAGGGATCGTCGCGCTCCGCGCGCTTCTGACGGAGCGGCCCGCATCGTTCCACGGACGCTTCTTCCGCTTCTCCGGCGTGTCGATCGAGCCGGCCCCGGTGCGCGAAGGCGGTCCGCCACTCCTCGTCGGCGGTCGCTCAGACTCTGCGATCCGTCGCGCCGGGAGGCTCGGCGACGGGTGGCTTCCCTACATGATCTCGCCGCGCCGCTACGCCGCCGGGCTCGAGGCGGTCGCGGATCAGGCGCGCAACGCCGGGCGCGACCCGGCGACGCTTCAGCACGCTCTCGTGCTCTTCGCGCACGTCGACGACGACGGCGAGCGCGCCCGATCCGAGGCGATCGCCCATCTCTCCGAGCGCTACGGGATGCAGTTCGAGCGTCACCACGTCGAGCATCTCTGCGTGGTCGGGACGCCCGAGGAGTGTGCGGCTCGCGTCTGCGCGTACCGTGACGCGGGTGCCGAGCACATCTCCTTCAACCCCGCCGTCGGTGAGGCGGACTTCCTCGAGCAGGTGCGCCGAATCCGCGCCGTCGCCGTCGCCGAGGTGACCGCGTGACGCTCCCCCTCGCCGATATCCGCGTCGTCTCGGTCGAGCAGTTCGGCGCCGGGCCGTGGGGCACGCTTCAGCTCGCCGATCTCGGTGCCGAGATCATCAAGATCGAGGACCCCGGGTCGAAAGGCGACGTCGGCCGCTTCGTCCCGCCGTTCCAGGAAGGTGAAGACTCGCTTTTCTTCGAGACGTTCAACCGCGGCAAGCGCAGCGTCTCGCTCGATCTCCGTCATCCCCAGGCGCGTGGCGTCTTTCACGACATCGTCCGTGTCTGCGACGGCGTCTACTCGAATCTCCGCGGCGACCAGCCGCAGAGGCTCGGGCTCACCTACGACCAGCTCCGCACCGTCAACCCGCGCATCGTCTGCTGCTCGCTGTCGGGCTTCGGCATGACCGGCCCACGAGCCGGAGAGGGAGGATACGACTACATGATGCAGGGTCTCGCCGGGTGGCAGAGTCTCACAGGCGACCCGGCCGGGCCGCCGATGAAGAGCGGGCTCTCGCTCGTCGACCTCTCGGGCGGCTATGCGTCGGCGATCGCGCTGCTCTCCGGCATCTGGCGGGCCCGTCGCGACGGCGTCGGCTGCGATTGCGACGTATCGCTGTTCGAGACCGCTCTGCACGAGCTGATGTACATCGGCCCATGGGCCGCTACCAACGGTTACGTGCCGCCGCGGCGTCGAAACTCGGCGCACCCGACGATCGTGCCGTTCCAGAACTTCCAGGCCTCGGACGGCTGGTTCGTGGTCGGCGCCGCAAAGCAGAAGTTCTGGGAAGCGCTCTGCGAGGTGATCGGTCGGTCAGACCTGAACGCCGACGAGCGGTTCGCCACGATGGCCGCCCGCAACGAGCACAGGGACGCACTGCTGCCGATCCTCGACGAGGCCTTCGCCAAGCGGACAGCCGCCGAGTGGATCGCCGCCCTCGTCGCGGCCGGCGTGCCCGCGTCGGCCGTCAACACGGTCGAGCAGGCGCTCGCCGACCCGCAGACGGTCGCCCGCGAGGACATCGTCGAGTACGAGCATCCCTCGCTCGGGACGGTCCGCTCGATTCGGACTCCCCTTCGGCTCACATCCGGTGGGGAGTGCCTGGAGCGTGAGCCGGAGCGCAGCCCCCACCGTGGCGAGCACACAGGCGCGGTCCTCGAGGGCCTCTGCGGGTACACGCCCGAGCGGGTGAAGGAACTTGCCAGGGCCGGCGTTTTCGGGACACCGGCGTGACCGTGCGGGATCTCGTCGGATACGGCGCGACGCCACCGGACCCACGCTGGCCGGACGGGGCGAGAGTCGCGCTCAGTTTCGTGCTCAACTACGAGGAAGGCGGCGAGAGCACACCGCTCGAGGGCGATCCGGCATCCGAGGCATTCCTCCACGAGGTTGTCGGCGCGCCTCCGACCGAGGGTCGGCGCAATCTCAACACTGAGTCGATGTTCGAGTTCGGCAGCCGCGCCGGATTCTGGCGCGTGCACCGCATCTTCACCGCGCACGGGTTGCCGCTCACCGTGTTCGCGGTCGGCCAGGCGCTCGAGCGCAATCCCGCGGCGGCACGTGCGATGATCGACGCCGGTTGGGAGGTTGCGAGTCACGGCTGGCGCTGGATCGACTACGGAGAGATGCCGGAGGACGAGGAGCGCGCGCACATGCGCCGGTCAATCGACGCCATCGAACGCGTCTGCGGCGTCCGGCCTGTCGGTTGGTACACGGGCCGCGGGACCGATGCGACCCGGCGTCTCGTCGTCGAGGACGGCGGCTTTCTCTACGACTCCGACGCATATGCGGACGAGCTCCCCTACTGGGTGGACATCGGAGAGCACGCGCACCTCGTCATCCCGTACACGCTCGACGCCAACGACTTCAAGTTCCTGCTCCCGAACGGGTTCGTCACGGCGGGGGATTTCGCGGAGTACCTGATCGACTCGCTCGAGCAGCTGCGAGCCGAGGGCGGCCGGATGCTTTCGGTCGGATTGCATTGCCGCATCGTCGGCCGGCCGGGGCGCGCCCCGGGACTCGCGCGCTTCCTCGAGCACGTCCACGCGTGCGACGATGTCTGGGTTGCCACGCGGGCGGACCTCGCGCGACACTGGCAGACGACGCACTCGCCGTCACCCCGACAATGACAAGAAGGAGAGATCCGTGAGCGCCGACGCCGAAGTCCTGACCGCCCTCCGCACCATCTTCGACGCTGACACCGGCATCTATCGCGAGCGCGGCTTCCAGCGGCGCATCGGCTACGGCCGTCGGCCGGCGCTCGTGCATATCGACCTCGCGAACGCCTGGACGCGCCCCGACCACGCCTTCTCCTGCGACGGGATGGACACGATCATCCCCGCCGTGCAGACCCTCAACGCGGCCGGCCGGGCGAAAGGCATCCCCGTCATCTACACCACCACGGCCTACGATGACGTCGAGGGACCGAACTCCGACATGGGCCTGTGGGTGCACAAGATCCCGGTCGAGCTCCTGAAGGTCGGCACCGAGCCGGTGCAGATCGACAGCCGCATCGCGCCCCATCCCGGCGAGATGGTGATCGTCAAGAAGCGCGCGAGCGGCTTCCACGGCACGTACCTCTCGAGCTACCTCAATGCCCAGGGCGTCGACACGGTGATCATCACCGGTGTCACGATGGCCGGCTGCGTGCGGCACACGACCGAAGACGCGATCGCGGAGGGCTTCCGGCCGATCGTCGTCCGCGAGGCGGTCGGCGATCGCGTCCCCGGCGTAGTCGAGTGGAACCTGTTCGACATCGACGCGAAGTTCGGCGATGTCGAGCCGCTCGAGCAGGTCATCGGCTATCTGGCCGGGATCGAGCCGTTCGAGAGCAGGGTTCGAGCCGAGGTCGCAGCACCAGGCTGACGGCCGAAGATGTCAGTGAAGGTGTCAGTACCGGTGGAGAGACCTACTTGAGCGGGTTCGTCCCCGCCATCCAGATGATGACGCGCTGGAATTTCCCGTCGGCGTCGAACGAAAAGAAGTTGCAGTTGTGCATGTCGTTCTTCGCTCCGTCCTTCAGCTCGCCGATGTAGCCCTGCTCGGTCGCGACCTTGCCGGCCGCCTCCTCGACGACGACGTTGCGCAGCTCGTGGCGAATCCACGCGGACGCGTCGAAGAAGTCGGTGAACATGCGTCGGATCTCCGAGGAGCCCGTGAACGTGACGTTATCGGTCTGGACGGTGAGCGTCGCGTCGTCCGCGAAGTGTGCGAGGACGCCGTCGAGGTCCATCGCGTCGACCGCATCGAAGTAGGTCTGAGGCGCTGCGGCGAGGCTCTCTCGCGTCCAGGTGGCTGCTGCTGTGCTCATGCCGATCCTCCTCGGGGTTCGTGAAACCCGATCGTACAACAGCCGCGGCGCCACGTCGATTACGGCGCTGTTGCTCGTAGCTATGCGGCGGCCAGCTCTCAGCCGAGGTGCTTGCGGAAGAACTCGGACACGATCCGCACGGCGTCGGCCGGGCACTCGAGGAGGTCAGCATGGCCGATGTCCGGGAACTCGTGCGTCGTGATGTGCGCATTCATCGTCGCCATCGCCCTCGCGCCGAGACCGGATGGAGCGAGGGCGGGCGGGCACAGGATGTCATGGGTGCCGTTCGTCATCAGGAGCGGGGTCGAGATCTGCGGCACGAGCTGTGAGAGGTCCATCTCCTCCATCGCGATGCACGCCTGCCGAACCGTGTAGGGGTCGTTCAGGCCGATCACCGCACGCACGAGGTCGAAGGTGCCCTTGCCCTCCTCGCTTTCGAGGAAGCCGGCGCCGACCGCCTGCGTGGTGACGTGGTCCGAGAAGTCGTCCCACGTCATCGTCTCCGCCATCCTGCGCCAGATGCGGAACAGCGTCCGACGATAGACATCCGGCTTGGCGAAGGCGACGTCGGCGCAGGTCGCGATCACGCGGTCGCCGTGCAGCGCTGCGAACGCAATCGCGATCATGCCTCCCATCGACGTGCCGTGGACAAGGACCCGCCCGAGCCCCAGGCCGTCGAGGAGCTGAGCTCCATCGTGAGCCCACATCTCGATCGTGTACTGCTCACGGGGCGAGCTCGACGCGCCGTAGCCCCGGGCATCGAAGGAGAGCAGTTGGAACCCGTTCTCGCGGAAGCCGTCGTTGACGGCTCCGAAGTTGTGCCGGCCGAAGAGCCCGCCGCCGAACTGGATGACGACGGTGCCGTCCCCCGGGCCGGTCAGCTCGTAGTACAGCCGGGTCTCGTCGGCGAGCACGGCATATGGCATGAATCCTCCTCGGGGGGGCGGCTGACTCTGAAGCGACGCTCTACGGAGAAGCGTTCTAACACAATGCCGGCCTGCGCCGGTTGTGTTAGAAGCTCATATCCCGGTGAGCAACCGACATGGAGGAGCGCTGCGTGAGAGCTGAGCGAGCTCAGTCCCAGCTGCGGCCGACGCGATCCCAGGCGACGTCGCTCGGGAGCCACTCCGTGTTGATCCGAGACAGCTTTCGCTCCACGGCCGTGGAACCGCAGCTCGGACACGGTGGCTTGGGGCTGGTCGACATCGCCAGGTACTCCTCGAAGCGCTCCTTGCAGGTCGCGCACTGGTATTCGTAGATCGGCATGGAAGACAATCGTACCTCGGTTTCCACGCTGCGCGCACTCGCTCTGCGTCAGGGTGTGACGCCGAGCGACGCCGACCTGGAAGCGGTGCAGGCATTCCTCGCCACCGTGCTCGTCCGCCTGTCCGAGCTCGAAGCGGCGCTGCCACCGGAAACCCCGCCCGCGGGGCGGTATCTGCCATGAGCATCGCCGTGCTCGCCGATCGGATTCGAAAGGGCGAGCTCAGCGCACGTGCTGCAGTCGAGGAGAGCCTGCGGCACATCGCCGAGATCGATCCCCACCTCAACGCGTTCATCAGCGTCCGGGTCGACGAGGCCCTCGCCGAGGCAGACGCCCTCGATTGTGACGCATCCCGAGGCCCTCTCCACGGCGTGCCGATCGCCGTCAAGGACGTGATCGACGTCGCCGGGGCGCGGACGACCGCGGCGTCTCGCATCCTGGCCGAGAACGTCGCGCGAACCGATGCAGCGACAGTCGAGGCACTTCGGGCCGCGGGAGCTGTCGTGGTCGGCAAGCTCAATACGCACGAGTTCGCCCTCGGGGCAATGACGACGAGTCCGCATTTCGGCCCGGCGAGGAATCCGTGGGCGACCGATCGGATCTGTGGCGGCTCGAGTGGCGGCAGCGGGGCCGCCGCAGCGGCCCGGCTCGTCCCCGCGACTCTCGGCACCGATACGGCCGGCTCGATCCGGATCCCCGCATCCTTCTGCGGCGTCACGGGTATCCGTCCGACATCCGGTCGGGTCTCCAACAGGGGCGTGGTGCCGGTCTCGTTCACCCTCGATACGGTTGGCCCGATCGCGCCGAGCGCTGAGGACTGCGCCATCGTGCTCGAGGTGATCGCAGGCCATGACCCCCACGACCCGACGACTGCCGATCTCCCAGTGCCGCCGTACCGGCGTGAGCTCGAGCGAGGGGCCGACGGTCTTCGCATCGGCGTCGTGACCGCGCTCGTCGACCGGGCCGATCCCCGGATCGGCTCGGCGGTGCGAGAGGCCGTCGAGAAGCTGGCGGCGGCGGGCGCCGTCGTTGAGGAGGTCGAGGTTCCGCTCCTCGACGAGGCCGGCGCAATCCTGCCGCTGATCATGCTTCCGGAGGCCGCCGAGGTGCACCTACCATGGCTCCGGTCCCGGCTCGACGAGTACGGGCCCGATGTTCGCGCACGATTGCTGGCGGGGCTGCTGCTTCCTGTCACCGCAGGTGTCACAGGCCGGCGCGCCCGTCGCTGGTACTGCGAGCGACTCGACGGAGTGATGGAGCGATTCGACGCCCTCGCAGCGCCGCAGATGCTGACGACGCCGCCGCGGATCGGCGAAGAGACGGTCGATGTGAGCGGCGAGGAGATGCTCTATCGGCTCAGCGTGATTCCGACGAGCTCACCATGGACGCTTGCCGGGCTCCCCGTCGTGAGCGTCCCCTGCGGATTCGTCGACGATCTTCCCGTCGGTCTGGCCCTCGTGGGGCGGCGGTTTGCGGAGGCGACCGTTCTGCGTCTGGC
>Ga0315273_10009589_pt1 | contig 12290 bp, 10 predicted proteins | sample YL17G02_0_MG_FD_205753 | JGI IMG/M metagenome (GOLD analysis project Ga0315273, IMG submission 205753) | Sediment microbial communities from Yellowstone Lake, YNP, Wyoming, USA - YL17G02_0 | ecosystem: Environmental > Aquatic > Freshwater > Lake > Sediment | place: USA: Wyoming | collected... | reverse complement strand
GGGCCAGGCGTCCCTTCTGCCGCCCTTCGACGCAGCGTGGCCCAGACGGTCGGGTCGGCCGTCCGATGGCTCCACGACGCCGGCTTTTCGATGCCGGACCTGTACGCGAAGCATCTGTACCTCGAGGACCTCGAGACGGGCCAGCCGCGGGGCGTCCTCATCGACACCGCGCGCTTGCGCCGGTTCACCGAGGGCCGGGCCGTATCGGACCTGGCGGCGCTCTACGTAAGTACACAGCTTCCCCAGGTCCGCTGCACAGATCGCCGGCGCGTTCTCAAGGCATACTTGGGCACGAGACGTCTCGGGCAGGAAGCACGCCGCCTTGCCGCGCGCATCGAACAAGCGGCGGCGCGGATGCCCGGGCGCGGCATCGACCCGAAGATGCTGTCGGCACGTCGCTCGCCGCCGCCCGGCGTCGTGCCGCTCGGCGAAGAGAAGATGGCCCTGGTCGATGGCGGCCGGCTCCACGTCAACGAGGCCTTCCGGCCGGTGCTCGCGGCCGCGGGCCTCGCCACGCTCGACGGCCTCATGGCCCTCACGGGCGGCGAATCGTACCGCGACGTCCCCGGCCGGTTCACCGTGCGGGTGGAACTCGCAGATCCCGCAGGCGGCCGGCGGGCCCTGTACGTCAAGCGTTACACGGCCGTGCCGCTGCGGACGAGGCTGCGGAGGATGCTCGGCCTGAATCCGCCCACGTCGCAGGGCGTGAAGGAGGCCCAGGGCATCGCGCGGCTCGCGAACATCGGGATCGCCACCGTGCGGCCCGTGGCGTTCGGCGAGGAGCTGACCGGGCGGGGCTGGTCGGAGCGCAGTTGCCTCGTGACCGCGGAGATCGCCGGCGCGACGCAGGCCGACGTTTACTGCCAGGCGCGGTTCGCGCTGCCGTGCCCGCGTGAGAGCGTGGCCGAGAAGCGCCGGCTGATTCGCGCCACCGCCGACCTCGCGCGGCAGTTGCACGGCGCGCGCCTGTCCCATCGCGATTTCTACCTTTGTCACATTCTCGTGCGGCCGATCGGCGGCGCCGACCCGGTGCTGCACCTGATCGACCTCCAGCGTCTGACGCACCATCGGCGCGGCATTGGCGAGCGATGGATCGTCAAGGACCTGGCGGCCCTGCTCTTCTCGTCGTGGCCCTCGCCCGCCACGCACATCCGTTCGCCGATCTTCACAAACACGGACCGGATGCGCTTCGCCCGCGCGTACTTCCACACGCCTCGGCTGACGAGCGAGCACAAGAGACTCGTGGCGCGGGTGATCGCAAAGGCCCGCTCCATCGCCGGCCACGAGGCCCGCCGTCGCACGAGGAAGGAGGCCGGCGCGTGAAGATCGGCTTCCAGATCGAGCACCTGGACCCCGCCCGCGGCGGCGCCGAGACGTACGTGCACCGGTTCGCCCAGACGCTCCTGGCGGCCGGGCACGAGGTGCACCTCCTGGCCGAGGACTTCGTGTCGGCCCCGGCGGGAGCGGTCACACATATCGTCATGAGGCACGGCCTGACGCGGGCGGAGCGCGACTGGCGTTTTGCCCGGGCCTGCGGCCGCGCGGCCCGGCGGGCGAAGCTTGACATCGTGGTCGCGGTGGGCCGGACCTTCGGGGCGAACGTGCTTCAGCCTCACGGGGGCACGCTCGCGGGAAGCCGGCGCCAGAACCTCGCCCTCATCCGCAACCCTGCACTTCGCGCGGCGAAGCGCCTTTTCGATTGGTTTAACCCGCGCCTCCGCACGCACCAGTGGATCGAGGCCCGCCAGTACGCCGCCTACCCGCCGCCCGAGGTCGTGGCCATCAGCCGCATGGTCGAGCGCGACATGCAGCAGTTCCACGACGTGCCTGATGAGCGGCTCCATCTCGTCTATAACGGCATCGACCTGGCGAGGTTCAACCCGGCGGTGTGCGAGGCGCGGCGGGCCGAGGCCCGCAAGGCGTGGGGCCTGGCCGACGACGAGACGTGCTTCCTGATCGTCGCCCATAACTTCCGCCTGAAAGGCGTGCGCGAGCTCGTCGAGACGGCCGCGCGCCTCGACCAAGAGCAGCCGTGGCGCATCGTCGTGGTGGGCAAAGGGAAACCGTGGTCTTACATGCCCCACGCGGCGGAACTCGGCTGCGCCGACCGGTTCCGCTTCCCGGGCGCGATGGACGACGTTACGGCCGCCTATGCCGCCTGCGACGCCTACGTGCAGCCGACGTGGTACGACCCGTGCAGCCTCGTGGTGCTCGAGGCGATGGCGTGCGGGCGACCGGTCATCACCACGCGTTTCAACGGGGCCAGCGAGCTTATGGAGGACGGCTGCGAAGGGCTGATCCTCGACTCGCCTGCCCAGGTTGACCGCTTGGCGGAGGCCATGACGCACCTTCTCGACCCCGACCGGCGCGCCGCGATGGGCCGGGCGGCCCGAAAGACCGCCGAACAGTACTCCCTTGAGCGGAACTTCCGCGAGATGATGGCCGTGTTCGAACAGGCCGTGGCACGCAAGGAGGCACTCAAGGGATGATCGCGACGGCGGCCATCATGGCGGCGTGGATCGTGGGCGGGTACCTCGTCGGCGCCATCCCGTTCGGCTGGCTCATCGGGAAGATGCGCGGCGTGGACATCCGCCAGCGTGGCTCGAAGAACATCGGCGCCACGAACTGCGGCCGCGTGTGCGGATGGCCGTGCGGCGTCGCGGCGTTCCTGCTGGACGTCCTGAAAGGTTTCCTGCCCGTGCTGGCGGCCGTGGCGTGGCTGCCGGACCAACTCGATGTTGCGGCGGACCCGCACCGGCGGTGGCTCTTCACGATGCTCATCGCGGGCTCGCCCATCCTGGGCCACCTGCTGCCCGTGTACCTGAAGTTCAAAGGCGGCAAGGCCGTGGCGACAAGCCTGGGCGTGGTGCTCGCGTTGCCGATGCTGCGGTGGGTGGCCGTGGCGGCGTTCGTCGTGTGGTGCCTGGCGGTTCTGGCGACGGGTTACGTCTCGGTCGCGTCGACCGTGGCCGCCCTGGCCTTCGCCGGCGCGTACCTCGGGCTGTGGTGGGCCCGCGCCGGGAACGAGTACCTGGCCGTGACCGTGCTGGTGTTCCACATCCTGGGACTCGTGATCATTCGGCACAGAGCTAACTATCTGCGCTTGATCAAGGGCTCCGAGAACGGGGTGTTGTGGCGGAAGAAGAAGGAAGCGTAGGGGGCGCTCAGCCGCCGAGTTTGCGGGCGAGGATGGCCTTGACAACCTGGGGATTGGCTTTGCCGCCGCTGGCCTTCATCGACTCGCCCATGAGGCGCCCGAAGGCCGCCTTCTTGCCGCCCTTGTAGTCCTCGGCAATCCTGGCGTTGGCGGCAAGGACCTGGTTGACGATCTCTTCGATCGCGCTAGAGTCGCTCGTCTGGGCCAGGCCCTCTTCCTTGACGATCTCGCCGGCCGCCTTGCCCGTGGCGAGCATCTTGTTGAAGACTTCGGCCCCGGTGTTCCGGTTGATCGTGCCCTGCTTGACCAGCGTGATCAGTTCCGCCAGGCCCTCGGCCTTCAGGGGCAGGTCCGCGATGCCGATCTTGCGTTCGTTGAGGACCCGCATGACGTCCTGCATCATCCAGTTGGAGGCGGCCTTGGCGTCCTTCGTTGCGACCGCGGCGGCTTCGTAGAAATCGGCGACGGTGCGCTCGGCCGTCAGCACGCCCGCATCGTACTCCGGCAGGCCGTACTCGGTGACGAACCGCCGGCGGCGCTTCTCGGGCAGCTCCGGCACGGAGGCCCGCATCTCATCGACCCACCGGCGGTCGGGCACGAACGGCACGAGGTCGGGCTCCGGGAAGTACCGGTAATCGTGGGCTTCTTCCTTGGAGCGCTGGAGGAACGAGATGCCCTCGTCGTCGCGCCAGCCGCGGGTTGACTTGCCCTGCTTCTCGAGCGTGTAGCCGGCGGGGTCGGCCTCGTACTCCTCGCGGTGGCGGGCGATCTCGAACGTTACCGCCCGCTCGACCGAGCGGAACGAGTTCAGGTTCTTGATCTCGGAAATGGGCGTATACCGCGGCTCCCCTTGCGCATCGTCGCCGAGGCGGAGGCTGATGTTCGGCTCGCACCGCATCTGGCCGAGCTGCATGTTGCAGTCGCCGACGCCCAGGTACACCGCCAGTTGCCGCAGCGCCTCGGTGTAGACGCGGGCCTCCTCGGCGCTGTGCACGTCGGGTTCGCTCACGATCTCCAGGAGGGGCGTGCCCGTGCGGTTCAAGTCGACGATGCTGAAGTTTCCGCCGCCCTCCGCGTGCATCAGCTTGCCGGCGTCCTCCTCGAGGTGCACGCGGGTGATGCCGATGCGCCGCGGGCCCTTCGACGTCTCGATGTCGAGGTACCCCTTCACGCCGAGCGGCTGATCGTATTCCGATATCTGGTAGTTTTTCGGAAGGTCCGGGTAATAGTAGTGCTTGCGGTCCCACTTGGCGAAGTCGGGAATGGTGCAATGGAGGGCCAGGGCCATCCGCACCGCCAGCTCCACGGCCCTGGCGTTCATCACCGGCAGGACGCCCGGCATGCCGAGGCACACGGGGCAGACCCGCGAGTTCGGCCGCACGTCGTATTCCACCGTGCACCCGCAGAACAGTTTCGTGCGGGTCTTGAGGTGCAGGTGCACCTCGATGCCGATCGTGGGCACCAGGTCGGCGGCGCTCATGCGGTGGCCTCCGCGATGCGGGGGGCGCGCTGGGCCCAGTCCGTCTCGCGCTCGTACATCCGCGCGATGCGAAGCAGGCGGTCCTCGGTGAACACGTCGGTGAGGATCTGGAGGCCCACCGGCAGGCCCGCCGCCGTGAAGCCGCACGGGAGGCTGATGCCCGCGATGGCCGCCAGGTTGCAGCTCACGGTGTATACGTCGGAGAGGTACATCGCCAGCGGGTCGGCGGTCCGCTCGCCCAGGCGGAAGGCCGGCGTCGGGCTCGTGGGCCCCATGATGCAGTCGACCTTCCGGAACGCCTGCTCGAAGTCGCGCCGGATCAGCCGCCGGACCGCCAGGGCCTTCTTGTAGTACGCGTCGTAGTAGCCCGAGCTCAGGGCGTACGTGCCGAGCATGATGCGCCGCTTGACCTCGTCGCCGAATCCCTGCGCGCGGGTGCGCATGTACATATCGATCATATCGGCGTGGTCCGCCGAGCGGTAGCCGTAGTGCACGCCGTCGTAGCGGGCGAGGTTCGACGACGCCTCGCTCGTGGCCACGATGTAGTACGTGGCGATGGCGTAGTCGGTCGAGTGCGGCAGCTCGATGGGGATGAGCGCAGCCCCGAGCCGCTCGTACACGGCGAGCGCCTCGCGCACGACCTTCTCGACCTCGGCGTCGAGCCCCTTGCCGAAGAACTCGCGCGGTACGCCGATCCGCAGGGGCTGCACGGGCGCCTCCAGGCTGGCCAAATAGTCGGGCACCGGCTCGGGCACGCTGGTCGAATCGCGGCCGTCATGGCCGGCGATGGCCTGGAGCACGAGCGCGGCATCGGCCACCGTGCGGCCGAAGGGGCCAATCTGGTCGAGGCTGGAGGCGAAGGCCACGAGGCCGTAGCGGCTCACGCGGCCGTAGGTCGGCTTCATGCCGACGACGCCGCACAGGGCCGCCGGCTGGCGGATGGAGCCGCCCGTGTCCGACCCGACCGCGATGGGCACCATGCGCGACGCCACGGCCGCGGCGCTGCCGCCGCTGGAGCCGCCGGGCACGCGCTGGAGGTCCCACGGGTTCCGCGTGGCGCCGTACGCCGAGTTCTCGGTCGACGAGCCCATCGCGAATTCATCGAGATTAGTCTTGCCGAGGATGACCGCCCCTTCGGCCGTCAGGCGCTCGACCACGTGGGCGTCGTACGGGGCCCGCCAGCCGGCGAGGATGCGGCTCGCGCAGGTCGTCGGCTGCCCGTCGGCCGTGCACATGTTGTCCTTGACCGCCACGGGAACGCCGGCCAGCAGGCCGACCGTCTCTCCGGCCGCCAAGCGGCGGTCGATCGCGGCGGCGCGGCGGCGCGCCCTGTCGGGGTCGGTCGAAAGGAACGCCCTGATCTTCGGGTCGAGGCGGGCCATAGCGGCCAGGCAGCCTTCCGCGGCCTCGGCGGCGCTCAGGCGGCGCTCCTGGATGGCGTTGCGGATCTCACAGGCTGTCAGGTCGGTCACGGCCATGAACGCGTGTCATCCTCGATACGGTCCCAGCTTGTTGATTATTGCGCGGCGGGTCTCCTGACCCGCCGCGCCAGGTGTCAGACCCAGCGCCAAGGGCCGCGGTTCCTAACGCGGTGGGTCAGAAGACCCGTATGTGTTTAGCGTGTTCCTTTGGGGCTGTCACCCCGAGCGAGCGAAGCGAGTCGAGGGGTCTCGCCGTGCGCCTGCGCGAACGGCAAAGACCACAGCGAGATTCCTCGACTCGCTTCGCTCGCTCGGAATGACAACGCTAAACACGTACGAAGACCCACCGCGCACCTGTCAGAGGTGCGCTGTCGCCCTAGGCGCCGGCTCCGTCGTCGAGCACGCGTGGCACGCGGAAGAAATCGCCATCGGCCTGAGGCGCGCCGGCGAGCGCCTGCTCCGGCGTCAGGCCCGGGCGCGGCTCATCGGGGCGCAGGACGTTATGGATCGGCAGCGCGTGGGCGAGGGGCTCCACGCCCTGTGTGTCCAGTTCGCGAAGCTTATCGACGTAGTCAAGAATGCCGGAGAGCTGCGACGAGAACTTCTCGACCTCCTCCGGGGTGAGGCGGATGCGGCTGAGGGTCCCGACCTTGAGCACTTCCTTGCTGGAAAGGGCCATGAGCGATCCTCGGCCGAGAGGCGGCCCGCAACGGCGGGCAAAGGGTGCCGCGGCCTGCCCGCAAGCCGTGCTTCTGGTGGCGGCGCCCGATCCTGAAACACGGGTTGCCGACAACCCGCGGCACCCCGCACTCGAACACGCTCCGCAGGTACGGCTACTCGGCGGCCTGGGGCACGACGCGCTTGGTGCGCTTCTTCACGGCGCCGCCGCGCAGGCACTTGGCGCAGACGCGCATCCGCGTCCGCTGGCCGTTGGGAAGCTCAACGTTCACCGGTTGGAGGTTGACCTTGAACCGCCGGCGCGTGATACCGGTGATCTTGCGGCCGACGCCGCCCAGGTACTTCGCCTTGCCGCGGCGCTTGATGCTGTTGCCGAACGCCGACGTCTTGCCACAGATGTCACATTTGGCTGGCACGAGTATCCTCCGTCCGATGACTCAGGCAAACGCAGACGCGCTAGTATAGCGTCTTGCGGGCGGGTATCAAGCCTTTTTGGGGGCACTTTCGGCGTGCTTCGGCGGGGGCGCCCAGTGGACGTAGATCGTCTCGGCCAGCGCGTGATCGACTGTGAACTGGCTGTAACCGACCTGGAAGACATACGAGGGGAATCGCTGCATCAGCTTGATCTTCAGGCCGGGCAGGATGCCCATGGCCATCAGCTTCTGGATTTCGCGGTTGTCGCGCGTGGCGAGATACGCCACCGCCCCCTCGGCCCCGGGCCGGCCGTCGCTCAGCGGGGTGACCTCCAGGTAAAGTCTCTCGAGCAACTCCTCAGTTTCAGGTTGGGGCACGGCGGTTGACCTTCCGCTTTCTGAGCCACCGGATCAGGCGCGTCTCGCGCGGGCTTTCGCAGCCGCAATGCGGACACTTCACCTTCTCGCACCCGCCGAAGAGGGAGCACGCGGCGCACGCCTTCCGGGCGAGCTTCTCGTCGAACTCCCGGTCGCAGAACGCACACCTCACAGGGTCACCCCCATAACGTTCAGGAGGAGGTTGGCCAGCCCACCCACGACGAACGCCAGGACAAAGATGCCCGCCCCCATCGCCAAGGCCAGCCTCATACCATGCTCCTTCTTCATTATCAGGAACTGGGCGATGCACGGCAGGAACAGGGTCAGCGTGATGGCGGCCACGGCCAACTGGTTGCCGGTCATCGCCCCGCCCTTGTGCAGGTCGAAGAGCCCCGCCGCGCCGTAATCCCGCCGGAAGAACCCGAAGAGAAACGCCACGGCCGCCTCGTCCGGAAGCCCGAGCAGATGCACCACGGGCTTCAGTCCGCGCACCGCCAGATCGAACAGACCCGTGGCGCGGCCGGCCCAGATCAGGATGCTCGCCAGGACGAACAGCGGCAGGACCTCCCGGAAGTACCACACGATTCGCGTGTAGGTCTTGACGGCCACGTTGCCGAGCCGCGGCAGACGTAGCGGCGGCAACTCCATGTAAAAGCTCGGCCCCTGCCCCGGCATGAGCCGCGCGGCCAGCAGGCCCGCCAGCAGGAAGACGCCGCTCACGACACCTGCCCACGCTGCGAGCGCGTACGGGTGGCCCGCGAGCAGGCCGAGGATCACACCCAACTGCGCCGAGCACGGCACCGCCAGCGCCAGGAGAAAGCACGCGATGATCCGCTCGCGGCGGGTCTCCAGGGTCCGCGTCACCATCGTCGCCATCGTGTCGCAGCCGAAGCCGAGCACAATCGGGATCACCGCCCGCCCGTTCAGGCCGATCTTCTTGAAGACGCGGTCGATCAGCATCGCCAGGCGCGGCAGGTACCCGCTATCCTCGAGCACGGAGAACGCCACGAAAAACGTGCCGACGATCGGCAGGATGATGGCCACGGCGTAGCGGAACCCCAACGTGATGATGCCGTAGTCGCCGGCGATGAGGTCGCGCAGAAGCGGCCACGGGATCAGGCCGTCCACCACGCGGTTCACCCACGGGTTGACGTACTGCCCGAAGACGTCGCCCTCCAGGAAGCCGACGAGCGTTCCCGCCCCGAACTCGCCCACGAGCTTGTACAGGCCGAAGTACAGGACCGCCGCCAGCAGCGGCACGCCCCAGACCGGATGCATGCACAGGCGGCTCAGGCGCTCTCGGAAGTGGCTGGCCTCGCGGGCCGGAAAGGTCACGGCCTCGGCCACGATCCGCTCGGATGCCTTCCGAACGGCCAGCGTGACATGGTAGTGAACCGAGTGCGCGAGCCCCGCGCGGCCTTGGGCAACCAACGATGCGAGCTCAACGGTCTCAACGCCGGCGGCGCTGTCCAGAATCCATTTCGACTCCCCGCAGCCCTCCCCGAGCAGGAGGAGCACGGCGCAGGCCCGGCTCGAGACCCAGAGCGATTCGCCGAGCCGCCGCTCAATCTCGGCGATGCTCATTTCCAGCGCGGGGCCATAGTCGACGCTCGGCCGCGGCGCCGGCCGGGCTTCGCCGATTCGCCGCGCGAGCTCCTGGATTCCCTCGCCCGTGGTCGCCGCGGTCTCAACAACCGGGACGCCCAGCAGGCGCTCCAGCTTCGCGGCATCGATCCGGACGCCCAAAGTCCGCGCCTCGTCGACCATGTTCAGCGCCACGACCAGGGGGAGCCCGGCCTCGGCCAGTTGGAGCGAGAGGCCGAGCATGCGCTCGATGTTCTTGGCGTCGATCACGTGAATGACGGCGCGGGCGCGCTCCCGCAGCAGCACCTCGCAGGCCACGCGCTCTTCCTCGGTGATCGGCGAGAGGGAGTACATGCCTGGCGTGTCGACGATCTCGAACCGCTCGCCCGGGTCCTTCGAGCGGCCGCGCGCGACCTCGACCGTCGTCCCCGGGTAATTCGAGACCGTCACGTACCGGCCCGTCAGCCGATTGAAGAGGAGGCTCTTGCCGACGTTCGGGCTGCCGACGAGGATGACCTTGGGCAACGCGCCGTCCGACGGCTCGCCCTCATCGCAGCAGCGGGTGGCGGCAAGGCTCTGAAGCACGGCCGAGACTCTCATCCCATCCCTCTCCTGAGACGCACTCACAATCCACGGGCCAAGTGATCCGGCCCGCCCGCCTCCCCGTCCGCTTGACTGCGCTCGCGGAACCTGTCGAAGTCTGCGGCCCAATGCTCAAACATCACCGGGTGGCTCCTCACAAAGCCGAGGAACTGGACGAAGCGGTCGAGAACCTCGCCCTTGATGGCGTGCTCGATCTTGCAGCCCACGCTCTCGGCTTCCGCCTCCGGCACGCCGAGGACATCCATGAGGAACTGCTTGACCATGCGGTGCCGCTGGAGGAGCTCCCGCCCCGCCGCCAGCCCCGCCTCAGTGAGCGTGACGTACTGATACGGCCCGTAGTTGACCAGCCCCCGCTCGGCCAGAGCTTGGATGGCGCCCGTGACGGACGACTTGCCCACGCCGACCAAGGCCGCGATCTCCTTCATCCGCGCCACCGAGTGCCGATGGACAAGAAGATAGACGACCTCCAGGTAATCCTGTAGGCTCTCGCTCAGGGCCTGCGACTGGGTGTCTTCGACCACCGCGAAGTCCTCCGCTTGCGCACCTCTCAACCGACATAGACCATGTTCGCCGCAGTCATCATAGTTCGCCGCGCCGAACTTGTCAAGGGCAACATCCGAATTTGTCCTAAAATGTAATGCTGCGCCGGCTTTCGGAACTCGTGCGGCGCCCTTCACTCTTTCTTCGCGCCGGCAGGCTTGAGGTGCTTATCGAAAAAGGCCTTCGTCATCTCGTCAATCTCGCGGCCGCCGAAACCGTGTCCGCCGCCCTTGACGACGTGAAGCGTGGCGTCGACACCCGCCTTCTTCAGGGCCTCCGACAGAATCTCGCTCTGACTGAGCGGCACCAGCGGGTCCTTATCGCCATGCATGATGAGGAAGGGCGGATCGTCCTTCGTGACGTAGGTGATGGGATTGGCGTTGGCCGCCTTGTCCTTGTTCTCCTGGACCGGCCCGCCGATGAGGAGCGACTCCGGCGAGTTCGGAGCGTTGTGGGCGATCTGCGGGCCGTTGCCCATCTGCGTGAAGTCTGTCGGTCCGAAACAGTCGACCACGGCTTGGACGCGGCTCGACTGGTCCGGCCACCCGCCCTTCCCCTCCAACTCCTTCACGTCGCCCGCCGTGCCAAGCAGTGCCACCAGGTGGCCGCCGGCCGAGTGGCCCCAGACGCCGATGCGGTCCGGGTTGACGCCATACTGCTTCGCGTGGGCGCGCAGGAAACGGATGGCGCACTTGCAGTCCTCGATCTGGGCCGGGAAGATCGCCTCCTGGCTCAGCCGGTACTCGACGCTCGCGAAGAGATACCCTTCGCGGGCGAGCGGGAAGCACAGGCCGGGCATGTCATTCTTCGACCCCGCGCGCCACGCGCCGCCGTGGATGTAGACGATGACGGGCATCGGCTCGGCCGGCGCCTTCTTGGGCCGCAGGATGTCGAGCTTGAGCGTCCGCTCGGCGCCCATGCTGAACTCGACGTCGCGCAAGAGTTCCAGGTCGTCGGGAACCACGCGTCCCCTGGCCGCTCGCTCCCGCTGCCCCGGCTCGCCGGCCTTCTTGGAAGGAGGACCGCCTTCCTCGCTCCATACGGCACTGATGTCGGCGGCCAGCGTCAACAGGATCGAAAACAGGCCCGCCGCAACAAGCACGCCGGCGTGTTTCCACTGCACTTGATGGCATTTCATGGTCTCGCCTTTCATGAGCTTTACGGTGAGGCGCTGCTCGTGCCGGGTGGCACGGTCACCCCCTGTTGGGCGGCTGTGCGCGACTTCGGACCACGCAAAGGCGCGTGGCCGTGCCCCCCCGTGAGGGACGCCAAGCGCCCGGCACCGGAACTCTGGAACGATGGCCGAACCCTGCGCTTTCATTCTACCGTTTCGGCGGTTACTATCATCCTTGGAGGCACAGCATGCGTCAACAACTCATTGCGCTGGTGCTGGGGGAAGTGAGCCGCGAGCTGCGGGGCGACCTTTTTCCGCCGGCCCCCGGCCGTGCCAGGCCGGCCTACACCGCCAAGGCCGTGCCGTCCCAGGTCATTGTCGGCCAGGAATCGGTGACCTTCGAGGACCGCGAGGTCAAGTTTCACCTGCGCGGTTTCGCCCCCGACGTGCTCCTCATCGAGGCCCGCACCGACGTCGACGACATTTTCCATCGCGACGTCTTTGACCTCGAGGAGAAGATCTACCGCGACGCCTACGCGGTCCTCGAGGAGTACGGCGGCAGCCGCGAGGTCAGCGAGGAGTACTCCGTCTTCGCCGTCTCGGAGTACGAGGGCCCGCCGGAGCAGTTCCTGACGCACGCGCCCATCATCGCGTCGCTTCTGAAGTCCGAACGCCTGGAGCTCGACCCCAAGGAGGTCGAGCACACCCTCCAGGCCCAGATCAAGTACGCGATGAACGACCTGGCGATCCTCGACTGGGACGGGGCCTTCGTGTTCGACCCCCAGGGCGACTTCGAGGACGACCTGGAGCTGCTCGTCCTGGCGAATCTCCAGCTTCTGCGGCACCGTATCCTCGACCGCGGGCTCGACGAGCGTCTCGCGCGCATGGCCGACCTCGTCCGCCTGACCGCGGGGGGTCGGCC
>Ga0315273_10009586_pt1 | contig 12291 bp, 8 predicted proteins | sample YL17G02_0_MG_FD_205753 | JGI IMG/M metagenome (GOLD analysis project Ga0315273, IMG submission 205753) | Sediment microbial communities from Yellowstone Lake, YNP, Wyoming, USA - YL17G02_0 | ecosystem: Environmental > Aquatic > Freshwater > Lake > Sediment | place: USA: Wyoming | collected... | reverse complement strand
GAACAGGCCATAATGAAGGAAGTGCCCGAAATAAAGAGAGTTATTTCAGCCTGATAAAGCACATTTTCTCAATTTTATTTATCTTTGAAATACTATACACAATTATAGTCAGTTATAGTATTAAAAGTCATTTATTGGCTTCAATCAAGATATCATATAAATACCTGGTGTTACTGGGATCGTTCCTGATCCTGACTAACTGTTCGGTTGAAAAAAACACGGATACAACAAGGTTTTATCAAAGCATGACCGCCAGGTATAACATCTATTTCAATGGTTATGAGAACTTTAAATCAGGGCTTGATAAGATTAACAATAGTTACCGGGAGGACTATGCGGAGTTGCTTAAAGTGTTTGAATACAGCGACCCTTCAACACCATCACTCTGCTCTACTGATATGGAAAGAGCAATCCAGAAGGCCTCAAAATTAATCTCGCTTAAATCCATTACTGCAAAACCCAAATTTAAGGATGACAATCAGCTTTCGGAAAAAGAGAGGGCTCTGCTGGAAAAAAAAGAATATAACGAATGGGTTGATGACAGTTATCTTCTGATAGGGAAAGCCCGATTCTACAAGCATGAGTTTAAGGAAGCTGCATCTTTATTCGATTACAGCATAACCAATGCCAACAATCCTGCAATTAAAACAGAAGCTGCAATATGGCTTGCCAGAATTAATAATGAGGAAGGTAAATATAATGAGTCATTAAGTATAATTTCAGGGCTTGATGTTAATTCAGATTTCACAAAAGCACTTAAGTCAATGTACTATACAACATTGGCAGATCTCTTTATCAAACAGAAAAGATTTTCTGAAGCAATAGACCCCCTGAGTAAAGCAATTGACCTGATTTCCGGTAAAATAGCCAGATATAGATTGACCTATCTTCTGGCCCAATTATTTGAGCAGACCGGCAATGGAGCACTGGCAACTAAAAATTTTCAGAGAGTAATCAGGATGCGCCCTCCTTACGATGTTGAGTTTTATGCAAGGATAAACATTGCCGGAGTTTTCGACATTAACACTATGGATCCTGAAAAAATCAGGAGAGAGCTTGAAAAAATGCTTAAAGACTCAAAGAACCAGGATTTTCTGGATCAGATTTATTTTGCCCTTGGGAATATGTCGATGAAAGAGGGAAAAGAAGCTGAGGCTCTGGATTTCTACCGAAAATCTGCAACTGCAATTTCACAGAATCAAAATCAGAAGGGGAGATCATACCTCGCCCTTGCAAATTATTATTACTTAAAACCCGATTTTCTTAAAGCCGGAATGTATTATGACAGTACTATCTACTTTCTTGACCAGGCATATCCTGAATACCTTTCAATAAAAAATAAATCCCAAAACCTTAATGCACTTGTATCACAATTAACTATCATCCAGCGTGAAGACAGCCTTCAAAAGGTTGCGAAGATGAGCGAATCAGAAAGGAATACACTTATCTCATCAATAATTGCCAAGGTAACTAAAGAGGAAAGCGAAGGAAAAACGTCGCAATACACTGACAGGTATAATATTGGACAGTTCTATGAGAATGAAAGACGATTTCAGGGCAATATTGAACAGGAAGGGAAATGGTATTTTTATAACCAGGCGGCTCTTGCCTTTGGCCGTACTGAATTCAGAAGACGGTGGGGCGACAGAAAACTTGAAGATAACTGGAGATGGTCAAACAAAGCAAGAGTAAATATATCACAGCTTTCCGGCTCCGACGAAGTTTCACAGGAGCGCACCGACACTTCTGCTGCAATTACCGATTACAAAAAACCTGAATTCTATCTGAAGAACCTTCCATTGACTGATTCGTTAATAGCTATTTCCAATGATAAGCTTGCCAATGCTATGCTGAATGCCGGAAAGGCATACTCAGAAAGGATACTTGACCAGGCAAAAGCTACGGAAACATTTGAATTGCTCATTAACCGATTTCCTGACAGTGAACTTGTACCGGAAGTATTATTCCATTTGTATAAGATAAATAAAGAGGGGAATAGTGCTAAATCTGAAGTTTACAGGCAGCGCTTAATCCGGCAATATCCCGAAAGTGAGTTTTCCAGAATCCTCTCGGATCCGGCTTATTATGATAAAAAGATGGCCGATCAGAAAATGGCTGAGAAAATTTACGGGGAGGCATACATAGCTTATAATGAGGAACGATTCAATGATGCAATCTCGCTCTGTAATGATGGCTTGAAAAAATTCCCCCAGGATCTCCTGGCACCTAAGTTTCAACTCCTCCATGCTTATTCCCTGGCCAGGGTAAGCGATGAAAGAAGCTTCAAAGCAGAACTGAATAACCTTATAAAAGAATGGCCGCAAACTGCTGAATGTAAAAAAGCGAAAGAGATAATTTCATTCCTCAACCAGAAAACTCCTGAACTGAAAATTGAAGAGGATAAAGAAATTGCTGCAGAATTATATAAATCAGATACAACTGCAACGCATGTTTTTGCATTGATTATAACTGATCCGGCATTCAATATTAACCAGGCAAATTTTGACGTTATAAGTTATAACATTGATAATTATACCAATAAAACCTTTCGCACCGAAGGATCACTGATAAATAATAAATATATTATTATTACGGTTTCAGGTTTTTCAGATTATACCCAGACATTAGATTATTATAAGACATTCAGTATAGAAAAGAATATAAGAAATCTTTCAGGAATAAAGATGATGACCTTTATAATTAGCAACAGCAATCTTGATATCCTTAATAAAGATGGAAATCCCGGACGCTATCAGCTCTTCTTCATGGATAATTATTTAAAATAATCCTGCATGGGCAGAACCATAAATGGAAATTATTGGAAGATACAAATGAGAAAAATAAGAATACTCTGGACTGATGATGAAGTTGAGGCTTTGAAACCTCACATTTTCTTTCTGAAGGAGAAAGGTTACGAGATCGATACCTGCTCAAATGGCAATGATACAATTGATCTTGTCAGGCAGAATAGATACGATCTTATCTTTCTTGATGAAAACATGCCGGGATTAAGTGGAATTGAGACACTCAGACTTATTAAGGAAGTGAGGACTGATATCCCGGTTGTGATGATCACCAAAAGTGATGAAGAAGATATAATGGAGGCTGCTATTGGCTCAGAGATAGCAGATTACCTGATAAAACCGGTTAAACCGAAACAGGTACTTCTTGCAATAAAAAAGATACTCGACCAGCGACGGCTGGTAACAGAAAAAACAACAACAGATTACAGGCAGGAATTCAGCAGGATCACCAATATGATTTCATCAGCCTCATCCTGTGGCGACTGGATAGATTTATACAGAAAGATTATATTCTGGGAGTCGGAACTTGAAAAGTCGACCGATCCGGGGATGGCTGAAATCCTGAAATTACAGGAGAATGAAGCTAACAAATCGTTTTCAAAGTTTATGATCAATAATTACCTCGGTTGGCTTAATCCTGCAAGTACTGACAAGCCACTTCAATCACCTGACCTTTTTTCAAAAAAAATATTCCCTCATATTGAAAAAGACAAACCCCTCTTTTTTATCCTCATCGATAATCTGAGGTACGATCAGTGGAAAACAATTTCAGGGGAGCTTTCCGGTCTTTACAGAATCATTGAAGAGGATCTCTATTTCAGTATATTGCCAACGACAACACAATTCAGCAGGAATTCGATTTTCGCCGGATTGATGCCATCAGCAATTGCAGAAAAAATGCCTGAATTATGGATAAATGATGATGAGGAGGAAGGAAAAAACAATTTTGAAGAAGAGCTTTTCAAAAGCCAGCTGGTTCGTAAAAGACTTAATTACAAATGGTCATATAATAAGATCAGCAGCAACCTGGAAGGCAATAAGGTCAACGAGAAGGTCCGTAATATGCTTGAAAATGATATCAATATTCTTGTTTTTAATTTTGTTGATATGCTTTCACATGCAAGAACTGAAATTGGTGTGATCCGCGACCTTGCCAAAGATGAGTCTGCCTACAGGAGCCTTACCCGCTCCTGGTTTATTCATTCATCTTTGTTCGAATTGCTGAAAATCCTTGCATCTTATCCCGTTAAAGTCATTTTCAGTACCGATCATGGTACAATAAGGGTGCAGAATCCGGTAAAAATAATCGGAGACAGAAAAACATCTTCAAACCTAAGGTACAAAATGGGCCGTAACCTCGATTATGATCCAAAAAAAGTATTTGAGCTGAAAGATCCGGTAAAGGCTATGCTGCCGAAGACCAATATCAGTTCAAGATATATCTTTGCTCTCAATAAAGATTACCTTGTGTATCACAACAATTATAACTATTATGCAGGATATTATAAGGATACTTTCCAGCATGGAGGCATCTCAATGCAGGAGATAATGTTACCGGTTGCCTTTATCGAACCTGTGTAATAAATTATGAAGATTGTAATTAAAGATAAAAAGCATCTTGCTGACTCAGCTAGAAAGCTTCTGAAACATTTCGGAGAGAATAGAATATTCGCCTTTTACGGTTCGATGGGTGCAGGGAAAACAACCATCATCAAAGCTATCTGCAATGTTCTTGGCGCAATTGATATTGTCAGCAGCCCTACTTTCACGCTTGTCAATGAATACAAAACGTCCAAGGGTGAAACTTTATATCATATTGATTTCTACAGAATAAAGAAACAGGAAGAGGTGTTCGACTTTGGTCTTGAAGAGTACCTTTCCGGAGATTCTTACTGTTTTATGGAATGGCCGGAGCTTATTGAAGAAATCCTTCCTCCGGAAACGGTGAGTATCAGAATTTCAGTAGATGAAAATGAACAACGTACACTTACTATTTCATAACCTGCCTGATTTTGCTCTGTTGTACAATTTTTTTTACCTTTGAAGAATTAACCACTTCCTAATGATGAACGACAAAGGTAAGACCGGAAATGTTAGTTTTGGCAATACAGCATTCATGCCAAAAGAAGAACATCTGGAAACTGCTGTCAGGAACCGTAGAATTTCAATAGGTATCCCCAGCGACATTAAAGATGATGAAAAAAGAGTAGCACTGACACCGGAGGCAGTTAATCTTCTTGTCGAAAATGACAATGAGGTTATTGTCCAGAAAGGTGCAGGACTTGGTGCCAATTATACAGATAAGGATTACAGTGAGAACGGAGCAATTATAACAGACTCTTTTGCAAGAGATTACAGCGCAGATGCGGTAATCAAGGTTGCCCCTTTTTCAGAAAAAGAGATCGATTACCTTAAAGGCAATCAGGTTGTTTTGTCGTACCTCAATGTCCTTAAGCTTAATGAAGAAATCCTTGGAAAACTAATCAGGAAAAAAGTTACAGCAATTGCTTTTGAGAAAATCCGCGATAACAACGGGTTAATGCCTGTGGTAGAGTCGATGAGCGAAATATGTGGCATAACTTCAATTCTTGTAGCTTCGGAATATCTCAGCAATATGCATGGCGGGAAAGGAGTAATGCTTGGTGGTATAACAGGTGTCACTCCAACGGAAGTTGTCATTATAGGAGCAAATACTGCAGGTGAATATGCTGCAAGAGCTGCAATAGGTCTTGGATCTACCGTAAGAATTTTCGATAATTCACTTCACAGGTTAAGAAGGTTTCAGAATCTGATAGGCCAGCGGCTCCAGACATCTGTATTTCATCCCCAGGTTTTAAGAAAAGCGCTAAAGTCAGCGGATGTGCTTATTGGTGCTATTGAACTTGAGGATCTTCGTCCCTGGTATTATATTACTGAAGATATGGTACGCAGCATGAAAAAGGGAGCTGTTATTATTGATTTGAGTATCGACCGCGGCGGATGCATAGAAACAACTGAATGCCGTGCTCTTCATGATCCTGTTTATGAGAAACATGGAGTTATACATTTTTCAGCATGGAATCTTCCCTCCCGCGTCGCAAGATCAGCATCAATTGCCCTTAGCAATATCTTCACCCCATTACTGCAGAGTATGGCAGATGCCGGTGGTATTACTCAGCTGCTGAAGAACGATCAGGGAGTGCGTAACGGGGCCTACCTGTATAATGGGATGCTTACAAATGAAACATTGGGACAAAAGTTTGGAATAATCTCAAAAGACCTCGATCTTCTTATCTCTGCGTTCTGATCATCAGCAATATGTAAGGGAAAGATTTCCTCCCGTCATTTCACCTGACGCATTTCTGCCATTATAAATTGTCCCCTCCCATTCGCACGATTGAAACTCACCGAATAATACCTGCCATAGTGATTTGAATGTAGCCCCGGTTTTTCCAGGATTTCAGGTTCTCCATTGTAATACTTTGCGCCTTCGCTGCTTCGTGGCAAAAAAAATAATATGCCGCTAAGACGCTAAATCGCCAAGGCTCTCTAAGTCTTTAAATTTATTATCTTTGTTCGACTTTTAAAAAAGCTAATACCTCATTATCAATATCATGAAGAATTTTAAAAGATATCTTGTCACTTCCGCGCTCCCGTATGCAAACGGACCTATACATATCGGACACCTTGCAGGTGTTTATGTACCTTCCGATATATATACCAGATACCTGAGAATGAAGGGAGTCGACGTTATATCAGTCTGCGGATCTGATGAACATGGAGTTCCTATCACCCTAAAAGCGCGCAAAGAAGGTGTTACACCCCAGGAGATAGTAGACCGGTATCATGCTATAAACAAAAAGGCTTTTGAGGATTTCGGAATTGCTTTCGATATCTATTCCAGGACTTCTAATAAAGTACATTACGAAACTGCATCCGGATTTTTCAAGACACTGTATGAGAATGGCGAGTTAATTGAAAAATCTTCTGACCAGTATTTTGATGAAGAGGCAGGTTGTTTCCTTGCCGACAGGTATATAATGGGAACATGTCCGCATTGCGGAAATGAGAATGCTTATGGTGACCAGTGTGAAAAATGCGGTACTTCACTTAGTCCGAATGAGCTTATCAATCCTCATTCAACTATCAGTGGCAGTAAACCAGTTCTGCGTGAGACACTGCACTGGTACCTTCCGCTCGATAAATACGAACCCTGGCTTAAAAAATGGATCCTTGAAGATCATACTGACTGGAAAGTAAATGTGTACGGACAGTGTAAATCCTGGTTAGATCAGGGTTTAAAGCCCAGGGCAGTAAGCCGTGACCTCGACTGGGGTGTGCCAGTACCTGTTGAAGGTGCTAAAGGTAAAGTTCTATATGTGTGGTTCGATGCACCTATAGGTTATATCTCTGCTACAAAAGAACTTACTCCAGACTGGGAAGAATACTGGAAGGACAAGGATACCAAGTTGGTTCACTTTATCGGTAAGGATAATATTGTATTTCATTGTATCATATTCCCTGCCATTCTAAATGCTGAGGGAAGCTATATCCTTCCGGAAAATGTTCCTGCAAATGAATTCCTGAATCTTGAGAACGACAAGATATCAACATCAAGAAACTGGGCTGTATGGCTGCACGAATATCTTGAAGATTTTCCCGGCAAACAGGATGTTTTGAGATACTCCCTCTGTGCCAATGCACCTGAAACAAAAGACAATGATTTCACCTGGAAAGATTTCCAGGCAAGGAACAATAACGAGCTGGTTGCTATTCTTGGCAATTTTGTCAATCGCACTCTTGTTCTTACCAATAATTATTATGAGGGTAAAGTACCTGAGAGAGGGGAAACAGATTCGTATGATAATTCTGTTTTGAAAGAGATAGACAGGATAAAAAATAATGTGGAAAACTCGCTGGAAGCTTACCGGTTCCGTGAAGCTCTTAAAGAGGCAATGAACCTCGCCAGACTTGGAAATAAATATTTAGCCGATGCCGAGCCCTGGAAAGTTATCAAGACTGATCCGGAAAGAGTAAAAACAATAATGAATGTTGCCCTGCAGATAACTGCAAACCTTACAATCGTGTGTGAACCATTTCTGCCTTTCTCAATGGAGACATTACGCGGATGGCTCAATTTCAATGAACTGAGCTGGAGCAAAGCCGGTAACACCGATCTCATGTTACCCGGTCATGTGATCATGAAACCAGGATTGCTTTTTGAAAAGATTGAAGATGATGAGATCACCCGTCAGATTGATAAACTTCTGGCTACAAAAAAAGCTAATGAAGCCACCGATGCAAAAACTGTACCTGGAAAAGATCCCATAACTTTTGATGATTTCTCCAGGATAGATATCAGAACAGCAACAATTCTTGAAGCCGGGAAAATTCCGAAAACTACAAAATTGCTTAAACTTAAGATTGATACCGGCCTCGACGTCCGGACTATAGTATCAGGTATTGCAGAGTATTATGAACCGGAAGCAATTATTGGTAAACAGATATCCATTGTAGCCAACCTTGAACCCAGGAAAATAAAAGGAATAGAATCGAAAGGTATGATCCTTATGGCTGAGGATAAAGATGGCAGATTGGTTATGGTTTCACCCGCCGATAATGTTAGTAACGGGAGTATGATAAAATAAAAGCAGCAGATTTTTTACCCTATTATTTCCTGGAAATCCATGATCCGGGAAATTTTCCAGCGATGCTGTCTTTTTTAGCCATCGCAATATTAAGATTATTACATGATATTGCACAAACCCGGTAGAAACCATTAGGCGCAATTACAATTTCAGGGGTAAAGCCTTCGGCTTTCAGAATATTAACCTGAGTCACTGCATTCCCTTCCGACCTGAAACTTCCTGTGATAAGAAAATAAACATTTGTCTCTGCGACAACAGGCTCAAAAACCTCCGTTTTTGGCTGTTCTGCGGTAACCGGATTAGCATTCTCATCAATTTCGCCTGGTCCATCTTTTTCTCCCTCATCAACAGCTATCTTATTTTGTTCAAATTCAGCTGAAACAAGCGGATTCATAGTTGTTGTTTCAACCTTTGCTTTAAACAGGTCTGTCTTTAGTGGTACAGCAACCAGAACGGAAAGAAGCGGAATGATAACAGCAGCCCTCCATAAAATCTTTCTCATGGAAGCCTGTTTTTCAGGATCTTTCCGGATATGTCTTGTGACCCGCTTTCTGACATCATATCCTTCCAGAGGCAATAACTGGAATGACTCAAGCCCGTAAGAATCCAAGTGATAGTTTGAGCCCCGGTCGGGTTCAAACTGAATATTACCCTCCTGGTTGTTAACAAAGATGCCAATATTGTCAAAACCTACCTTTTCGCCTTTCTCAAGTTTCCTGCGGAGCCCACTGACAAACTCCTCAACTAAATTTCTGGCATCGCCATAGTTGATATTTGAGGCTCCGGAAATCCTGCCAACAAGTAACCCGTCATTATGATTAAGGTTCCTGTTGAAGGATATTTGTTTGACCGGTGGATAAAATGTCCCGGAATTTTTGTCAATCCGCGCCGGGGTATAGTTTCCAATAAAACCACCAAATCCTGGAACGATAACACAATCGTGTCCGAACAATAATTCCCGTATAAATGCTGTAATATCCACTTCGTACCTGGTTCTAATTATTACAAAAATAAGAAAAAAAGTATTGCCGAAAAAATATTATCTTCGTAATTCTGATAGCTGTGAATTAAATGAGAGAGATCCAGATGGTTGACCTGAAGGCTCAGTACGAGAAGATCGGGACAGAGATTGATAAAGCTATGAAATCAGTTCTGGAATCAACCGCCTTTATAAAAGGCCCTGATGTTAAGTTATTTGAAGAAGAACTCCAGGCATATATGGAAGTAAAACATGTAGTTTCATGTGCCAATGGTACCGATGCTCTTCGTCTCGCCCTGATGGTTCTGGAACTTAAACCGGGTGATGAGGTTATTACAACAAATTTCACTTTTGTTGCTACTGTTGAAGCAGGTGCCCTGCTCGGACTCAAAGTTGTTATTGTTGATCCGGACCCTGTAACTTTTAATATCTCCTTTGATGCTATACGTAAAGCCATCACTCCGAGGACAAAAGTTATTGTCCCTGTTCATCTTTTTGGTCAGTGTGCTGATATGGAGAGTATCATGAAGCTTGCTAAAAAGCATAATCTTTTTGTAGTTGAGGATGCTGCCCAGGCAACCGGGGCTGATTATTTCTTTCTCAACGGTACTACAAAAAAAGCCGGAACCATAGGACATATCGGAACAACTTCATTTTTCCCCTCTAAAAACCTGGGATGTTACGGCGACGGAGGAGCTCTCTATACCAATAATGATGAATTTGCTAAGAAACTGAGAAGTATTGCCAATCACGGGATGAAAGTAAAGTATCAATATGCTGATATTGGCGTTAACTCAAGGCTTGATACAATTCAGGCAGCAATCCTGAGGGTAAAACTTAAATATCTTTCCCTTTTCAATGAAGCAAGAAGATCAGTTGCTGATATGTATGATGAAGCCCTTTCCGGATGCGATTCAATATTTGTGCCTGAAATAGTCAGCTATTCTTCCCACATATTTCATCAATATACGATAAGGGTGAAAAACGGGAAAAGAGATGAACTGAAATACTTCCTGAAAACAAAGAAGATACCATCTATGGTTTATTATCCTGAACCTCTCCATATGCAGGAAGCCTACAGGTCATTAGGATATAAGGAGGATGATTTCCCGATAACAACGGCTCTGTGCAAAGAGGTCCTTTCATTACCGATGCACCCTGATATGGAACAGGAACAGCTTGATTATATAGTACTCAACATTTTTAAGTTCTTCGATAAATAACAATAATGGAGAAGGAATATTTTGCTCATGAAACAGCTGTCATAGATGAAGGCTGCACAATTGGGAAAGGGACAAAAATATGGCACTTCAGTCATATAATGACAGGTTCGGCAATAGGTAAAAACTGCAATATCGGACAGAATGTTGTCATTTCACCCGGGGTAAAACTCGGGAGTAATGTAAAGGTCCAGAACAATGTCTCTATTTATACGGGAGTAACCTGTGATGATGATGTTTTCCTGGGACCTTCAATGGTCTTTACCAATGTTATTAATCCCCGCAGTGCCATAATCCGGAAAGACCATTACAACTACACCACTGTTGAAAAGGGAGCTTCCATTGGTGCTAATGCTACAATTGTCTGCGGAATTAAAATAGGAACATATTCATTTATTGGTGCCGGTGCTGTTGTCACAAAAAATGTTAAGCCCTATTCACTTGTTATTGGAAATCCGGCACGACAATGCGGTTGGATGAGCGAATATGGACATAAACTTGTTTTTGACACTGACGGGATTGCCACCTGCCAGGAAAGCGGAGAGAGATACAGGTTAGTGAATAATGAGGTTTCTAAAATATTTTAGTAATTTTATGCGCCCTTTGAGCAATTAATTATGACAGAAACTCCAAAAAATTTTGGAATAATAGGTGTTGCTGGTTATATAGCTGTAAGACATCTCAATGCCATAAAGGAAACGGGGAACAATCTCCTTGCAAGCCTCGACAGGTTTGATAGTGTGGGACGTATCGACAATTTCTTCCCCGAAAGTGATTTTTTTGTTGAGTTTGAACGGTTCGACAGACATTTTGATAAGTTAAAAAGAACCGGAACAAAGATTGATTATGTAAGTATATGCTCCCCTAATTATCTTCATGATTCTCATATCAGGTTTGCTTTACGCCATCAGGCTGAAGCAATCTGCGAAAAACCTATTGTCCTCAATCCATGGAATGTTGATGCATTACAGGAGATTGAGAATGAGACAGGGCATAAAATATATACCATTCTGCAACTTCGCCTTCATCCAAAAATAAAGGAGCTATATGAAATGATAAAGAAGGGACCCAAAGGAAAGATATATGATGTTGACATGTCATATATAACCAGTCGCGGAAATTGGTATTCAATCTCATGGAAAGGTGATATTCAGAAATCAGGAGGAGTTGCAACAAATATAGGTATTCACTTTTTCGATATGCTGAGCTGGATCTTCGGCGATGCTAAAAAAAATATTATTCATCTCTCCGAACTAAATAAAGCTGCCGGATACCTGGAACTTGAGAATGCAAGGGTAAGATGGTTCCTCAGCCTCGATTATAATGATATCCCGCGTTCTGTCAGGGAATCCGGTCAGAGAACTTACAGATCTATTACTGTTGATGGGAAAGAGATAGAATTCAGTAAAGGATTTACCGATCTTCATATATTATCATACAAAGAGATTCTGGCAGGAAGGGGATTCGGGCTTAAGGAGGCCCGGCAATCAGTTGAGACGGCTTATGCTATCAGAAATTCAAAACCAGTTGGCCTTCTGGGAGACTATCATCCAATCTTAAAAACTATATAAAATGTACAATAAACTTATTAATAAGGAGACAAAACTATCTGTCATCGGCCTTGGCTATGTCGGCCTTCCAATAGCACTTGAATTCGCAAA
>Ga0315273_10009585_pt1 | contig 12291 bp, 10 predicted proteins | sample YL17G02_0_MG_FD_205753 | JGI IMG/M metagenome (GOLD analysis project Ga0315273, IMG submission 205753) | Sediment microbial communities from Yellowstone Lake, YNP, Wyoming, USA - YL17G02_0 | ecosystem: Environmental > Aquatic > Freshwater > Lake > Sediment | place: USA: Wyoming | collected... | reverse complement strand
CATGGTCATATCGCCGGCTATGCCGGCGACGGTGTCGAAATAGGCGATCTTCATATGTCCTGACAAGAGGTTTGAAAAACGGACCGGCCGGACGATCAGGGTCCCGCCGGGGATTTCTCCAGATACGGTTCAAGATGTTCCAGGACCCGCGCTGTGGCGCCGAGGTTCGACCGGACAAACTCGGCCGCACGGTTTCCCGAGGCCTCTCTCGATGGTTCATGGGTCAACAGGTGATGAAGAATCCGGTGGAGTTCTTCAGAGTTGTTGACCACGAACGCGCCTGCTCGTTCGACGAGCAAAAGCGGTTCGTGGGAGTTCCGGTGTTTCGGGCCGAACAGCACCGGGATCCCATACACAGCGGCCTCCAGCACGTTGTGGATCCCCTGCCGGAAACTCCCGCCGACATATGCGATATGGGCGTATCCGTACAGCGTCAGGAGTATCCCGATACTGTCGACGATGATGACCTGCTCGCCACGGTAGTCGGTGAGCGAGGAAAAGCGGATAGATGAACAGTGGCCGGCCAGCTGGTCTTCCAGCTCCTCCAGGTGTTCAACGGTGGGTTCGTGCTGCGCGATGATACACAACAACTCGGGGACCTCATGCTGGAGCCTGGTCAGGGCGGGGAGCAGGACCTCTTCGTCTTCAGGCCAGCTGCTGCCGACCACGAGCACTTTCTTCCCGGTGGTGACCGGCGGAGCCATGATCGCCCTTTTTTTCGCCTCGGAACTTCGGGTGTGGACCTGGTCATACCGGGTGTCGCCGATCGCCTCGATGATGGGGTGCGTGAGCCCGAAAAAATTGAATGCTTCGACGTCACTTTTCGAAACGGTCAGAATCCGGTCGATGGCATTGTACACGTGGTGGTGGAAACTCCGTGCGAGTGGGAAACGGCGCTGCGTTTGCCGCCGCATCGTGGCGTTGGCGATCATGGTCGGGATGCCGCGCCTGCGCAGCTCCCAGACATGGTTCGGCCAGATGTCATACCGTACCATGATTGCCGCGTCGGGCCGCAGGAGATCGAGCAGTTTCCGCGCATTCCGTTGCGTGTCGGCCGGCAGATAGCTGATTACGTGCGCAAGCTGATACTTGCGTGAGTGTTCGTAACCGGACGGAGAAAAAAACGTCACGATGATGCCAATCCCCGGGATACGACGGCGCAATTCGGCGATGATGGGTTTGGCCTGTTCGAACTCACCGAGGGATGATGAATGGAACCACACCCGTTTTCCGTCCGGAAGGTTCGGCAGCTGCCGCTCCAGGTCGGCGAAAAGCGTTCTGCGTCCCACGAGGCCGCGGCGCACCTTCCGGTTGACAAGACTGTACAGCCAGAAGACCAGCCAGAGGGCAGGAAGGACGAACCAGCGGTAAAAAATTTGCCAGACATGCAGCATGGAGTGCTACTCCACAAGGAGGGAAGAGACTGCGCCGACAACCTGATCGATGGTGATTTCGTTCATGCAGCGAAAGTGCCCTTCGGGGCATGAGGCACGTCCGATATGCGTGCACGGGCGACAGCGGACGTCCGGTCGTTCCACAACGACGCTGCGAGTTCCGTAAGGAACAAACCCGAACTGTCGGACCGTTGAGCCGAACAGAGCCACCACCGGGCGTTTCCGGGCCGCGGCCACATGCATCAGACCCGAATCGTTGGCGATAACCACCGCACAATGGTCCATCAGCGCCGCGCATTGCAGAAGGGTCAACCGGCCCGCGGAGTTCACAACGGTGAAGTCCCGCCCCAGCAGCTCCATGTCCCGTTCAACGGCATTACAGAGATCCACGTCTTCCGGTCCGCCCATAAGCAGCACACCGGACCCCAGGCCGAGGGCGAGTTCGGCTCCGGCACGGGCAAAACGGTCCGCCGGCCACATTTTTGTCGCGTGCCGGGCGGCCGGGCAGAGGCCTATCCATTGCCGCGGCATCGGCGGTATGAGCTTCTCTGCCGCTTCATGATCAGATGAGGAGGGAAACAATTCCGTTCCCTCCTGATCATCGACGACCCCGAGGTGACGAATGGTCTCGAGGTATCGCTCCGCCACGCCAGGCGCGCCTCCGAACCGGTTGTAGAGGTCACGCTTAAAGCGCACCAGAGTGAACCGCGCAATCTTACGCTTTTTAACCCTGTAGACGCGTGGATGGCCGGCGCAAATCGCCCTGCTTCTCAAACTGTCGTGAAGATCGACAACCATGTCGTACCCCTCACGGGCCACCCGGGAGCGAAGCTCGAGCAATGCACGAAAACCGTCCCCCGGTGGGAGCGGGATAACCCGCGACAGGTGCGGGTTGTCCTTCAAGAGGGGTGTGTACTCTGATTTTACGAGAAAATCGATGCGGCTGCTTGGAAAACTCCGGCGCAGGACCCGTAGAAGAGGGGTGGTCAGGATGATGTCGCCGACGGAACTAAATCGGATGATGAGTGTTGTTGTAATAAGCTTCCTCACGCCGATTGCATGACAACGTACGATTTTTCAACAGGAATTGCAATGAATCACCCCGCCACACTCGGTGAACTTCGCGCAAGCGGCTACCGGACACTGTCCGTTAAAGATGAAATGCGCGCCAACCTGATTGCCAAGATCAACACAAGGCAGCCGCTGTTTCCCGGCATCATCGGCTACGAGCAGACGGTCGTTCCTGCCCTGGTGAATGCCGTGCTTGCCCGGCATGACATTATTCTCCTCGGCCTGCGCGGACAGGCAAAAACCCGCATCGTCCGGCAGTTGACCTCGCTCCTGGATGAGTATATCCCGGTTGTAAAGGGGAGCGAGATCAACGACAATCCCTTCCAGCCCGTGAGCAGGTTTGCCGTTGACCAGGTTCGTGACCTGGGTGATGCCACGCCGATAGAGTGGGTTCACAGGAGCCGGAGGTACGGCGAAAAACTCGCGACGCCGGATGTCACCATCGCCGACCTCATCGGTGATATCGACCCTATCAAGGCTGCCACCCAGCGGCTGCATTATGCACATGAGGGGGCTATCCATTTCGGGATCATTCCGCGCACCAACCGGGGCATTTTTGCGATTAACGAACTCCCGGACCTGCAGCCGCGGATCCAGGTAGGTCTTTTTAACATCCTTGAAGAGAAGGACATTCAGATCCGGGGCTTCAACATCCGCATTCCGCTCGACCTGATGCTCGTGTTCACGGCAAACCCCGAAGACTATACAAACCGGGGCAACATCATTTCTCCCCTCAAGGACCGGATTGATTCGCAGATCCTGACCCATTACCCGCGCACGCTTCAGGATGCGATCCGGATCACGGAGCAGGAGGCGCACGTTGGCCGTGACGGACGTACAGTCACCGTTCCCCAGTTTTTCAAGGAAATAATCGAGCATATTGCGTTCGAGGCACGGAAGAACGAGTTCGTCGACCAGAAGTCCGGAGTAAGTGCTCGCCTCACGATCACTGCCATGGAGAACCTGGTCAGCAATGCCGAACGAAGGGCCATCCTCACCGGTGAAGAAACGATCACCCCGCGGTTGTGCGACCTTCCGCACGTGCTGCCGGGCCTTACCGGGAAGCTCGAGCTGGTGTTTGAGGGGGAACAGGAGGGAGCGGTAAAGGTCGGCAGGGCTCTTGTCGCGAAAGCCGTCCGCTCGACGTTTAATATGTATTTCCCCGATCCGCTGCGCAAACGGCAGCGGAAACAACCCGGACGGGAAACATCGGAACGGGAACTTGACAACCCAGAGTACGCCGGCATCATCAGGTGGTTTGAGTCTGGACACAAGGTCGAACTGTCGGATGAAATGCCGACGCGGGAGTATATGAAGGAACTGGAGAAAGTCCCGGCGCTGCGCGGCCTGGTAAGCAAGCACATGCCGCATCTGAAGGACGAACGGGAGTTCGCCTCCGCCATGGAGTTTGTGCTTGACGGCCTTCACCAGAGCTCCCGGATTGCGAAGGACGAGGTGGATCACCAGACATCCTACCAGGATCTGGTCGGGACCATCCTTGCAGGCCGCGTTGGAGAGGAGGAGGACTGAGCATGCGGTTCCTCTATTCGCGCTGGCGGCCCGATGCCGCCACCGACGACCAAAGGCTGGAACAACTGGTGTCGCTCTTCAGCACACTTTTGATCCAGACCAACGGGGATGCGAACGAGGCGCTGGAGTGGCTCAAAATGCTTGCGGAAGAGTACGGTCTGTTCGACAAGGACCTCTCGATCGACGATCTAGTCGAGAAGCTGCGAGAGTTGGGCTTGATCGAGGAGGTCGACGGAGGAATCCGGCTCACCAACCGTGGTGTGCAGCGGATCAGGCAGGATGCGCTGCGTGAAGTGTTCACGTCGCTCCGCAAGGGGTCGACGGGAACACACGAAACACCGTTGACGGGCGGCGGCGCCGAACGGACCAATGAAACGAAGCCCTACAAATTTGGCGACCAGCCGGCAAACATTGACCTGACGGCGACTCTGACGAACGCGTTCCGGCGCGGAGGGATCGGCGATGTGACCCTCACCGAGGACGACCTGGAAGTGTACGAGACGGAATTTCAGGCAGGGTGTGCGACGGTCCTGATGATCGACATCAGCCACAGCATGGTGCTGTACGGGGAGGACCGGATTACACCGGCGAAGCAGGTCGCTCTTGCCCTCGCGGAGTTGATCCAGAGCCGCTACCCGCGGGACTATCTGGCCCTGGTGACATTCGGCGACGACGCCCGGCTGGTGAGCATCAACGAACTGCCGTTCCTGAGCGCCGGACCGTACCATACAAACACGCGTGCGGGACTACAGCTTGCACGCGATCTCCTCCGGCGCAGCGGCAGCACGAATAGGCAGATCTTCATGGTGACCGACGGAAAACCGTCGGCAATCTTCGAGCCAAACGGCCGCTTATACAAAAACTCGTGGGGGCTTGATCCGCGTATTGTCAACAAGACACTTGACGAAGCGGTCGCCTGCAGGAGGGAAAAGGTCCCGATCACCACGTTCATGGTGGCGCGTGACCCCTACCTGATGAGTTTTGTGGAGGAACTGACCAAAGCCAACCACGGGCGTGCATATTACTCTTCCCCCGGGCGGCTCGGGGAATATGTTTTTGTGGACTATATCCGCAACCGGCGGAAGAAGTTCTCCGGATAACAGCCACCCCCGCGTTCCCCGGCCGGCCTCTTCAGCGTATCTTCTGGTGAAATCCCCTGCGTGGGGTTCTTGAAACAAACGGGGATTTTCTGCACTTTGAAGGTATGCTGCTCGTAATTCCCGCAATTGACATTCGCGAAGGTCGATGTCTCCATATGGTGCAGGGGATCGAAGGCCATCGGTATTCTGATGATCCCGTGGAGATGGCAAAACTCTGGAGACTGGAGAACGCCAAGTCCATTCACGTGACCGACCTCGACGGCCTGGCCGGAGGACGGGTGGTGAATGCCGAGACCATTCGGAGGATGGTGCGTAGCGTCGACATCCCGATCGAACTGGGCGGCGGACTTCGCACGTTCGACGAGGTGGCGCAGGCGCTTGATCTCGGACTCTACCGCGTGGTTGTGGGGACGATGCTGATCGAAAAGCCCGAAGAGGCCCAGCGGGCGATTACGACCTTCGGACCGAGCAAAGTTGTGCTCGGCATCGATGCCGTTGACGGCATCGTCGCGGAACGAGGCCGGGCGAGATCCACGCACCTGACCGCCATGACTGTCGCATTGAATGCCAAGCTGATGGGCTTCCGCCGGATCGAGTACACGGAAATCCGGATGGATGGGACCTTACGAGGGGTGAACCTGAAGGTGTTGCGCGAACTCGGTGAAAAATCGGGGATGCGCATCACCGCAGCCGGCGGCATCATGAGTCTGGAAGAACTGCTGCAGATCCAGGAGCTGTCGCGCAACTGCGTTGATTCCGTCGTGGTCGGCAGAGCATTGTATGAAAACCGGTTTTCCTGCCAGCAGCTCTGGCGGCGTTGTGAGGCGGGGAATTATCCATATACCGCGAAGGTGTAACACATGTCCAAAGTGGCCATCCTCATCGGGAGCAAGTCGGACGAACAGGTCATGCAGGGATGTACTGAGTACCTGGCACGGTTCGGCATCCCGTACGAACTGCGTGTCACGTCCGCGCACAGAAACCCGGACGAGACGGCCGCGTTCGTCAAGACCGCGGAGCAAAACGGATTTTCCATCATTATTGCGGCAGCGGGCATGGCGGCGCACCTTGCAGGAGCATGTGCAGCACACTCCATCCTCCCCATCATCGGCGTTCCTCTCGACGGATCATCGCTCAACGGCCTTGACGCATTGTATTCCACAGTCCAGATGCCTGCAGGCATTCCGGTTGCCACGGTGGCGATCGGGTCGGCGGGCGCAAAAAACGCGGCCGTCCTGGCAGCAGAGATCCTCGCGCTGCACGATCCGGGACTGAGGGACAAGCTGATCCTGTTCCGGAAAAACGGAGCGAAATTTTCATAAGAAGACGTGTTTCTGTGGTGTGCTTGGAGGACCTTCATGAAGTTTCTTCTGATAGGCCATTATGCTGTTGATGTGTTTCATCTGACGCGCGGCCGCACGGATGAACGTCCGGGCGGAATCCTGAACAGCGCCGTGGCGTTGGCCGGGATTGTCGGGGAGAAGGACCGCATTGTTCCGGTGTGTGGCGTTCATGAAGGCGACTACGACGCACTCATCGAACGCCTTGCGGCGTTTCCGGTGATCGACTCATCGGGGGTTTTCAAGACCCCTTCGGCCACCAATTGTGTGGAGTATTACCCGCAGGAGGGTGGTACGGTGGCTGCCTGCCCGAAGGTCATCGCCCCGCCGATTCCGTTCGAGCGTATCAGGCCTTTTCTGGGTGTTGGTGGTGTCCTCGTGAATATGGTGTCGGGCGAGGATATCACCCTGGAGACGCTTGACCAGATCAGAATGGCGGTCCGGTCCGACGCGATTCCGCTGCATCTCGATCTTCACAATCTTACGCTTGGGGTCAACGAAAAGCAGGAACGGTACCGGCGCCCTGTGGAACAATGGCGTCGGTGGGCATTTATGATTGACACCATACAGTGCAACGAGGCGGAGATTGCCGGGCTGACCGTTGAACGGTTGCCGGAAAACCGGACTGCGGGCCATTTGCTTACACTGGGGGTGAAGGGAGTGGTCGTGACTCGTGGAGGCAATGGGGCATCCCTCTACTGTAATGAGCACAAGAACCTGGTTCGCAAAGACTTCCCCACCACCAATGGTATACGCGCAACCGTGACGGTCGGGGCCGGCGACGCGTTTGGCGCGGCGTTCCACCATTGTTTCGTAACGGCCCACGACCTGGCTGCGGCCACGGAAGCCGGGCTCCACGCCGGATCGGCATTTCTCGCAGGGAGGGAGACTGCATGAGCAACGGACGCGTGCTTGTGGTAGGGAGCAACGGGCTTCTCGGTCAGAAGATCGTGGAGCTTCTGGTCCGGGGCTCAGCGCACCGGCTTACGCTCGCGTCCCTGGAGCCGCGTCCGGCCCGCGAATTGCTCTCGGTCGATTATCACCAGATTGATATCACGTCAAAAAAAGACGTCCGTCAGCTCGTCGGCGATGCGGAGCCCGAGGTCATCATCAATTGTGCGGCGATGACCAACGTCGATGCATGCGAGTCGGAGCGGGAAGCGGCATGGAGAATCAACGTGGACGGTGTGGAACACCTGATCGACGCCGCACGACGGACGAATGTGCGTATCTACCATGTGTCGACCGACTACATCTTTGACGGTAAGAATGGCCCGTATGCGGAAGACGATCGGCCGGAACCGCTGAGCTACTATGGCAAGACCAAACTCGCCAGCGAAAATGCGCTTCGGACGTCGGGCCTCGAAGTATTTATTGCGCGGACCATGGTCCTCTACGGATATGCGGCAGGAGTGAAGCCGAATTTTGCGCTCTGGCTTATTCAAAGCCTCGAAAAAGGTAGCGTCGTTCGTGTGGTGGATGACCAGCTGGGGAACCCAACGCTTGTGGACGATCTGGCGTATGCGATTGTCCGCGCCGTCGAGCTGGGAAAAACCGGCATCTACAATATTGCGGGCCGCGACATCATCAGTCGATACGATTTTGCTCTTCGCCTTGCCCGGTTCTTCGGCTTTGGTGCCTCGCTGGTGAAGCCGATCAAAACGGCGGAGTTGAAACAGCCGGCCCCGCGCCCGCTGATATCCGGGTTGATCACCCTGAAGGCGGAAACCGAGCTGGGGATTTCGCCGGGCACCGTCGAACAAGGACTTGCCGTTCTCAAAAGCCAGCTCTCCAGGACTGCGGGATGGGCGGACGACAGTCGTCCCGTACCGCTGCAGAATTCACGTAAACCGACAAAACAGTAGACCCATGCTTGACATCCGATATATCCGCGAACACACTGAAACGGTCAAAGAGGGTGTCCGTGCCAAAGGTGACGATCCCTCGCACGTTGACGAGGTGCTTCGCCTTGACGAGCGACGCCGCCAGCTTCTGCAACACGGCGAAGCTCTTAAAAACAAAAAGAACCAGGTGTCCGCGGAAGTTGCGAAACTGAAGTCCTCGGGCCAGAACGCCGATTCCATGATTGCGGAAATGCGCATCGTCGCGGAAGAGATCAAACGGATCGACGACGAATTGAAGGCGGTTGAGGAAGACCTCCGATCGGTCATCCTGCAAATACCGAATATCCCGCACGCTTCTGTACCGGTCGGGCGGACACCCGCGGAAAACAGAACGATCGCCACCTGGGGTGAACCCACGGTGATCGATTTTGCGGCCAAACCCCACTGGGAACTGATTGAAAAGCTGAATATCGTCGATTTTCCCCGGGGAACAAAAATCACCGGCGCGGGTTTCCCGGTGTACCTCGGGAAAGGGGCCGCGCTGGAACGGGCGCTCATCAATTTTTTCCTGGACGAAGCGGTGGGACACGGGTATACCGAACTCATGCCACCACTGATGGTGAACGCCGCTAGCGCGACCGGCACGGGACAGCTGCCGGATAAGGAAGGCCAGATGTATGTCGCCACACGCGATGACCTGTACCTGGTCCCCACGGCCGAAGTTCCGCTCACCAACTTTTTTCGCGACGAGATCCTGCGTGAGGAACAACTCCCGGTGAAGTTGTGCGCATCGACCCCCTGTTTCCGCCGTGAAGCGGGCTCATACGGCAAAGACGTGCGGGGGTTGAACCGTGTCCACCAGTTCAACAAGGTGGAGCTTGTGCGTCTGGTGCACCCATCCTCGTCGTACGATCAGCTTGAGGAACTCCGGAATGACGCCGAACGTTTGTTGCAGAAGCTGGGGCTCCATTACCGGGTGCTCCTCATGTGCACGGGAGACCTGGGGTTTACGCAGGCAAAGAAATACGACCTCGAGGTCTGGTCGCCGGGGCAGCAGAAGTGGCTTGAGGTTTCCTCGGTGAGCAATTTCGAATCGTATCAAGCCCGCCGCATGAACATCCGCTTCCGTCCTGCGGGAGGGAAACCGGAAATCGTTCACACACTCAACGGCTCAGCACTCGCCCTGCCGCGTGTGGTTGCGGCACTCCTCGAACAGTATCAGACGCCAGAAGGGAAAGTCGTCGTTCCTCGTGCGCTTCATGCGTATACCGGTTTTGAACTCATAGGCTGACAGTGTGAAACGTCTCCTCAGGCTGCTTCCTTATCTCGCGCGGTATCGGCGGACCCTCATTGCGGGTGTCGCCACAGTGGTGTTGAGCAACCTCTTTACGGTTGCGCTGCCGCTGTTCATCGGGAGGGCCGTTGACCAGCTCAAGGCCGGCCTGGAACGCCACGAGCTGGTGGGGAACGACCTGCTTCTGTATGCCGGCCTGATCGTCGGATTTTCGCTTGTTGCCGGGGTGTTCACCTTCCTGACGCGGCAGACCATCATTGTGGCATCGCGGTATATCGAGTTCGACCTCCGGAATGATTTCCTCGCGCATATCCAGAAACTCCCGCTTTCGTTCTTCCAGAATACGCCGACCGGAGACCTGATGGCGCATGCCACCAACGATATTTCGGCGGTGCGTAACGCGCTCGGACCGGGGATCATGTATCCGACCGACACATTTATGACGTTTATGCTGGTCCTGGGCATCATGCTCTACAAGGACTGGGAGCTCACCCTGATGGCACTGATCCCGCTCCCGTTTGTCTCCTTCGCCGTGTACCGGCTGGGGAAACTCGTCCACAAGAAATTCGAAGAGCGTCAGGAGCAGTATTCAATGCTCACGACCCGCGCCCAGGAGAACCTCTCCGGAATACGGGTGGTCAAGGCGTACGTACGGGAGGAGCATGAAACGGGGCTGTTCCACTCTCTCAGCTGGGAGTATCTGAAAAAGAACCTTGTTCTCGCGCGGGTGCAGTCGATCATGTGGCCTCTGATGTTCCTGCTTGTCGGCTGTTCGCTGATCATCACGCTGTACCTCGGGGGAATGCGAGTGATCGAGGGCCGGATGACCGTTGGCTCCCTCACCGCGTTTTTCGGGTACCTGGTGATGCTGATTTGGCCGATGATCGCATTCGGCTGGGTCATCAACATTCTGCAGCAGGGCGCCGCCTCGATGGGAAGGCTGGTGAAGATCATGGACGCTGTCCCCGACATCCGGGATACAGACGAGACGGACCACGGGATCACGGCGCTGTGCGGAGAGATTGAATTCCGTAATGTCGATTTTTCGTACGCGGGCGCGTCGCGGCCGTCCCTGCAGGATATTTCCCTGACCGTCCCGGCGGGAACAACGATTGCCGTGGTCGGGTACACCGGATCGGGGAAAAGTTCCCTGGTCAATCTCATTCCGCGGCTGTATGATGCCACCCAGGGGTCGGTGCTCATCGACGGAGTGGACATCCGGCGTATTCCGCTCCGGGTGCTCCGCGGGAACATCGGGTATGTCCCGCAGGAGACGTTCCTGTTTTCCGAATCCATCGAAGAGAACATCCGCTACGGGGTCGATGGCGGCACCGAAGAGCAGGTCCGCAAGGCAGCCGAAGATTCCCAGATCTCCCGCGACATCTCCGAGTTCCCCGTGGGCTACGCCACGATGGTCGGCGAACGGGGGATCACCCTCTCGGGCGGACAGAAACAGCGGACCAGCATCGCCCGTGCGGTCATGCGTGAGCCGAAGATCCTCATTCTCGACGACGCCCTGTCCGCCGTTGACACCTATACCGAGGAGGAGATCCTCAAACGGTTGCGGAGCGTCATGCGGGGGCGGACGAGTTTCCTGATCAGCCATCGGATCTCCACCGTCAAGGAGGCGGATCTGATTGTCGTCCTCCACGAGGGCAAGATCGTGGAACGGGGAAACCACGACCAGCTTGTCGCTCTCGGGGGCAAGTACGCGGAACTGTACCGGAAGCAGTTGTTGGAAGAAGAACTGGAACACCTGGCATAGAGTCCTCCGGCGGGAGAGAGGCTCCTCCGGCATTCGTCCGCACTACGCCGTTCACGAACCATGCAAGACGACGATATCATAGGGAAAGCCTACGACAGCACGCTCATGAAGCGATTGCTGCGGTACCTCCGCCCGTACCGGCGGTACGTGGTGCTGGGGATCGGGCTGAGTATTCTCGTCTCTGCCATGGAGGCAGTCCGGCCGTATTTTATCAAAATTGCGGTGGACGAGGACATTGCCCGGGGTGACGGACCCGGATTGCTGCGCACAACGCTCGCCTTTTTTACCGTGATGCTGCTGCGCGGATTCCTGCAGTACGCAAACGTCTATCTCACCCAGTGGATCGGGCAGCGGACGATCTTCGACCTACGGATGGAGGTATTTGGACATCTCCAGCGACTGGGACTGACCTTCTACGACCGGAACCCGATCGGCCGCCTGGTCACCCGCGTGACCAATGACGTGGAGGTGCTGAACGAGATGTTTTCGTCGGGCATCGTGATGGTGTTCAGCGATGTGTTCACCATCATCGGAATCCTCTACTTTATGTTCTCGATGAACTGGCAGCTCGCGCTAATCTCGCTCAGCGTGTTGCCGCTGCTCTTCTGGGGGACCTTTCTGTTTCGCCGGAAGGCGCGCGAGGCTTATCGTGAAGTCCGCAAACAAGTTGCCCGGATTAACACCTTCATGCAGGAACACATCACGGGAATGCTTGTTGACCAGGTCTTCAACCGGGAACAGAAGGCGTACCAACGATTTGTGCAGACCAACGCGGCCCACCGGGACGCCAACATCAAATCCATCTATTATTATGCCCTCTTTTACCCCGGTGTCGACCTCGTCGGCGCCCTTGCCGTCGGGCTTATTGTGTGGTACGCCGGCGTAGAGTCGCTCGATGGAACTGTGACGATCGGGACAGTAATGGCGTTTCTTCAGTTCAACGAAATGTTCTG
>Ga0315273_10009583_pt1 | contig 12292 bp, 15 predicted proteins | sample YL17G02_0_MG_FD_205753 | JGI IMG/M metagenome (GOLD analysis project Ga0315273, IMG submission 205753) | Sediment microbial communities from Yellowstone Lake, YNP, Wyoming, USA - YL17G02_0 | ecosystem: Environmental > Aquatic > Freshwater > Lake > Sediment | place: USA: Wyoming | collected... | reverse complement strand
GGAAGCGACCAAATGGAATACTAAATTCTTTGGAGAATCGAACGCCAAGCTACCAGGTATTCTTACATTCGCAGATCCAATAGCAGATGACCAGTGGGAGAAATTGAAGAAGGATGTAAAGGATAAATCCAATAAGCGTGAGTTGATGTTATTGCGTAACACCGGGGCGGGCGCGGTAAGTTATGTACAGACGGGTATCACGCAGAGAGACATGGAATTTTTAGCAGGGCGCACATTCACGAAAGAGGAAATCTTTGCACTGTTCGCGCCCGGGCTTGCGTCTATTCTGGCTGTCAATGCAACCGAAGCTAACGCCAAGACCGGAGAGAATACGCTGATTTCAAAAGCCGTTTATCCTATGCAGGTCTCGATGGCTGAAAAGATAACGGGAGAAATCCTGCCACTGTACGGGGAGAACCTGGTCGGTGAATTCGAGGACATCCGCTCTAAAGACCGCGAACTTCAGTTGCGCGAAGAAGAGACGTTCTCGAAAACGCACACAGTCAACGAGATCAGAGAGGAATATTACGGGGATGATCCTATTCCAGACGAGCGCGGGAACTTACTACCCATTGAACTGAAGCCCGCAGCAGTACAGGCGCCGGAGCCAGTCGAGGAACCTGCCGATGATGACTTCGATAAGGACATGAAAGCCTACAAGAAAAAGGCGGTGAATTGTCTCAATAAGAAGCAGCCGCTTAACTTCGCGTTCGAGAGCGAGGCTATTGACAAGGTCCAACTGGGGCGTATTAAGAATAAGCTGACCAACTGCAAGAGTAAGGATGAAGTCACCGCTGTATTCGAGGGTGAAAAGAATCAGCACGTACCCAGCGGGATGGATGACCTGATAAACGAATTGAAGAGTATATCGGAAAAACTGATAACCGCATGAACGAACTCGTAATCACTAAAGCGCACGGGTTGATAATCTCTATCCTTGACGGGATAGATAATGACCTGCTGCCGGATGAACTAAAGACGCGCGACAAAGACGAACCTGGCAGACTGCGAAAAATGTTGTATGAAAAGAAGCTGGCCAGGATAATCAGTAAACGTTTCAAGAGGCAAAAGGAGAAAATAGCGGCGTGGTTATCCATGCGCTACCCGGAGCGTAGCAAGGTTGTCAAGGAACCGCCCCCATTACCGGATGACCTGTTTAATGATGATGAATCGGACGCTGAATTACACCGATTGTTTACGGGCGCGTATATGCACGGGATAAATCTGCATGAAGAAACCGCGTCATTTAATCTCGATTATTCTGTGATCAATGAAGCCGCGCTGGCATGGGCGCACAAGAACTCATTGAGTTTGGTCAAGGATATTAATGATACTACCCGTAGTACTATCAGGACTGCCATCGGAAGTTTTGTAGAAACACCCGGTATGACAATTGGGGACGTAGTTAATCAGTTACCTTTTGATACCTCCCGCGCGTTCATGGTTGCCAGAACAGAGATCACGCGCACTTACGGGCAAGCTGAATTACAGGCAGGCATTGAAACGAAAAAAGAATACCCGGATGTAAGAGTTACTAAGACATGGCTGGCAGCATTGAATGAACGCACCTGTGATATATGTGGCGCGTTGCACGAGGTTGAAATAGAAATTGATGAGCAATTTGCCGGCGGCTATGATGGTCCCCCAGCTCATCCTAACTGCGCATGTGATCTGTCTGTTGGTACGCGAATATGAGTGATCCATTTGAAATCAAAATTGAAGGCGCTGACAAGATCGTTGCTGCGCTGAATAAATTTCCAGTCGAGATAAAAAGAAACTTTGAACTGGCTGGTCAAGAAGCGGCGACTGAAATAATAATGACCGAGGGCTTGAAAGTATATCCGCCTAAGACCGCAGCCAACGCACCCCCCACGCCATATTATATTCGTGGGACGGGTATGCAGTATAAGAGCCGGAATAATGGGAAGTCAGAGGATTATAAAAACCAGTTCTATGCCAAGTCTGTAACCGGCGGAACATTGATAGGTAACCGTGCGTCTTATGCGAAATACCTTGCGGACGAGAATAAGCAGGCGCAGGCGATGGCAAGAATAGGCTGGCGTAAACTGATAGATGTTGCCCGCGAGAAGTTAGGCAAGATCACCGCAATATTCGAGAAATGGGCGCAGTACACAATAGACAAATTAGGCTTGTAAATATACTTGTATCTTAGAATCAATATGTTATAATGAACTAAGACAAATCAGCACTAACTAATTAAATCGACTTAGGATCGTGAAGAGCGGCCAGGCGTAATTGCTTGGTCGTTTTTGTTTAACAGTTTACGAGGTGAACATGCCGTACATGGTTCAAGAAAAAGAAAATGAGTTCTGTGTTTATAAAAAAGGGGATGATGATAAACCAGCAGGTGATCCCTTAGGTTGTCACCCATCGAAAGAAAAGGCGGATGAGCAGATCGCCGCGCTGTATGCCAATGAAGACACAAAGTCCATTAAGGCAGTAGGCGAGAATGAGATTGAAATATTGGGCGTGCCTTACGGCGCAATAACCAATAAAGATTCTGATGGTGAATTTTTTACACCAGAGACAAGATTATGGCAGGATAAATTTCCAACCCCCTTAATAGTTTATCAGCATGGTTATCAAAAGGGTACAGATGGGAAACCACATCCAATAAAAAACCCGCCCATTGTTGGTGAGGTTCAGAGTTCACGAGTTGACGACAAAGGCGTATGGTATCGCGTTGTCCTGGATAAGACCAGCGAATACTTTGCTCAATTATGGGAATCCGCAAAGTCTGGGTTACTCCGAGCATCCAGTCAGGCGATCACCTCCCTTGTGCGTAAGAATCCCAACGGCGAGATTACAAACTGGCCGGTGGTCGAAATCAGTTTATTGGACAGGCTGATGCCCGCGAATAAAGACGCGGTTGCACTGCCGGTCATGAAATCACGTTATGAACAGGCAGGCAAAGAATGGCCTGTTGAAATCGAAAATGAAAACGAAAACCCAACAGTTGACGAGGCCGGTGAGGATAAGTCAAAGGGCGATGTTGACATTACATTAGAAAAGGAAAAAATAAAAATGGAACCGAAAGAAGTTGAAAAGACTGTTCAGGATGCTTTAAAAGCATATGATGAACAGAAGGCTGAAGAAGCCAAAAAGAAAGCTGAATCCGAAGCCGCGATGAAAGCCGCTTCCGATAAGGCAGTAGAAGCCGCGAAAGCCGAATGGGAAAAAGAAGCCGCGAAATCTCGCAGGCTGCCCTTTGGCGCACCGGAAGTTATGAAGTTTAACAAGATTGCCAAGTACGATCACATCCCGCCCGAAAATTTGGCGCTGGGTATTGCTGTCCTGAAATCACAGGGCAAGCACGTCTCCAATGAAGCACTGCAATCAATCGCTGTGCGCTTCATGGATGCGGATAAACCCAAGAGCATGAACGAAGCCCAGACCCAGAACGACATCAAAATGGCGATGGGCGAAGCCGGTATTGCGATGAAATCAGATGAGATCATGCAGCAAGACCTCGGCTCTTATGGTGATGACTGGGTGGCTGCTGGATACTCCCCACGCTTGTGGGAATCCATCCGCGCAGAAACACCTGTACTTGCCAACATCCCGCAGGAAGAAATTCCGCAGGGTTATGAGAGCATGAAATATTTGGTTGAATCCACCGATCCCACCTTCTACAAAGTTGCAGAAGCGACCGATGAAGACGCCACAATGCTCACCCCAGTTGCCAAAGTAACCAGTTCAAAAGTTGGAACGACCAGCCAGAGTTTATCACTGGCAAAGATGGGCGCACGCGTCTCATACTCCGGTGAATTGAATGAGGATTCTCTCATTCCGATTGCCTCCCAGATCCCCGCGCAAATTGTCAAGGCTGGCAGAGAACAGTTAGAACACGTGATCGTTGACGGCGACACCACAGCCACACAGTATTTGAACATCAATGATGTTGGTGGAACACCCACAAGCACCGATGCCTTCTTGCTGATCGATGGCTTGCGGCACCTGCCGCTTGTTGGTCTTACGACCCAGAAGCGCGCCGGTGGTTCATTGACTGACGAGGACTTCCTCGAAACAGCCAAAATGCTGGGCGTTGCTGGCATTAATGCCGACATCAATAAATGCGCGTTCATCATTGACAAGAACGTTTACTGGAAAGCATTAGCACTCGCACAATTAAAGACCAAAGATGTTTCATCCGCTGCAACCATTGAAGGCGGAGTATTCAACCGCATCTATGGCTTCCCCGTGATCGTGTCGAATCAGATGTGCGCACAGTCCGCCTCCCGCCTGTCGAATGCTGACGGCTGGGTAGATCAGAACACAGTCGGTAACAACCTGTACGGCTCAATCCTGTGTGTCCGTTGGGATCAGTGGAAATTCGGCTGGAAGCGGCGCATGACCCTCGAAACAACCCGCATCCCCCGCGCTGATGTAACCGAGATCGTTGCCCTGATGCGCTTTGGGTTAGTCTATCGAGACACCCAAGCCGCCAGCCTCTCCTATGGAATCTCGGTATAAAGGAGTATGAAATGGGACTCTATAACTTAAAAGCAGGTGAGGCAAGACTGCTCGACTTGAAAGATGGTGCTGTCGCTTTGGGTATCCCCGTTGGGATGGACTCAAAACAGTACTATGTTGACTTTGCCAACGGCAGCGATGGTAATGGTGGTACATCCCCTGATAAGGCGATGAAAACACTAAAAGCAGCTTATGATCTTTGCGTTACTGGCCACAACGATTCTGTTTTGGTCATTCCAAGCGCAACCGCCAACGAACCCGCTGCTGCTATTGATTGGAGCAAGAGCTATACCCATCTTATTGGGTTATCCGCTCCAATGCCTGGCATGGGTCAGCGTTGCCGTGTTGAAGGAACCGCCGCTCTCGATCTTGCATATCTGGTGGACTTTCAAGGTTCTGGATGTATTGTAAAAAATATAAAGTTCCAGAACCTGTCAGATGCAAGTGGCATTAAAGGCGGGGTAATTGTCAGCGGTGGACGCAACTATTTTGAAAATGTGTTCATTGGCGGAATGGGACATGCCACTAATGGCGCAGTCGCCGGTGCTTATTCCTTGTCTGTAAGTGGCGAGGAAAACTGCTTCGTTGATTGCGTTATTGGCACAGATACCATCCTACGCGCTGCTGTCAACTGGGAAATGGTGATTACTGGGACTCGCAATAGATTCATTCATTGCGAATTTCGCTCCCACTCTGTTACTGCTGGTAAGTTCCTGGTTAGGATTGACGCGGGCGTTGGTGGAGACATCCGGGACATCATCTTTGAAAACTGCCTATTCTACAACTTCACTACCAACTGGGCAACCGGAATTACCGATGCCTTCAATATGGTCAATGGCGCAACCCACTCCGTAGTTTTGAGAGGGGATAACATGCTTGTTGGAGTAACGAGTTGGGCTGATACATATACCCACCTGTATTCAGCGCAAGCTGCACCAGGTGCCGGATTTGGAATTTCTGGCAATCCGTCAACTTAAACAATTTTGATAAATGAGGGGCTGAAATGCCCCTCAAAAGGTATCTATGAAACTGAAAGAATACCGTTTATATGGCGCTGTCAGTTCCGGTGGCGCTGGAACGTTCACAAGCGAATCATCCGTCTACGGATTACTCTATGCCGTCCAGTGGATTGACGGAACTTTAGCGGATAACAATACCGCCGTACTATCAACCATTAACTCTGAAGGCGCTGAAACCCTGCTGACTTTGGGCGCGGGTGAAGGTGATGCGGACATTAAATATTACCCGCGCGCGCTCGCGTGTGATAACGGCGCAACCGCCCTGACTGGTACTGCCGGAGGGGATCGCGTGCTACCTGTTGTATTTGGAAAACTACAACTGGTGATCGCATCCGGCGGAACTTCAACATCCGGCGGTTGTATCTGCTACGTGATGGAGTAAATAAAAATGGCTATAGCAAACAAACAATTAAACATAACTAATGTTTGCACAGCAATAACCACTGAAGACTATGACGGGTGTCATTCTCTAATTAAAAACATTGGCGAAAACCCCGTTTATTTAGGCAATGCAAATGTTACTTCGCAGACTGGATTTAAATTAGAAAAAAAAGAAACTGTCATACTTGGGCTTGGCCCAGGTGAAATGATCTATGGAATCGCCGATAAGGATAAATCAGCAATGGTTTCATGCCTGATGATGGAAAACCAATAAGGTGAAAAATTGACAATTACATCGAATCAAATAACAGTAGCAAATTCTGCTACTTTAATAATTGATTCTCCTGTGTCTGGTAGCACTGTTGTAATAACGAACATCTCAGCGTCAAAAATTGTTTATGTGGGTGGGAGTGGAGTAACCGTGAATAACGGATTCCAACTTCTGCCTGGTCAACATTTATCACTGACAATCGCAAGCCAGGACAATATATACGGGATCGTTTCTTCCGATACTGCTGTTGTTCATTACATACAAAGCGAGGCATTATGAGCGGGTCAACTGGCGGAAATGCTTTTAATCTCATAGACGAGAATGGTGCCGCTTATGGTGTGAAACACGTTCAGAATAAACCGCGCGTTTCTTCCATGCCTTATCTTTACGATATTGCAGAAGGGAATGTAACAGGACACACACCATTTGCTAAGTTGGGCTATAACGCCAATGTTGGTGCAACAGAAGAGGATATATGGACAGAAAGTAAAGTCTATCCGTGGATAGCAGCAGGTGGAATAGCGTTAGAAGTTGTATCCACTCATGCCGAAGATAAAATAGATGGGACAGGCGTTCAGAAAGTCAAGATAGGTTATCTTGATACCGACTATTCACAGCAAACCCAAACACTAAATATGGCTGGCGCAACCCCTGTTCCATTGACTGATACCACAATACTGCGGGTCAATTCTATCAGGGCGGCACAGGTTGGGACTGGCGGAGTTGCTGCAGGTGAAATAACTTGCCGATTGGTAGGTTCACCCGCGACTATTTATCGAAGCATTACAACAGGATTTACGCGCGGGCGAGGATTGACTTATACAGTGCCTTTAGGAAAGACACTTTATATTACTTCAGTCGCTGTATCAAGCGGTTACACAACTGCCGGTAAGGTTGTTAGATGGATAGGTAGAGCGCAGGTTGACGATACTGCGCCGACTGTGAGGATTCCGTTCTTCCAACCATTCTTTGAGGTTATTACGCAGGATGCATCGTTTTACAGGCAATTTGAGATACCGATTATGATACCCGCTACTGCGGATTTGAAAATGAGTGCAACCAGCGATGGCGCGACATCATTCGCTACGTGCGCATTGAGAGGATGGTTGGAATGACAATTACAGCAGGTTACGCGACCTTAGCGGAAGTCAAAGCCTATATCAATACCTCGTCAACCAATGCTGGCGATGATGCTGTAATAGAGGACATGATCGAAATGGCGTCCCGCATGATTGACGCTGAAACACACCGCACATTTTACGCACGATCCGAGACGCGTTATTTTGATTACACCTCCGAACGCGGGCTGATGCTGGATGATGACCTGCTGACCATTACCACCCTGACCAATGGGGACAGCGCAGTAATTACGACCGCTGACTATAAACTCTTCCCGCTCAATCTTTCGCAGAAGAGCGAGGTCAGACTAAAACAATCATCCTCGATCTATTGGGATACTGACACTTACAGCAATACCGAAGGCGTTATCTCAATCGCTGGAACGTGGGGCTATTCTGCAACCGCGCCGGACAACATCAAGCACGCCTGCATCTCAATCGTTATATCCGCTTATCACAGGCGCTATGGTGAAGGGGTGGAAGGCGTTGCAAACATTACCGCCGCCGGAGTTGTCATTACACCCAGGGATATACCCGCTGATGCCTGGGGAATTATCAAGAGTTACAGGAAGCGATTATGACCCTCGCAATAACGACTGTAACCAATTCGATAGCGGCATTATCTGTAACCGGATTGACCATAAAGGACATTGACGAAATCCCGCAAGGGGTAATGGATCGTGATTGTCCGATACTCACCCCCAACCCGGATAACTTTATTACTAAGTTTGAAGCGAAACCGGATACCCTGGATAAGAGTAAATGGACAGTTGAATATGAGCTCAATTACCTGTTGTTATATGCGGTAGTGGGGAGCGGGCGGACAACAGTAATGGAAAAGTTTAGCGGCATGGTCAGTAAAGCATTTGCGTTCATTGATGCAGTGGCCGCCGCGCTGACATTGACCGGATCGGTGGATTGGGAGCCTGGCGTTGTGGATTCTTTTGACGTTGTAACTATCGGTGAAAACTCATTCCATTCCTGCCACGTGAATATGCACATTACGGAATTTATAAATTGATGAAATTCGGGGTGAAGTCTTATACGATTGACTGTGAAGAGAATCAACCCTTTACGATTTGGATGGAATTGGAATACAAAGTTTATCCAAAAAGTCCATCTGAAGCAAAGTTCTTTTTTGAAAGGATTGCCGGATTATTACACGGCAGTGAAGTTGAAATTATGAACGCTGAAAGTGAGGTTGGTAAATGACGACCGGAAGGACGCTAAAACGCTTCGCTCGCGCGTATATCTCTGGATATGACATGAGTGGATATACAAGAGAAATTGGACCGCTAACCTGGACTTATCCAGAGGTTGAACAACTATCTTTACTGGATGCTGTAAAGGGCGCGTTACCAGATCAGCCGGAAATCGGCATAGGCACGCTGAACGGGATCTTCGATAACACTGCCACGACTGGTATTCATGTTGCCTTATCAACGGCCGGAACATCGCGCCAGGTATTAATCGCCCAAGGTATTCAAGCCGCGCCCGCGCAAGGCGATCCTGTATTTATGGGTGCGTTTAACCATAACGGGTATGTAGTAGCTCCCTCCGGTGGTGATGTTGCGCTAACTTGCGAATTTGGTAAAACCAGCCCCGCTGAAGGGATGTTATATGAGCAACCTTGGGGCGTGTTACTGCACGCCAATAGCCAAGAGACAGGTGCAAATACAGCCATTGGCGTAGATGATTTTGGAGCTGGGACACTTCCGGTAAAAGGCGGTTATCTGGTCTGTCACATATTATCGGTTACGGGAACTGGATCTGTAACTGTTTCATTACAGGATGCCTCTACGAACTCTAATGGTTCATTTGGAGCGTTAAATCCAGTAGTTTCTACCGGAGCAATTGCTCACACAGCAATACCTTATGCCGGGATTATTCAATTAGGTGTAGGTGCTACTGTCAAGCGTTATGTCAGATGGCAGATAGCGTTTGTAACAATCACAGCCGCGTATTTTGTACTCGGTTGGGTTCGCGGAAGATAAATTAGAAAGGAATAAAAAATTATGGCAGTTAACACAGGTCGTACAGTTTCGAGGTTTGTAACATTTTGGTTTTCAGATGGGACTATGAGGCAGTTGCCTGTTGATTCCATTAATGGCGTTGGTTTGACTTATGAGGAAACAGAATTAACCGCTTTCCAGGATGCTATTAAAGGCGCGTTGCCGAACACACCGGATTGTCAGATAGACATTACCGGCCCATTTGACACAACCGCCAACGGAGCGCACGCCGTATTATCAGCGGCTAATGGAGTTATGACCCCGCGCTCACTGGATGTAAAGGTTGGTATGCGCCAAACTTATGCGGAAGGCGAGCCGCAATTTGGCAGCACAGCATCCGCCACGAGTGGCTGGATCTGCACATCCTACATTGTGGATGTTAACGCCAGCAAATATAGCGCAAAATTCCGCCTGTTCCCTGGTTCATCCGCTCCCGCTTGGGGCGTCGCCAGTGAGGCAGCATCGTAGAAATGGGTAAATTAATTAACTCTCCGGTTGCCAAATTCCCAGGGACGGTGATTCTGTTTGACCCCGTCCCTTATCCGGCATATATTGCATGGGAAAAAGCGGTTGATGTTAACGGGGTATCCGATGAATCAGCCAAGCAATACGCGCTTTTTAATGGCGTGAAAGCGATGGCTGAGAAGTGGGAAATTTCCGCATTTGATATTGATAACCCGACTGCTACCCCGCGTGTTGCCGTGCTGAATTTACTGGCCTGGCTGGTAACTGAAATCGGCAAGGTGATCGCCGGAGAATCGGACCCAAACTGATACCCGCCCGCGTCTTTGCATATTGTGAGGACGGCGGGCGGAAACCAATCGAGCTTGTAACGCGCGATTACATTGACAGGTTCGGAGCGCAGGCGGTAATGGGCAGACCGTTATTTCTACACGAGATAAGAGAGATTGTTACAGCAGAGAATGTTGAAGCCGCATATAAGGCACGGGAAGCCTCTAAAGATTGGGCGAAGTGGACTTCCGAACATCCAGAATTAGCGGAAATATTAAGCAGGGCGCGACATGGCTAATGTTGAGATAAAGATACAGGCTATTGTTGACAAGGCGATAGCAGATATTAATAAAACTGCTGGCGCGGTCAATAATCTGGATAACTCCGCTAAAAAAGCAGGTGGGGGTGTTGAAGGTTTTGCCAGTGCAATGGTCGGCCTTAACCAGGCACTTGAAGTTGCCAATAAGGTTATGCAAGCCGCCAAGATGATCCATGATGAAACCGTTGGTGTGTTTATTGAATACGCCTCACAGGTTCGGGATATGTCACGCGCTACGGGGGAGAGTGCCGAGAATTCCAGCCGCATGATCCAAATGGCTGATGATGTCGGCATCTCTTATGACAAATTAAAAGTATCCCTGCAAATGGCAGCAAGGCAGGGCATAGATACATCAGTTGAATCCCTTAAGAAATTATCCGAAGAATATTTAACTCTCGCTCCTGGCACGGAACGGATGCAATTCCTGCTCGAAAAATTTGGGCGTTCAGGTGCCGATATGGGTAAGCTCATGGAAATGGGCGCAGCAGGGATTGAAAAACTAAACGCCGGAATTGAAGGCGGGCTTATTCTCACTGATTCTATTCTCAAACAAGCCAAAGCACATGACATTCTTGTTGATACCTACAAAGATTTAGTTGCTGCTAAAAAAATAGCTGTTGGATCATCTCTTGGCGAGCTTGAAAGCAAAGCTATGCTTTATGGTGCTACATCTGCGCAAGTTGCAATTATGGCACAAGAACAGCAGGCGATGGAGGGTGTAAATTGGGGACGCCAAGAAGAAATCCACTGGATGAATGTTCACAGAGAAGAAGCTGAGAAACAAGTCCTTGCAATGATTGATGGCAAAATAGCCGCTGATGAAAGTACGGATGGTGCTAATACTTTAGCTGGCGCACAAGAAGATTTAGCACTGGCAACCGAAGCCGCAGCCCAAGCGCAAAAGAATTTACAGAAGGCGCAGGAAAGTTGGAACGAGGGTACTGCGAATGATGTTGTTGCAAAATTAGATGCAGCGGGAATAAAAGGTCGGAAATACGCGGATGCCTTAATCGCGATTGATAAGGTTCTGGGTACTAATAAAAAGGGTGAAAATGACATGGCGGGCTTGATTGATGACATGATCAAGTCATTTAAAAATAATAAGGATGTTGACGAATTTACCACCCGCTTATCAACCCTTCAGTCTATCTACTTACCGCAGGCGTCAGTGGAACTCGCGACCATCAACACGCGCATTACAGATGTTTACACCTCGTGGGAATTGTTACGGAAAGCTGCGGCATTACCGATTGGCTTGAGAGCCAATTTCCAGATTACTGGTTCATCCACTATGTTGGATAAGATATTTGACAATATTAAGAACGATCCTAATGGCGGTATCTCCCCAACAGGTAACCCATGAACCTAAAACTCTATACCTATAACGCGCACGCGATAAACGACACAACCAATTATCTCGGTTTTATTTCGAGTGATATAAAACTACAAGGGGATGCGCGCATTATCCAGGTATCCAGAAGCGGCCGCCGTCCTGTTCACGCCGCCAAAGTGCTGTCTGGTTATGAGATGAAAATAACCATCCAGATGCGCGGGACTATTGCCACACAGCTTGACACATTAAAGACCTGGTTCGATGTCGAGGATGAAACCCCGCGCCAGTTGATTTGTAAGGATATTGCGAATTCAGATAAGCAGTGGTATGTCATGGCGACCACCCGCGACATGCCAACCTTTGATTCAAAGAGTTCGATTGAAATTTACCTTTCAATTGCCGATCCGGTCTGGCAGGCGGTAACTGAAACCAGCGATTCATGGAGCATTACAGCATCCGGGCAAACGCACGCTGTAACCGCTGCTGGAAATCTACCCGCACGTCCGCGCTTCGCAATCACCCCGACTGCTTCAGCCGGTTCTCGCTACGCTTATCGAAGGCTGGCAGTTTGGCGCAATCCGAATACTCCTGCGATGCTCAATGAGGGTATCAA
>Ga0315273_10009582_pt1 | contig 12292 bp, 12 predicted proteins | sample YL17G02_0_MG_FD_205753 | JGI IMG/M metagenome (GOLD analysis project Ga0315273, IMG submission 205753) | Sediment microbial communities from Yellowstone Lake, YNP, Wyoming, USA - YL17G02_0 | ecosystem: Environmental > Aquatic > Freshwater > Lake > Sediment | place: USA: Wyoming | collected... | reverse complement strand
GTCAAGACAAGGATGCCGTGCTCTTCCGCCGCTTTCGCGGCCTTGCCATCAGCTTTCACGCCGAACCCAACGACGAAGGACTCATTTTGCACGGACATGGCAAGCAGGACGTCGCTCTCGGAGATCGTGCCGACGCCGGCGTGAAGAATGGAGAGTTCAACGCCCTCAATGCTCAAGGACTCCAGCTCTCGCCGAGCCGCTTCGAGCGCACCGGTGGATGAGGCCTTCAGGATGAGCTGAAGGCGGACCTTCTCTCCCGCCTCCTCCAGCAGCTCGTCGAACGTCATGACGCGCCGCACGCGCTTTGGCTTCTGCTCCTCTCTTGCCAATTCCATCGCACGCTTCGCTGCCGCTTGGTCCTTGGCAACGACGATCCTCATCCCGACCGCCGGGACCTCGTCGAATCCCAGAACCTCGACCGCGTCCCCGGGCCTCGCTTCCGCCACGCGCTGGCTCGTCTCATCAAGCAGAGCCTTGACACGCCCGTAGGTCGACCCGGCGACGGCCCAGTCCTTCTCTCGGAGGGTGCCATCGCGAACGATCACAGTCGCGACGGGACCTCGGCCTGGAGAGAGGTGGCTCTCGATGATGACCGCTTCCAGAGTGCCCTTCGGATCGGCTCGCAGATCCTCCATCTCCGCCACGAGGAGGATCATCTCCAGCAGGTCTTCCACGTTCGTGCCCTGCAGGGCGGAGATCTCCACGGTGATCGTGTCGCCTCCCCACGCCTCTGGCGTCAACCCCTGTTTGGCCAAGTCCCCCATGACCTTGTTCACGTCGGCGTTCGCCTTGTCCACCTTGTTGATCGCCACGATCATCGGGATCTGCGCAGCCTTGATGTGGTCAATGGCCTCGATGGTTTGCGTCATCACACCGTCGTCCGCCGCTACGACAAGAATGGCGATATCGGTGGCACTCGCGCCGCGCGCGCGCATTCCGGTGAACGCCTTGTGTCCCGGTGTGTCGATGAACGTGATCCTGCGTCCGCCGAGATCGGCCTGGTAGGCGGCGACGCCCTGCGTGATGCCACCTGCCTCCTTGGCCGCGAGATGCGAGTGCCGGATCGCGTCGAGCAACGTCGTCTTGCCGTGGTCAATGTGCCCAAGGACCGACACGATCGGTGGCCGCGGCGCCCCGTGACGCGGCCCGTGCGCCGCCGGCTTCCTCGGCCCCGGCCCTGGAGTGACAATCGGCGCGGACGCCGCTTGCGCCATTGGCGCTTCCGCCGCCGCCGCTCCTTGCGCCTCCGCGCGCGCCACCGGCTTCTCGGGCTCCTTGTACAGGCGGACGATCAGCGCGTACTCCTCGTCTTCGACGGAGTTCGCCGCCTTCCTGCCGGCCATCCCCATCTCCTCGAGCTTGGCAATCAAGTCCTTGCTCGAAACGCCTAGTTCGTGAGCGATCTCGTAGATCCTCTTCCGTGCCAAGAATGCCCTTCCTTTCCGGTTATGGAGATGGTGAACGCGGTGCTGACTATACGTGATGCGTTCGGGTCCGTCAAACGCAAGACCTGCCAGAGCACAGAGCTCCGTCCACCCCTTGAACGAAGATCCTAGCGCCTGCCGCCGCGCTGGACCTCGGTTCTCGAGCGGATTAGGATTCGGTCACCGAACCCTGCGCGTCGATCCACGCCTTGACCTTCTGGACGTCGATCCACGTAAGGTACTTCGGACTCCCCTTCTCCTTCGATGGATAGCGAAGCAGGTAGCTGGGGTGAAACATCGGAAACACGAGGATGCCGCCCCGCCAGGCGAAGAACGACCCGTGCGACTGAGTGATCCCGGGAGCATCCGGAAGGAACCACTGGGTTGGCGTGTTCCCCAACGCGACGATCAGCAATGGCTGAATGAGAGCGATCTGCGCCTCGAGGTACTGCGAGCACGTCTCCATCTCGCCGCGCGCCGGGACGCGGTTGCCCGGCGGGCGGCACTTGACGATGTTGGTGATGTAGACGTCTTCCCGGCGAAGGCCCACCGAGTCCATCACTTCATCGAGCTTCTGCCCAGCCGGCCCGACGAACGGCCGGCCCGTCGTGTCTTCCACCTCTCCCGGCCCCTCGCCAACCATCATCAGCCGCGCCTGGACGGCTCCCTCTCCGAACACGACGTTCGTCCGCGTTGCAGAGAGCGCGCAGGCCGTGCAGCCCTTGGCGCGAGCACACAACGACTCAAGGCTCAGGAGCGCTGCTGGACTGGAGCGTTGTTCCACCGCCGCCTCCCACAGGTGACGCACTGCGCCGGCTGGACGAATGAGGGACAAAGCGGGCAGCGGGACTCGAACCCGCGACCCTCAGCTTGGGAAGCTGATGCTCTACCAACTGAGCTATGCCCGCAACACGGAAGGGAGTATAACGACCATCCGATGCCGAGTCCACCGTAGGACGTTCACCTTGCCCAACGGTCGCCAAACACTCCCAAAAGGGGGAAGTATGTCGGTCGTTCACGAGCCGGACTTCGGGGCCGCGAGGGACCTCTTCGCTCTCTACTGCAAGGCGAAGGGGCTGTCTGTTCGCACTCTGGAGACGTACCTCGCTTCCATTGACGAGTTGGGAACCTTCCTCGCCCAGTCAGACCGTGGGGACGGCATCCCATTACCCCAAGACATCCGAGCGTTCGTCGCGTCTCTCCTCGACCGCTCGCTCGCCAGGACCACCATCAGCATCAGGCTTCGTTCCGTACGCTGCTTCTTCAACTTCCTCGCCCGTGCGGAGATCATCGCCACGAGTCCCATGGCAAGCGTTGAGATCCCGAGGTTGCCGGCCAGGTACCCGGAGGTCCTGACGGAGGCTGAGATCAAGGCGATCTTGGCTGCGGCGGCGAACTCATCATGGCCAAGTACCCGCAGGAGTACCTTGACGAGTTCGCGTCCGGCCTTCACATCGCAAGGAGAAAGGGAAGTTGATGGATCTTGTGTTGCAGAATGTCGTGGCCTACTGAACGTAGCCGTTTCAGGGTAGCACGCCAATCTGGCCGTTGGCAAGGCGAGCCACGTCGCTATGGTGCACAGGTCAACGTCCTGCGGAGATGCCCGCGCGGCCCCAGAGAACAAGCCGCGACGGAACAGGCGCCCGGCCGACGACTGGAGGACAATCTCAGCAGCGGGTGGCTGCTCGGGCAACTGTGGCATCTACGTAATCATGCCGAGGTGGAACCCGCGGCTCAGTACGCCTTGGCGCTCAGATTCCACACGCTGATGATCGCGTTGGAGTCACTGGCCAGCGTCACTTTCGATTTGGCGACCGTGAGTGTGGGGTTCGGTCCGGTGATCTTGAAAACGAGCTTGAGGATCTCACCAGCAACCACAGCCGTGCCCGGAGTCGCAGCCAACAAGGTTCCTTTGCCAGGATTCGTGGCGAAGTCCTGGGCAAGGACGACGAACTCGTTCTTGCCCTCGATCGCGACAGACACGGGATCGATGTCTGAGAAAGTGATTGCCTCATCTCCGACTATCCCCAACTGGATTGCGGCCAAACCACCCTCCCGCATGTCGGTGACCGAGATGCGAACGTACCCATCTGGCCCGGTTACGACAACGGGACCGACAACCAGCGTGCCAAGCTTCGGACCCGTGTTCCAAAACCCCGCGCACGCAGCGAGGACGAGGCTAACTGCTACTCCGCCCGTCAGGACCGCCATGAGCCTCCAATTGCGCCTTGCCACCATGTCCTCCTGCCAGTGCGCTCTTCTGTTGCCAGACTCTGTTCGAAACGCAGTTCAGGGACGTATGACGTACCCCGCCAGTGCTCTCGCGTCCTCCAAGTCGACGTCGCCATCGCCATCGAAGTCGGCCGCGTAGAGCTGCTCTGGTGTCCCTGTCACATAGCCCGCCGCGATCTGTAGACATATACGTACATCAAGCATGTCAACCACGTCGTTGCCATCGATGTCCCCTCTTGCTGGAGGCATCCCCGTCCCTTGGATTGAGAAGGTGTACGGGTTCTCGTCCGCATCGTCGTTGGTAATGCTGATCGTCGCAGCGCGTACTCCAAGGGCGCTGGGGTTGAACCGCACCGTGAACATCGCCGTCCCCCCGCCGCTTGCCACTGGACTCGTAGGCTGTAACGTCACCCTGAAGTCACTCGCGTGCGCGCCCCCCATGACCACCCTCGGGCTACCCGTGAGACTCAAACGTGCCGCTCCGGCGTTGCAGATCGTGAAGGTGTGATCCACTGCCCCGGTCGCGATGCCCGCCGAGCCGAAGTCGGTGTCATCCGCCGCAGACGGCGTGCTGTCGCCGTTGACAATTGACACACCCTTCCCCTGCACGTCTACCTCCGGCAGCTGTAGGCCACCGACGTCTATGCTCTTGAACACGCCGCCGTTTGTCCCCGCATAGAGCGTGGTCGGCGTCGCCGGGTCAATCGCGAGGGCCAGAACATCGAGATCGGTCAGGCCGGTGTTGATCGCGCTCCAGCTTTCGCCCCCGTCCGTGCTCTTGCACACGCCGGCGAATGTCCCCACATAGAGCGTGGTTGGCGTTGCCGGATCGATCAGCAGGGCGTTAACTTCGCTCAGGCAGGTGCTGCCGACGCTCCAGCTTTCTCCCCCATCCGTGCTCTTGAACACGTCGCCGACCCCGTACGTCCCCGCATAGAGCGTGGTCGGCGTTGCTGGGTCGATCACCAGAGCATGAACACAGAGATCGGTCAGGCCGGTGTTGACGGCGCTCCAGCTTTCGCCCCCGTCCGTGGTCCTGCACACGCCGCCGACGTTTGTCCCCGCATAGAGCGTAGTCGGCGTCACCGGGTCGATCGCCAGGGCCGAGACATCGAGATTGGTCAGCCCGGCGTTGACGGCGCTCCAGCTTTCGCCCCTGTCCGTGGTCTTGCACACGCCGCCGCCGTACGTTCCCGCATAGAGCGTGGTCGGCGTCGCCGGGTCAACCGCCAGGGCAAGAACATAGAGACACGTCAGGCCGGCGTTGACGGCGCTCCAGTGCTTTCCCCCGTTCGTGCTCTTGAACACGCCGCCGCTGTATGTCCCCGCATAGAGAGTGGTCGGCGTCGCCGGGTCGATCGCCAGGGCCTCAACGTAGGGATCCAGGCCGGTGTTGATCGCGCTCCAGCTTTCGCCCCCGTTGGTGCTCTTGAACACGCCGCCGCCAGACACACCCGCATAGAGAGTGGTCGGCGTCGCCGGGTCGATCGCCAGGGCGCGAATTGAGCCCCCAGGCCCAATGCTGGTCCAGACGTTGCTGCCAAGCAACGGTTGGCAGCCGATACCAACAGCCGATCCTGGGCTAGCGTGGCTCGCCATCAACACGGCCAGCAGACCAACGAGCCAAGCTTTCTGAACTGCGGTTGTCCGTACCATGATCCTAAAGAGGTACCCAGCCCCCCGGCGTTAGGTGCACTTCTAGAGTCAGTCTAGCATGTCTCCGCCAACGGCGGCCAACGCCTCGGGCGCAGGGGCACATACTCGAGACTGCTGCGTGGGGTGGGCTTGGTGAGGTCGGGTCAAACGAAGGTAATAGCGGCCTTCCTACGCGACCTGAGCCGCAGCCGGGCTTGGCTTGGTCGATGCGCCGCCGCCCCGACAGTGTAGCCGCCGCTGTCGTCTCATGTTCCTCTCTAGCTCTTTGCGGCTCTAGCTGGTTATATCCCCCCCATAACCGCGAGCCCTTTATAAAACGGACGGAATTATGGTCGCCAAGCTCGACCGCGCCTTTCGCTCGACGCAGGACGCGATTGCAACCGTCGAGGCTTGGGGCCGGCGGGACGTGTCTTTCGTCTGCATCGACTTTCTGAACGGCCGGCCGCTTGAGCAGATCGACGACGATCCGCTAGCGCGGTTCACGTTCACGATCTTCGCGGGACTAGCGCAGTTCACCCGGGACATGATCGCGGCCAATACCCGCCGCGCCCTCGAATACAAGCAGTCGAAGGGCGAGTGGTGCGGACGTGTCCCTTTCGGGTTCCGAATCGACGAGGCCGGTAAGCTCGCAGAGGACCCCGAGGCGATGCGCGTGATTGCAGCGATCAAGCGAAGCCGACGCCGTTCCAGAACGAGTTACCCGAAGCTCGCCAGGCAGTACGGCTTATCTGTTGGCCTCGTCTACAAGCTCTGCACGACGGAGCTCCGCGTACTCCGCCGAGAGAGCGGAGTGTGAGCTGCGTCGGGTGGAGCAAGCAGTTGATCGGTCTGCAAGGCACTTCCCAATCGCCTTGGGCTCCCGTGCCTTCCGTGTTCTTGCCAGCGGGCGCACGGACCCGGTGACCAGGGCGCCGGGGATCGCAGAGTCTCTTTGGTGAGAAAGTCACGGGTGCGGTTAGGATTGTGCTACCGTCAACTTGGACTAAGAACCGCGAAGGAGAAGGCGATGGGTAAGACGCTTGTGATCGTTTTTTGCATAGCTGTGGCCATTGGTGTGGCGGTTTTTGCACTCACGTCCACGCAACGAGCGGAGCAACTGGCGCAGTTGAAAGTGGAACATCCATTTTGGGACTGGGAGATGATCGCCCAAGGGAAGGTCGCTATTGGGATGTCAGAGGCCGAGGTTCGTACATCCTGGGGAAATCCGGGCGACGTGAACAGGTCAGTTGGTTCGTGGGGGGTACATGAGCAGTGGGTGTATGCGGGTCGCTACGCGTACCTGTACTTCGAGAACGGAATTCTTACGAGCTGGCAAAACTGATCGAGTGTGGGCGCCCGCAAACCGCCTCGCCCCTATCGGGTTGCCTTCCGTCTCCCGAACGGCCACAGCGAGCGCCGCGGGCGTCGGGGTCGCGGTCTTGCAATCCAGCACTGGATCCTGCTAGATCCGTGGAGACCCCGCATCGCTCTGAGGCGCGTTGGCGCGTGCCCGGCGGACGGCGTCGCTGGGGGCGGGTCACTGCGGCTGTCGGATACACCCACGCGACCGTCAACCATGCTGAGACGTTCGTGAATGGGAACGTGCACGTCATGGGCGTCGAGTCGTTCTGGTCGCTGTTCAAGCGAGCGGTCATCGGCGTCTTCCATCGGGTGTCGGCGAAGTACCTCCAGGCCTACCTGAACGAGTTTGTCTTCAGGTTCAACAACCGCCACAATCCAGATATCTTCTCGGTAGTGCTCGCTAGATGCTAGGAGGACTCGCATGGCTGATTGGACGGTCGAAATGGCTGGAGACTGGCTGCTGAACTGGCTGATAGGCAAACCAGCAACACAACCAGGTGGGCTCGGAGAACTCATCCAAGCGAAGATAGCTGGCAAGGATGGTCCACCATGGGATCTGGTCAAGAGAGCCACTGAATCACTCATCCTCTCTGGCATCATCGAAGCAAAGCGAGAATTCACACAGCCTTCCGACGGGACCGCCGCGTTCTATCAGAAGGCGAAGTTCACGCTAGACGGACTCGCCATGCTGACCTCCCATCGCGATCAGATCGGCTTCTAGCTCTAATACAGTGCCACCGGTGCGTCCCGTGTGCTGAATTCCCAACGCTTTCCACGCCAGGAAGGCGCGACAGCGCTCTTCGCGATCCTTGAGCGGCAAGATCTCATCACAGATGATCTCTTCCGCTCTGTTCGCCTTCACAAGCTCGATCTGCCCATCTAGGTACTCGGACCATCCATAACCTTCCGGCCAGCCTCTATCTCTCTCACTCATCTTCCCCTCCTGAGTTCACCGTATAAGGCCTTCTCAATATGGGGAGTTAGGCAGTCTTTGACAGGGGCAAGAACGCGAAAGCGCTGTTCTGAACTGGAACCTAGCACTCGAACCCGCGACCCTCAGCTTGGAGAGCTTCAGCTTGGGAAGCTGATGCTCTACCAACTGAGCTATGCCCGCAACACGGAAGGGAGTATAGCCTGCAGGCGCGTCCCGGCCAACCTACTCCTCAAGCGCAGCCAGTGCGGGTAGGGTCTTCCCGCGCACGTATGCCAGGCATGCACCGCCGCCTGTTGACACGAAGGTCACGCGGTCCGCGTACCCCATCTCTTGCAGCGCCTCGCCTGTCTCCCCGACGCCGTAGCGGAACGTCCTACCTGAAGCTCGCCAAGCAGTACGGCCTATCCATCGGCCTCGTCTACAAGCTCTGCACGACGCCTCCGCGTGCTACGTCGGGAGGTAGCGGCCTGAGCCGATCGACCGAGAGGCCCCTAGAGAAGGTCTCGCTCCACCAACGGAGCCCAGAAGAGCCAGCTAGGCTTAGGAGCGGCGCGGGCATGGATGGGTGTAAGGGGCAGTGCCGGGACGGGTCGAAACAGACCGTGACCAATGGCCTTGACATTGCTAGCTAGCTAGCTATACTCCCCACGACTGTTGCGGCGGTTCGGCAATGCCGGCCGCCTTTTTTATTCCGCGGGCTTAAGTATTCCCAACGCCTCAACCTCAAGATCGGGGATGTATCCAACATGGAGAATGGCTGATGTGTCCTCGAGCTTTTCGTCGGGTGGCAGGTGATCTGGAATGCATACAATCTGGAACTCAGCCGTCTTGCCTCTGCGAATCTTCTCGATGTTGAGCCAGAGCTTTGTGTCACCTTTCGACTTGCTCAGTGCGATATAGAAATCTTCTTCTTTGTTCTGCACGGTGTGGTATCCCGCAACACGGAGACCAACAAACTCAATGCTTGGGAAGACAACACCGGCAGCACGGCGCGCCGGGTTAATCTCCTGCAAGATGTCTCGCTTCCCGCTGTTCCGGACTGCAAGGAAGAACACGCGGAGTTCGCCAACGGAACGGCCGTCGTATTCCATTTGGAGGCGAGCGCCTAGGCCGAACGATGTCGGGCGTAGTTGATAGCCGGGCCTCATCTCGACCGCCAGTTTGTGTCTGGAATAACTCCGGGTGGCATGAACACCCCAAACAGCGCAAAGGATTGCCGCGAGGAGCCCCAAAGCGCCAATTGCGATTCCTATTACCGTTCCCGAGGTCGCAGCGTTGGTATCCATACATGTCCCCAAAAGGCAGATTGTCCAATGATAGCATGAGGAGCATGTGGGAGCAATCAGGCGCGGCTACTTGCTGCCCGGTTCTTTTGCCGCCGCTTGATCCTGGGCGCGGGCCTATAGGGACGTCAACTGATCGAGCGTAGCGGCCCGCAGGCCATCCCGAACGCCTCGGCCCTAGTCGCCCCCCCCAGCTGCATCGGGCATGACTTGCCCTCGCGGGCCCGAGTTGACCACGGTGGGGCATCTCAATGGGGGAAGCGTGGCGGTCCTTAGGGGCGAGGAAACGCCGGGAACGTCCCTCCAAAGCGGCCAACAGGACTAGAACCGGCGATACGCGCGAGTACGGCCTGCACCTGCAGGCGCGTCCCGGCCAACCTACTCCTCGAGCACAGCCAGTGCGGGCAGGGTCTTCCCGCGCACGTATGCCAGGCACGCCCCGCCGCCGGTTGACACGAAGCTCACGCGGTCCGCGTACCCCATCTCCTGCAACGCCTCGCCCGTCTCGCCACCGCCGATCACGCTGAATGCACCCGAGGTCGCCACCGCCTCAGCAACGCCCCGCGTTCCCGCGGCGAACGCCGACGTCTCGAACGCGCCCATCGGCCCTGCCCAGACGATCGAGCGAGCACGGGCGATCTCGCGCGCGAACATCACGATGGTCTCGGGCCCGATGTCGAATCCACTCAAACCGGGCGGAATCCTCGTCGCGTCGCCGATGGCCGACTTCTCTGGCGCGCTGAGGGATGGCGCAAGCACCGCATCGACGGGCAGAACGATCTTCGTCCCCTTCTCCGCGGCCAGCCGCACAATGCCGCGAATCTCGTCCAGGAGGGTGCGGTCAACGCGCGAGTCGCCGACGTCCGCCCCGGTGGCGGCAAGGAAAGTGAACGCCACGCCGCCCCCAATGAGGATCCCGTCAACGCGCGGGATGAGATCGCGCAGGACGCCAAGCTTGTCGCTCGCCTTCTTCCCGCCCACGATCGCCCAGTATGGCCGAGCCGGATCGTTGACGAGACGAGATAGGACGTCCACCTCCTTCTGGACGAGGAGGCCGGCGTACGACGGGAGCCGCTGCGCGACGCCTACTGTCGACGCGTGCGCGCGATGTGCCGTCCCAAACGCGTCATCGACGTAGACGTCGGCAACCTTGGCAAGCGCATCGGCGAACGCCGGATCGTTCTCTTCTTCCTCGCGATAGAAGCGAACGTTCTCCAACAGCAGCACATCGCCCGGCGCGCTCGACCGAACGGCGCTGACGATCTCCACGCCAATGCAGTCGCCAAGCTTGCGCACGGGACGGCGCAGGAGCTCTGCAAGGCGGATACCTATCGGATCCAGCCGCAATTCCGGGACGGCGACGCCGTCCGGGCGGCCGAGGTGCGTCACGAGAACGACGATCGCGCCGCGGTGCAGAAGGAGTTCGAGCGTCGGTACGGAGGCCCGGATGCGGGCATCGTCCTTGATCGTCGTCCCTTCGAGGGGAACGTTGTAGTCGACGCGGACGAGGACTATCTTCCCGGCTACGTCTGCATCCTGGATCCGTCGTAGGGACTTCGCGCGCCCCATGGACCCCCCTCCCGCGCTTGCGCGACGCGATTGAACGTGTTCCTGAACGGCATTATAATGATCCGCAATGAGTGGGCAAAGCCTCGTTCTCCTCGCGGTAGGTCTGTTCGCCTCCCTTGTCGTCACCGTCGCTGCCGTGGATCGCTACCTGCTCGACGAGTATCCGCCGTCCGAGATCGCCGGCCTCTTGTGGCACGTGGAGAATGCACTCGGCCGAGCCCAGGATATGGAGATCTCCCTCGCATCCACGGAATACGGGGGCAATGCGGAGACCGTTCGCATGGTGGTTCGCGTCCTCGTCAGCCCCGTCCCGGCCCTCTCGATTCACTATACGGAGCCTGAGAGCATGAGGGATCAGATCGTAACCATCCAGAACGATCTCTTGTCGCACTATCTGCCCGAGGCGGATCTCTTGGTCATCAAGCGCTGGGTGGGAGTTCCGCTCGCCGCCGTAGGCCTCGCCGGACTCGATGTGTCTCGCCTGCGCGCCGAGTGGCAGCGCGGCCTCGTCACCGTGCAGATCCTCGACAGCACGGTCGGTCTTGCCTCGAGTGCCCTCGCAACGAGCTTCGCGTTCGCCGGGACGCTAACCTCGACGTCGCTCGATCAGGGCACGTCGCTCAGCGCAACTTCGTCGCCCGCGTTTGACCCGGACCTCTCCGGGTTCGCGTCGCCGCCATCCATCAGCCTCTCCGACCCGCTCTACGGAAGCTACATTGTGGAGGTACGCGACACGGAGTCGGGGCAACTGACGCGGACCCTGTGGGTTGACCGCAGGACGTTCCTTGTCCAGAAAGTCGTCTTCTTTGAGGACGACCGCCGCGTCCGGACTCTCGAGATCGAGCGGCTGCTCCTGAATCAAGGGCTTACAGCCGACGAGATTCTCGTCCTCCCTCGGGCTGCCTCGACGATTCGAGGGTGAGGCGTCGACCTAGTTTGCTCAGTCTCACAGGAGTCGTTACCAGCTGGCCACCGCAGAGCGCGCAGAGGACGCAGAGAAAGCTGGGTCACTGAACAATGCTCCCAGGCCTCATGATGAAACCTGGAACGACGCCCGATCGCGCTAAGACACAAGTGTCTCGGCCCTCATCGGCTCCATGTCCTTCTCCCCATAACTCTGCGCGCTCTGCGGTGAGCGCACCAACGCGTGGACAGTCAATCACCGCAGAGCGCGCAGAGGACGCAGAGAAAGCTGGGTCACTGAACAATGCTCCCAGGCCTCATGATGAAACCTGGAACGACGCTCGATGGCGCCAAGACACAAGACTTGCGCCCTCATCGGCTCCATGTCCTTCTCCCCACAACTCTGCGCGCTCTGCGGTAGAGACCCCTTGTTGTTCGCAACGTTAGGACCGCAGAGACCGCAGAGGATGCAGAGCGTAGAGACAGCCGCTGAGCGACATGCGAGGAACTCACGACGGAACCTAGAGGGTTGCCTGATGGCGCCAAGACACAAGACTTGCGCCCTCATCGGCTCCATGTCCTTCTCCCCATAACTCTGCGCGCTCTGCGGTAGAGACCCCTTGTTGTTCGCAACGTTAGGACCGCGGAGACCAGATGTCAGCGAGCGCACCAAGAGATCCGAAGTGTCCACACCCTTCCGACACTGGACAACCTAGTTCCCGTCAGCGTCCCCGATCGCCCCGCGGCGGCGCCGGAACTCCCGAAGGTCGAGTCCATCCTCAACGAACTCCTGGAACTCGTCCTCCTCCGCGAAGGGTGATTCGATGGACGCCACATCGAACACGGCGTCGGCAATGAAGATTGGGCACCCCACGCGGAGCGACAACGCAAGGGAGTCCGACGGACGCGCGTCGAATTCGAGGATATCGCCGCTGGCGGGTCGAACGTAG
>Ga0315273_10009578_pt1 | contig 12297 bp, 8 predicted proteins | sample YL17G02_0_MG_FD_205753 | JGI IMG/M metagenome (GOLD analysis project Ga0315273, IMG submission 205753) | Sediment microbial communities from Yellowstone Lake, YNP, Wyoming, USA - YL17G02_0 | ecosystem: Environmental > Aquatic > Freshwater > Lake > Sediment | place: USA: Wyoming | collected... | reverse complement strand
TCGTCCGCGCACGTTTGTGACACCTTGCGAATCTGTAAGTATATATATAAACCGCACTTCGGGTTTCGGGGATCGCCGCCGGAAATGAGGGGATCGACGCCTCTACGGGGCGTACAGCGATCCCGCGGCCGGCCGGCCCCGGCGAGAGGTCGGACGAAGCCGGCCCCATACTGACGCACTCGCAGAAGTTGCGTCAGTATGAGCAGTATGGGAGGGACCCCCGTGAACGGATACGATCTTTCTTCCTACCGCCAGACGTAGACCACGCAGACATCCATCCAGATGGCGATGAAGGCGTGGATGAGGAAGCAGGGCCACATGCTCCGCGTCCGCAGGGCCAGGACGCCGAGGATCAGCCCGCCCGCGATCGAGCTGTAGGTCTCCAGCTCCGGCTTCCCGACGTGCGAGAAAGCGAAGGGCACCATCTGGAGCACCGCCGCAAAGCTCCCGAACCGCTTCTCCAGACTGAAGAGGAGGAACCCCCGCAGGAAGTACTCCCAGCCGAACATGTAGAACGCGTAGACCGCCGCATGGAGGAGGAACTCCCCGTGGCTCCATCTCGCGGGCCAGTAGAGCGGGTAGTAGGCGGCGAAGCTGCGGTCCACCTTCGAGGCCACCAGGATCGCGGCGGCCATGACGGCGATGAACAACGCGAGCCACTTCGCCCAGCTCCGCGCGTCGCCCATCCCCAGGCCGAACTGCCGAGGGTCCTCCCGCAGAACCAGCAGGGAGAACAGCAGCGGAGTTGCGAGCAGGAGAAGCCCTTTCGTCGCCCAGGCTTCGAGGGGCCGGCAATCCGAGGGAAGCAGCCCGAACGAGGGGTGGTAGCTGAGGAAGCACAGGAGCGCCGTGGCGTAGAGGAGGATCCACGTCTCGCGCTCGGACAGTGTGCGGAGGAGTTGGCGGAGCATATCGCGCGCTCCCTTGATCCGACTGATCAGACGGATCCGACTGATCCCGGCCGAGCCGGGCTATGCCGGCTGGACCGGCTCGTTAGGCGAGAGCCCGTCCACCGAGTTTACCACGGCGCCCGGCGGCGCGGGAACGGGACCCTTGAGCAGCGGGTCGTCGGTCGCCTTCATCCAACGATCGAGGCGGGCGCGCATCTCGTCCAGGACGCCCGCCACCGACGGGTCGCTCGCCAGGCTATGGGCCTCGTTCGGATCGAAGAGGAGGTCGAAGAGCTGCTCCGCGTCCACGGGCCGTTCGCGCCAGCCCCCCGCGAGCCAGACGCTCTTGCTCGGGCCGTCGTCGGTGTTGGGCAGGACGGCGCGAGTCCGGCCGTCGAAGCGGCGGATGTATTTCCAGCGCCGTGTCCTCACGGCGCGCATCGGCTCGTAGGAGGCGTGGTAGGTCACCTCGGCGAAGACCTCGTCGTGGATCTCCTCGGCTTCGCCGCGGACGAGCGGCAGGAGCGACTCGCCCTGGAGCCATTGCGGGTGGTCGGCGTTCGCCACGTCGCAGATCGTGGGGAAGAGGTCGATGTGCGACACCATCGCCTCGCAGACCTTTCCGCCCGTGAACCCGCCCGGGCCGCGCAGCACGAGCAGGACGCCGATCCCGTGGTCGGTGAGATTGCACTTCATCGCGGGGAAGGCGATGCCGTGATCGGTCGTGCAGACGACCAGCGTTCGGCGCGTCAGGCCGCTGCTCTCGAGGGCATCGAGCACCATCCCGACGCCCAGGTCGAGGACTCGGGCGCTGGCCTTGAAGGCCGCCATGTCGCGGCGAGTCTCCGGCGTGTCGGGCAGCGGGGCCGGGGGCCGGCAGAATCGCGGGTCCTCGCCAGGGCCGGGAGCGTGGAACTGGCGGTGAGTCTCGTTGAACCCCACGGACAGGAAGAACGGCTCCTGCGGCGAGGTCATCAGGAATTCGGCGGCGGCGGGGGCGACGTGGCGGACGTCGTGGCTCTGGAGTGGGACGATTTCGTCGTAGCCGATGGCCGCGGCGTCGCGGGCGACGTGCTGGACGCCGCAGAGCGTCGAGCGATAGCCGGCGGCGCGGAGCGTGTGGACGATGTGCTGGCGATAGTCGGCGAGCGGCCAGCCGCGGTGGGCGAGGCCGAGCATGCCGCTGCTGTGCGGGCACTGGCCCGTCACGAGCGCCGCGCGGCTCGCCGAGCACGTCGGCCCCGCGCAGAACGCCTGCCGAAACACCACCCCCTGCTCCGCCAGCCGCTGGAGGTTCGGCGTCGGAACAGGGTAGCCGTAGGGCTGGACGTAGCGGCCCGTGTCGTGGGAGTGAAGGTAAAGGATGTTGGGTTGCGCCATCAGCAAAGCTCCGTCGGAGGTTGCGGAACCCGATCGAGACCCCTATGATATCGAAAAGGGATTGGAAATCCACTACCGGCCCTTGCGTTCTTTGCCGTTCGGGGCCATGATGGAGTGGGAGCACAAAGAGGGAATGCGAGCATGGTTGGGAAACTGTCGCGTGAGAACGTGCAAGAATGGCTGCGGGGCCAACGCGCCGCGGCGCAAGCCATCGAGGCGGAACGGGCTGAGTTCCTGCGCGGCCTGACGTCGGAGGAGTCCCTTCGCATCTACCTCTCGTTGCCGCGTGCCGGGGAGATCGGCGAGTGGGACCCCGCCGAACCCTCGCCGGTGCTGACAGCCATGCGGCGGACTCTGGCTCGGTCTGCGCGGCTCAAGAGGCGCCGCCCATGAGCGTCCTCACTCGCCGCTCGGGGGCCGAGCACCCCGGCGATGGGCGTATTCCCAGATATTCGTGAGACTCCGATGGGTTCCAGTGCCGGCCTCCGAAAGCCCGTCCAATACGAGCGAATGCTCGGCCGCGAGGCGACCGAGGCGATGACGCGTTGCCCGGTGGCTTACCTGCCCATCGGATGCCTGGAACGCCACGGCGATCATCTCCCGATGGGCCTCGATGCGATCAAGGCGCACGGAATCTGCTGCGAGGCGGCGCGTGCGCTCGGCGGCGTCGTCTTCCCTCCGCACTACTACGCGGGCATCCATCGGATGGACGAGGCGGCGCTCGCGAAGTACTCGGGCGAGTGGGGCAATCTCTACACCGACGCCACGGCCGAAGCTCACCTCACTGACATCGTCCGCCAGATCGCGAGGATGGGGATCCGAGTGCTCGTCCTCTATTCCGGGCACTACCCCGGCTGCCAGATCGAGATGATCCAGGCCATTGCGGAGCGGTTCAACGCCGAGGAAGGCATCCGCGTGATCCCGGCCTGCGAACGTGAACTCCTGAAGGAAGGCGACCACGCGGGCCTCTGCGAGACCTCGCTGTTGCTCTATCTCGGCCGGTCGCTGGTGGACATGACCCGCATCGGGCCGCAGAACTACCAGGACCACGGCTGGAGCGAGGCGAACTCCCCGGAAAAGGCCACTGCCGCAAAGGGCGAGGCAGACGTCCAGCAGATCATCGACGGGCTCCGGGCCGAGATCGCACCACACCTTTCTGATCACCCTCGCGAAGGTTCCTAACCTTGGGCTCCCCTCCCGAAGGTTTCACACCTTCGGGAGGGTATTCCGCGGAGTCTTCCGGTCTCAGAGTTCCCGGCATACCCTCCCGAAGGTGTGAAACCTTCGGGAGGGGTGCGTGTGAAACCTTCGGGAGGGAGGGTCGACCTTTCAGAACCCGACGTTCGCGCGCTCGGGCAGGTTCTGGGCGGTCTCGTCCTGCCACGGCCAGTGGCCGAACGTGCGCCCATCATCCCCAGCGAGGTCGGCGCCGAACCAGCCGGCGAGGAAGTCGGCAATCATGAAGTACCGCAGGTTGAGAATGAATCCGTAGTGGCCGAGATGGATGCAGTGAATGCAGCCGGGCGCGTAGTCGGGCCGCCTGGGCAGGTGGGTGATCCAGCCGAGGAGTCCGCCGTACTGGCTGATGAGCGTCTCCTGCTTCGCCACGTCGAACTCGCCCCAGCCCAGCTCTTCGTAGCTCCAGAGCAGCAGGCCGAGGGTTTTCTCATAGTGGCGTTGCTTCTCGACTTTGCCGCCGCCGAGGCCGTAGTACTGGCCGTCGACGTGGCCCGCCCCCACGCTGGCCAGGCCCGCCGCACACAGGTAGAACGACCATTGCGACGTCTCCGTCCGCGTGATCCCGGCGTCCAGTATCCTCGCCGCGTCCTGGCCCCGGTTTCGCATATACGCGCTCCCGCACCCGGACACGGCCCCGGCCGCCGCCACGAGGGCCAGCATCGACCCAACCCGCCGCAGACCTCGCCACGCTCGCATGAGCAACTCCTTCTGTCATGAAAAAACGGCCGCCAATGGCCCAACCTTGGCTCATATTCTCGCAGCGCCGCCCTTCTGAGTCAAACCCGCCGGTGCCCGGGGATATGCTCGTCGTGGGTCTCCGCGTATAATGGGGCGCGGAGGAGGGACTGGGACCTCTCGATCGGAAGCGTGTCGTCCCCGTGCCCCGCACGGTCCAACCCGAGGAGAACCTCGATGCTTCGCACCATCCTGATGGCCGTGGTGCTCGCCGCTGCCGTTCACTGTGGGGCGCGCGCCGAGGCGCTCCAGTACACCACGACGTGGCTCGGGAACAGCTTCGGGGGCGGGGAGAAGTGGGTGCAGAACTTCGTGGACGGGATGTTCGTCGCGCCCAACGGCACGGTCTACCTCGCCAGCGGCTGGGACGAGGCGTGCCGCGAGTTCGGCATCTACCGTAACGGCGACGCGGTGGGCAACTGCGCCGACACCCACGGCTGGGGCACGAACGGCGGACCCGCCGTGGCCGCGAGCGAGACGTATCTCTTCATCGCCCACTCCCACGGCAACGAGGGCGGCCACCTCAAAGGGCCGCAATACCCGCCCAAGGGCTTCGAGTGGTTCGGTATCTCCCGGCGCCACCTCGACGGCTCCCACGCGAAGTTCCCAGGCGGCAAGGGGCGCTTCGGCGACCTGCTGGTCCTCCACGAAGCCGACCCCAAGTCGGGCGCCCACGTCCGCGGCCTCGCGGCCGACGGCAAGAACCGTCTCTACGCGAGCGACGCTCATGCCGGCGAGATCAAGGTCTTCGACGCGGAGACGATGGCCCTCGCCGCAAGCTGGAAGCTCCCCCGACCCCGCCAGCTCGCCTTCTATTCCTCCCGCGGGCTTCCGCGCCCGCGGGAGGGTAAGGAGGAGGGCACGGAGAATACCCTCCCGCGGGCGCCGAAGCCCGCGGGAGGAGGAGAGGCGCAGAAGCCCGCGGGAGGAGGAGAGGCGCAGAAGCCCGCGGGAGGTGAAGACTCGCTCTGGGTCCTTCAGGCCGGCGACGGCGCGGAGCCGCCGCGCGTCCTCCGCTTCTCGCCCGACGGCCAGCCCCTGCCGCAGCAGATCGCCTTCGAGAAAGGCGTCGTGCCGACCGCCCTGTGCATTGACCGCAAGACGGGCCACCTGCTCGTCACCGACAACGGCCCGGCCCAGCAGGTGCTCATCTACTCGGACCTCGATGCGTCGCCCAAGCTCAGCGGGACGTTCGGCGAGCGCGGCGGCATCTACGCCGGCCCGACGCCCGGCCTCGTCGGCCCGAAACGCTTCAGCGGCCCGATGGGCGTTGGCACCGATGCCGCGGGCAATCTCTACGTCGGCTGCAACCAGCCCGCCGGCGGCACCATCCTGCGGGCCTTCTCCCCCACCGGCGGCCTGCTCTGGGAGCTGCTCGGCATCGAGTTCGTCGATGCCGCCGACACCGACCCCGCCACCGACGGAGCCGACGTCTTCACGACCGAAAACCGCTACGCCCTCGACTGGAGCAAGCCCGGCCCCGGCCGGCAGTGGACCTGGCGCTCGCAGACCGTCGACCCCTTCCGCTACCCCAACGACCCGCGCCTCCACGAGAACCACCACGACTTCACCGACCCGCTCTTCCGGCGCCTCAACGGCAAGCCGTTCCTCTTCATCCGCGGCATGTTCCAGCACATGCTCGTCATCTACCGGCTCGACGGCGAGATCGCGGTTCCCTGCGGCATGTTCGCCAAGGGACCCTACCACGTCGGTCCCTGGACGCCGCCCGGCCAGCCCGAGAAAGGCCGCTGGATCTGGCGCGACCTCAACGGCGACGGCGACTTCCAGCCCAACGAATTCCTCGAAGCCGACGGCGTCCGCGAGCCGGAGTCGTGGGCCTGGTGGGTGGACGACCGCGGCGACATCTGGCAGGGCGACCAAACCGGCAAGGAGCCGATCCGCCACTATCCCTTCCAGGGATTCGACGAACGCGGCAACCCCGTCTACAGCCGCGCCGCGTCGCGGACCTTCCCTCTCCCCGCGCCGATGAACCACCTCCTCCGCATCGAGTACCATCCCGCTGCCGACACCATGTTCCTCACTGGCCACACGGCGGATCGGCCGAAGCGCAGCAACGAGTGGGGCCAGGTCGGCACCGAGATCCTGCGCTTCGACGCCTGGAGCCGAGGCAACCGCACACCCCTCTGGCGCATCGTCCTCCCCTACGACCCCGAGAAGGGCGTGACCGTCAAGTCCTTCTGCACGGCGGGCGACTACGTCTTCGCCGTCGAATGCCGCACCGCGCGGGTCCATGTCTTCGACGCCCGCACCGGCGCGAAGGTCGGCGAGATCATGCCCGGGCCGGAGGTTGCCCGCGAGAGCGGCTGGGTCGACTTCCCCGACGCCCTCCGCGTCTTCCGCCGCGCCAACGGCGAGTACCTCCTCTTCGTCGAAGAGGACGCCAAGGGCAAGATCATCATCTACCGCTGGCAGCCCGCGGCGCCGTAGGGGGTAGAGGAACAGTGTCAACGCCCAACGCGCTCCCGAGTTCTCCATCAGTTCCCCTTGCGCTCCCTCCCGCCACGGCTATACTACCGCTGACGCGAACGCATCCCCTCTTGGAGGACCTGCGGTGCTGAGAAACGTGCTGGCTTCGATGGTGTTGGGGCTCTGGGCTGCCTCTTCGTTCGCAGCGGACGTAGCGGAGATCGTCCTGCCCCAGGACCGAACGGCCTACTACGCGGACGAGGCGTTCGAGCTGGCGGTCGCGGGCCTCGCGCAGGGAGCTGCGGCCAGCGTCGAACTGGTTTCGCGGGATCCCGCCCTCGCCCCGCTGAAATTCCAGGTTTCGGGCGACGGCGCGGCGGTCAACACGCTCATCCCCGCCGGCTCGCTCGCCCGTGGCGTCTACGCCATCCATCTCGACGGCAAGGACACGAAGGTCAGCGTCACCATCGCGGCCGGCGTCGCCGACTCGACGATGCTCGTCTCGCAGACCGACCGCGCGGAGAGCCTCCGCCCCGGCGGCGCCAACTTCGCCATCGCCAGCGTCCCCGGCCAGGGCCTCCTCGGCCCCGACGGCCTGCCCAGCCGCGAGCTGCGCCGCCACGGCGGCGGCATCGACTTCTTCAACCGCGCCATCGCCGCCGACCTCCCGTCGCTCATCTACATGTACTGGACGGGTTACATCACTCACAAGCCCTGGGGCACGCGCAATAGCTGGGAAGCCGACCCTATGACCTACATGATGCGGATGTTCAGCCTCCACGTCGGCCAGTGCCTCCGCCGCTACGACCGCAACATCGTCGCCATCGGCACCATCGACGAGCCCGGCCTCAACTACGGCCAGAACCCGCTCGGCGCCTGGCAGAGCGGCTTCGCCCCGTGGGACACCCGCCCCTGGTACGAGGCCCGCGGCTGGGCTTTCACCGACGACCCCGCCAGCCGCCCCGACGACGACTGGCTCCGCTACCTGCGCATTCGCACCTCCGTCATCGGCGAGCAGCAGGCCCAGGCCCGCCGCGACCTCCACGCCGCCTGGCCCGCCGCCGTCTTCGCCGCCGACTGCTATGCCGTCCACGTCGTCTGCGACGGCGCCGACGCGATGAATCAGGTGCCCAACGACATCCCCTGCACCCACGTCTTCGCCGACTGGGGCTACCCGCGCTCGGCCGTCGGCAGCTCGATTGCCATCGAGAAAGCCCACGCCCCCATCGCGCCCGTTGCCCACGCGATGAACGGCCAGCTCGTGGGCAGCCCCATCCCCCAGCCCCAGCACCGCATCACCTACCACGTGATGATGAACGCCATGCTCCAGAGCGGCCTTTACAGCAACTGGTGGCTCAACATGGACGCGATGAAGACCGAGGACCTCGCGGCGGTCAACGAGCCGGCCCGACGCCTCGGGCCGCTCTTCCGCGAGATGGCCCCCACCGCCCACGAGGTCGCCGTCCTCTGGAGCTTCACGGAATTGTGCCTGCGGGAGAAGCCCATCCTCGCCAAGGCCGCGAAGCTCAAGACCGGCGAGTCGATCAAGCTCATGATCGCCTCCCTGCCCGAGAACTCGGCCTTCAAGCAGGGCGAGATGGACGTCTCGGCCTACACCGTCGGCCAGAACTACCGCGAGCAGATCGTCCACACCCACGCCGCGCTCCTGCGCGCCGGCTTTCCCGCCCACGTCCTCCACGAGCGCGTCGTGCCCAAGCTCCTGCCGAACTACAAGGTGCTCGTCGTCACCGGCCAGACCCACGAGCTGCCCGCCGACGCGGCGAAGGCCATCGCCGACTTTGCCGCCCGCGGCGGCCGCATCGTCGTCGACAAGTCGACCACCGTCAAGTTCCCCAATGCCCTCGTCACCGAGGCCGACTTTAGGGACCCGATCGAGCGCTGGAGCGTCCTCTTCGGCGAGGCCGACAAGAAGGAGAACCGCTTCAAGTCGCCCCGCGAGGCCAGCTTCTTCCAGACAAACTGCTTCATGACCGAGATGACCCGCAACGCGGTCGCCCCGACCCTGGCCGCGATGGCGCAAACGCCCGCCAAGCCGATCTTCACCTCCGATGGCGTCCACCTCATCGCCGAACGCCACGTGGCCGGCGGCGGGGCGCTCTACATGCTCCTCAACGCCCACGACGAGTTGCCGAAGATCCCCGACGGCGAGAAGCACCTCGTCTGGAACTACGCCCCGCTCAAAGCCACCTTCACCCTCCTGGGCATCCCGCAGGGCGTCGTCGTCTACCGCATCGATGGCCTCGATTGGAAGACGGTCGCCGAGGTCAAGGACTTCGACAAGCCGCAGGCCGCCGACTTCGCCGCTGGCGAGATGAAGCTCTACCTCGTCGCCCCCGCCCGGCCGCAAGGCATCCGCGCCAGCGCCCGCACGCTTGGCGCCTCCATCGAGGTCACCGCCCGCCTCCTCGGCCTCGACATGCCCTGGCCGATCACCGTCGCCCTCGCCAGCCCCGACGGCAAGGAACTGTTCAACGTCTTCCGGTCGATGAAGGCCGACGGCAGCTACCGCGAGGCGTTCCCCGTCGGAGCGAACGCCAAGCCCGGCGACTTCGCAGTGGCCATTTCCAGCCCCGTCGCCAACCTCCGCGCCGAGGCGAAGGTGAGCTACCAGCCCGTTGTCGCGCCCCCCGCCCCGATCGCCGGCAATGTCCGCGTCTTCGATGGCAAAGCCATCGCCGACTTCCTCGCGGGCAAGCCGGAGATCGTCATCGCCATCGGCGGCGAAGCGCTCAGGCCGACCGCCCAGGGCCTCGCGATCGAGCTGGGCAATCGCGGCATCAAGGCCAAGGTCGCCGACGAGAAGAGCGTGTTCGAGCGCGCCCGCTACCCCCGCGTTTGGGCGCCCACCCTCCGCGTCTTCGTCTCCGAAGGCGACGAGCGGAGGCCCGCCAGCGAGCCGAAGACGACGCTCAGCCTCGAGATCGCCGCCGACGGCCACATCGTCGCCAAGACCCCCGACGGCAAGGACCTCGGCCACGACTGGCGACAGCCCGGCACCCTCGCCACCGTCGTCGGCAAAGGCTTCATCGACGACCAAGGCAGCTCCGACGGCGAGGACAACTACGAGCCCGGCTGCAAGCTCTTTATCGACGAGAAGTGGCAGCGCCAGGTGCTGAGAGGCAAGGCGACCGACGTCAAGGCAACCGACGAGGCGAAGCGCAAATGGTCGCGCCCCTGGCACCGCCTCACCGTCTACCAGGGCGGCTACAATCTGCCTCCGCAGCTCCCCGAAGCCTACTTCGCCGACGCCCACCTCATCTTGCTCGGCGACAGCGCGGCCGGCGAGCTGGTCGCCGCCCTCCAGGCCAGCGAGCTGCTCCTCCAGACGGTCGACGCCCGGTACCCCGGCTCGGGCAAGGCCCTGCTCAGCTTCGCATGGAGTCCCTTCGCCCTCGAGAAAAACGTCATCCTCATCGGCGCCGCCGATCCCTTGGGCATCGACCGCGGCATCTCGCAGTTGCTCGAGCTGGCGCCCAGAGGGGCCGGGCCGCGGTGAAAGGCGGTCAGCGGTAGTCCTCTCGAATGGGATAGAACGCGTCGATGACGTGGACTCGCGTCCGGGCGCGGCAGGAGTGGCGGGCGTTCGAGGGGATGATGGCGACGCAGCCGCGGGTCATGCGGCGAGTCTCGCCGTCGATCGTCAGATCCAGCTCCCCCTCAATCATCGTGGCGACCTGCTCGTGCGGGTGCGCGTGATCGGGGATCTCCGCGTCCGGATCGAAGTCCCAGTGGGCGAACGTCATCGTCGCGGAATGGACAAATCGCACGTGGCAGCCCGGGCGGATCTCCCGCTCTTCGACCTGGTTCAGATGGAGGAAAGGCATTCGCGATTCTCCGAAGTTGCGATGCAGCCACCGAAAAACTCGGGGAGAAACCCGGAAGATTCTAACCACGGATTACACGGAGGACACGGATAAGAGAAGAAGGCATTGAGGGTTGAAACCCAGAAGTTCTCTGATCCATTTTTTCTATGTGATCTATGTCCACGGGTGGAATCTGCTCGCGCGAAGAACACCCGGGAAAAGCACTTGACCACTGATTGCCCGGAGGGCGTGGGTCTTGAAACTTCTTGGTTTCAAACCCGATCGCTCCCTCTTCTCCTATCCGTGTCCTCCGTGTAATCCGTGGTTAAAGCTCTTCTCCTTTTCGCGTCCTTTTCGCGTGTTTCGCGGGAGATCTCTTCTCTGTGGTTTCATCTCTTCACCCACGCCACGTCGCGGACGATGAAGCGGACGTGCTCGTCCTTCGTGTTGCAGCCGATCTTCAGAGCGGCAATCTGGCCGGGATCGAGCCTGCCGTCGGGGTCGGGCTTCGACCACAAGCCCCAGACGCAGTCGCGGAAGAGGACGGCTGTTGGGTAGGGCTTGCCGATCGCCGGCTCCTCGCCCAGCTCGGCGCTGGCGAAGTACCCGGCGCCATTCGCCTCGTCGAAGATTGCCCTGAAGACGCAGCGGCCGACCAGCGGGACGACCGTGAAGGCAACGCCGTCCACGCCGCTCGCCGGCCTCTCTTCGTCAGGGAGCGGCAAGATGGGATAGGCCCACCGGTCGCCAGGCTGCATGACCGCGTCAACGAGGATGCCGCCGCCTTCCGCCGGCGAAAGGGTCATCTTTCCGGGGCTGACGAGCGTTCGCCAGTTCGCGGCCGTGGCGGCGGACTTGAGCGGCCGCGTCGCGCCGGGCTTGAGCGCGCCGTGCGGGACGAGGAGCCGCAGGACGGCCAACGCCCGCCCCTGTGGGCCGCAGTCGGCGGAGAACCGCACGGGAATGCTGCCGCCGGCCTCGCCCTCCTTCGCCGAGGCGCGGAAGCGAAGCTCCAGCCGCTCCATCGGCTTGATGGTGACCGGAGCCGCGGTCGGCGCCACCTCGACGCCAGCTTCCGCCGCGGCCTTCACCTCGGTGGTCACGGACTGGTCGCCGAAGTTGTAGACGAACAGCGGAATGTCGAGCGCCTCCTCGCGCGCGAGAGCGTAGGCCGAAGCGGAGAGCCGCGTTCGCTCCGGCGGCAGGAGCGCCTGGAGCACGACGGGGCACGGCTTGGCCTCGATCCGCTCCGCCGGCGCCGGCGGCGGGACGAGCGAGAGGTGCTTTTCCGCTCCGGCCGCGAACTCGACGTAGACGGGATCAATCCCGATCTCGCCCGGCGCGGCCGGAAGCGGGCGTCCCAGGAAATCGAACGCCGTCCCAGACTCCGCCGGGCTGGGGAGGGGCAGGGGCGCTTTGCCCTGCCGCGACCATGCGACGAGGATGATCCTCTCCTGCCCATCGGGCATGGCGCGGAAGGCGAATGCCCGCAACGGCGAGACGCCTTCCGTCTTCAGCCGTCCCAGCGGTTTCGCGCCCGCGAGCAAGCGGCCCGCGGCGGCCAGGGCGAGATAGCTCGGACGCGGCGTCAGATCCTTGTGCGTCAGCCCGAACTGCACCTTCCCCTCGATGTAGTGCGGAAGCAGGAAATAGAACATCTCGGCGGTGCCTTCGTGGAGGCTCGCGGCGAAGCATTGCGTGACGTACCGCGCCTGGCGCTGCTGCGACTCCCAGTTGGGCTCCTGCTCCTTCTCGTCGCCTTCCCAGTTCACGTGGGTGCCGGCCTCGGTGACCCAGAGCGG
>Ga0315273_10009577_pt1 | contig 12297 bp, 9 predicted proteins | sample YL17G02_0_MG_FD_205753 | JGI IMG/M metagenome (GOLD analysis project Ga0315273, IMG submission 205753) | Sediment microbial communities from Yellowstone Lake, YNP, Wyoming, USA - YL17G02_0 | ecosystem: Environmental > Aquatic > Freshwater > Lake > Sediment | place: USA: Wyoming | collected... | reverse complement strand
CGTCAGGAAGACCTGCGCCATAGCATGAAGCGAAGCGGCTTTGCCCTGTTTATCGCCGAGTTGCTCAAGAAGTTTCAGGCTTTCTTCATACAAACTCAGGGCGCGGTCGAGGTCGCCGCGCGTCAGGTAAATTTTTGCCTGCTCACTCAGAACAACAGAATATTCACCTTCGTTGTTCTCAGCCTTTGCAAGGCGCGCACATTCATTGAGGTCATTCAACGCGGCGTCTAAATTGCCGCGCAGGATATTCATGCGGGCTTGTTGGAATAAAATTCTTTCCTGCAACGCCTCGTTGCCTTGTGTCTTGGCTGCTGTTGCGCCTTTATTATGTATTTCATCGGCTTCACGAGTAAAGCCCAATTGATATAAAATCGTTCCCAATTGCCAGCAATAACGCGCGGCTTTGTCGTCGGCTTGATGGTCGGCGTTCTTGATCAATTCACCAAGCGAAGCCAATGCAAGACGGGCGATGGGCGGCTGTTTTCCAATTTCGGCAAATGCCAATTTGACGAACCACTCACTATACGCGGCATAGCCTTTTTGCTGACTCTCTTTCAGCATAGCTTCCAGCCGGCGCGCGGCTTCCTGCCTCAGCGCGGGTTGGAAGCGGTAGGTCGCGGGAGTCTTGTCTTCGTACCATCCATCTACTTCCAGTAAACTGCGGCGGGTCAATTCATTCAATGTCACTGCGAGCGCTTCGCGCGAAGCAGTCTCCTCGGGCGTGGAGATTGCTTCAGTCGCCGCACTCGCCGTTTGAGGCTCGCGGCTCCTTCGCAATGACACATAATCCAATCCTTCCGCAAAAAACGGAAACGGAAAAATACTCAGCAGTCCAAGTTTTTCCTTTAAGTCTTCGGAGAGGTGCGCATAACTGCGCTCGAAGGCGGTGGTAAAGGTGACGTGATGTCCTGCCAGCCCGGAGCGGCGCGCGTTGGTAAGTTCCGCCTCCCAGTTTTTCAGGAACTCCGCCATCGTCACCGCGCTCGCGTCATACTCGCCCGCCAACAGCGCAATCGCCAGCGGATGACCATCGGCCGCGCGTTGAACGACAAACGCAAATTGAACGTGCGCCTTTGGGTTTTCCTTCGCCTTCGCGCTGTGCTGAAAGAACATCTCCGCGCCCGCCGTATCGCCCAAGCCGTGCAGGGCGTGCGTGCTTTCAGGATAAAGCAATTCATTGGGCAGGTCGGCAGGCTGGTTGCGGCTGGTCAGCAGTAAATCTGCGCCGCCATTGGCAAGATCGTAGATCAGCCGATGAATGGCTTCGGCATCCTGGTTGCCGGCATCCATCACGCTTTCATAGTTATCGAACAGCCACAAGCCGGTCCATTCGCGCGCCGCGCCCAGAATGGCTTCACGCTGTCCGCTCACGCTCAAGCCCGCGCCTTTTTGCGCGCCCTCCTCGCCGAACAACACGCGCATCAGCGCGTACCTGAAATTCGCCGCGTTCACTTCGTTGGCAAACGAATAACCGCGCACGCCCCGCGCCCACCTCCACGCGAAACGCTCGGCAAACGACGCCGCCAGCACGGTCTTGCCCATGCCGCCCGTGCCAGCCACCGTGATCACCTTGCGTCCATTCGCTCCGCTCGCTCCGCTCGCGAAATGTTTTGCAATTTGATGCAGTTCCAGATTGCGTCCCAACAACGGGCGCGGCGGCTGGATTTCGCCACCGAGAGCGGATTCGCCCGGCTTGCCGAGTCCGCCCACCGAGGGCGTTCCCGGCTGGATGGGAAACGCTTCGCTCCACCCGTTAGCGGATACGTAGCCGACCGGCAGTCCCACGTCTCTGGTATTTCTGGCTATGTTTTGGCGCGCCTGTTGCAGGGCTTCGCCAAAAGTAAAACCTTGAAATAAACTGTCGTATAAGGCGGTTGCGAAATCGTCACTTAATCTGTCGTCAATACTGCCCTGCATCCCGACGGTCATCGGCACGCCGTTCAAAGCCAGCGCGCGCGCCAGATTGGCTTGTGTGCCTGTGGCGGTCTTGCACGCGCTCAAGACCACCATGCGCAAAATGCCGCGCCTGGTATTCATCAAGTCCGAACCTAAGAACGGATCGTGGCTTCCGTCATTTGTTTCGAGCGATAACATTGCCATCGCGCCGTGATCGGTCTTGACCACATTTCCATGGCACGAGAGGTGCAAGATCGCGGGTCCCTTGCGCAGGGCTTTATACAATTCTTCGCGCGTCGGCGGGATGCGTTTCGCTTCGAGATTCTTGCCGCAATTTTTCAACGTTTCGCGGATGGCTTTCATCTCGTTATCCAGATCGAGCCGATAACCTTCGCGCGGATTACCCGCCTCATCCACCAACGGGTCAGCCGCCAGCGCGATGAAATTTAACTTCAAGACTTCCGAAGTCTCCGAGACTTCGGAAGTCTGCTGAGTCTGACGCGGCACCGTCCTCAACATCCCCGCCTTCACGCACAAAAACTGACGGTCAGGCAGTGTGGCAAATTCCCAGGCGAACGCATCGGCTGTATCGTCACAGTCCAACAAAATTAATTTATGCGGGTCATTATTGAGCCGCTTCAACAGTTCATCGCCCCCCAGCGCGGCGGTCAGAACCTGTCCGTTCGTGAACGGGTCGGCTTGTAATCGGTCAATGGCTGGAAGTTTATCCAGCGGCGTGTTGATTTTTTGATCGTCGAATGTGACAACCAATCCACCTGCATCCTCGCGCAACATCAATGTGATTGCCATGCAAAAATCCCTCCCGGGGATGATGATAAATTTTTGTGCCTGATAATGACTTGGGCGAAATTATACCCCTCTGTAAGCAAGACCTCCGAGTTCTTCGCGAAGCACCCTGTGGGTAGAGAACTCGGAGGTCTTTTTACTGTTCACTGATTACTGCTCACTTCCCCTAATCCGCCGCCACCGCCTCGCTCGAGGCTTCCGAAGCGCCAGCGAACGGCAAAACTTCGGAAGCCTCATCATCAGACAGCCTGTAATAATTGGCCACGTATTACTCAGGCAACTTCCAAAATGTACTGAACCAGGGCGGGGCAACTTGCGTGAAATGCACCCAGGAACCGGGTTCGGGGTTCTCGTCCGTGTGCATCCACTCCCACAGGCCGAGCAGGATGAAGCCATTCCCAACCATGGCGTTGAATATCCTGCCCAGGGTGTGACGGAATTCGTGCGGGCTGTCGCGCTTGACCATGGTGCCATCCGGCTGTTCCACGTCCCAGTGGGGAAAGCGTTTGGACATATCTTCGCCATCGCGGTAGGGACTGTTGAGCGGATAGGCTTTCCCGTCCCATTGTTCCTCGTCAACCCCGATGGCGAAGGGGTTTGCAAACTGCAGGAAGTAGATTCCGCCCGGCTTCAGGGCGCGGCGAACGCCTTGAAAGACCGGTTCCACCGAAGGCACAAAGTTAATCGAATAGACCTGCCAGACAATATCGAATTGATTCTCTGCAAAGACCGACAAGTCGCGCATATCGCCCTGGACGGTTTTCGTCTGCAACCCATGATGGGCAGCCGCCTGCGGGTCTCGTTCCAGTTGCACATCCGACAGGTCCAGCACAGTAACGTTTGCGCCCAGCAGCCCAAACGCAACGGAGTCTTGTCCGCCGCCACTGGCGAGGCAGAGCACTTGTTTGCCAGATACATCTTTCAATATCCCGTGACGATAGATATTCTCTTCCGCTTCTGCACGGGTGTAATTCAGGTAGGGGCGTGACCATTCCACCTCGGCGTTTGCCAGGGCGTTCCATCTTTCACGGTTGGTTTTGATGATGTCATCCATGGTTTTCTCCAATTTCACCTGTTTTCAAAAATGAACAGGATATCACGCGCGGCACGTACAACCCAGTCGCGCAGCGAACCGCGCGGGTCACCAAACTTGACGATCCCCGAGGCCGCCCAGAACATTTCGAAGGCGTGCCAGGCAGTGATGAAAAGGTCGACGTATTCCCACTGTGCAGACGGGAGTGCGCGCACTTCTTCGTATCCTTCCCTAAGGGCGTCGCGGCAATCCTCAAAGATCGCCTCCTTGCGGACCTCGCACAGGCTCACTCCAACATCGAACATCCAATACCCGAAGGCGCAATCGTCGAAGTCAATCACGCGCGCCTGTCTGCCTTCGAACAGGATATTAGCGCCCAGGCTGATGTCGGCGTGGATCAGTCCAAAGGCATCTGTGCCTTGACCGAAGGAGTTCATCACTTCGCGGACGCGGCCTGTCACCTGCTCGAAGGGACGCTTGAATTCGTCCGGGATTTGGGCGCGCACATCGGGGGCCGGAACGTTGATAAAATCATTTGACCTCTTGCATAAGTGAGTTTAATACAGCCACAGAGCGCACAGAGACCTTTGAGATAAGGCTCTTAAACTCATTTTCTCTGCGCTCTCTGTGGCAAAAAAGACTTTCGCAAGAGGTCTATTATCCCCATACAATCCATTCCAATCGTAACGGGGCCGCGTAAATCCTGGCGGCAGCGTCCATTGTGACGAGTGGGTATGCAAACCGGCCATCAGACGTCCCGCAGATTTGAAATGCGCCGGGCGGATGCCTTTCTTAAGCAGGCTGCCCTTCACCCAATGCAGGAGCGAGACGCGGCGCGGCTTGGGTACATCAGGAATGGAGACTTCGACCAGCAGGCGGCCATCGGGAGCGCGCATGGGGCAGGGGACGGCCAGGTCGGTATCGCGGCCTAATGCTTCCAGCCATTCCAGCTCTGAGAGGATGGCCGCGTCGCTCTGGTAGCCTGGTTCATGCATACGCAACACGTATTGATTCGTGGAATACCTGTCATCGTCCACCCGTTTGCCAGAGTTTGACAAACTTTTGGCATGGACGCGGTATGTGGTATTGCCCGCATCGCGGACAAATTCTATGGCGGCGTCTTCCATTCCGAATGCAGATAGTGCCGCGCTGGCCAGTTTATGTAACCGTTGCAGTCGTCCCTTGCGGGTGAGATCCTGGTAATCTTTCATATTATCCCTTTTATATTAAACAAAAATTCCTATTGTGCGGCGCGGTCGAAGGATATTGACCGTCCCGAAGGTTCATTCCAGTAATTTGTGAATCTGACTAACCTTCGGGACGGTTTCTCACAACTAATCCGCCGCGACCGCCTCGCCCAGCAAGACTTCCGAAGACTCCGAGTCTTCGGAAGTCTCATCTTCATCCACCACACCATACGCCACTTCCAATTGATGGCGGAACTGTTGTGTGTACAGCCGGTAATAATGACCGCGCAGTTTCAGCAGTTCGGCGTGTGTGCCCTGTTCGGCAACGCGTCCGTCCTCGATCACGATGATGCGGTCCGCGCGCCGGATGGTGCTCAAGCGGTGCGCGATCACGAAGGAAGTGCGTCCCTTCATCAGGGCTTCCATGCCTCTTTGAATCAGGGCTTCGGTGAGCGTGTCAACGGATGAGGTGGCTTCATCCATGATGAACAACTCAGGTCTTGCCAGCACGGCGCGCGCGAGACTGATCAACTGCTTCTGTCCAACAGACAGCAGGTTGCCGCCTTCGCCCACGTTCTGGTCATAGCCCTTCTCGAGCGTCACGATGAAATCATGCGCGCCGGCAATCTTGGCGGCGTCCTCCACCTGCACATCCGTCGCTTCGAGCCGTCCGTAGCGGATGTTCTCGCGCACCGTCCCTGAGAATAGGTGCGGCGTCTGCAGGACGATGCCAATCCGCTGGTGGATGCTCTCCATGGTGTAATCGGTATAGTCGCGTCCGTTGATGCGGATCGTGCCCTCGGTCGGTTCGTAGAAGCGGCAGAGCAGGTTTACGATCGTGCTTTTTCCGCCGCCTGTCGGTCCCACCAGCGCGATCATCTCACCCGGATTTACCTTCAACGTGAAATCAGAGAGCACGGGCTTGCGGTCCTCGTAATGGAAATTTACATGCTCGAATTCGATCCCGCCCAACAAGGTGGATGCTGGCACTGCACCGATCTTATCGTGGACCTCGGGCGGGGTGTCAATTAATTTGAATATTCTCTCGGCTGAGGCGATGGACTGCTGCATTTCCGAGTAGACGCGCGCCAGGTCCTGTACCGGCCACATCATGAATGTGAGATACGAGACGAAAGCCTGGATGCCGCCGATGGTCATCAACCCAAGCGGTATTTGCACGCCGCCATACCATACAATGAAGCCAAGCGCGATGGCCGCGATGATCTGCACGGTGGGCAGGAAGAGCGCCGAGAGCCATGCCGCGCGGTATGAGGCGCGGTACATCTTGGTGGTGAGGACTTGAAACTCGCGCGTGTTCTCGTCTTCGCGGCCGAGGGCTTTCACCACGCGCACGCCCTGGATGTTCTCATTATGTGCGCCGGTAATCTTGCTGTTGGCGCGGCGGCTGTTGCGGAATTCCATGAGAATATATGCCTGGAATTTTGTCGCCACAAAGATCATGATCGGGATGATGGTGAACACGATCAGCGCCAGCCGCCAGTTGATGATGATCATGAAGATCATGGACGTGCTGATGTTCATGACCGCCCAGGTCGAATCCACCAGACCCCAGGTCAGCAGGTCAGAGACGCGGCCCGTGTCCGAGGTGACGCGCGCGATCATGCGTCCCACCGCGTTCTGCGCGTAGTACGAAAGCGAAAGATCCTGCAAATGGTTGAAGAGCGCCTTGCGCAAATCATATTGAATGCGCTCGCCCAACACACCGGCCAGGTAAATGAATATGAACACAAACACGGCCTGCGCCAGGATCAGCCCGCCATAGAGCATTGCCAGGCGCATGATCAGAGCGGTGTCTTTGAGGTTGATACCCTGGTCAATGAATTGCTTGTTGATGTACGTAAAGTAGGCATCCAGCGAGGAGACCAGCGCAATGGTCAGCAGGAAGCCGAGCACCCATTTCCAATGCGGCCTCAATAATCCCAATATTCGTTTGAACACCGCGCCAGTAAGTTGCGATGTATATTCTTCTTCTTCGAGTTCGATCAGTTCGTCAGACATAAGAGCTCCAATTATGAATTCAGAAACATGAATTATGAAAAAACTAATTCTGTTTATTTCATGATTCTGAAGTCATATCTCATAATTTACCGATTCTTTTCTTTACTTTTGTGACAATAGTGACAAGGATGGCGATAATCTCATCCGTTTCCTTGCGAAGCGATTCAAGTTTCTTTGCAGGAACGATCCCAGACTTTACCAAAAGTTCAAGCCAGTATGCGGTTTCATCCGCTTCCTGCAAACAACCTTCGAGTTTGTTGATGAAGTCTGCATCAGACTTGGCGCGCTGACTTTCGCGGAATTGCGCGCCAACCGACGTTCCGGGTCGCAGAACTTGTTTGCCCAATGTCTGTGCAACAGTCGTTTTCGGCAGACTTGAATATAGATGAACAACTCTCAGCGCGAAGTCTGTCGTTCTCTCGCGCAGATCATTTTTATTCTCATCCATGGATATCTCCTTTTCTGAATTCATACTTCATATTTCATAATTCGTCAGTTCGCTCTTGCGATTTCCATTTCAAGTTCCATGTCAATTCGCGTCTGAATATCGTAGATGCGGCGGTACATTCCATTCTCATCTTTTAGTAAATCAGCATGTGTACCTTGTTGAACGACTTCGCCTTTATCCAGCACAAGGATCAAGTCAGCGACCATTACAGATTGAATGCGATGCGCGATGATGAAGGTCGTGCGGCTTTGCATCAACCCATTCAGCGCGCCGCGAATCTCCGATTCGGTTTCTGTATCCACAGACGACGTGGAATCATCAAAGATCAGGATGCGCGGGTTCTTCAGCAATGTGCGCGCGATTGTCACGCGTTGCTTTTGTCCGCCGGAGAGTGTTACACCTTTTTCGCCGACCAGCGTGTTATAGCCATCCGGGAATCCCAGGATCACATCGTGAATGGCGGCGGCTTTGGCGGCCGCTTCAATCTCATCCTGCGTCACATCCCGACCCACGCCGTAGGAAACATTTTCACGGATCGAGCGGCTGAACAGGAACGGCTCCTGCTCCACGATGCCGATCTGCTTGCGTAGGTACGCGCGCGAGTAATCCTTCAACTCCACGCCATCGAGCAGGATGCGTCCGCCTGTATATTCGTGGAAACGCGGCAGAAGATTCACCAGCGACGTTTTGCCTGATCCCGTTGAGCCAAGCAAGGCGATGGCTTGTCCCGGCATGGCATGGAAGGAGACATCCTTGATGACGTCCTGCTTGCCATCTGAGTACATGAATGAAACCTTTTCGAAGACAAGCTCGCCTCTCACCGGATTCTTCGACACTCCTTCCAGTCGCAGGACTCCGCCCTCTGCTTGGACTTTGCCATCAAAGAGTGGTTCACGCTCCTGTTTGACAATGTCCATCAAACGGCCGTATGAAACCATGCCGGTTGAGGCTGAGACGATAATGCGTCCCAGGTTGCGGATGGGGAAGATCAGCCAGACGACGAGGCCGGCGTAAGCGATATACGTTCCAACGGTTATCTCTCCGCGGATGGCCATCAGTGCGCCGAAGACAAATCCGAACAGCATCTGGAAGCCGAGCACAATATCCGAAAGCGGCCAGAACAGGGAGTGCATGAAAAGCAATATCTTGCCCTTCAAATACTTGCCCCAGTTATCCTTTTCAAATTTGCCTTTCTCGTAATCCTGGCGGGCAAAGGCCTTGACCACGCGTACGCCGGTCAGATTCTCCTGCAGGGTGGTGGAGAGTATCGCTTCCTGTGCCTGGTAGTCTTCGAAGGCTTTGGTCACTTTTTTGAAGAACCAGAGCGAGACAAGCAGGATAAATGGGATGGTCACTACTGAAACCAGACCAAGTTTCACGTTGAGATTCAGGATCGCCACAAAATTGATACTGAATAACAGGATGATGCGTCCCATGCCGATGGCCTGCTCGCTAAAGAAACGCCGCACTGTGTCCACATCCGAAGTGACGCGCTCGATCAAGTCACCGGTTGAGGTGGTGGCGTGATACGAGAAGCTCAAACGCTGGATGTGGTCGAAGAGGAAGTCGCGCAGGCGGCGCGTGATTCCCTCGGCGGTATAGGCGGCTAAACGTCCGGAAAGGAACGCAAATCCGCCTTCAAAGAGCGCCAGTCCCACAAATCCAAGCGCGATGAAGATGAGAGTCTGGGTCAGGCCGCTTCCAAGATATTGACCATTCGTCAGCACATCGTCCGCGAAGTAGCGTAGGAGCAAATAGGTGAATGTTTTGGCGAGGGCTGAGATCGCCAGTGCGACGGTTGCCGCGCCATACGAAAGGCGATAGTCAACCATCATCTTCCATAAGCCCGTAAGACGATTTTGGTCGAGGGCGTTGCGAAAATCGAAAGTAATGGCGGGTTCAAAGGTTGGTTGTTCGGTAGTCATGATGATTTCTCCGTAAAAAATTAAAACAAAAGGCTGTGGTGAGTGCACCACAGCCATAAAGATAAGGGCAGGGACGACCTAGCGGCGGTCTGTAGGCGCACTACGAGAAGGTAAAAATTTACCTGCGTTGGGATCGGTCATAATGTGTGTGCAGTTCATGTAGCGCGTCTCCTTTCTTTGAATTTTCTAACGATCCGAGTTTACACCTCCCGACCGTAAAGTGTCAAGGATTATAATTCGATCCATGCAAAACAATATTATTCACGTATGGGCCATTTTGCTTGACGGACAATGCTGTAAAGTGGCTTCCCCAGATCAATCATCTTTGGATGCAATCACCCGTCAATTACCAGATGGTTTCTATAGCACCTTCCGTACATATGGAAAAGGCACGCGCGTAATCGGCTTGAAAGCCCACCTGCGGCGGCTATATGAACCTGTCCCCACGCGGGATGTGGAAGAGAATGACCTGAGAATGCAATTGTCCTTTTTACTCAAAGACTACATTCACGAAGCACGTGTACGCGTCGTCATGACAAAGCAAGGGCAGGTTTATATTATGCTTGAGCCGCTCAAGCTTTTACCGCGCGATGTTTACGAAAAGGGAGTACGGGTTGAAACAACAGACATGGCGCGTAATGCACCGCGTTTGAAGTCCACGGCGTTTATCACGGCAAGCAATGATGAACGAATACACATTGCTCAGAAAGACGTCTTTGAAGCCTTGTTGGTTAAAAATGGCAGGATACTAGAAGGAATGACCAGTAATTTCTTTTATGCAATTCGTCCATCAACTGCGCCTGGTTTCGATCCTGTCGGAAGAGCGCCGAGCTACTCGACCAACGGCTCCGCTCAGGACGAATTATACACAGCTCAACGCGACATCCTGCTCGGCGTCACGCGTCGGACAGTGATCCGCGTGGCGCGCGGGATGGGGCTGGAGGTGAAGTACCAGCCGTTGAAACGGGATCAGCTCAAAGTCGCGCGTGAGGCGTTCATTACATCCAGCTCACGCGGAGTTGTACCGGTCATCCAAATTGATGATGTGATAGTGGGGCAGGGGAGGCCGGGTCAGGTCACAAAACAATTATCCGTGGCATATGATGCGTATGTCCTAGCGAAGGCCGAAATAATTTGTAAGTCGGATTGACAATCCGACTTACATACCTTCCACTTGCGCGAAAAGTAGCGGTACATGTTATTTAGTGGGACTACTCTTTTTCCTTTCCCTTATCCAAACAACTTCTTATATGCATCATCTAATTTTTTAGTAGTCAATGGGGCTTCATGTTTCCCGACGCCATGCAAGACATTGTACAAAGGTTCGAACTTTTTTATCATATACGGCTCCATAGTCTCTATATTAATTCTCTCCATATTCTTCCCTTCGAACTCTCTATCCAATACACTCAGGCAGTCTTCTTTGGTCCACAATTCAATCGTCCAATTCCATGAAGATGGGAATCGTCTCTCGATTACCTGACCGATATCGCTCGTTCCATAAAGCTTCTCACTGGCATTGATATCCATATGACTGGTGCCTCCCCCAAACCATCGCTGCCAGATCGAATTTTGAGAAATGCCAATATACATTGCTTTGTTTTTTGTATCTTTTACAAAATATTATTGATAACCTATATTCTCAAAGTCGCCCTATGGAATTCGGCAAACGTCAAAGCTTTCATTTTTCATCTCCGTTAAACACAAGATTCGTTTACCAGCCATCCTTTCATGACGGGTAAAGAGTTGTATTTTCCAAATCCTTATTAAATATTTCATCGTAAGCGACATCTGCTTCTCCGCCAAAGTGGGCGTAACGATTAGTGGTGGATATGCTTTCGTGACGCGCAAGCTCTTGAGAAAGCTTCAAGTTTCCTTTTGCAAGATAGGTCATGGTCACAAAATAATGTCGAAAATCATGTATGCGAACCAAATGACGGTCGACGCCAGCTTCTGTCATCCTGTCTTTTATCGCTTTCCACATTCCGCCTGCGCTAATAGGCTTGATTGTCTTACTTGCCGTTATATCATGACGAGCAAATAAAGGCTGGGAAGTCAGTGGCTTGCGTGAATTGGGGTCAACTTTAGCTCTTTCGTGTAGATAATCTTTCAGGGCTTGGATAGAACGGTTCGAGAACCGTATCACCGCTTGTTTATCGCCTTTGCCAATGATAATTGCGCGACATTCCTGCCAGTCAATATCTCCGCGCTTAAGGGAGCAGGCTTCAGATATTCGCAAGCCTGTATCCACCAGCGTCAAAACAAAGGCTCGATCCCGCAAGGCAAATAGATCTCCACGCAAGGATTTGCAATGTGTGATGACTTGCTCAAGCGCTTCACGGTTAAAGTTGACAATGCGTTTGCCAGGATTTCGCGTGTAGTGTTCTGTGGCTTCTTTCAGCTCAGCCCAATTGCCAGCCTTGCGAAAAGCATAGAACTTTAGCACAGCGGTTCTGTAAACCCTTTGCGTGGAAGGGGACTTATGTTTGAGCGAAATTAAAAACTTGACATAGGTCTTTGTATTTAGTTCCGCATCTTCGCCCACAACTTTTACGAATTGAGCAAGACTGTTCCGATACGCGAAAATAGTTTTCGGAGAGCGGTCAAAAGTGTCCAGGAAGTGGTTTATCTCTGTTTTCATATCATTCCATCTACTAGAAATTATATCGAATGATGAAGGAAAAGTCAATACCTTGGCTTTAATTATCGCGAAACGCTCCCCCACTTCTCGAATGTGTAACAATAGACCGCAGACGTTGGATGGTTGGATGACAATCCGTTTCACGCGCAATTTGATATCGCTCACCATTAGCGAGGCTGATTTCGCGCTGACGCGTCAACTCCCCTACCCCACTTTGCATTCTCTGCGCCAGCATTTCCCTGCCTTCGAGTCCTTCACCTTCAGCAAGCCGATTGTGGAAGGAGTTTTGCAAACGTTTGCAAAGCCCGGCGATCCATTTGACACACATACACAGACACCCA
>Ga0315273_10009575_pt1 | contig 12299 bp, 16 predicted proteins | sample YL17G02_0_MG_FD_205753 | JGI IMG/M metagenome (GOLD analysis project Ga0315273, IMG submission 205753) | Sediment microbial communities from Yellowstone Lake, YNP, Wyoming, USA - YL17G02_0 | ecosystem: Environmental > Aquatic > Freshwater > Lake > Sediment | place: USA: Wyoming | collected... | reverse complement strand
AGGGTCCGTAAATTTTCATGTCAGGCCAGTCATTGACCAGCCGCCAGGAGATGTTGTACTGCTGCCTGATGGCCTCCAGGTCGGTGGTCGGGCAGTTCTCGGAGGTCACGGTGATGAACGCCGCATCTTCGCCAAAACGTTCACTGGCATCCCTCATCTGCTCTATCTGGTACTTGCCCGGGTCGGTGATGACCCCTCCACAGTAAATGACCGCAAGATGCAGGACAACAACCTTCCCTCTGAGCCCTTCGGAGGAGACGGTCGTTCCGTCGATGTCGCTGACCGTAAATGAGGGGGCTGTGCCGGAACTGGAGGTGTTGACATTCGAAAACACCATCAACACTGCGGACAGGGCCACCAGGACAGCGGTCGCCACGACCGGCGCCAGCCAGCGGCCCCTGCTCAAGTGCCCACCCCATTGTTCCGATAGTACATGGCGTCCCTGAGCCAGCCCTCGAGGTTGGCCTTTCCGGTCACGCCCTCCCAGGAATGCCATACATATTTCCCGGAGGGGTCCTTCGCAACTATTGTTGTCAGGGGAATGTAGTTTTCCTTCCCTTCGGGGTCGAGGATATCGAAGCAATCCTGGGCCCGTGAGTCTGATCCGCCGGAGAGCAGATCTATGTATTTAACGGTAGTCTGGAAGGCCGGGTCGCCCATTATAGCCTTGACGTCCGCCTGCTGCTGGACGCAAGGCGCGCATCCTTCACTGTGGGTCAAAACCAGCAGTACCCTCGACGAGCTTTCCTCCTGTACCCATGACGGGAATGGCACGCTGGTCCCTGTCGAGACATGGTCTGCCGGGTAGACCGTCCAGAAGTTCTCGGGGCCGCTGCCGAGCTTATGGACCGTTTTTTGTCCGGTATCCCCCATGTCGCCTTCCTCTCCAGTTGGACGGGTGATAATGTAGGCGGCCACGATAATTATTATCACCACGATGGCCAGTGTGGCGGCTATATTTTCGATTCGGTGGTGGGTCGAAAGTCCACCCTCCTTTCGATGCACTTTCCGTACATGCGCCTCGAGCCGGCTGCTCTTGACTTTCGCCCCGCATCTGGGGCAGCGCTTCCAGCGGCCGGCTGAGGTCATTTCACGAGCCCCTCAAGCCGCGAGAGGAGCGATTTAAGCGCCTCGGCCACTTCCTCCTCCTTGGGGCGGGTATAACCTTTCTTCACATTCACTTCGTCTGACACAATCATGTACACACCCGGCTGGAGCCCCTCACCATCCAGGCACTTCCGGACACAGCCGACATTGCAGCCGTCAATCCCGACAAGGAGCCTGGCGCTCTTTGCCCCCTCCACGAGGCCCTTCACATGGCCTCCGATGCCGGCGGTGCAGTACATGTTACCTTTGCCGGCTTCGCGCAGCCTCAGCGCCGCCTCGTTCGCAATCTGGCCAACGTTCGACGCCCCCGAACAGGGGAAAATCAACGTTTCCGAGGCCTCGCACAGGCACCGTCCCTTGTTTCCATCCGCTTTCTCATCCGACATGTCTTTCACCTCTTGCCGTTCTCCCGCGCCCGCCGGTCGCTCCTGTGGACCGTTTTTACAAATATCAAGACCGCGGTGATGAAAATGACAAGAACAGCGATGCTCGTATATATGGTGGTGTACTGGACTCCCGAGGCTCCTTTCACCGGCGCAGGCCCGACCGATACGCGTATGACCTCGTCGCTTGCGGTGGAAACCAGCTGGCCACCGAATATATACACGCTTGCGTTGACGCAGACCGCGCTGACGCGCTCCCGAGGGGAGGGGAGGACGATCGGGCTGATCTCCACATCATATGTGAACGGGTCGAATCGGATGATTTTATCGGTCGGGATGGATATGTTCAGTTGTTTGGAAGCCCCGCCCTGGATCGCGCACCCGCCAATAAGATACACGCCCGGCGCATGCGTGTTCTGCCACCAGACCGCCGGGGCGTGATATATGGGATAGGGAAGCCGCGGATCGAGAACTTCAAGGGTGTCGTTTGACGGGTGATAGAGGAGAATCTGGTCGGTGGGGACATTGTCATTCGACATCCCACCGAAAATGAATATGTCCCCAGAAACCGCGCATATTCCGGAACCGGCGCGTCCAAAGGGAAGTGTGGCGTTCATGCGTGTGATATTTTCCGTCAGTGGGTCGAACCGGAGTATCTCCGCGGTCTTGTAACCTTCGGAGGTATGTCCCCCGAAAATGTATCCATAGTCACCGGAATATGCCGAGAAGGTGCCGATGCGGGGCAGGGGAAGCGTCGCGGAGACCAAAGAGAGCTCGCAACGGGACGGCGAAAAGCGCAAAATGGTGTCAAGTTCGGACGGGCCATCGCTTCCGCCGACGATGAATGCGTCGTGCCCAGTATTGATGAGCGATGCCGATATGCGCGGTTCAGGGAGCCGGAGGGCGCAGAATCCGGACTCGCCGGAGCTGGTGTTGTAGCGTATGATATCTGTCTTGACCTCGGTGTAATTCCTACCCCCGATGATGAAGACATCTTCTCCCGCACAGAGCGCCAAGGCGCGGAAATTGCCGAGTGGCAGGTGGGAGACCACTTCAAGCCTCAGTTGCATGCTGTCGGCCGAAGCGGGATGAGTAGGCACCCCTGATACCAATATCATAACGAGCAGAGCCGCGATCGCGGGTGCTAATGGCCGCCTCATTGGGACCACACCTTGACCAGGAACGCCCTTATTTCATCCACCGAAGGCACCCCCCGACGGCCTTCTGATTATCCAGCAGATGCATATCCCCCCTCCGCCATCAACTTTTTCAGAGCTGCATCCTCCTTGAGCTCCACGCAGTCGGCAGGCCTCTTGCTCCCGGAGAGGAGCTCGATCGCGAATGCCATGCAGGTCTGGAGGCCGCATTTCCCGCAGTTCGTCTTCGGAAGCAGCCGGTAGACCTCCAAGGGGCCTATCCGCCTTTTCTTCACTTGCAGGTCGATGGAATCCCTCCGGGCCCAGATGTCGTTGAGCTTCCTCTTCAGCTCTTCCAGCTTTTCCATCGCCTCCTCACGATCCCCGAGCTGCGTGATAGTCACTTTTCCGGATGCGAATATGGAGTGGGTCCTCAGCTCCTCCTTCCAAGTTACGTAGCCCATCTCCGCGGAATAGGACGCCCTGGGAATCACAGCGGCGACATACGGCAACAACCCGGCTGGAAAAGGAGCGGCCTGCGCCACTATCCTGATCTTGTTCGGGTCCGCGGTGCAGAGCTCCGTCGTTTGTATCTCAATGAACTCTATCCGGTCGCCTGTCTCGCGCTCCTGCGTCATGAGGCCTCCCCTCTCATATGCTCCATCCGATTGTCATTTTTACACATCGCTTTCCGAATCACACCCTCTTGAGACTGTTATGCTTCAGGATACTGACAGCTGCCACCAGGAAAAGGGACATAAAGCCAATCATCACCAGGATGTCCACAAACCAGGGGAAAACGTATGCTTGCCCGGCGCTCTGGTTCAACGCGTCCACAAGGTAGGTCAATGGCGAGCAATAGGCGATGTACCTGCCCGCCTCTGTCATCTCGCTCAACGGCATGAATATTCCAGAGACGAATATCAGGGGAAAGCGCACGAGGGCCGACAGCATCATTACATTCGACGGTACGTTTCCACTTGGAGACGAGATCAGCACACCCATCGCGGAGAAGCACAGGTTCCCCAGAACGAAGGCGACACAGATGAGGGCGAGGAAAGTCACTGAGATCGGGAGCAGGAGAATGCCTGCCAGGCCCACGATTGCGCCAATAAGCATCCCGAACAAGGCCCCGGCGATCATGTCCCCCAGGATGATGGTGCTGATACTGACCGGATAGGTAAGGAGGCGCTCGAAGGTCCCCGCCTGCTTCTCCCACGGCACGATGAGAGGGCCGACGGAGGACGCGGTGAAGAAGATTGTCATGGCCAGGAAACCGGGGAAGTATTTCTGGATGTCCAGCGCCCTTCCCATAAAGAATGCGAGGAACAGGAATGCGGGAAGGATGAGGCCGAAGATGAAGACCGGTGCCTTGCGATAGTATATGCGGATGTCCTTCCGCGCCACCACCATGATGCCGCGGAGGTATATGCTCCAGTTCATCGCGGCGCCTCGCAGAGTTTGACGAAAACATCCTCCAGGCTCGGGCCACTTGTGGTCATCGACAGTATCTTCAACCCCTCTTTTTCCTTCAGCTGGACGAGGTGCACTATGACCCTGTCTGGATCCTCCGTCCATATGCGCCATTTGTCCCCGCACATCTCGGCCTTGGTGATGAACTGGGAAACAAATGATGCGGGGTCCACCGTTCTGTCGAAGGCAACCTCGACCGTCTGCATTTTCTCCGCGGCCTTGCGCAGCCGCTCCGGGGAATCAATGGCGACGATGCGGCCCTTGTTGATGATGCACACGCGCTGGCAGAGCTGGTTTGCCTCCTCGATGTTGTGAGTCGTGAGAATGACCGTGGTGCCCTTCAGGTTCATCTCCTTGACCTTGCTCACGATCAATCTGCGGCTCATGACATCCAGGCCTTCGGTCGGCTCGTCGAGTATCAGGATGGGGGGCTCGTGTACCATGGCGCAGGCGATGCTCACCCTCTGCCTCATGCCCTTGGAGAAATTGCGGGCAGGAACGTCGGCTCTGTCAATCAGGCCGAACTCGGTGAGCAATTGTTCGGTCCTCTGCCGGCGCAGCGCCTTTGGAAGACCGTAGAACCGCCCCGTCAGGTCGATGTTCTCCTGCGCGCTCAGATCGGTGTAGATGTTCCCCACCTCGGGAATGACCCCCATTTTCGACTTCGCCTCGAAATAATCCTTCCTCAGGTCGGAACCTTCCACCATGACAGAGCCGGCGTCCGGTCCCAGCACGCCCGTGATCATCCTGATGGTCGTGGTCTTGCCTGCCCCGTTAGGTCCTAATAGGCCGAAGAACTCCCCCTTTTTAACATCGAAGCTGATGCGGTCCACCGCAGTCAGATCACCGAAGCGTTTCGTCAGGTTCTCGACTTTTATGGCGTCCAATCAGAGTTCACCCCATCGGTTTGGCACCTAATGCGGCTCCTGCATCCCCAGCAGGCTCAGGCGCGTTCGCGGCGATATCCCCCGCACGCCACCTTTGGGAGAAAAGACCAGATGGCCCGGCCGGACATCGTATCGAGTGGCACCGGTTGTTATCGTCCCCTCACCGTCCAGCACCTGAAACAGCACTGCATATGGTTCCGGATGCGGCGGTATCTCCTGCCCCGCCTCAAGGCATATCAGCACGACGTTGGCCCACCCGGTCTTGATTATATCCTTTTTCACGCGCTCGTTTCTGCTATACTCAATGAGAGTATGCAAGTCGGTATGTTCCATCATCGATTCCTCCCGTCCCCTTCTGCGGTGACATGAAATTCAGTTGCTTCCCCCCGTTTTCCCCCGTTCTCTTCCGCCCTCCCCTTCTCCAGGCTCCTCATTGCCTTTCCCAACCCCTTCAGGCCACTCACCAGCTCCCTGAGCCGGCCGATCGGTACCCCGACGTACATCTCATCCTCCCCGAGCTTTCCCGCCGACCGGCACCCGTAGCATCCGAGAGAGAAGTTGACCTTCCCGGTGATGAATGGCAGGGCGGTCACGTCCCCGCAGGAGGCCTGCATCCCGGCGAAACTGGCGGTGAGCCGGGGCCCCCCGTCCTTGAAGAGGAAGGCGTTGGCCACCCACATGGCCTGCTTGGGGGTGACTGTCAACACTATCACATCCGGATCGAAGGGCGCCTTCTCGAGCGGAGCCAGAATGGTCCCGGCCGTACTCCCTGGCGGAAGCTTCGGAATCTCCGCCATCGTCCTCGCCGCCGCCTCTTGGGAGGCTGCTAGGCCGTGCATGTAGGGCACCTTTCCGCTCCTGACCTTCTCGGGGAGTGGCTCGATTCCCAGGGCGGCCTTGGCGGCGCTGCAGGCATGCTTGCCTGCCGGAAGGTAGAAAACGGCTCCGTGCGCAGCCATGTTTATGGATACGCAGTGCCTGACCGGAAACTCGAGCTGCATCACCTCCGCGGGAACCTCTTCTGCTATCCTCACCAGGCGGATGGCCACGGGGCTCTTCCGGAGCCCCAGGATTTCCCGAAGGGCTCCGCTTGCCTCAAAGTATTCGTCCCTCGCCCGAAAGTCCCTCAGGTATTTGCCGATGTCGGCCTTCCGCTCCAGTTTTATGGCCTGCTTCGGGCACTGGTCCGCGCAAATCCCGCAGAGGGTGCAGGCCGCCTCGTTCACGACGACCGGCCTCTTCTCCTTCATTCCGAGGACGTTGGCCGGGCATAGCTCGGCGCACTTCCCGCAGCCTGTGCAGGCCGCCGGGTCTATGACGATCGCCGGCATTTCATTCACCATGTTTCGTTATAAGCTCCATGCCCTCCACGGCGGATGCGAAGACGGTCGAGCCCAGCGCGAACTTCGCCGTCAGTATCGTCTCTGCGATCTCCTCTTTCGAGGCTCCCGCCCGCTCTGCAAGCCGGACGAATGTTTCCGTACACAGATGGCTGCTCACCGCTGCGGCGACCGCCACGCTGATGAGGTGCTTGTATTTCACGGGGACGGCCGGCAGGCCGAAAACGAACTTCCGCTCGGACGCCTGCCTGAGCACCGCCTCCGGGACGATTTTGGACAAAAGCACCATCGGTCTCGGCTCCGCGCCCAGGTTCTGTTCCATCGTCTTCAGCACTTGCTCCACCGTCGGACTTACCGTTTTTTCCGAGGTCATTTTCTATCCTCTCCCTGTGACAATATCTCATGGCCAATATCAATCATACCGATTCACTCCTTCAACCGCATTTTCCCCTGCATCTGTCGCGTAACCGAGTCAACAACTCTATTTACATCGTCCAAGTCCATCATGAAATCGTATATTTTCTTGATGCCCAACTCGGTAACTACTACATGGACATCAACATCAAATCCGGCGTGCTCCAAGGTTTTTTTGGCGCATTGGACCTGGCATCCGTCGATCGCCACCAGCTTCTTGGCCGCTTTCGTGGTCTCGATTATGCCGTCCACATGACCCCCGATGCCCGCGAGACAATACATCCTCCCCTTATGGAGGGCTGTCAAGTCCATTGCGGCCTGGTTGGCTATCTTACCCACGTTCGTTCCGCCCGAGCAGGGGAAGATCAATATCTCCGCGGGCTCGCAGGAGCTATCGTCTTTCATTGTCCAGCCCCCTTGAGCATCAGCACTATCTCCTCGACGCCCGGGACCCTTCCGACGGCCTTCTCTTCGTCATCGATGATCAGTGCGGGCGTGAGCATGACGCCCCGGCTGATTATCTGGTCCAAGTCCTGAACCTTCACGACCTCGGCCTTCACGCCGGTCTCTTGGACCGCCTTCCTCACGTTCTCTTCCAGCCGCTTGCACTTTGCGCAACCCGTTCCCAGCACCTCTATCTTCATCCGTATCCCTCCATCGTTATCGTGGCGTTCTCTATTTTACATTATTTCCTGTCTTTTACCTCTCTACTCCATATTACCCAATATCTTCTTGATTTCCATATTCAGCATTTGATATGTGGGATAAACGCCCTTAAATACGATATTCCCATTGATTTTCGTAATTGGAAGCAATTGCATTCCTTCCTCATTGATGAGCGTTAATACTTCTTTATCGTTAAAGAACAATGAGGAATTTTGATTTATCGATCCTCTTGCAATGGAGATATTCTGACCATATCTTTTTCCTATTATTTCGAGTGTTTTTGATAGTTTCGAGGTCTCATTCGGCCCGGAACCACATCCACCGCCCGGACAGCACATTGCCGGCTCAAATATCTTGATTTCCACCTTCTTCATTATGCTAATCAATTTTTCCTTCTTTTTTGACCTAATAATCTCAAGTTCGTCCGTCATTCAATCACCAAAAACATTTTTTGCCAGCGCCTTCAAATCCGTTACCCCTCTTGGCTCATGCGCAAACAGAGGCACAACGAGCATGGGCGTATCGAATCTTTTTCTGATCTCTCCCATGTATTTTTTCTGCTGCGTTCTTCTTTTGTCGAAAAATGAATTATTCCCATACCCGTCCGGAAGCATATAATTGACGACCACGAGGCTTGTCTTTATGCCGACTTGGCTTTTCAGGTCTTCCGACGCTCTCCACGCCTCGACTATTGGTGTGTATTCAGGATACATGACAAAGGCAAACAGGCTCTTCTTCGTGTCTTTCATCGTTTCTATGACATTGGTGTATTTCTTCTTTGTTCCCGCGGAGGTGTTCTTGGTCAGCGTGCCAAGATCAATGAATCCCTTCCAGTTCGTGGGCAGTTCGAGCAATCTTAATGTGTGCCCCGTCGGAGCCGTATCGAATATTATTATCTCGTACGCGTTCGGCTCAAAATAGCTCATAAATTTCTCGAACGCGGACATTTCTTCGGCGCAGGGGGAGTTCAAATCCTCTTCGACGGATTTCTTTGTCTCCTCAGCCATTCCTTTGACGGCTTCCAGAATCCTTTGTTTGTACTCTTCCAGCGCCTTCCTTTGGTCTATTCTCGCAGCATGTATGTTGTTGAATCCTTTGATCATCGTAGGTTCATGCCCGATCTCTTGCCCGAATATGTCGTGCAGATGAGATGCGGGATCTGTCGTCACTATCAATGTTTTATATCCCTTTTCAGCCAGGTGGACAGCGGTTGTGCATGCAACTGTGCTTTTGCCGACGCCGCCTTTTCCCGTGAAAAAGATATATCTCTTTCCATTCGTGGGAGCAAACAAGGCATCCATATCCGGATTTCCTTGAGCGATGAGCGCGGGTTTCATGGTCTTCTTGCGATCCAGGGTGATTTTAGCAACATGTTCGTTTCCTTCGAACAGGAAATCACCCACGGAATACAACCGCTTTAATCCTAAAACTTCCGAATCCATCAAAGGATAAAATATTATTTCTATCATGAACTCATTTTCTATCTTCTCGATCATTTTCTGCTCTTCTTCGCTTTTTCTTTTGAAGAAATCATCGGTACAGGCATCTTTCGGCATTATCCCATTAACTATCAGGAACGAGGTCTTGATCCCCAGGTCTTCAAGCGCCTCGGTGCTCCGTTTCGTTTCAAGAATTGATGAGTTCTCCGGTCTCAGGACAAAGATAAAGGAGGTCTTTTTTGAATCCTGCAGATATGAGATCGCCTTTTCATATTTTGCTTTTGCCGTCTGCAAGGATGCTCCGGGACCTATGCATGTGGACGCATTTTCTTTCAGTGTATTGCTCCATCCGGAAGGAAGTTCCAAAAGTCTGATGGTATGTCCAGTTGGTGCCGTATCGAATATTACAACATCATACTCGGGGACATCCATGAATTCTATGAACTTGTCGAATGCGGCGACCTCTGAAACGCAAGGACTGTTCAATTGTTCCGAGATCACCTTAAGGTTCTTTTCATCCAACAAATCCCTCATGGGCGCAATTACCCGGTCTTTATATTCCTGGGTGGCAACATCGGGATCTATTTCGATCGCCGACAGATTCTTGATATCCTTTATCCGGGTTATCTTGGACCCGATCTTTTGTTTGAAAATATCCGAAAGATTGGGTGCGGGATCCGTTGTGACGAGCAAGGTCTTATAACCTTTTTTTGCCAGCCATGCAGCGGTGGAACAGCTCATGGTGCTCTTCCCGACTCCACCTTTTCCGCTGAAGAATATAAATTTTGTCTCTTTGTTCCGAGGGATTATTAAATCGGTGATCATTTTGACATCCTCCGAGCTGGTTTGATGTTGTTGTCTTTTTCAACCAATTCCAGGGCTGACTGGAAGACTTTTTGTGAGGGGACCTTCTTGACACTATCCGTGATTTGAATTGCAGCAAGGATCTGGCCGTTCGTCAGGCCCGCTCTTTTCGCCGCCGGGATGTGATATTCGATGCACGGGACACAATTGCTACCGATAGCGGCCCCTATCGCCACCAATTCCATTTCCCGGGCCGTCAATTCATTCATTTCTTCCCACCTTTTTTCGGGGCTTTTCCAGAATTATCCAGGGCTTTTTTTAATTCTTCATATTTCGGATATTTTTGCTTGGCAATGATATTTCCATCAAGAGTTGTTATCGGTAATATATCAGATCCATTTTCTTTAATGGTCTGGAATATTGCCTTATTTTCAAGAAACAAGTTCAAATTATGGGTCATGCTCGCTCTTGTGATTTCAAGCCCATCATATTCATTTTGCAATTTCTTTAGAGCTTCGCTGAACTCTATGAGTTTCTTGTCGGGTTCAGGACCACAGATTCCGGTCGAACAGCACATCGCTCCCTCATATATTATCAAACTCTTTTTTGCCATATCAATACCTCCGCATTTTCATCCAAATTCTAACTCCCGATAATGAATTGTTTTCATTTATGTGAGGTTCTTTTGCCATTCCTTACCACCCCACACCGAAATCATATCCAAAATAATTCAGAATCATCAGGACTCCCAAGACTATAATGATCATCCCGAATACCTTTATCAATAGATTTCCGGTCTTGACCATTTTCTCGGTGAATCTTGCCCGGGCCGCTGAAGTCACCGTGGCCAGCGGAACAAAGGGAATTCCATGTCCCAATCCAAATACGAACAGGAGCAATCCGCCGGTCAAGACAGTAACCTTTTGTGTCATCAATAAAAGGATCACGGGAAATATCAACGAGAGAGCACAAGGTGCCCAGGCGATCCCGAACAGCATGCCCAAGAGGAACGCGCCGATATTCACGCTACGTCTGGAAATCTTCAACCCGCGTAATCTCAATTTTTCGATCAATCCTTTTTCAGGCGGTCCGATTGCTTCTTCATCCCCTCTGTCTCGTTTCATTTTCCTGAAAGCATCGACTTTATTGTGATAAAAGGTCTTGATCCTGTTGAATGCCCCGACATTATCCAATCCGAAAATTATCAAAACCAGCCCCGTGATGGCTATGAATGTATTTGCTATGATGCCAGATTGTATGAATATATTCAGATACATCACAAGACAACCTATTAATAAGAACACCAGGGCCATGCCCATAGTGAATAACATACCAATAACAGCGCCACGTTTGGCACTTACCTTTATATTTTCATTCACACCATCTGTTTTTTTCATGCACACGGTCATGATGTACGATATCGTGGCCACGAACAAGGCAATGCAGCAGGGCGCTACGCAGGTAATAATGCCCAAAATGAGCATGCTGCCGTACATACTGACCGGCACCGGAGTAATGGAAAATATGGAAATCTGTTCATGCCCGGCTCCTTCCAAAACACTGTCTATTTTCGATGACAGTGAAATTGCGGTCGTATAATCGGATGCGGAGGCGATCTTTTGGTCTTTATCTATGATGAGGATCTGTGGATTCATTTTCGGCACGGTAAATCCCTGAACAGTTACCATTTCGGTCTCTAGATAATCTCCATATTTGTGAACCGTCGGGTATGGTTCTCGCTCAGTGGCGACAAACCATTCTATATCATTATAATAATCGGAGCCGAGATTCAGCTCGCAGCATTTCGAATGCTGGATTATAGTAATAATAGTTACACTATCCGTATCGTTTGACAAGCAGTATTTGTTGTAGACCGTCCTGAGCTCCTTGAACTGCGCGATATCATCATCCGTAGGGGCGGGATTATCACCACAGCCAGGGACGGACATGAATTGAATGACGACCACACCTCCGTGGTACTCATTGAGCGTGAATGCGGTCCCATTGGAATTTTGGAGGGTAAAATCAGGCGCGGGCGGCGATACTATCGTTTCTTTGTTTTGATTGGATGCATCAATAATAATCAATAACACCAATGTGAGGACAATCGCAATGGCTGCTACCCACCATTTTTTTATTCTGCTTTTCTTTTTTTTCATTATCTTCACCCTATAATAATAGGTTGATTTTGGATGATATGGCTGCGGCGTCCATAAATCCGGAATCGTGCACCACATGCTGTTCCTTGTCAAGGATCAGAATGGTCGGATCCCGTGTGAAGACATTGGAAGCACTGGGAAGATATTTGAGATATTTGTACCAAATATCGTATTGCAGAGTGTCGCTGGCAACATTCCATCCCAGATTGTAATTATTCTTGAAATCTTGCGAGAATTTTAATGGATCGCCACAGCAACCTGGAGGCACAATAATAGAAATAATTACAACATTATTGGATTTAAAACTGGTATATGCAGTTTTTAATTCCTCGAATTGATAGATGGTCCCTATCATTGATAGATTTATATATCCACTCATGGAAGAATCGTATCCCGTCCTGTCATCGGACTTATAAAAATATGTCCCGTGGCAATCTGAGAGAATTTGCAGGAAATGAAGGACCACCACATTGTTTTGAAAGTATCGAAGG
>Ga0315273_10009573_pt1 | contig 12300 bp, 13 predicted proteins | sample YL17G02_0_MG_FD_205753 | JGI IMG/M metagenome (GOLD analysis project Ga0315273, IMG submission 205753) | Sediment microbial communities from Yellowstone Lake, YNP, Wyoming, USA - YL17G02_0 | ecosystem: Environmental > Aquatic > Freshwater > Lake > Sediment | place: USA: Wyoming | collected... | reverse complement strand
AACCGAAGGGTTAGGCTTTCACCCCTTTTCGGATGGTCTTCCTTATGCGCCGATGGGCAAAAATCCGAAACCGAGTGGGACCTCGAAACCGACGACAGCTGCAAGACCGGTAAGCTCAAGCGGTGCAGGCGCAATTGCCGCAGGTCCGCCCAGAATGGTGTCGTCACAGACTGTTTCAAAGGTACCCATGGTTTCCGTCCCGGTTGTAAAAAAGAGCGGACCCGCTCCCGCTGTTCAGCCGCCTAATTTGGTTTTTAAGAAAAATCAGCCGAGAATGGTTTATGTCTCCACGCGGTCTTTGGCTTACCTCTTTGATGTTTCCCTCAACTCCCTCTTGATGGGCGGAATCCTGATAGGATTAGTTTGGAATGGAAAACTACAGATCGACCTATTATTAGGATACGGGGTCCCTGCCGGAACAGCTGTATTTTTTTCAATCTCCAGCTGGGGCATGATTGCCTTACAGGAAGTTCTCTTTCGCAGCAGTCTGGGTAAATATCTGTTTAACCTTAGACTTGACGGGGGTAGGTTCAAAATATTACTCAGGGCGCTGTGGTTTCCAATCAGCATTGGATTTTTGGGTGTCGGTGTTTTTTGGGGCATATTCCACGGACGAAGCAGCTGTTGGCACGATATTTTAAGTGGTATTCAGCCCATCGATAGCGATAAGAAGCAGTAGCTCAAATGAAAAGATCAAAATCCTCGTTTATTTCAAAAATACTTTCCCCTGAAGCCTTATGTCTTATCGTGGCCGCCACGAACAAAAGGGGGGCTAAGACTGTTTTCACAAATGGTTGTTTTGATCTCCTACATAAGGGCCATGTCACCTACTTGGAGAAAGCTAAGGAGCTGGGAGATTTTTTAGTGGTCGCTCTGAATAGTGATGAATCTATTCATAAATTAAAGGGGCCAAGCCGCCCGCTTACTCCCTTGGCGGATAGGCTTGAGGTGATCGCTGCATTAGGGTCCGTTGATTTCGTCACCTGGTTTGAAGAAGATACGCCCGAAGAACTCATTCAGCAGCTGCAACCCCTGGTTTTAGTTAAAGGAGGCGATTGGGCGGTGAGCCAAATTGCTGGATCAAAGGATGTCCTCTCCCGGGGAGGGAAAGTTTATTCATTACCGTACGTACCGGGGTGCAGCACTACCGAAATGATTGCTCGTGCGCGAGGAGAGAAGCAAACGGGTTAAGTCCATCACAGGCAGGCCATGCCCGTCTCATTGATCCGTTCCTACTCAACCGTCCGATTGCCCCTTAAAAGCGGATCAAAGAGTTTAACAGACGTAAGAGCCAATCCAAAAACTAGGCAGACTAAAAAAACTGGACTGGAAGACACTTTAGCCACAAAGATGGGTCGGAAAGATTGAAGAAATAGATTCCAGATAAAAATCCAACTGAAAATCCCCCAAACAAGCCCCATCGGAAGCAAAGCACCCATCTTATTGGAGCCAACAAAGTGGGAAAAAATCACTCCAAGAAAAAGGGTAAGCGATTCAAAGAGAACAGCTCCCGTGATGGCTCCATTGGCCACCCCAATTTCTGTTGCAGAGGGCCCAAGTAGAATGGTCCCTATCAACTTTAAAGGGAAAAAGGGTTCAAGTCCAATTGAGGAAGCGATAAAAACTGCAAGCCCCATGGCCACTGCGCCGGCAAATAATCCCGCCAAAGCTCCAGCAACCCATCGGGTTGGATCTTTACGAAGCCACATTTCAACTAAATTATATTCCATTTCAATCGCCTCTTTTTTCTGTCGTCTTTTGCTCTATCGTTTTTAGCTCTATTGCTTTTTTCGCTGCTCTTCACTGACTAGGTAATCTTGAATAGGGCCGAATACCAAAATACTGAATCCACTAGTCAGTATCAAAGGAAAAATAAGATAAAGAAATGACTGTGAATTTCGCAGGGGTGGAGCAAGCAGAAATAAAATTACCAAATATATGCTAACCAAAATGCACCAGGCTCTGACTAGCCGCGTATTTGGTTTTTTTGCCGAAGGGTACAGTTTTACCAGTTTTAAAGCCGAAATCATCGCGACGAGTGACGCGATCATAGCGGCTATAATACAGACGATGATGTCAGAAACACTCATCCCAAGCACATATAAACCCACTCCAAAACTTCCGAACAGGCCTGTAAGCCCGTTTATCAATGCTGCTTTCATTCTTCTCTTATACACGATCCTGAGCGGAGTTCCATTGACTGTTACTTAAGTGTGGGATAAATCTTCACCAGAATGTCTACCCTGATTGACTTTCATGTTCATGTATTTCCAAATAACTTTTTGCCGATGACTCGGTTAGGTCACCTAAGAAAGAAGGCAAGAGCGTGGTTAAAGCCCTTCTCGGCTTCAGTTCATAGTGCCCAAACCATTTTGCGACATTTACCTGAAATAGCGCGAAATCAGCTAGACGAGCTCAGCAGCCTGCTCCCTTTGCCCGGCTTATTGCTTGAGTCATCGGCGGATGACCTTAGGGAAGCCATGGAAGACGCCGGTGTCGACTACTCATTGGTAATTGCGGCCCCCCCGGTGATGGAAAACGATTTCGTCATGGAAGTTTGTCAGAAAAACGCCAAACTTATACCGGTAGTAAATATACCAAAAGGGACACCGAAGCCCGGGCAAATCCTGAAGAGATATATAGAAAAAGGCGCTAAAGTTCTTAAACTCCATCCAGCCTCTGACGGGGAAGGTGTCGATTCGGCACGCTACCGCGCATTGATTCGATCGGCTTCAGACTTGGGTATTCCCATTATTTTACATACGGGCTGCCTACATGCGAGATTTTTTTACAAAGACCCAGACCAAGGTCATGCCGAGCGATTCTCTAAATGGTACGAAACCTACCCCAATACTCAATTCATATTGGCTCATATGAACTTTCATAACCCCGGCGTAGCCCTCGACATTTGTGAGGAATTTGGCAATGTTTGGGTCGATACTTCGTGGCAACCTGCCGAGGTTATTGGCGAGGCGGTCCGAAGAATTGGACCTGAGCGTATTTTATTTGGCTCGGATTGGCCGTTTATTGGAAACAATATGACCGTGGGTCGAGATCGGGTTCGGGACTGCGTAAATACTGGCATGTTGAATCCAGACCAAGCTAAGCTTATCCTAGGAGAGAATGCAGCAAAACTCCTTGGGATAAAAGTAAATGCCACCAATTGAACTTATTAAAATTTCCTCTTCTCAGCTAGAAAAACTTCCTCGAGGTCAGACCGTTTTTTTCTTTCCCGTTGGCCCTCTAGAGGACCACGGCCCCCACCTTCCATTGGGCATGGACCTGATTGAAGCGGGCCGTCTCGCTTGGCTCACCGCTCTGAAGTTGGAGGACGAAAGGCCGGGCTGGGTGGGCGTTCTTTTACCCCAAGTCCCTTTGGGAATTGAAGCGAATACCTCCCGCATTCAAATGACGGTGAGGCCCCATGTTTTGCGCGACTGGCTGGTTGATTCTTGCCGAGCGTTGACGCGAATGGGGTTTGTGCATTTTGTCTGTTTCTCGGGGCACCTGGGACCTAGGCAGTTGACAGCAATTGAAGACGCCGGAAAATTGATCCGGCGGTTTACGATGTGGAAAAAATTATCTTCAAAATTCAGAACTAGACGGCTAGTGCCCACCCTCATTTCGGCTAATTCGGGCCTTGTTACGGTCCAAGACGTTCTGAGATCTCCACTTTGGCCTGACCCAAAGGAGCACGGAGGAAAACGAGATACCTCGGTTGCTCTCTCCCTAGACGGTGTTTACGTTGATCCCCTTTATAAAAATCTTGCTAGCAGAGAGATCGAAAGTTCTTCGCTCAGAAGGGCCTGGCGCCGGATTACACATCGAGTAGACGGTTACTGGGGGGCGCCCCAAGAGGGAGAGGCAGCCTTGGGAGAAGCCCTATTAAATGGGCAAGTAGATACCTTGTTTCCAAAAATGAGTGCTATTTGGGAAGGGGCCCAACCCGCATCTCTTTTTCGTTCCTGGTATTCAATTATTCCACCGAACAAGAGCTTTTATAAAATTTGGTTGCTTTTAGTTGCGATTTTGATTTTTTTATCGGGTTGGCTTTATCTCAGTTTTATTGTTTTTTTGAATTGACGCTGTTATGAGGTTTCCCATGAATAAAAAACTTTTCCTGATAGCGGTGGTTTTGGGTGCTTTTGGTACGATGGGTTGTTTGTCCCCAATTCTTACCCATGCTGAGAGCAAAAATGCTGCTCAGCCTGCAACCACTCGAGATTCCAAATCCCTTGCTGATTGCGATGTAACCTTCAAAACACAGGGGCTCTGTGCTTCCATGGATTGGATTAACTACCCTAAAGAAGGTGAACTCGGAGCATTTAAACTCCGATTTTGGCAAGCAGGCAAAGGAAATGCCAATGGCCCCTATTTTGAGCCAAACTTGCCCGTCTTCGTAAGATTATGGATGCCCAGTATGGGGCATGGATCCTCCCCTGTCACTCTTACTCCAGCTCTTGATTCGAATGGATTGGTCATGCCCGGTGTTTACGATGTAACGCAAGTTTATTTTGTGATGCGGGGGAATTGGGAAATTCAAATCCAATTGAAGGATGCAGAGAAAAGTAAGATCGTTGAGCAGACAAGTTTTTTGCTCCGCTACTAAGAAGTGCCACGAGGGGGTCGAAACAGCTAAGCTCGACCCTTGCTGAGTCTATGCCCCATCGTGAGACTAGTTGCAAAAAGTGCCGCTGTCTCCGCACGCAAAATGTGTGGGCCTAGCCCTACTCTTATAATTGATAGGGCACCAGATGGGGGACCAGACGAGATAAGAGGAGACGATAGAGGGGCATTCCCTAAAAATGTCCGCTCCTGCTGACTCCATCCTCCTTCGGGACCGATCAAAACCCTGAGATTCAAAAGCGCCTCAGATGACAGCGAGTTTAGATAGTCTAACAAAAAGGGAGCCTCATTCTTGCTTGCTTCGTCACACCAGAGACGAAGTCCGGCAAAATTGCTGCTGATCAAGGCCTCAAGCGAAATAGGCGTTTTAACTTCCATTCGCTCGAGTCGACCGCACTGCTTGAGGGATTGATCGGCAATTTTTTGCCAGCGCTCTCGGAAGGATTCTGGCCCTTTGTTTTTCATTTGGACTACGGTGTGTGCGGTAAGAACTGGGATCAATTCTTGAACTCCCAATTCTACGGCCTTCTCTATTACCCACTCCATGGCTTCGCCCTTGAGGACTGCCATTTCTAATACGGTGGGTAAAATCAGGGCCCCCTCATCAGTCATTGAATGGGTACTTTGAGGCTCCAAATACTCGAGTCGCACCGGTCCTTTATGGACTCGGAGCGTTGTGAACATTTTATGACCTTTGCCGTCCAGAGCTTCAATAATTTCTCCGTCGCGCAACCTTAATACTTTTGTGGCATGATGTGCCTCACTCTCAGGGAGGATGACGGGTCTATTGGGTTGAGGTAGTATGGGGCAAAGAAGTCTTTTCTTCATTTGTTTCACATAATAGGGTTGGAATCTGCCGAAAAGCAAGGCTTTCTCCTAGTCCTGCCAGTGGGTTTCGTGGGAAAATAGAATGATGATATGCTGGAGACTCTTTTTACTTCTAATGATTGCACTTACCACTGAATCTTTCGCCTTAGGTTTACCTTTAGGGGCTTTGGATCCATTTTTACAAAGCCCGGAAAGCCCACTTCTCGGTGTAAACCGGCCATTGATGTTTCAGGTCGACGAGAGGATGCAGAAAAACGTAAACTTTTGGATCCGAATTTACACAGAGTTCGCCTCAGACCGGGGGTTAATTCATGATTCAAAATATATTGACCATATATATGAAGTCTTAGCATTTCCAAAAGAAGCAAAAAGTACTGGCAAAATAATTATTGCGGAGAAAAAAAAATGGAGGGCCATACTTCTTTCTGTGCACCACAAGCAGCTGCATCCCGCCCTACTGGATAAGATGACGGATGAAGAGAAGCATGTTTTTGAACTTTTTCGAGATGTGAACGAGCCTAATAAGTTTCTTAATGCGGCCCATCGAAAGAGGTTACGCTTTCAATTGGGTCAAAAAGATCGGTTTTTAGACGGTCTTTATCAATCGGGACGCTTTCTCCCGTTGATGGAAGCAATCTTTAAAAAAGAAGGAATGCCTCTTGAGCTGACTCGCCTCCCCTTTGTCGAAAGCAGTTTTAATATCAAGGCCAAGTCGAAGGTGGGCGCTAGCGGCATTTGGCAGTTTATGCGGTCAACTGCAAAACTTTTCATTAAGCTGACGCCAGCTTTAGATGAGCGAAATGATCCAATCCGGGCCACTGAGGCGGCAGCTAAGCTCCTCCGGGGTAACTATGAATCTCTCCGGAGCTGGCCCCTCGCAGTGACCGCCTATAATCATGGACGCAAGGGTGTGATGAGAGCAGTTGCCAAGGTTGGATCAGAGGAATTGGGCGATTTAGTCTCTGATTATCATAGCCGGTCATTCGGTTTTGCCAGCAGTAACTTTTTTACCGAACTTTTGGCGGCTATTGAAGTGGAAAAAAATGCAGAAAAATACTTTGGAAAGTTTGAACGAGCTGCCCCCATTGAGTTTTCCGAAGGGGAACTTCCTGATTTTATTGAGTTTCGTGGATTAATTCAGGAAATGGGATTAGACGCTAAAGCAATGAAGGAGCTGAATCCAGGCCTTTCGGAAGCCGTCTATTCTGGTGCACTTCTGATTCCCCGGGGATATAAATTGCGTGTCCCGCCGCTCTCCGTGGCGAATAAAGCCAGCTCCGAGGCTGATTTTCAACTCAGGTATTCTAAAATCCCGGTAAAATACAAGCTCACCGTGCAGAGACCCTTCAACTATGGGAACTATGGAAACCGCGTAAACTATGCTACGAGTGTTAGGATAGTCAAAAAAGGTAAAAAAAGTCGTAGAAGCTCCTCAAAGCGAAGGGGAAGTCTTGTGCGTGCGGATTGAATCAGAGGAGCATCATGTTTTTGGTAGGAATTGCAGGAGGATCGGGGTCAGGTAAAACCACCTTTGCTAAGAAAATTATACAGAGAATTCCCAAGCTGATTGGGCCCCATATCGCCATTCTTCACCAAGATTCCTATTATCTACCGACCCCTTCGACTGAGCATAGAGTTCATGGCGAGCCAAATTTCGATCACCCCGGGGCCTTTGATTGGCCACTTCTCATAGATCACTTAACAAGGCTCAAAAATGGCCAGCAAGTTGAAGTCCCCGTTTATGATTTTAAGACTAGCAGAAGAACTCAAGAAGTCATGCTGACCGGCCCCTGCAAGACCGTCCTCATGGAAGGTATTTTTGCTCTTTGGGACGCCGAAATTCGTGGTCTTTTTAATTTGAAAATTTATCTCAATGTCGAGGCGGATATTCGATTTATCCGACGCCTGCATCGCGATGTGCGTGAGCGTGGACGAACTTTAGACAGTATTATTCGTCAGTACTACGATACAGTGCGCCCCATGCATCATGAGTTTCTTGAGCCAACGCGTCAGTATGCGGATATTGTCGTGGGCGAAGAAACGGATATTGCCGCTGAAGTCGTTGCCGCAAGAGTCAATGCTGCTGCACATGGACATATTTAGACCTGATTTAGGCCCTGCTTAAGACGCAAGTGAAGATCACAGGAGAAGAACCCAATTGAGTGAATTAAAAATAGTCCCTTTAGGCGGTCTAGGCGAAATCGGAATGAATTGCATGGTCCTTGAATATGAGGACGAAATTCTGGTCGTAGATTGCGGTCTTCTTTTTTCAGATCTAGATCATTTCGGAGTCGAATTTATAATTCCCGATTTTACTTACCTCAAAGAGAGAAAAGATAAAGTGAAGGGGTTTATAGTGACTCACGGGCATGAAGATCATATTGGCGCCTTAGCCTTTGCTTTGAAAGCTGGAATTCATGCGCCAATTTATGCTTCCCCCTTTTCATCACTTCTCATTCGTGAGCGATTTAAAGAGTACGGGTTAGAAGATCGGGCACAAATACGGACTTTTAAAATGGGTGACAGGCTCGATTTTAAGCACTTTAAAGTCAAGACCATCTCTGTGAATCATAGCATTGTGGATTCCGCAGCGTTAATTATCGATACCCCAATGGGTAAAGTGATCCATACGGGTGATTTTAAGATTGATGGTAATCCATTCTACGGTCAATCGATGGATCTCGATTCCTTCTCCAAGGCCGGAGATGAAGGCGTATTGCTCCTGATGTCAGACTCCACTAATGTGGAAAAACATGAACACAGCCTGAGCGAAAGCGTGATCTATCAAAAATTTGAGCAACTTTTTGCAGCGGCACAAGGATTAACTATTGTTTCGATGTTTGCTTCAAATGTCGGGAGAATGGGCCAAATTTTCGACGTGGCCAAGCGGCTGGATAAAAAAATCATCCTCTCCGGAAGAAGCATGGAGCAAAATGTCCGCTTAGGAGTTGAAGCCGGTTATCTGAAGGGATCAGAATCATGTATTATTCGCCTAGATGACTTAGACCGCTTTCCTCGAGATCGAGTCATTGTAATATCCACAGGCAGTCAGGGCGAGCATCGGTCCTCTTTGGTTCGTATTGCCATGGGAGACCACTCACAAATTCAGCTCCAACAGGGCGACGTGGTGTTGATGAGCTCCAAATTTATCCCCGGCAATGAAAAGGCGATTGGTCGTATGATTAATCAACTTTTTAAACAAGGGGCAGAAGTCTTATATGAGGCCGTCCATGATATTCATGTTTCAGGCCATGCTACTCGTCCCGAATTGAAAGAGATGCTAACCCGGGTCCGACCCAAGTACTTTATTCCGATCCATGGTGAATATAGGCATTTAGTGCACCATGCGGCCCTTGCTAGAGAGTGCGGGATCCCTGCTAAAAATGTCCTTACGGCCGTGAATGGGGACGTAATTCAGGTAACTCCAAGCTCCTGCAAAATCATTCAACACCTGGAAGAAACCCGCGTCCTCGTCGAGGGAAGAGAAGGGAATGATATCTCTAAACTCTTGTTGCGTGAGCGTCGGCAAATGGGAGAAAAAGGAGTCGTTTTCTCCCTCCTGGTTAGAAATGTGGAAACCCGCAAAATAATTTCAGGACCTGAAATTATTTCTAAAGGACTCACCCACGAAGACCGCGAAGCCTGGTTGATTGAAGAGGCCAAAAAAGTCGTCAAAAAAGTTGTAGCCGATTTCGAGGCAGGTACAAATGATCGAGGTCCTGAAGGTGATCTCCAAGAAACGATTCGGGTTCAACTCCGCCGATTTTTCTTTCATAATATTGGAAGAAAACCCGTGGTATTGCCTATAATTTTGGATTTATAGGCTCCCAAAAAATGCTCTCTGGCGCATGGGGTTGGACATAATTTTTGAGCCAACTCTTTCGCTGTGAATTGAAGGACGGTTTATCCAAAACTCTATAGGGATTGTCTGCGAGATCAATCATGTAGAGGCAGGGTTGAATATTGTCACGAAACACCCGATCAATGATTTTTTCACCCGGATAAAAACCTCCGTCCATCATATCGCTGGGAGAAAGTTCAAACGTAAAGGCAAAAATTCCATGCTTACCATAGGCCCAGTCCGTGGTGTCTCCGCTTGCGATATAGAGGTCACTGGCCTGTTCCGGGGTGTAGTGGTTCCATTTGGCCATGGTTTGGGCCATTTTTTCAAAGGTCCTCTGGTCATCGGACTTGGAGATTTTGTCATAGGAGTGGCCCCAAGGGTAGAGGATCAGCTCGCTGAACGTATGAAAGCTCAGGAGAATTTTGGTATTCAGGTGTTTTTCAACAAAATCTCTGATGGCCTGCGTTTCCGGCTCAGAAAAAGGTTCGGTACCCATATATACGTCACTCGAAGTTTCAGTATCCGATCCCCCGGTGCCCCATTCAAACCCGTAATTACGATTTAGATCCACGCCGAAGGTGCCGTCTTTGTTTTTGCGGCGATTTTTTCTCCAATAACGATATTCGTTAGTGGCAACGTCGTATTCCGCGCCATCCGGATTGACCATCGGAATAATCCAAAGATCGCGAGTATCTAGCATTCGCGAAATTCGCGGATCTCTTCGATGCCCTAATAGATATTGGGCTAACATGAGAGGGATTTCGAGGCTTACATGCTCCCTTGCATGGTGATTCCCCATAAAGATCGCACCTGGCTTGTTACTGGAGCCGGAGGTCAGATCCGAGGCCGTTGAATTGATATGAAGAGCCCAGAGATCTCTGCCTTCGATGGAATTGCCGATGCTTTGAAGAGAAGAAATGTCAGAGTTTTTTACTTGAAGCTCTTGGAGTGCGGCAAGTAATTGCTGATAAGTGTGAAAGCGCGAATCCTCGGGAGGGAAACCGAAGCTATTTTCGTGGCCTCCGCGGGCCGTTTTGAGGTCAAAGTTGCCTAGTACCTTGTATCCATCGTTTTGAAGTTTTAGGATTTGTTTTGAATTGGCGATTGCCCAAACGCTATCACTTTTAACAGCTTCAATGCTTACGCCTAGGTTGGAAATAATCGTTCGTTCAATTTTGTTTTTTGCGCCGATTTGGATGAAGCGCATTTCATCAGGTCGGCTGGATCCATATGCGGTAGATGTGATAGATATGCTGGATAAAAGTAGAGAACTGAAAAGGGTAAGTGCTGCAAGAATATTTAAAGCCATTGGTTTTTACCTCCTAGGTTTGGAAGATAAGCCTATGAGATTAAGCCGCTTGTAGCAAGTTTCAATAGTGGCAATACTTGACTTAATAATACTATATTAAATAGCTAAAGTTTTATCCGCCGGAGTACGATAGGTCTTGTGAGGGAAGGAAATACGGAATATGGCAAAAACACAGGGGACTGCGGAAAAAACCAAAGAAACCATCAAAGAAACGACTAAGCCCGCGCACGCAGCTGGAGGTAAACCAGTGGAAGCGAAGGCAGGTGAAGTCAAAAAATCAGAAGCCAAAGCTCACGGTGAGCCCAAAGCAGCGGGTGGACGCAGTAAGGCCCACGAGGCTTTGCCCGGACACTGCTTTTCCTGGGAGTGCAAAGCCGAAGCCAATCGCTTTAACTTCTGTGATCAACACTATGAACATTTTAAATTCGGATTAATCAAGAAAACTGGAGAACCTGTTCCTGATTATGAAAAAAAGATTGAGCATTTTTTAGCCTATAAGGCTAAACGCACTGCTCAGAAAGTTGCGTAACCTCGCGTTACGCTGAAGAGCTGTACCCACCGCCTCCTCCGGAAGCCCCAGGATCTTCCCGATCTTCGGGGTTTCTTCTTTTTTTAAACAAACTTACGTCTTCGGCAAAAAGACTGATGACCCCATCCTGGCTTGTACGAACTTCAAGTTCTCCTGAGGGTCCAAGGTCGTGGACGACACCCCGCTTTTGACCCTCATCCCACTGTATTTCAGTACCTGGTGATAACCAGGCCCATTTTCGGTAGCAATTTGAGATCTTCATTGGACCTTCGCACGCCAAAGTATTCAATTCTTCTAGCACTGCACTGACCAGCTCCAACCTGAGAGAGTCGGCCGTAATCGTCGGTCCATCTAGTTTTGCTGTAATGTCCACCGCATTCAAATCCGGCTCACTTGGGGAGGCCGCGCAATTCAGTCCGATCCCGACTATGACAAAAGAATGGGGTCCTCCTACACTTTCGCATAAAATCCCGCCTAATTTTCGACCCTCTAAATAAATATCATTGGGCCATTTCACATTGACTTCAAGTGCTGGAAGATTGAAGGGAGGGAACTTCTTTCGAAGATAGCGAACAATTCCAACGGCAGTGCCCAAGGGAATCCAGCTCCAAAGACGCTTATCTTCAATTCTCACAACGAGAGATAAAAAGAGATTGCCCTCCAGCGATGTCCAGCCACGCCCCAGACGGCCTCGGCCGGCTTCTTGGGTTTTGGCTGAAACCCAGGTGCCGTGTGGGGCTCCTTTTTCGGCCAAAGATTTAGCGGAATCATTGGTGGAGGCGCAACTTTCTAACAGGTACTGCATTGATCTCTCGTCTCTCAACTCTTAACTAGGAGAGAAAGATCTACGGCCTTTACCGAATGAGTTAAAGCCCCCACTGATAAGACATCCACACCCTCGATCGCATAATCCGCGATATTTGACTCGGTTAGACCGCCTGAAACCTCCACAAAGGGCTTTGGCTGACTTCTACGTATAATTTTCAATGCCGAACGAATTTGAGAGGGAGAGAAATTATCTAGTAGAACCCCTTCTGCTCCAGCGACTAGGGCCTCTTTGAGTTCTTTCTCAGAACGGACTTCAATTTCAATTTTTAAGCCATGGGGTGCCACAATTTGCACGCCTTGAATTGCTTTTAATAGACTGCCGGCCGCAGCAATATG
>Ga0315273_10009570_pt1 | contig 12301 bp, 11 predicted proteins | sample YL17G02_0_MG_FD_205753 | JGI IMG/M metagenome (GOLD analysis project Ga0315273, IMG submission 205753) | Sediment microbial communities from Yellowstone Lake, YNP, Wyoming, USA - YL17G02_0 | ecosystem: Environmental > Aquatic > Freshwater > Lake > Sediment | place: USA: Wyoming | collected... | reverse complement strand
GTGCCGCGACCTGGCGTCCCCCGTGCGCGTCACCGTCACCAAGACGCCCGCCTATGCCACCTACCCGCTCACCTATGTGCGCTCCTTCAACGCGGGGCCGCGCGAGGCGGTGGTGCGGACGGGGGTGGGGTTTCCGTCGCTCACGTGCGCCGACGGCGATCTGGCCGCCACGCCCACGTGCGGCTGGGCGGTCGACTATGCAGGGGGGCGCGTGCCCGATTCCCAAGGGTTTTGCTGCTCGTGCGATTTGGGGGGGCTGTTGGGAGACACCGTCGGCGGCGGCGCGGCCGCGTCGACGCGCGGCGGCCTCGACTGCGACCTCCTCGCCAACTGGCTCATCGCGCCCGGGTCGGCCCACTGTTTGCGCAACGACCCTCTGTGGTACGAGGGGTACGACCTCGGCGGCGCGCAAGTCGATTTCGAGGTGGCCGTCTCGGCGACCGTCCCCGGTGCCCCCGCCGCGGCCACCCTCCTCCTCACCCCCCAATCCCCCGCCGGGGCCCTGCCGACCGCCGGCCTGGCCTCCCGCCTGCTGGGCGACCTGGCGGCGTACGCGCCGCCCCCGGATTTGGGGCGGGCCATGCTCTTTGTGCCGCACCCCGCGGGCGCGTCGCTCGCGGCGGTCCTGACAAACGCGACCGACGAGTGGCTCGTCGTCGACCGGTCTGGTGTGAGCCTCGACGGCCGGGCGTGCGACCGGGTGGGGGCGGGGCACGCCGCGTTCCGCGCGCAGGCGTCCCCGTGCGCGCGGCGGCCGGGGTCGTGCCTCGCCAACCAGCTGCGCGACTTGAGGGCCGCCGACGCCGCCCGCGCCGCGGCCGGGCAGGCGCCCGTGCACCTGATCACGCGGTGGGGCGGCGGCGCGCCCGGCGCGCGGCAAGCGTTTCGGCGGGCGGGCGGCGGCCCGCTCTGGCTCGGCCTGCCGCTGCCGTCGACGTCTGCGTCCCTGGTCACCGTGTCCCTGGACGCGTCGTCAATAACCCTGGTCGCCAACGCGGCGCCGGCCGCGCTGCGCGACGGGCGCGTGTGCGCGGGGCGCGGGGTCGCCGCGCGCTGCGGCTCGGTCGAGGCCCTGAAATCCAACGCCGTGCTCGCCGTGACCCTGGCAAACATCGGGGTGGTGCCCTCCGACTATCTGGTGTCGGTGGGGGCCTGCTCCGCGCCCGTGCTGCCGCCGGCGGCGGAATTTGTGGCGCTCGACGCCGGGCGGGAGGCGACTGTTTCCTTTCCTTTACGCTCCACGTCGCCGGACGCCGTCCCGGGCGCACGGTGCACCATCACGGCTGTCGCGGCCGCCACGGGCCGTCTCATGGCGACCCTGGACGTCGCCTTCGACGTCAACGCGACGGTCGCCGTCCCGCCGCCGACCGACGGCGGTGGCTCCGGGGACGGGGGAGGCCCGCCTCGCACCCCGCGCCAGACATGCGCCCAAGCGTGCCCACACTGGACCGAGTGGCGGTGCCGGCTCAAGCGGCTGTGCTGGCGCGAGCTGCTGGCAACCGCCGCGACCGCCGCAGCGCTGGTCGCCCTCGCGGGCCTCGCCCTCGTCGGCGCGGTGCGGGGATGGTGGTGGCGTTTGTTTCGGTGCTGCTGCTGCCCCGGGAGGCGGCTCAGGAGGCCCGCGGGCGCGTTCTCGAGCGGCGTGTGAGCGCGCGCGGCGAGAGGGTTGCTGCCTCGCGGTTCGACAGCGCCCGCGCGAGATCCAGGGGATTCTAGAGACCTGCGTCATTGCTGCCCCGCGGCGGCCGACTTTCGGGCGGCCAGTCTCGGCTGGAGCGCGGCGCGCCGCGTACATCCGCCACTCCTTCGCCGCCCCCGGGCCCGGAGCGTCGCATCCCGCCCCATCTCCCCCCCCAAACATGGCCCCTCCCCCCCCTCTCTGCACGGCGGCGGGCGCACCGGTCCCCGCGTACGCGTTCTCGCGCGCCGCCGCGGTCGCGGCTGCTGCCGCGCCCCCCGCGCGCGCCGCCGCCGAGTACGTCTACCTCACGCCCGACAGTGCTCGCCCGCGCTCCATCACGCGCGTGGTGGACGCGGGCGTGCCGCTGCGCGACCTGCCGCTCGCGAGCGTCGACGCGTCTGCGACCGGCGGCGGCCCGCCGGCGGCCGCCGCCCTCTTCCTCAAGCCGCGGGCCGCGTTTGCGGAGCCGCTGCGGGGGGGCAGGATCGTGCTGTGCGACGCTTATGGCCCCCCCACGGCCGGCCGCGGCGCGGCGCTCGTGCCGGCCGCCGCCAACGCGCGCGTCCGCCTCGAGGCGGTCGCCGACGATGCCTCGGACGACGAACCGTTGGTCGGACTCACCCAGCAGTGGCTGGCAGTGGAGAATGGGGTCCCGATCGGTGCGCGGATGGGGGGGCGGCGGCCGGGGCGGGGGCGGGGGCGGCGGTTGGGCGGGCGGCGCCGCCCGCGCCCGCCCCAGTCGGCGTGGCCAGGGCAATGACCGCGCGTCCGCTGGCGGAAGGGGCAATCGAGGCCGCGCGCGCGCCCGGCGCGCCGACCCTGCCCGGCCGGCGCCCCAACCTCCCACCCTCCCACCCGTCCCGTCCCCAGGCTGGTCCTCGGCCGCGTGCCCGCCCCCCGCATCCGCCTACGGCGCCCCGCACCCCGCCCTCGCGTCCCTGGTGGACGACCACCTGGCGGCCTGCCTCGCCGCCGGCCTCGCGGCGACCGGGGCGCGCGCCGAGGCGGCGGCCGGCCAAGCCTCGTTCTCGCTCGGCCCGCTGCCCCCGACCGCCGCCGCCGACCAGCTCTGGGTCGCGCGCTGGCTGCTGCACCGGGTGGCGGGCGACCGCGGGCTGACTGTGGAGCTCGACGCCCTCCCTCCAAGCATACCCCTCGACGCCCCCTGGGACGGCAACGCCGTCTCCATCAAACTCTCCACCCGCGCCACCCGGGACGAAGCGTGCGGCGCGACCGCGTTGCGCGACCATGTGGCCGCGCTGGCGGCGGGTGACGCGGCCTGTGTCGAGTCGTACGGCCCGCGCGCCGCCGCCCGCCTCGCGCGAGGCCGCCCGCGCGTCCCCGGCCCCGCCTTTTCCGCGGGCGTGGACGATGCCACGGCGTCCGTGCGCCTGCCGGCCGCGGTCGCGCTGCACGGGCGGGGGCACTACGAGGACCAGCGGCCGGCCGGCGGGTGCGACCCGTACGCTGCCGTCGCCGCCCTGCTGACCGTGGCCTTGCGCCTGCCGCCCGTGGCGTCCCTCGACGCCCCTCCCCCCCCCGGCGAGGAAGCCTGCGGCGAGTCGGGCGACCCAGTCGCCGCGTCGTCGTCGCTCGGACCGCACGCGCGCTCGCGCGGGTCGTCCTGCGCCGCGCCCGACACGCCGCTGGGGATGTCGCCGGGGCGGGGGCCGTCGCCGGGGTCGGCGTCCGGCGCGTCGTCCGCGTGCAAGAGGGCGCGGCGCGAGTGACCGGCGCGAGTGATCGCCGCGTCGATCACTCGCCGACCCGAACCGCGTCTCGCCCGCCCCGATGCATCCTCCACCCGTCACCCGCGGGAGCCCGCCACTTGCACCGGACCGCCTCAAGGTCTGGGCGCCGTGGCCGGCCCGCGTCCGTCCGCCGCGCGCGCCCCTAGGCGCGCGCCCCTAGGCGCGCGCCTACCCTGCGCTCTCGACCCCCCACCCGTCGCCCTTCCCCCTCGACCCCCACATCCCTCGCCTGCCCACCCGCTGCGCCGCGCGGGCCTCCCTCCCCGGGGCGCCCGCGCGCGCGCGCGGTATTGAGAGCGCGCGCGGCGCGCGCAAGCCGGCGCCGTCGGCGCCGGCTTCGTGCGCCGCCGCCAGACATAGCACGGTCTACATGTAAGCGCCCCACGCGCATGGTTGCCCACAAAAAAGTGGCGTGGCATGGAGGGCAAAACAGGAAACAGAGGGCGCCGCTGCGCACTCTGGCGGGCCCGCTCCCCACGGCCGCCCCGCCGAATGCGGGTCGTCTCAGTGAGCCTCGATATACCAGGCGTCACTCCAGGGGTGAGTGTCGCGTCGGCGGCGGGCGGGCGGGCTCGCATTGGCGGCGTCGGGGCGCGCCGTCCGGCCGACCCCGCCGCCGACCTCCTCCCCGTCCCCTCTTCCCCCTCTTCCCCTCTTCCCTCTTCCCTCTTCCCCCTCTTCGACCCTCTTCCTAGGCCCTCTTCGACGCCGCCCTCGCCCGCCCCGACCCCGTGATCGCCTTTCACGCCGCCCACAACGGCTGCCCCGACGCCGCCGCAAGCGCGTGGGAGGGCGGGGCGCGGCTGGTCTCGTTCTCCGTGCCCGCGCCGCCGCTGCCCGCCCCCGCGCGCCGCGCGCTGGGCGGCGACCGCATCCCCGTGCTGGAGAGTCAAACAGTGACCTGGAAAGGGGATGGCGGCTTTGAAGTGGCGGGCGACCCGGTGCTCGACGGGCGCGGCGTCCGCGCCCTGCGCGCGCGCGCGGCGGTGGTTGCGACTCCCGCCGGCGCGGGCTGCGTGCTCACATCCACAATTCATGTGACCGCCGCCGGCCTGCCCCGCCTGCTGGCGGCCCCGGTCGAGGCCGCGGCGGCCGGCGCGGCTGCGGCCGCCGCCTCCGCCTTTGTCGCCTGGTGCGCCGACGCCGGCGCCGCCGCCGCGCGCGCGCCGCCGCCGCCGGGGCCGCTGACGGTGACGGTCGACGGCAAGCCTATCGCGGGCGGCGACGCGGGCGACGGCGGCTTTGCCGACGCTGCCTCGTTCCTCGCGCCGTCCCAAGCCGACGCCGCCGACCTGCTCGCCTGCCTCGACCGCCTGGCCCAGCGCGCGGCCGACCTTGCGGCCGACGTGCGCGTGGCGCGCGCCATCGTGCGCGAGGCGTGCCCGGGCGCCGACCCGGTCGCGGCGCGCGCGGCGCGCTTTGCGCGCTCGCCCGAGGGCGGCGCCTGGTGCGCGGCCGCGGCCGCCAGCGTGGCGGCGTGCGTCGCCGTCGTCGCGCTGCGAGCGGGGAGGGCCTAGCAAGGGGTGAGGGGGGCGCGGTCGGCGAGCGAAGAGTGCGAGCCGCCTGCGCGCGGCGTGCGACCCCTAGCGCCACAATCGCGCCCTTCCCGCCCCCCCTTTCATGCTGGCCCGCACCCGCCGGCTCCGGGCGCCCCCTGCCTGCCGACTGGCGGCCGCCGGGCGCGCGCCGCGCGCGGGGCCCGCGCGCGCAGCCCCATCCCGGCCAGACCAGGCGCCGCAGAGTCGGAGCGGGCGCTTCACGACTGTGATGGTGCCGTGCGCGGCTGCGGGCGACGCGGCCTCCACCCCCGACGACCTCCTCGTCGTCGGGCCGGGCGTGCTCGGCGGCCTCGTCGCCGCGCGCTGGCGGGAGGCGCACCCCGACGCCGCGGTCGTGGGCCAAACCAACACGACCGCCAGCCACGCCCGGCTCGAGGCGCTGGGCGTGACGCCGCGGCTCGCGGCCGACGCGGGGTCCCGCCGCTTCCCCCACGTCCTATTTGCCGCGCCGCCGTCGGGCTCTGAGAACTTTGTCGGCAGCGTGCGTCGTGTTGGGGGAGGATAGGGGGTGCAGGAACGGGTGGGACGGCCCGCCGCCGACCCCCCTCCCCTCTCCTTTTCTCAGATCAAAGCCGCGCTCGCCCTCTGGGACCCCACCACCCGGGGCGCCTTTGTCTACACCGGGTCGGCCGCCGTCTTCGCCGTCGACGACGGCGGCGACTGCGGCCCGGCCGCGCCGCTCGCGCCGCGCGGCGCGTCGCCGCGCCTCGACGCCCTGCTGCAGGCCGAGGACGCCGTGCTGGGGGCGGGGGGGTGCGTGCTGCGCCTGGCGGGGCTGTACCACGCTCAGCGGTGAGAGAGAGGGAGTGAAAAGGGCGGGGTGGTGGGGGAGGCAACGCGCGCGGCGCCCGCCCACACCCCCTCTTTCCCTCTCCCAGCGGCGCCCACACCTTTTTCATGAAGGCCGGCACCGTCGCCCGCGACGGCGGCTACGTCGTCAACCTGCTGCACTACGAGGACGCGGCGGCCCTGGCGACGGCCGTTTTGTCGGGGTCCGGCTCCCCGCCCGACCCCGCGCTCGGCTGGCGCTCCCGCGCGTTCATCGGCGCGGACGGCGTCCCCGTCACGTTCCAGGCCATGTGCGACGCGGCCGTCGCGTCGGGCGTGTACGGGGCGGGGCAGGAAAAAGTCAGTTTCACCGGCGCGCCCGGCGGGTCGGCCGGCAAGCGGCTCCTGCCCCAGGAGACGCGGGAGTTGTCGGGGTGGAGCCCGAAGTACGAGTCGTTTGCCGCGTTTGTTGCGGCGGGAGGGCGCGACGCGTACGGCGACGACGCGCGGCTCGGCGCGGCGGGCGCGCCGCACGCCGGGTGAGCGAGAGAGAGGGATGTGCGTGCACCGTTGCTCGCGGCACCGGCGGGTCGGAACGGCGAGCCACTCTCTCTCTTGCGCGGCGCCACACACCGGCCTGTACCCCCGGAAAATGATCGCCGCCGCCCCCCACGCCACCGCGTCCCGCCCCCTGGCCGCCGTGCCGCGGTCAGCGACCGCCCGCCGCGTCGTGCCGGCGCCCGCGCGCGCGCTGGCGCCCGCGCTGGCGCTGCGCCGCGCCGGCGCCCCCCGCGCCGGCACCGCGCGCGCGCGGCCGGCTGGCCGCCGGTCGCTGGCTGTGAACGCCGAAATTTCGTACATCATGGTGAGGAGGGGGGGTGGCAATGCGCGCTGGGCGGGCCTGTGTTGGCCGCCGACGGCTCGCGCGCGCGGAGAGTCCCGCCCACCACCATCCCCACCCCCTCTCCACCCCAGATCAAGCCCGACGGCGTGCAGCGCGGCCTCGTGGGCGACATCGTGTCCCGCTTCGAGCGCAAAGGGTTTCAACTCACCGCGCTCAAGATGTTTGTGCCGCCGCGGTCGCTCGCCGAGGAGCACTACAAAGACCTGGCGTCCAAGTAAGAGAAGGGAGGGAGGAGGGAGGGAGTGGTGGTGGTTCGGTGGTCCGGCCGCCGCCCCGCGCGCTCACACCCCTGCCACACCCCTCCCGTCTCCTCCTCTCCTCCTCCCAGACCATTTTTCAAGGACTTGGTCGACTACATCGTGTCCGGCCCCGTCGTCGCGATGGTGTGGCAAGGGGACGGGGTCGTGCTGTCGGCGCGGAAACTGATCGGCGCGACCAACCCGCTCGCCGCGGAACCGGGCACGATTCGGGGCGACTTCGCCGTCGCCACCGGCCGCAACGTCGTCCACGGGTCGGACTCGCCGGAGAATGGGGAGCGGGAAGCCGCGCTCTGGTTTGGCGGCGGCAGCGACCGCGTCGCGTGGAATCGGGCCGTGGAGCCGTGGCTGGTCGAGTGATGCGAGGGAGAGAGAGGGCGAGCGTGTTGCCGGGGCCCAGGGCGCGTGTTAAGGGGTCGGCGCCGCAGCCACGCTGCCGCCGCCCGCCACCGGCGCCGCGCGTCGACAGCACGCACTCTGCGACTCTCTGACCCCCCACCCCACTCTCGCGCGCTCAACCGACGCGCACGCGCATTGTGGGCGTGCCTCTCCCCGCCTTTCGCGCTCCCCCCCCCCCCCAATTGCCCGCGGCCGCCGCCGCCGCCGCGGCCATGCGCCACCTGGCGCGCCCCGCCCGCCCGACCGCGGCCGACGGCGCGTCGACGAGTCGCCTCTGCGCCCGCGCCGCGCCGCGGCCGGCGCCCCGACGGAAGGCGGCGCCCGCGCGGCGCCCGCGCGGGCCGGCCGCGCTGCGCGCCGCGTACGGCGACGACATCGGGGCCGACGACGTGCTCGGTGAGAAAAATGGGGCGGGGCGGCCGGTTGCCAGGGTGGCGAGGGCAGGCCTCACCGCGCTCCCCCCTTCCTTCCAGACCCCGACACCGGCGCCCCCCCCCGCGGCCGCCGCGGCCGCGCCGGCCGCCCGTTCACGCCCGACGAGGCCGAGGACGAGGACGAGGACGAGGAGGAGGAGGAGGAGGACGACGACGACTCGGCGCCCGACGCGGACGTCGTCGACGAGGTGGCCGACGTGGCGGCCTCCCTCCCCCCCTCCCCCGACGACGACGACGCGTTCCGGGACGACGACCTCGCGCCCGCGGACGACGACGACGTGCTCGGGGGGGACCTGCCGGGGTTGCTCGACGCGGCGGTCGTCGGTGCGGCGGCCGACGCCGCGCCCACGGTCGCGCGCCGGCGTCGGTGTTTTGACGACGACACCCTGCTTGCGTACGTGGGGCTGCCCGAGGGCGACGAAGGCGGGGCGGGTGACGGCGTGCCCGCCGCCGCGGACGACGCGCCGCCCCCGATGGACTACCCCGAGCCCCCCCTGCGCTCCGAGACGGTGGCCGACCTGCTCGCCCGCGTCCCTGGCGGCGAATTCGCCGACCCCGGGGACGCGGCGGGCGTCGCCGTGTCGGGCGTCGACGACGACGCGGCGTGCGCCCAGCCTGGCGACCTCTTTGTCTGCGCCCTGACCGGACCCGCCTTGGAGGCGGCCCTGGCGGACGCGGCGGCCGCGGGAGCGGTGGCGGCGTTGGTTTCGGAGCCTGTGCCCAACGCTCCACTCCCGCTCGCTTTTTCCGCCGCGCCCGCGACCCTGGGCGGCGCCGCCGCGCACGCCTTGTACGGCCACCCCACCGCCGCCCTGGCCACCGTGCTCTACGTGGGCGGCCCCGGCAAAACAACCGCGGCGTGGCTCACGCGCGGCGTCCTGGAGGAAGCGGGGTGCCTCACCGGCATGCTGGGCTCCCTGGAGTACGCCCTGCACGCCGACCGCCTGGACGGCACGGGCGCGCCGTGGGTCCCGACCGAGGCCGACCCGACGCTCGACCGCGACTGCTCCACCGCGTTCCACGTCGCCCCGCACCTCGGAAAGTACCCCCAACCCGCGCGCGTGACGTCGGCCGTGCGCTTGGCGCGCGTGGCGGCCGGATGCGCCGACCGCGGGGCCGGGGCGGCGGTGCTGGAACTGAGCGCCGCGGCCGTGGCCGCTGGCGCCGCGCTCGGCGCCTCGATCGACGTCGCCGTCTTTGTCGGGTCGCCCCTTGCGGATGACGGCACGCCGGACAGCGCCGGGCTGGAGGCCATTGCCTCCCTGTTCGGCACTCTTTCAGACCCCGACGGCCAGCGTGCCGTGATCAACGCCGACGACGCCGCCGCCCCCGCCATCGCCGCCGCCGCGTCCCGCGTGCCCGCCGTCACGTACGCACTCTACAACCGGGGCGCCGACGTGTTTTGCGCCAAGGCCCGGTTCTCGCTGTGGGAGACGGAGCTCCTCGTGCGCACGCCGGTCGGCGAGCTCTCGATCGCGTCCCCGCTCGTGTGCCGGCACAACGCGTACAACGTGGTGGCCGCGGTGGCGGCGGGGTTGGCGGTCGCTCCCGGGGGCTCGAGCCTCGACTTGAAGACGATCGTGCGCGGCGTCGAGGCGACGGAGGTCGTGCCCGGCCGCTGCGAAGCCGTGGACGAAGGCCAACCGTTTGCCGTCGTCGTCGACGCCGCCCGCACGCCCGACGCGCTCGGCCGCCTCCTCGACGGCGTGCGCGAGGCCGGCGCGCGGCGCGTCATCCTCGTCGTCGGCGCGCCCGGCGAGCGCCACCGCGCCCTGCGCCCCTTTCTCGGCGAAGTTGCCCACTACAAGGCGGACGTCGTCATCCTGACCAACGACAACCCGCGCGGCGAGGCGCCGCACGAGGTCGTGGCGGACATCGTGTCTGGGTTCCCGGACTCGGTCCTCGCCGACAACGCGGCCGCCGCCTACCCCCCCGGCTTTTTACAAGACCCCGGGCGGGTCGACGAAGCCGCCCTGGAATTCTTGTGGGCGGCAGCGAGGGAGCACGGGCGCCACGTGTGCGAGGACCGCTGGATGGCGATCCGGTGGGCGGTCGGCACCGCGGCCGCGCCGGACGACGTCGTCCTGCTCGTCGGCAAGGGCGCGGACGACTACCAAGAGTATGTGGATGCCGACGGTCGCCCTCTGAAGGGCTGGTTCGACGACCGTGTCGAGGCGCGCAACGCGCTCGCGCGCGCGGTCGACCTCTGGGGTGTCGCCGCCCTGGACCGGTCGGAGCTGCCGTGGGCCGAGTGGGAGGAGCGCGAGCCGCGGCTGGGGACGGTGTGATGTGGAGAGAGGAGGGGAGAGGGGGGAGAGCGCGCGGCGTTGGTCGCCCCCACTCTCCCTCTCCCCCTCTCCCCGCCATGCACGGCGCCAGCGACGCCATGGCCGTCGACTGGCCCGAGCAGGCACCGGTGCGGGCGGGGCGGCGGGGGCGTGCCGCCCGAAGCGCCCGCATTCCTGCCCACCGCGCCCCTTCCCCATCAGCCCGGCACCCCGCTCGACTCTAGCGCTCTCATTGGCGCGCGCACAGACGCCGGCCTGCTCGCCGCGGTTCGCCCCGCGCCCGGCGCGGCCGCCAACACCCCCGTGTTCGTCCTGTTCGGCTCCGCCTGGTGCGCCCACTGCCACGAGATGCTGGCTGTGCTCGACACCGTGCGCCAGGAAGGCGCGCGGGGCCGGTTTGTGGCCGCCCTGGTCGACGGCATGGGCGCCGCCGCCGACGCGGTCCGCTTCACGCCCACGCTCGCCGTGTACAGGCGCGGCCGCCGCGTCGACTCCTTCTACGGCGGCGACGAGACCAAGCTGCGGGACCGGGTGTGGCTGCACAGCGATTGAGGGAGAGACAAGGGGGTTGCAATGAACTGCCAAAACCGTCCTTCCGCCGTCCCTCCTCCCTCGCTAGAGCCTGCTCCACACGCCCTCCCCGTCCACCCACGCGCGCATGAGCTGGCCGGCCATGGTCCAGGGCGGGGGCGGGGCGAACGGGCCGCGCCCGGCGAGCGCGGCCGCGACGTCGGCGCGCGGGTACCAGGCCGCCGCCTCGAGCTCCGCCTCGCACAGCGTGATGGCCATCGTGGACGCGACCGCCGCGCACCCCAGCATTAGCTCGCAGCAGCCGGAGCGGCCCGGGGGCCAGGCCTGGGAGCCGACGAGCGCGGCGCGCGCGACGGCGACGCCCGTTTCTTCCTTGGCCTCGCGCGCGACAGCGGCCTCCACCGACTCCCCGGCCTCCACAAAGCCGGCGATGCACGTCATGAACGTGGCGCCGTACCGGGAGCCGCCGCGCGGGCGGGCGAGCAGGGCCGCCCCGCCGTCGGGCGACGCGACGAGCGCGATGGCGACCGGGTCGGTGCGGGGGTAGGCCTTGTGGCCGGCCGCGCACGCGCGCCGGGTGCCGGCGTCGACGGGGAGGGTGGGGGCGCCGCAGCGGCCGCAGTAGGAGGACGAGGCGTGCCAGCCGGCGAGCGCGGCTGCCGTGCCCGCCGCGCCCAGGTCGGCCGCCGGCATGGACGAGGCCGCCGCCGCGCGCAGGTCGAGCATGGCGACCCGCAGGGACGCGGGGGGCGGGGCGTCGGTGGGGAGGCAGAGCGCCCAGCGCGGCGCGCGCGTCGCCGCGTCGGAACCGAGAAAGGCCAGGGGCAGTGGTTCTGCCACTCCCGGGACCCGCAGGCGGCCGTCGTTCGTAACTGTCGCTTCCGCTGCCGCCAGGGCCGCCGCGTCCAGCCACGACAGGCCGCCGTTTGCGTCGACCCCGACACGGCGCGGCGCTGCCACCGCCACCGCCCCGGCGCCGCCGGGCGCCAGGGATGAGGGCGACGCCGCGGGTGCGGCAGCCCTATCCAGGGCGGACGGGTCGTTGAACGCGAGCTCAATTGGGCGGAGGAGAGGAGTGGCGGCGAGCCGCGCACGCCGTTCACACCTTCTCGCGCCGCGGCGTCCCTCTCAGCCCGACACAGGTGCGCCTGCGGTTTGTGTGCGAAGCCTGGCGCGCGGCGCCCGGCCCAAGGCGCCGCCCGAATCGAGGCCTGCCGGCCGCCATCGCGGGCGCGCGCGCCCGCTGGCGCCGCATGCGTCGCCCGCGCCACGTTTGGCCGTGCGCTTGAGGAGCCTCGATGCGCGTCCGGGGCCGGCATTTGGGGAGCGCGCGCGGCCTTGCCGCGCCGCACCTTCCCCGCAAGGGCGGCCCGCCCTTGCCCGCCCGCGCGGCGACGCGCGCCGGCGCCCGCGGCGGGGCTTGCGCTCAAATGGCGCTCGCGACCGGCGCGGAGCGGGAGCGGTGCGCGGCGCAAGCGTGGCGCCGCGCGCCGCCGCCGCGCGCCGCCGACGTCCGTCCCTCTCAACCCCTCCCAGCCCCCATGCGCCCCGCGGCCGCGGCCCTGGCCCTGGCCGCCCTGCTGGCCGCGACGGCGTCGCCCGCGCGGTCGCTGACGACGGCGGACGGCAAAATCGTCGGCGCGGTAGGGGCAGAGAGGAGGCTCGGGGCGTGTACCGCGCGGCGTCGCGCTGACGCCGCGACCGCGGCCCCGCCCACCACCCTGTCCCC
>Ga0315273_10009568_pt1 | contig 12302 bp, 7 predicted proteins | sample YL17G02_0_MG_FD_205753 | JGI IMG/M metagenome (GOLD analysis project Ga0315273, IMG submission 205753) | Sediment microbial communities from Yellowstone Lake, YNP, Wyoming, USA - YL17G02_0 | ecosystem: Environmental > Aquatic > Freshwater > Lake > Sediment | place: USA: Wyoming | collected... | reverse complement strand
TGGATGACCAGCACATCGTGAACCCGACCTACGAGCAGCGCAAACGCGCCCGCCTCGACATCGTCGTCGCGGGGACGCGTGAGGGCATCGTGATGGTCGAGGCCGGCGCGAAGGAAGTGCCCGAGGAGCAGGTGGTGAAGGCGCTGGAGACGGCGCACGACGCCATCCAGCGGATCATCGCCGCCATCGACGAGATGGCCGCCGAGGGCGGCAAGAAGAAGCTGGTGCTGCAGCCGAAGGAAATCGAGCACGGCTTCTACCGCGAGGTCGAGGAGAAGGTCTTCCTGCCGCTGAGCGAGGCGATGCGGATCCAGGACAAGACCGAGAACTACGACCGCATCGATCAGCTGCTCGACGAACTGATCGGGTCGCTGCCCGAGGGCGAGGTCGAGCGGCGCTCCGAAGCGAAGGCCATTTTCAAGGAACTGAAGGAGAAGGTGCTGCGCGACTCGGTGCTCGAGCAGCGCGTGCGCCTCGATGGCCGGACGTTCAACGAGATCCGGCCGATCTGGGCCGAGGTCGGCGTGGTGCCGCGCACGCACGGCTCGGCGGTCTTCACCCGGGGCGAGACGCAGGCGCTCGTCACCGTGACGCTTGGCACCGCCGAGGACCAGCAGAAGATCGAGACGGTGGAGGGCGACCTCTACAAGCGCTTCATGCTGCATTACAACTTCCCGCCGTTCTCGGTGGGCGAAGTGGCGTTCCTGCGCGGCCCCGGCCGCCGCGAGGTGGGCCACGGCGCGCTGGCCGAACGGGCCCTCGGCCCGATGGTGCCCGACGAGGACGTGTTCCCGTACACCATGCGCGTCGTCTCCGACATCCTCGAGTCGAACGGCTCGTCGTCGATGGCGAGCGTGTGCGGCGCGACGCTGGCGCTGATGGATGCCGGCGCGCCGATGAAGGCCCCCGTCGCGGGCATCGCGATGGGCCTCATCATGGACGAGAAGACGGGCAACTACGCGATCCTCACCGACATCGCGGGCGCCGAGGACCACTACGGCGACATGGACTTCAAGGTGACGGGCACCAGCAACGGCATCACCGCGCTGCAGATGGACATCAAGGTGACCGGCGTCACCTCGGAGATCATGCGCAAGGCGCTCGAGCAGGCGCGTGAGGGCCGGCTGTTCATCCTCGGCAAGATGCAGGACGTGCTCTCGACGCCCCGCCAGAGCATCTCCGCCTTCGCGCCGCGCATCGTCACGATCCGGATCCCGGTGGACAAGATCCGCGACGTCATCGGGCCCGGCGGCAAGATGATTCGCAGCATCATCGACCGGACCGGCGTGAAGATCGATGTCGAGGACGATGGTCGCGTGAACGTCGCCTCCTCGGACGAGGAGTCGGCAAAGAAGGCCATCACCATCATCCAGGAGCTGACGGCCACGCCCGAGCTCAACAAGACGTACCTGGGCAAGGTGCAGCGCATCACGGACTTCGGCGCGTTCGTCGAGATCATGCCAGGCTGCGACGGCCTGCTGCACGTGTCCGAGATCGCCAAGCACCGCGTCAAGGACGTGCGCGACGAGCTGAAGGAAGGCGAGCAGGTCCTGGTGAAGGTCATCAACATCGATCCGTCCGGCAAGATCCGGCTCAGCCGCAAGGCGCTGCTCGACGAGGGCGGGCCGGCCGGCGAGGGCGCGGCGCCGGCGGGTTCCGGTCCCGCGGGATCGGGCGGCCACCTCGGTCACCAACACGGCCCGCGGCCGCACGGTGATCGCGATCACCACAAGTAGGAGTAAGATCTGGAGCAGGTGCGCCGCACGGCGCACCTGCGACCAGGGGGATGACACGTGACAGGGTACCGGCGCGGCCCCACGCTCGCTCTCCTCGTCACGACGCTTCTGGCGTTCGTCGTACTCGGGCTGCGCGCCAGGCCAGAGGGGGCGGCGCAGGAGGCGCACCGCGCGCCAGTCGAGAAGACCGTCATCGCGAAGAAATACGCCTTCGACCCTCCCCGGATCGAGGTGCAGCAGGACGACATCGTCAAGATCACGTTCAAGACCGACGACATCCCGCACAGCTTCACCATCGACAAGCCCTACTTCATCGCCAAGCGGGCCACGCCCGGGCACCCCATCGTCTTCGAGTTCCGGGCGGACCAGCCAGGCACCTTCACGTACTACTGCAACATCACCACCGACGACAGCTGCCGCGAGATGCGCGGCGAGCTGGTGGTGCACGCAAAGCGGTAGCTCATAGATGGTAGATGGCCTGTCCCCTGGGTCTGAAGACCCGGGGGCTAGCGGATGAAGCGCCGGGCCGCCTCGATGCGCTCGGTCACTGGCGGGTGGCTGTAGAAGAGAATCCGCGCCAGGAGCGAGGGATGTTCTTCGGCGAGGTTCTGCGAGGCGAGACGCCGCATGGCGGAGATGAAGGCCCCGGCGTTCCCGCCGAGTTCGAGCGCGTAGCGATCCGCAAGGCGCTCGTGCCACCGCGACACGGCGTTGGCCAGGGGCACGAACACCAGCGACACGGCGGTGGCTCCCAGCGCCAGCAGCGGCAGGCCCGCGATGTCGGCGGCGCCGCGCAGGCCCGCCGCCAGCGCGAAGGACGACAGCAACCGCGCCGCGACGTAGAAGCCGCCGAAGGCCAGCACGGTCTCGAACGCGATCCCCTTCCAGATGTCGTGGTGCACGTGGTGCCCCAGTTCGTGCGCCAGCACCATTTCGATCTCGTCGTCGGAGTACTCGGCCAGCAGCGTGTCGGACACCAGGATGCGCCGGGTGCGTCCGAGGCCGGTGAGCGCCGCATTCGCCTTCCTGGTCCGGTCGCTCAGCCGCCACTCGAAGGCGTCGAGCACCCGCACGCCGGCGCGCACGGCGAGCGCGACGAGGCGGGCGCGCAAGGCGTCGCGCGAGAGCGGCGTGAAGCGGTAGAAGAGCGGCAGGAGCAGCACCGGGCCGAGGTTGGTCAGCAGGATCGTGACGGCCGTGAACGCGGCGCCGGTGATGATCCACCACTGCTGCGGCCACCGGTCGAGCACCGCGTACACGAACTGGAAGGCGACCAGGCCGAAGATCGCGCCGATGAGGAGCGACTTCGCGTACCGCCAGGCCCAGTGGCGGAACGTCTCGGTGGACAGGCCGTACCGGCCCTCGAGCAGGAAGCCGCTGTAGCAGGCCAGCGGAAGCGTGACCGCCTCGTTGATGGCGCCAAGCAGGAGCAGGTAGAGGGTGCGTGAGGCCAGCGCGTGGAGGAACCCCGCGTCCGGGGCCCCGGCGAGGCGTTCCGCGAATGCCCGGAGGCCGATCGAACCGCCGGTCGCGAGCAGGCCTGCCAGGAACAGCAGCCCCCACGCGAGTGAGACGACGCTGGCGCGCCGCTTGAGCCGCTGATACCTGGTGGCCTTGTCCTCGTTCATGCGAAACGCGCCGGCGCCTCGTGGCGGGTTTGAAGGCCCGCCCTACTGCCTGTACAAGCGTTCCCTACGAGCGGATCCGGATCCCGCCATTGGTCGTGCTCAAGTCGATCGGCGGCCCGCCGCCGTTCAGCTTCCCCGTGTAGCGCCGGCGATCCGACTCGCCCTGGGGCGTCAGGCCCTCGGCCTGGAAGCCGCCGCGCACCCACTTGGCCGAGATGTTCGCTTTCGTGTCAGCGGGGACCTTCAGATTGATCGGGCCGTTGGTCGTGTCCAGCCGGATCCCCTCGGGCCGGATCGCGGCGACCTCGACGGAGATGGGGCCGTTGGTGGTGCTGGCGTTCACGGGGCCGGACAGTCCCTTGCAGGTCACGGCGCCGTTGGTGGACTCGGCCTTGAGCGCGCCCGCGACATCCGTCACCCGGATGTCGCCATTGCGCGTGGTGACTGTGACCACGGCCGTCCTCGGCACCGCGACCTTGAAGGTGACCGAGGTACGACCTCTGGGGCCGATGTCGAACCCGCCGCTGTCTGCCGCACGCGGCACTTCGAGCCGGATCCTGTCCGGCGCCGCCTGCTCCTGGATCGTGATCGTCTTGAGCAGATCCTTCGCCAGTTGGTCGGTCGCCCCGCTCGCCAACAGGTCCGCCACCACGTCTACGGTGGTCCCGGCCGACGCGGTCACCTCGATAGGCCCGTTGAGATTGATGATTTCGACCCGGCCGCCGTCCGCCAGCGTGAAAGTGCGCTTCCACTGGTCGGTCGCGTTCACCGCGTTCGTGTCCTGGAAGACCACGTCACAGGCCGGCAGCGAGACGACCGCGAGCGCCAGCAGCGCCGCGGGTATCAACCTGGCAGGAATCGTCCGTCGCGTCATGGCTCCGCCTCCTGCCCGTACATACGCCCGGCGGGCGCGGAAGGTTCTCGGGGTCAGTTCAACCGGACCGAAATCAGCTTGGACACGCCCGGTTCCTCCATCGTGACGCCGTAGAGCCGATCGGCGATCTCCATGGTCTTCCGGTTGTGCGTGATGAGGATGAACTGCGTGTTCTCCTGCATCCCGCGCAGCATCTCGAGAAACCGGCCGATGTTGGCGTCGTCGAGCGGGGCGTCGATCTCGTCGAGGACGCAGAACGGGCCCGGCTTGTAGCGGAACAGGGCGAACATGAGGGCGATGGCCGTGAGCGCCTTCTCGCCGCCCGACAGCAGTTGCACGCTCTGCAGGCGCTTGCCCGGGGGCTGGGCGATGATTTCGATGCCGCTGTCGAGCATGTCGGTGTCGTCGAGCAGCGACAGGCCCGCGTTGCCGCCGCCGAACAGCGTCTGGAACGTGCGCTGGAAGGCGGCGTTGACGATGTCGAAGGCTTCGCGGAACCGCTGCTTGGTGGTCTCGTCGATGCGCCGGATCGCCTCGCCGGTCTGCGCGATCGAGTCCACCAGGTCCTTGCGCTGCACGGTGAGGAAGTCGTGGCGCTGCTCCAGCTCGTCGAACTGCTCGATGGCCATCATGTTGACCGGCCCGAGGCGGTCGATCCTGCCCTTGAGCATCGCGATCATGGCTTCGGGGTCGGCCGGCCCACCGGTGGCCTCGCCGGCGGCGGCCGGCGCCTCCTCGCCCTCGCCCGATTCCTCTTCGGCGTCCTCGTCCCTGGCCGGCGCGGCCGCCACAGGCTCGACCGGCTGCTCCTCGAGCGCCTCGACCTCCCGGGTGATCTCGTCGAGGCTCGCCTGCAGCGTCTCCAGGCACGACGTGGCGAGGTGCGTCAGATCGCTCTCCGCCTTGGCGCGCGCCACTTCCAGCTCGCCAACCGCCGAGCGGACCTCTTCGAGCGCCGTCCGCGCCTGGCGGATCCGGGCTTCCTGCGCGTCCCCGTTCGCCCGCAGGGCCTGCACGCGGTCGTCGGCCGCCTGCACGTCGGCCTTCACCTGTTCGAGCGCGACGCGCTCCTCGGCGAGCACCCGTTCCTGCTCGACGATGGTGCGCTGGAGTTCCTCGCGGCGCGCGTGCGCGTGCCGCAGGTCGTCGGACCGCGCCACCAAGTGGGCTTCCAGCTCGCGCGCGGCCTGCTCCAGCCGGGTCACCTCGGCGGCGAGCGCCGAGGCCCGCTCGGTGAGGGCGGCAGAGCCGGCCCTGGTCTCGCCCATTCGGCGGCTGAGGGACTCGGCCACGTCGCGCGCGTCGGCCAGGCGCCGCTGCGCGGATGCGAGGCGGTCGTCCGCCTCGCGCTGCGCGGATTCCAGGCGCGCGACCGATTCGCGGGCCTCGGTCTCGCGCGCCTCGAGGGCCACGCGCTCTTCCTCGGCGTGCCGCATCTCCACGCGCAACAGGTCCGCCTTGCGCTCGATCCGCACCTGCTCGTCGGCCGCCCGCGACACCTGCATCTCGAAGCCGACGATGGCCTTTTCCTGCCGGTGCTGCTCCGCGACGAGGTCCGTGACCGCCTGGTCGGCCTCGCGGATCGCGGCCTCGACCTGGGCGATCTCGGCGCAAAGCGCCACCATGGCCTGCTCGTCGCGCTCGATGCGCTCGCGCAGTTCCTTGATCTCCCGCTTGGTGCCGAGGATCCCTCGGGCTTCGCCCTTCGCGCCGCCCTGCACGATCTCGACGCCGCGGAACACGTCGCCGTCGAGCGTCACGACGGTGCGGCCCGGCCGCGCCGCCGCGCGCGCCTCGTCGATCGACTCGGCGATCCAGACGCGACCCATCGCCGCGCGGATGGCCGGCGCGTGGGCGCCCGACACGCGCACCGCCCGATCGATGGGCAGCAGCGCCCCGGCCACATCGCCATCGGACTGGAACCCGGCCTCGGCCGAACGTCCCTCCCCCGCGATCAGGAACCCGCAACGCCCGGCCGCCTGGCCGCGCACGTACGCCAGCCCGCGCATCGCCTGCGTCACGTCGTCGACCACGACGTGCTCGAGCAGATCACCAAGCGCGGCTTCGATGGCGCGCTCGTAGCGACGATCCGCCTCGAGATGGTCGGCCACCGATCCGCGGTGCGCGATGTCGCTGGCCTGCAGGACGAGGCGCACGGCCTCGCCGTAGGCCACGCGCGTCGCGTCGAGTTCCTCCAGCGATCCGAGCCGTGCCCGGACGCCCGCCAGGTCCTGTTCCCGCGAGCGCATCTCCCGCACGCGCCACTCGTGCCCGATGCGTGCGCTGGCCAGGTCGGACTCGCGCGCCGACCGCTGGCGGCCCGTGAGCGCCAGTTCCTCGTGCGCCTGCCGCAACGCCTCGCCGGCGCTGGCGCGGTCCGCGCGCACCTTGTCGAGTTCCATGGCCAGATCCGACGCTTCGGCCTCGAGCCGGGCCAGCGTGTCGACCACGCGGCCGCGCGCCTGGCCAGCCGCGTCGATGGCGTGTCGCAGCGCGGTGGCGGCGTTGATGGCGGAAAACACCTCCTGCCTCGCCGCGTCGACGTCCGAGTCCAGGCCCTCGAGCCTCGCTCGCGCCTCGTTGTAGGCGTCCGTGTCGGCCTGGAGCGCCTGCTCCATCGCCGCCCGCTCGTTCGCCGCGCGCTCTGCGGCGGCGCGCGCCTCGTCGAGCGCCACGCACGACGGCTCGCGCCGCGCCTCCAGCTCGCGAATCTCCCCGGCAAGATCCGCCGCCCGCGATTCGAGCGCGTCGATCTGCTGGGCGCCCAGCGCCACCTGGTTCTGGCGGCGGTCGATCTCCATCTCGCACGCGTGCGCCCGCTCGCGCCCGGCCGTCGCCGCCGACTCCGCCTGCGCCAGAGCGCCGCGCAGCGCCGCCAGTTCCCGCTCCACCGTGGCCAGTTGCTCCGCCGCCTGCTGCTCGTCCACGCGCCGCGCCCGAAGATCCGCGCGCGTCGATTCGATCATCGCCGCCAGCGCACGGTAGCGCTGCGCGAACAGCAGCTTCTCCCAGTGCCGCAGCTCGTCCCGCAGCCGCCGGTAGCGCCGCGCCCGCGCCGCCTGCCGCTTCAGCGCGTTGCGCTGCTTCTCGACCTCGAACACGATGTCGTCGATGCGCGTCAGGTTCTGCTGCGACGCATCGAGCTTCAACTCCGCCGTCCGCCGCCGCGCCTTGTACTTCGTGACGCCTGCCGCTTCCTCGATCAACTGGCGGCGATCGGCCGGCTTCGAGCTGAGGATCTGCCCGATCTTTCCCTGCTCGATGATGGCGTACGCCTTGGCCCCAAGGCCCGTGTCCATCAGCAGGTCGTGCACGTCGCGCAGGCGGCACACCTCGCCGTTGATCAGGTACTCGCTCTCTCCCGACCGGTACAGGCGCCGCGTCACTTCCACTTCCCGGGCGATCTCGTCGCCCAGATCCAGTTGCACGCCACCGTCGTCGCGCGCCTGCGCCTTGCCCGTGGCCGCCTCGCCTCCGGGCGCCGCCTTCGCGCCAGGACGCGGCAGCGTCACCCCGCCCAGCAGCAACCGCACCTCCGCGGCCGCCGTCGGTTTGCGCGCGTCGCTCCCGTTGAAGATCACGTCTTCCATGCGGTCGCCGCGCAGGCTCTTCGCGCTCTGCTCCCCCAGCACCCACAGGATGGCGTCCGAGACGTTGCTCTTCCCGCACCCGTTCGGCCCGACGATCGCGGTCACCCCCTGGTCGAAGGACAGCTCCGCCCGGTCGGAAAACGACTTGAACCCCGAGATCTCGAGACGCTGCAGGCGCATGGGTACCAGGACTCTCCCAAATACAGAAACGGCCGCGCGAGCCGGGACAAACGCCCCTTACGCTCGAGCGGCTGGGATCGCTCGGCCAACGCTTGTGAGTGTGATCGCCCCAGGTCCGGGGACCCGAGCGATGGGGTGGAAGTCAGTCTAGCAAGCGCCACAGCTTGTGGCAAGCCCCATCCATGTGGCCACTAATAGGGCTATTTCCCGCCGGCCCTGATGCCCTTTCCCCGGGACAACACGGCCAGTTTTTCGGCCTCCGGGAACTGCGTCAGGGCGAACTGGGCCTGGGGATCCCTGCCGAACAGGACGCGCCGCGCCTCGGAGACCCCGAACAGCGCCACGTCCACCTGGAAGTGGATCATGGCCTTGATGTAGTCCACGTCCCGCGCGAAGGCCGCCTCGTCGATCTTCATGGGCGGGCGCTGGCCGGCGCAGTAGTCCCTGAAGTCCCGGATCCTCGCGTCGTCGATGACGAAGTCGGGGCCAACCACGTGCTTCTGCGGCGCCACCCGCGTGTCGCCCGCGGCGCTGAACGTCTCGGCAAAGCCGGCGAACAGCTGCCGGGCGGCCAGCGTGCGCCCGAACCGCGAGGGGGTGAACCCTTCGAGCGGGCCCGCCAGGTGCTTGTCGGGCTCGATGCCGCCGCCGCCGAACACCGTGCGCCTGGCATCCGTGTAGAACACCTGGTTGGCCGCGTGCGGCCGCTCCGGCACGTCGTCGCGCGGGGTGTTCATGTACTCGTCGAAGGTGCCGTCCCAGGGGCGCTGGATCAGCCGGCCGCTCGGCGTGTGGTAGCGCGCGGTGGTCAGCGCGAGGCCTGCCCCCTCGCTGATGTGGTAGACCGACTGCACGAGTGCCTTGCCGAACGTCGTCTCGCCGACGACCAGGGCACGGTCGTGGTCCTGCAGCGCGCCGGAGACGATCTCCGACGCGCTGGCGCTGGAGCGGTTCACCAGCACGATGACCGGCATCTGCGTGTAGGCGCCCGGCTCCGTCGCGCGGTAGTCCTGATCGGAGTTCGCGATGCGGCCGCGCGTGGACACGATGAGCGAGCCCTGCGGCAGGAACCGGTTCGCCACCCGAATCGCCTGGTCCAGCGGGCCGCCCGGGTTGTTGCGCAGGTCGAGCACCAGCCGCTTCATGCCCTTCGCCTTCAGGTCCTCGAGCGCGCGGCCCAGATCCCGGTCGGTGTTCTCGGCGAATTCCTGCAGCCGCACCACGCCGGTGTCGCCGCCGATCATGAACGCCCCAGTCACCGACGGAATGACGACGTTGTCGCGGACGACGTCCATCTCGATGAGGTCCTCGTGGCCGGTGCGCCGAACCGAGATGTGGACCGACGTTCCCTTGGGCCCGCGAAGCTTCTTGACGGCATCGTCGCTGGTCCAGCCCCTGGTCACCTGGCCTTCGATCTTCGCGATGACGTCGCCGCGCCGGATGCCACGCCGGTAGGCGGGCGACCCTTCGAAGACGTCGTTGACCACCGTGATCTCGCCGTCCACCGAGGCGATCGTGATGCCCAGGCCGTAGTAGTGCCCTTCCTGGCGCTCGCGGAGTTGCGCGTAGTACTTCGGGTCGAGGAACGCCGAGTGCGGATCGAGCGTCTGCAACATTCCGCCGACCGAGTTGTAGACGAGGCGATCGGAGGGCAGCTTCTCGATGTAGCCGTTCTCGACGGCGGCGAGCGCCGTGGTGAAGACGTGGTACTGCGCGGACAGCCGGTCTTCGGTGGCGAGAGCACTGCGGCCCCAGAGGCCGCCGGCAATCGCGCACGCGACGACGACGACGCCGGCAAGGGAGACGAAGGGGTGCCTGCGCATATGGATCGATGCTAGCAAATAACTCACTGAGCCGCAACGAGATCGGAGGATGCCGGAGCCGTGTTCGCTTGACCGCGCCGGGGGCCGGTTCCTATAATCACCTCAGCGGGTCTCCCAGCGAAGCGTCGCCTCAAACCGCCAGGCACGACGGCGGTTCAGCCCGTTTCGCTGGGAGCCTTGTTGACTGGCCCCGCGAAACGCGGGGCGAAGACATCTTCCAGCCCCACCGCCGGTTCGGGTGTCAAGCCCCGAAGGGGCCCAAGACAGATTCCAGGACGGTTTGTGAAACGTGCTTCAATCCTCACGACTCCGGCCCTGGAAGATGTCCAGGGAATCGACATGATCGCACTGGCCGTACCTCTGCCGTTTCCCGCCCGAAGTGTGGCCTGCCCCTCCGGGGCCGATTCAGGAGTGTTGTGATGTTTGGCTCACTCGGCATGCCGGAACTGATCCTGATCTTCGTCATCGCGCTGATCTTCTTCGGGCCGCGGCGCCTGCCGGAACTCGGGCGTTCGCTGGGCAGGGGGATCAACGAGTTCAAGCGCGCATCCAACGATCTCCGGAACACGCTCGAGGAAGAGGTGAGGCTCGACGACCAGCGGACCCAGGCGGCGCCGGTCACGCCCGCCGCGCACGCGCCGGTGAAGGACGTCGAGCAACCGGCCGCGGCCCGACCCGTTGACGGCGGGGCCTAGACCCGTGTCACTCGTGCCGTTTCCCGGTTCCACCGTTCCGAGCGCGGGACCGCCCGACGAAGATCTCTCGCAGAACGACCAGGAGAACTCGGAAGCCGTCGGCGGCCGCATGACGTTCCTGGAGCACCTCGACGAGCTCCGGAAGCGGTTGATGGTGTCGGCGACGGCGCTCGCCGTCGGCTTCCTCATTGCGTTCGCCTTCGTCCAGCGCCTCTACGACTTCGTGATGCAGCCGCTCGCGGCGATGCTGCCGCACGGGCCGGACGTCCTGAGCACGCTCGATTCCAAGATCCTCAAGGCTCTCACGCCCGAGCAGATCACGGCCCTCAAGAACGCGCACGGAATCGGCGGACAGCTGATCTACACCCAGCCGATGGAGGCGTTCCTTCTCTATCTGAAGATCGCCTTCCTGGCCGGCATCATCCTCTCGGCGCCGGTCATCCTCTGGCAACTGTGGCTGTTCATCTCGCCCGGGCTGTACCGCAAGGAAAGGCGGCTGGCCATCCCGTTCGTCGTGCTCTCGACGGCGGGCTTCGTGGGCGGCGCGGCGTTCACGCACTACATCCTGTTCCCGTTCATGTGGAAGTTCCTGGCGAGCTACTCGAACGCGTACACGCTGTTCGCGCCGAAGATCGACGACGTGTTCTCGCTGTACACGAAAATGCTGCTGGGCATGGGCCTGGTCTTTCAGATGCCGACGCTCGTCTACACGCTGGCGAAGATGCGGATCATCACAGCCCGCTTCCTGCTGAAGAACTTCAAGTACGCGTTCCTGCTGATCTTCGTCCTCGCGGCGGTGATCACGCCGAGCGGCGACGTGCTGACGCAGGCGCTGTTCGCGGCGCCGATGATCGGCCTGTACATCATCAGCATCGGCATCGCGTGGGCGGTGGCGCCGCGCCGCCAGCGCGCGCCCGCACCCGACGCGCCCTAGTCCCAATGCCTTTCGGAAATTGAGGAGTTCATACGATCGTGAATGTCAGTGGCTCTTCGATCGAGTCAGGTTTGAGAAGGCGTGGCCATCCGGTCACTGGCTGCCGCACCGCGCGCGGGCATGAACGCGGCCGCCGCGCAGGCGTCAGGTACCGGCGCATGCGAGCGTACCCGCGCTTCAGGATCGCGTCGATCTGCGGTTCGGTCAGCACGCCGTCGCCCAGTTCCACGGCCAGCCACATGGCATTCGCCACGCGCAACACGCGCGCAAAGCTGATGCGCAGCACCGGCACCTCGCCATTCGCAGCGCGGACGCGTTCGCTGGCGAGGAGCGCACTCGCGAGGACGAGCGCCGCGATCTCCTGGGCGCCGGTTTCCGGTGTGTGGCTTTGCAGGACATCCGTCTTGCGCAGTTGCCGTTTCACCTCGCGGTAGTACAGCTCATGCTCCCAGCGGCGCGCGTACAATTCGCCGAGTTCCAGCGCCGGCGCCGTGGCCGGATCGAGCAGCGTGGTCCACAGCCGAACTTCCTTCGTCCGATGCCCGCGTCGGCCGACGCGCACCCGAATCTCGCGGAGGCGCAGCCAGTCGACGATCCGCGACGACCCCGCGCCAGCGTAGACGGGCACCAGAATCAGGCGGCTGCCATCCTTCAGGCGCTCGACGACGCCCGGCTTGATCGTCGACCGCGCGCGCAGCAAGAAGTGACTGCCGACGCGCTGGCAGGCGGACAGCGCCAGCGTCGCAAACGCGCCGCAGCCGTAGAGGCGATCGCCGAGCAACAACGCCTTCGCCGGCAGCTGCGCCAACAGGCGGACGGCCAACGCCCATTCCGATTCGTCG
>Ga0315273_10009567_pt1 | contig 12302 bp, 9 predicted proteins | sample YL17G02_0_MG_FD_205753 | JGI IMG/M metagenome (GOLD analysis project Ga0315273, IMG submission 205753) | Sediment microbial communities from Yellowstone Lake, YNP, Wyoming, USA - YL17G02_0 | ecosystem: Environmental > Aquatic > Freshwater > Lake > Sediment | place: USA: Wyoming | collected... | reverse complement strand
CGCGGCCGCCCGGCGGTCGTGTGTTGACCGCCTGCGGCCGCGCCGGGTACCCGTAGGTCCGCACGCTTGCGGCCCTCGGGCGCGCGCGGCGCCCTGACCGCTGCCGGGCACCCTCGGCAGACTCCTGCAGCCCGCGCGCGGCGCCCTGACCGCTGCCAGGCACCACCACCGCGCACTCAGAGGCTGAGAGTTTTTCGAGCGTGCCCGAGCAGCGCGCCAGAAGGCGGCCGATCGAGGCGCAAAGCGCAGCCATAGCTCGGGCTATGACGAGCATTTGCAACGACGAGCGGGCGTCTTCTGGCGTGATGAGCGGGCATGATCGAAAGACTCTCAGCCGCTCAGACAAATCGGCGAAGAACCACGTTCCTGGGCGGCGTCACACCACCAGCGGCGGCTCGTCCATCAGCGCGATCTGCTCGCGGAGCTCCAGAATCCGGTCCTGCCAGTAGCGCTGCGTGTTGAACCACGGGAACGCCGCCGGAAACGCCGGGTCGTCCCAGCGCCGGGCGAGCCAGGCCGCGTAATGGATGAGGCGCAGCGTGCGCAGCGCTTCGATCAGATGGAGCTCGTGGCGGTCGAAATCGAAGAAATCCTCGTAGCCGGCGAGCACGTCGCCCAGTTGCCGCGTCATCTCCGCGCGCTCGCCCGATAGCAGCATCCACAGGTCCTGCACTGCCGGACCCATCCGGCTGTCGTCGAAGTCCACGAAGTGCGGCCCGCCGTCGGTCCACAGCACGTTGCCGGCATGGCAGTCGCCGTGCAGGCGCAGCGCGCGCACGTCGCCGGCCCGTGCGTAGCACCGGCGCACGCCGGCGAGCGCCTGGTCGACGACGCTGCGGTACGCCTCCTGCAGGTCGGGCGGGATGAACCCCGCGGCCAGCACGTAGTCGCGCGGCTCCTCGCCGAAGCTCGCGATGTCGAGCGTCGGGCGGACGGCGAACGGCCGCAGCGCGCCGACCGCGTGCATGCGCCCGATGAACCGGCCGAGCCATTCCAGCGTCGCGCGGTTTTCCAGTTCCGGTGCCCGCCCGCCGCGCTTCGGATAGACCGCGAAGCGGAACCCGCGAAATGCATGCAGCGTCTGTCCATCGTCCTGCGCCAGTGCGGGAACGGCGGGAATTTCGCGGTCGGCCAGCTCGGCGGCGAACGCGTGCTCCTCCAGAATCTGCGCATCGCTCCAGCGCCCGGGACGGTAGAACTTGGCGACGATCGGTGGCCCGTCGTCCATCCACGCCTGGTAGACGCGGTTCTCGTAGCTGTTGAGCGCCAGCAGCCGGCCGTCGCCGCGAAATCCGGCGCTCTCCAGCGCATCGAGGACGCAATCGGGCGTGAGGCCCGTGTAGGGCGCGGCGGAGGTGTCCTTCATCGCCCCATTGTACGGGGCTCGGTACCGGGGCTCAGTATTCGACCGGGATCGGGTCGAGCGATCGCCAGAGATACCATGTCGCGACGCTGCGGTACGGCTGCCACGGCGCCGCCAGGTCCCGCATCGCCGCAACGGGCAACCGCTCGCCGTCGTTGTAGTGGAGCGCGATCGCCCGCTGGAGGCCGATGTCGTCGACCGGAAAGACGTCGGGACGCATAGAGTGGAACATCAGGAACATTTCGGCCGTCCAGCGGCCGATGCCCTTGACGTCGCAGAGGCGCTCGATCAGCGCTTCGTCGTCCAGCGCGGGCCACGCGAGCGGATCGAGCGTGCCGGTCACGAAATGGCGGGCGAGGTCGCGGACATACAACGCCTTGCGCTCCGACAGGCCGCAGCGGCGCATCGTCGGCAGGCGCGTCCGCCCGACTCGCGCGGCATCGAGGCTGACCGGATCGCCGGTCGCCGCGACCGCGGTCGCCAGGCGGTCCCATATCGTCTGCGCCGCCTTCACCGAGATCTGCTGGCCGACGATCGCGCGGGCCAGCGTGGTGAACGGATCGCCGCGCCGCCGCAGGTGGACGTCGGGATGCGCGCGGATCAGGCGCCGCAGCACCGGATCGTCGCGGCCGAGGGCGCGCACCGCTTTGTCCCAGTAGGCGGGTTTCATGGCGGGGAGGGCGGGGCGGGTTTCATGGCGGGGAGCGCGGGGCGGGTTTCATGGCGGGGAGCGCGGGGCGAGTGTCGAGCGGGGGATTTCGCGATCCGCCGGCGTGGCGACGGAGAGGCCGGAAATGGTACATTACGCCGCCCTTCCTCGATCGATCGTCGAGCGCCGGCTGCAGGTTCCCCGGTCCTGCAGCGTTGGTTCGCCTGCCCGGACCGCGCGCCGCGCGCATGAGCCCGCGCCCTGAGCATCACTTTGCGGAATCCAAGATGACCATTGCCCTTCGCTCCCTGACCCGCCGTGCCCTCGCGGTGTCCACGCTCGTGCTGGCGGCGCTTGCTGCCGTGCCGTGCGCCGCGGCCGACATGAACAAGGTGATCCGGCACGTGTTTCCGGTCGCCGAGACCGGTTTCGATCCGCAGGGGATCTCCGACCTCTATTCGGGCACCGTGGTGCAGGCGATCTTCGAGACGCTGCTGACGTACGACTATCTGGCGCGGCCCTCGAAGCTCGTGCCGCTGACCGCCGAAGCGCTGCCGCAAATCACCGACGACGGCAAGACGTACACGTTCAAGATCAGGAAAGGGATCCATTTCACGCCGGACGCCGCGTTCAAGGGGGTCAAGCGCGAGCTGACCGCCGCCGACTACATCTATTCGCTGCAACGCCTGATCGACCCGAAGGTCCGCTCGCCGTACGCGTTCCTGGTCGAAGGCAAGATCGTCGGCCTCGACGAGGCCGCGGCGACCGCCAGGACGACCGGCAAATTCGATTACAACGCGAAGATCGCGGGACTCGAGGCCGTAGACCGCTACACGCTCCGCATCCGGCTGAAGCAACCTGACTACAGCCTGTCGTACGTGCTGGCGCACGAGCCGACCTCCGCGGTCGCGCGCGAAGTGATCGAGGCCTACGCGGACGAGAGCGGCCGCGCGATGTCGAACCCCGTCGGCACCGGGGCGTATGCGCTGAAGAACTGGGTGCGCTCGTCGAAGATCTCGCTCGAGGCGAATCCGGACTACCGCGGCTTCGTCTGGGATTTCAAGGCCGGCAGCGATCCCGTCGATGCGCAGATCGTCAAGGAGATGAAGGGCAAGAAGATGCCGCAGGTTGGCCGCATCGAGGTCAGCATCATCGAGGAAGACCAGGCGCGGCTGCTCGCGTTCCAGAGCGGCGAGATGGACATCATGAACATGGAGGGGCCGCTCGCGCCGAAGGTGCTCGAGGGCGGCAAGCTGAAGGCGGAGTTTGCCAGCAAGGGCGTCAAGCTGTCGCGCTACGTCGATCCCGAGATCTCCTACCATTACTGGAACATGCAGGATCCGGTCGTCGGCGGACTCACCAAGGAGAAGATCGCCCTGCGCCGGGCGATGGCGATGGCGTACGACGTCAACGAGGAGATCAAGGTCGTGCGCAACGGCCAGGCGGTCGAGGCGCAGTATCCGATTCCGCCCGGCGTCGTCGGGCACGAACCGAACTACAAGTCCAGCGTCAAGTACGATCCCGCCGGCGCCAACGCGCTGCTCGACCGCTTCGGCTACAAGAAGGGCGCCGATGGCTTGCGCACGCTGCCCGACGGCAAGCCGTTCACGGTGCGCTATGCGTCGCGCCCCGATTCGCTCGGCCGGCAGCAGGACGAGATGTGGAAGAAGGCGTTCGACTCGATCGCGATCCGGATGGAGGTGCAGAAGGACAAGTTCCCGGAGCTGCTCAAGCTCGAGAAGCTGTGCAAGCTGCAGATGCGCACCGCGGCGTGGATCGCCGACTACCCGGACGCCGACAATTTCATGCAGCTCCTCTACAGCAAGAACGTCGGCCAGAGCAACACCGCCTGCGCCAGCATTCCCGAGTACGACAAGCTGTACGAGCAATCGCTGCGGATGCCGGACTCGCCGGCGCGCAACAAGCTGTATGTCGAAATGGCGAAGATCATCGAGGCGTACGCGCCGTGGCGCCTCGACATCAGCCGCTACCGCAACATGCTGGCGCAGCCGTGGGTGCTGGGATTCAGGAAGCATCCGATCCTGCACGCCGAATGGCAATACATCGACGTCGCGCCGCGCAAGTGACCGCAGGCGTCCGATGAGCGCCTACATCGTCCGCCGCCTGTGGCAGATGATTCCGACGATGCTCGGCGTCATCGTGCTGGTGTTCATCCTGTTCAACTGGATCGGCGGCGACCCGGCCTACGTGCTGGCCGGCAAGATCTCCAACCAGGAGCAGATCGACAACATCCGCCGCCAGCTGGGCGTCGACCAGCCGGCCTGGGTGCAGCTGTGGATTTTCATCAGGCAGGTGCTCACCGGCGACTTCGGCGCGTCGTGGAGCACCAACGAAAAGGTCGGGCAGATCCTGGTGACGCGTCTTGGCCCCTCGCTGACGGTGCTGGTGCCGCTGCTGGTGATCGAAACGGTGGTGGCGATCGGGCTTGCCCTCGCGGTCGCCTATGTGCGCGGCTCGCTCTCCGACCGCGCCGTGATGATCCTGTGCACGGTCGGGCTTTCGATCTCGATCCTCGTCTACATCATCGTCTTCCAGTATTTCTTCGCCTACAAGCTCGGCTGGTTCCCCGTGCAGGGCTGGGGCAACAGCCTGCTCGAGAACCTGTTCGTCTACGCGTCGCTGCCGATCCTGATCGGGCTCGTCGTCAGCATCGCGCCGAACCTGCGGCTCTACCGGACGTTCTTCCTCGACGAGATCAACCAGGACTACGTGCGCACGGCGCGCGCGAAGGGACTCTCCGAGAACCGGATCATGTGGATCCACGTGCTGCGCAACGCGTCGATCCCCATCATCACCCACCTGATGGCGGGGCTGCCGGCGCTGCTGCTGGGCTCGTTCCTGATCGAGCGTTTCTTCTCGATCCCCGGCATCGGACGCGAGGTGATCCTCGCCGTCGAGCGCTCGGACTTCCCCGTGATCAAGGCGATCACGGTGTACGTCGCGTTCGCGACGATCCTGACCAACCTCCTCGCCGACCTCATGTACAAGGCGGTCGACCCGCGGGTGCAGCTCAAATGAGCGCCCCGGCCGAAGGCCAGGCCCGAAGGGCGCGTCGGGGCGCGATTGCGGTGCGGCCGACGCTCGGACCCGGCGAATGGCTGAGGCGGTCCAAGGAGGTCGTCAAATGATCGCGGCGGCGAGAACGGGCGCGATTCCGCACGCGGTGTCCCCGGGGCTGTGGACGCTCGCGTGGAAGCGGCTGAAATCCGACCACGTAGGGATGGTTTCCCTTGCGATCGTAGCCGCCTTCATCGTGCTGATGATCCTGTCCGCGGCGGGCCTCATCGCCGGCGACTGGGCGAAGGAGACCGGCGTCAACTATGCGCCGCCGTCGTTTCTCGGCGCCGACATCGAGGCTGCCGTGCAGAAGGCGGCGGTGACGCCTGCGGCCGGGACGGCGGGCGAGCCGGCGTCGGAGTCGGAGCCCAGGACGACCGGAGTCGATCCTGCCGCCGGCGCGGTGCCCGAGCCGAAGGACGGGACCCAACCCGCCGATGCGACGGCGGCCGAATCCGGCGGCGATGCAGGCAAGTCCGTCGATCCGCTCGCCGACGTGATGGCCGACATCAAGGCGGGCGCCGCGCGGGAGGCGGCCAAGGGCGGCGCCGTGGTGGCGCAGGCGCGTGCGGCCACGCTGCCGCTCGGTGGCGACAAGTGGGGCCGCGACGTGCTCAAGAAGACGATCAAGGGCTCGCAGACGTCGATCTTCGTCGGCCTCGCCGCCGCGGCGGTCGCGGTGTTCCTCGGCACCGTGTTCGGCGCGCTGGCCGGCTACTACGGCCGCTGGGTCGACGATTTCTTCAACTGGTTCTACAGCGTGTTCAGCTCGATCCCGTACCTGCTGCTGATCCTTGCCGTGGCCGCGGTGCTGCAGCAGAAGGGGATCCTGACGATCATCCTGATCCTCGGCCTCACCGGCTGGACCGGCACGTTCCGGCTGATACGTGGCGAGTATCTGAAGCACAAGGCCCGCGAGTACGTGCAGGCGGCCGACGCGATCGGCGCGTCGCACACGCGGCGGATCTTCGTCCACATCTTCCCCAACGTCAGCCACGTCGTGCTGGTGCAGCTGTCGATCTACGCGGTAGGCTTCATCAAGGCCGAGGTGATCCTGTCGTTCCTCGGCTTCGGCGTCCCGGTCGACGTGGTGTCGTGGGGCTCGATGCTGAACGAGGCGCAGAACGAGCTGATCCTCGGCAAGTGGTGGCAGCTCGCCTCGGCGGGAACGGCGATGGCGCTGCTGGTGACGGCGTTCAGCCTGTTCACCGATGCATTGCGCGACGCGCTCGATCCCAAGCTGAAGGGGAGGGCAGGCACATGAATGACGCCATGGACCCGCTGGTCCGCGTCCGCAATCTCGAGGTGTCGTTCCGGATCGACCGCGACGTCGTGTTCGAGGCGGTCAAGCGCGTCTCCTTCGACATTCCGCAGGACACGACGGTGGCACTGGTCGGCGAATCGGGGAGCGGCAAGTCGGTGACGGCGCTGGCGCTGCTCGGCCTGCTGCCGCCCGAGAACTCGATCATCGGCGCGGACAGCGAAGTCCTGTTCGGCGGCGGCAACGTGCTGCGGCGGTCGGCGCCGGAACTGCGTGCGATGCGGGGCGCCGACATCTCGATGATCTTCCAGGAGCCGATGACATCGCTGAACCCGGTGTTCACCGTCGGCTTTCAGCTGATCGAGGTGCTGCGGCTGCACATGGGGATGGGGCCGGGGCAGGCGCGCAAGCGCGCGATCGAGCTGCTGGATGAGGTGGGCATCCCCGACGCCGAGTTCAAGATCAACGCCTACCCGTCGCAGATGTCGGGCGGGCAGCAGCAGCGGGTGATGATCGCGATGGCGATCGCCTGCGAGCCGAAGCTGCTGATCGCCGACGAGCCGACCACCGCGCTCGACGTCACGATCCAGAAGCAGATCCTCGACCTCATCGCCGCGCTGCAGAAGAAGCGGCGGATGTCGGTGCTGTTCATCACCCACGATCTCGCGGTCGTCGGCGAGATCGCCGACTACGTGGTGGTGATGCTGAACGGCGAGATCCGCGAGCAGGGCCCGGCGCAGCAGGTGTTCGAGAACCCGCAGGATGCCTACACGCAGGCGCTGCTGAAGTGCCGGCCGCAACTCGACCGGCGGCCGATGCGGCTGCCGGTGATCGACGACTACATGGACGGCAGGACCGTGGGCTCGCGCGACATGTCGGAGCGCCGGCGGGGCGTGGATCCGGATGATGCAATCGTGCTCGAGGTCAACGGTCTCGGCAAGGATTTCTATTCGCGCGAAGGGCTCTTCGGCAAGCGCAAGTTCGAGGCGGTGAAAAACGTCTCGTTCAGGCTGCCGAAAGGCAAGACGCTCGGCCTCGTCGGCGAATCCGGATCGGGCAAGACGACGGTCGGCCTCACGCTGATGCGCCTGCACGAGGCGTCCGCGGGAGAGGCGATCTTCGAGGGCCGCGACCTGCTCGCGATGTCGCCGAAGGATTTCATGGCGTACAAGCGGCGCATCCAGATCATCTTCCAGAATCCCTACGCGTCGCTCAATCCGCGCTTCATCGTCGGCGAGATCCTCACCGAACCGATGCAGCTGCATGGGATCGGCGGCAGCGCGCAGGAGCGCACGGAGCTCGCGTTCGAGTTGTTGCACAAGGTCGGCCTGCCCGAGGCGTCGTTCTACAAGTATCCGCACGAGTTCTCGGGCGGCCAGCGGCAGCGGATCGCCATTGCGCGCTGCCTCACGATGAAGCCCGACATCCTGATCTGCGACGAATCCGTGTCGGCGCTCGACGTGTCCGTGCAGGCGCAGGTGCTGAACCTGCTGCAGGACCTGCAGGACGAGTACCGGCTTTCCTACATCTTCATCTCGCACGATCTCGCGGTGGTCAAGTACATCTCCGACCAGATCATGGTGATGAACGAAGGCGAGATCGTCGAGATCGCCGATGCGGACGACATCTACCGCAATCCGCGGCAGCCCTATACGCAGCGGCTGCTGGCGTCGATTCCGAAGGGGTGGCAGGGTCCGCGCACGGCCTGATACGTGCCGCTGCGGCGCAACCCGAACGGAAAATGGGGACAGACCCCAATTAACAACGAGGTCTCGCCTCGTTGTTAATTGGGGTCTGTCCCCATTTTCCCCGCGTCGCCCGCCAGCCCATCCAGCGCCGGCCCGACCACGCGGACGATGCGCCAGTCGGGCAGCACGGTCGCCCCCAGCGACTGGTAGAACTCGATCGCCGGCGCATTCCAGTCCAGAACGCTCCACTCGAACCGGCCGCAGCGGCGCTCGACCGCGATCGCGGCCAGCGCGCGCAACAACGCCTGCGCGCAGCCCTGCCGCCGATGCGCTGGGCGCACGAAAAGATCCTCGAGCCAGAGCCCACGGCGGCCGAGGAACGTCGAAAAATTGTGGAAGAACAGCGCGAATCCGGCGGCTTCGCCATCCTTCCATGCAATGAGCACCTCGGCGGCCGGGTGCGGGCCGAACAACGCCTCGGCGATATCGGCCTCCGTTCCCACGAAAAGATGGGCAAGCCGTTCGAATTCGGCGAGCGCGCCGATCAGCGCGTGGATCGTGGCGAGGTCAGCCGGACCGGCCGCCCGGATAGCGAACGCGGCGGCGGGCGGGCCGGGCGGGTTCGCCGCCCCTGGGTCGCTCCGGGCCACGTCAGTGCCCGCCCGGCCGTCCGAAGGGTACTGACTGCGCCCCCTCGGGGGGCAGCGAACGTAGTGAGCGTGGGGGTCGGTTCATCCTAGCCGACCCGCCGGCCGACGATCGCGAGGTCGCGCTCGATGCCGTCGAGCTCCGCCACGCCCGGGAGCCGGCCCCAGGAATCGAACCCCGCCTGCGCGAACAGCGCCAGCGACGGGGTGTTGTGGGCGAAGATGAAGCCCAGCATCGTGCGCACGCCCAACGCCGGCGCCGCCGCGATGGCGTGGGTGAGCAGGGTTCTGGCCAGGCCCCGGCCCTGCGCGGGCGGGTCGATGTAAACACCCACTTCCACCGTGGCCCGGTAGGCCGGACGGCCATAGAACGACCGCAGCCCCAGCCACCCGGCGATCGGGCCGCCGGGCGCCGCGCCGAGCACCCATAGCGGCCGCGTTTCCGGGTTGAAGTCGCGGAACCACGCCTGCCGACCCGCCACCGATACCGGCTCGGTGTCGGCGGTGGCCAGCCGACCGGGGATCGACGCATTGTAGATTTCAACAACTCTAGCCAAATCATCGGGTTGCGCGTCGCGGATCGGCATGGTTGGCAGATTTGCAACAGTTTTGTGACCTTCATTGTAACAACCGCACCATTTCGTTGCCGGGCGTTGCCTGCGGCGGTAATGTCGCAAGTGTCTGCCGAAAGGCGAACAGAATCGTCGATTTGCGCGTGAAAATCGCTTCATTTTCCTTGGGGGATCCGTTCATGAATTTTCAAAGAAAACGAGTCGCTGTCGCACTGGCAAGCGCATTCGGAGTCGGCGGGGCGGCGCTGCTGGTGGCGGCACCGGCGCTGGCGCAGGACGTCCGGGTGAACGTCACCGGCACCAACATCAAGAAAATCGAAAACGAAGGCGCGCTGCCGGTCCAGGTGGTCACCCGCCAGGAAATCGAGCAGCAGGGCATCCAGAGCGCCTCGCAGCTGGTCGAGCGCCTGAGCGCCAACTCCTCGATCGGCGGCCTGAACCTCTCCGGATCGGAAGGCGGCACGAATGTCGGCTATGCGTCGGCCTCGCTGCGCGGATTGGGGCAGTCCCGCACGCTGGTGCTGATGAACGGCAAGCGCATTGCCAACACGTCGTTCTCCGGAACAGCGGTCGATATCAACTCGATCCCGCTGTCGGCGATCGAGCGCGTCGAAATCCTGACCGACGGCGCGTCCGCGATCTACGGCACCGACGCCATCGCCGGCGTGATCAACTTCATCATGCGCAAGGACTTCACCGGCGTCGAGGCCTACGCCTACTACGGCGACACCGAGCAGGGCGGCGGCCAGCAGCAGCGCTACAACCTGTCCGGTGGCTGGGGCGACCTCGTCAAGGACAAGTTCAACATCTTCGGCACCGTCGATTTCCAGAAGATCGACGCCATTGCCGCCAGCCAGCGCGATTTCTCGAAGACTGCCTACCTGCCCTTCGCCGCCGGCGGACGGTTTGACCGGACCTCGGGCAACAGCATCCCGGGCAACGTGTTCCTGCCACCGGCGGGTGCACGCACCAACGGCGTGACCGCGAGCCCCGCCAATCCGGCGTGCCTCCCGCCATTTTCCTTCCCCACGGGCGGAAGCCCGCTGCAGTGCCGGTTCGACTTCGCCAGCGTGATCGACATCACGCCGCCGTCGGAGTCGCTCAATGCCTACGGCAGCGCGCGCTGGCAGTTCTCGCCGGATCACCAGCTGTTCTTCGAAGGCTCCTACGGCAAGACCGAGAGCACGGCGAAAGTCTCGCCGGCGCCGATCTCGTCGGCGACGATCCTCTCCGGCGACCCGGTGCTGACGATACCGAGCTCGCCTTTCTACCCGACGGCATTTGCAACGCAGTACGGCGTCAACGGCCAGGATCTCGACGTGTTCTGGCGCGGTCTCGAAATCGGACCCCGCACCGACAAGAACACGATCGAGCAGCAGCGCTACATCCTCGGCCTCGAAGGCAACGTCAAGGGCTGGGACTACACGCTGTTCGGCAACTGGACGCAGAGCAAGTCGTCGACCGAATGGCTGGCCGGCTGGGCGTACGGTTCGAGGATCCTGCCGATCCTCAACAGCGGCAGGGTCAACCTGTTCGGCCTGAACACCCCCCAAGTGGTCGAGGAGCTGAAGAAGACGCTGATCCTGGGCGAGGTGCTCAGCGCCAAGGGCACGACGACCGAAGTCACGCTGACCACGTCCAACGACATCTGGAAGCTCCCCGCCGGCGCGATGTCGCTGGCGCTCGGTGCGACGTACCGCCGCGAGGAGTATTTGTACAACTCGTCGCAGGCGACGACCGACGCCGACGTTCCCGGCCTCGGCGGTTCGCAGGCCTCGATACCCGAGGTGAAGCGCAACATCTACGCGTTCTTCGGCGAGGTCAACATCCCGATCGTCAAGAACCTCGAGGTCAACCTCGCGGTGCGCTACGACGACTACCAAAATGTCGGGAGTACGACGAACCCGAAGGTCTCGGTGCGCTGGCAGCCGGTCAAGGAACTCCTGCTCCGCGGTTCCGCGGGCACGGGCTTCCGCGCCCCGTCGCTGATCGAACTGTATCAGCCGGCCGCCTTCGGTGCGAGCGGCGGCAACTACGACGACCCGCTGCGCTGCCCGAAGACCGGCAGCCCGCGCGACTGCAACGCGCAGTTCACGACCAAGCTGGGCGGCAATCCGCTGCTGAAGCCGGAAACATCGGACAACTACACCGCCGGCATCGTGTTCCAGCCGACCGCGGGCCTGTCGATGGGCGTCGAGTACTACTACATCAAGGTCCAGGATGCCATCGGCACGCCGTCCGAAACGCCGATCTTCGAGAACATGGTCGCCGCTGAAGCCGCCGGGCTGCTGTTCCGCTACCCGGTGGGCAGCACCGGCTGTCCGCCGCAACCGCCCGGCGTGCCGTGCCCGGTCAACTTCGGCGTGCAGACCAACTTCAACGTCAATCAGCTGACCACCTCGGGCCTCGACTTCAACCTCAACTGGCAAGGCGCGAAGCAGAACTGGGGCAACCTCTCGGCCAGTTTCTCGGGCACCTACCTGATTCAGTGGGACCAGCAGGAGAAAGGCGCCGAGACCATCAAGCTGGCAGGCAAGTATGGCGGCGGCGTGGCGGCGACGGTGGCCGGCAACGGCTCGACCGGCGGCTTCCCGCGCTGGAAGCACAATGCCAACCTCAACTACGGCTACGGTCCGTGGCAGGCCAACCTGAACCAGCTCTATGTCCACAGCTACGAGGACGTGAATCTCGCGCGCACCGTGGGCAGCTACAGCGTGTGGGCGCTCACCGGTGCGTACACGGGCTTCAAGAACTTCACGCTGTCGGCCGGCGTCAAGAACCTGTTCGACACCGACCCGCCGTATACACGCCAGAACAACTCGTTCCAGGTGGGCTACGATCCGGCGCTGACCGATCCGGCCGGCCGTTTCTGGTGGGGCGCCATCAAGTACGCGTTCAAGTAACCGATTTCTGCTTCACTTCGACAGGGGACCCGCGGGTCCCCTGTTTTTTGGTTCTTCGCCAACCTGCGTGGCGTTTCGCGTGCATGCGGTGCGGGGTGCGCCGCCCGTCACGGGCTTCGAACTTCAGGCGCCCGTGACGGG
>Ga0315273_10009566_pt1 | contig 12302 bp, 22 predicted proteins | sample YL17G02_0_MG_FD_205753 | JGI IMG/M metagenome (GOLD analysis project Ga0315273, IMG submission 205753) | Sediment microbial communities from Yellowstone Lake, YNP, Wyoming, USA - YL17G02_0 | ecosystem: Environmental > Aquatic > Freshwater > Lake > Sediment | place: USA: Wyoming | collected... | reverse complement strand
GCTGTCTTCCTGCGACCGGTGCCTGCATAGTAATGCTGGTTCAAGTTGAACTTTCCTCCTGCGCCTCCGCGTCGGGCTCCGGAGCGGCCTCTGGGGGCGCTTCATCGACTACTGCCTCCACCGGCTCCTCCGCGACAGGCTCCGGCGCTTCCTCCACCGGCTCTTCGACGACCGCGGCCTCAACGGGCTCCTCGGCAATCGCTTCCGGCTCCGCCACTTCCTCCACGACGGGCTCCGTCTCGGCCTGAGCGACCGGTTTCTCGGCGGGCGGCTTCGGTGGCTTCGGTTTCTTGGGCGCGCCGCCGGTCTGCGCCTGGTGCGGGTGCTCCGGCCCGACGTAGACCTTGAGGTGACGTCGGAGCTTGGCGCCGAGGCGGTTGTGCGGGAGCATGCCGCGCACGGCGTGCTCGATAACGCGCGTCGGGTGGGTGGCCATCAACTTCTCGAGGGTGACCTGTTTCAGACCGCCGGGATACTGGGTGTGCCGGTAGTAGATCTTCTGGCGCATCTTGTTGTTGCCGCTGACGCGCACGCGCTCGGCGTTGACGACGACCACGAAGTCGCGCATGTCTAAGTAGGGCGTGAAGTCGGGCCGGTGCTTGCCGCGCAGGAGCGAGGCGACACGCGTGGCGAGGCGTCCCAGCGGCTGGCCGGCCGCGTCGACGACGTGCCACTTCGGGACGATGTCTTTCGCCTTAACAATGTAGGTCTTCATATGTGTCCGTCTCTTCGTCAAAATCCAGGTCCGGGTAGGTTACCCGCACAAGGCACAGCCCCTGGGGCGGCGCCGCCGGTCCGCCTGTGGCCGGCTTGCCCGCCCGCAGAAGCGCTTCAAGCGACTGTGGCGTTTGCCGGCCCAGTCCCACCTCTACCAGGGCGCCGGTTGTGCGCCGCACCTGGTGAGGGAGGAAGGCATCGGCCTCCGCCTCGAACGAGACCAGCCGGCCGAGCCGCCGCACGTCGAACCGATGCATCGTGCGGACGGTGGTCGTCTCCGGCCGTTCCAGGCTACCGGCGAAGGCGGCGAAATCATGCCTGCCTACGAGACACGCCACGGCGTGCTGCATCGCCGGCACGTCGAGCGGTTGCTTGACGTGCCATGCCCGCCGGCGCAGGAGCGGCGAAGGCGCCCGGCCGTTGTAGACCAGGTAGCGATAGAGCCGCCTGCGCGCCCGCCGCCGGACGTCGAAGTCGAGCGCGACTTCGCGTGCCCCGCGAACGGCGATGTCGTCCGGCAGCCAGTAGTTCAGGCCGTCGACGAAGACTGTCGCGTCGAACGGACGGCGCGTCAGGAAGGACGCGACCTGGCCGCGGGCGTGGACGCCGGCGTCGGTGCGGCCGGCGAAGGCGGCGCGCGCTGTTTCGCCGGTCAGCCTCTTTATTGCCCCCTCCAGGTTGCCCTGGATTGTTGGGGCGTTCTTTTGAATCTGCGACCCGCCGTAGCGGCTGCCATCGTACTCCAGGAGGAGGGCGATGCGTCTGCGGTTGCCCTCGACCGGCTGCTGCGACGTCATACGGGCGGGCGAAGGCTCAGGCGTGCCCGGGCCTTCAGACAAGCTCCAACTGGGCGACTTCAGCGCCGTCGCCGACGCGGCGGCCCAGCTTCACGATGCGCGTGTACCCTCCGGGGCGGGTCGCGTAGCGCGGCGCGATGTCGTCGAACACCTTCTTTACGATATCGGTGTCGTTGACGACGCGCAGGGCCTGGCGACGGGCGTGGAGGGTGCCGTCCTTGCCGAGGGTGATGACCTTCTCGGCGATGCCGCGCACCTCCTTGGCCTTCGCCTCGGTGGTGCGGACCTTCTCATAGCGGAGGAGGTCCGTGACCAGGCCGCGGAAGAGCGCCTTGCGCTGCGGCGTCGACCTCCTGAGCTTCCTACCGGCGATTTTGTGTCTCATGTGTCATCGGGGCGCCTCCGCCTGAGGCGGACAGGGCCCCGTTACTCCTCTTCCTTCTCTTCGGGCGGTTGCTCGTCTTCCGGCTGATCCTCCGTCTCGCCCGCGGGCAGGTCTTCGCCGCGCTTTCGCAGAGCCTGGAGGAGGGCGGCGCCGAGGGCGCCCATCGATTCACTTTCTTCTTCCTCTTCTTCCTCGTAGCCGGCGGGCATATCTTCGCCTTCGGGCTCGGGCTGGAGGAAGTCCATCTGGATCAGCTTTGCGCGCAGCTCGTCGTAGGACTTGCGGCCGAAGTTGCGCAGGGCGAGGAGGTCGTCCTCGCTCTTTTCGAGTACCTGTCCGACGGTGATGAGGCCGCTGCGTTTGAGGCAGTTGTAGGCCCGGACGGAGAGGCTTAGCTGCTCGATCGGCGTGTTGTAGCGGTCGGGCGAGAGGGCAGCGCCGACTCCCAGGCCGCGTTCGACGATGGCGGGCTGTGGTTTGCCGATCTGGCTGAAGAGCGTGAGCTGGTCGATGAGGAGGCCGGCGGCGCGGCTCACGGCTTCGGCGCCGGTGAGGGTGCCGTCGGTCCACACTTCGAGGACGAGGCGGTCGTAGTCAGTGACCTGGCCGACGCGGGTGCGTTCGACGTGGTAGTTGACCCTGCGGATTGGTGTGAAGATGGCGTCGCATGGGATGACGCCGATAGGCATGGGCTCGCGCTCGTTGGCGGGCCAGTAGCCGTGGCCCTGCTCGACGGTGAACTCGACGGTGAGGTGGGCGTCCGGCGAGTCGAGGGTGGCGAGGTGGAGATCGGGGTTGGTGATCTCGTAGTCGGCGGTTGCCGGGATGTCGCCGGCGGTGATCTTGCCTTCGCCTGAGGCTTCGAGGTAGAGCTTGCCGGGCCGCTCGGTGAGGGAGTGCAGGCGTATCTCCTTCACGCTGAGGAGGAACTCGATTGTGTCCTCCTTAATGCCCGCGATGGTGGAGAACTCGTGTTCCACCTCTTCGATGCGCACGGCCGTGACGGCGGCGCCGGGGAGCGAGCTGAGAAGGACGCGGCGCAAGGCGTTGCCTATGGTGGTGCCGAAGCCCGACTCCAGGGGTTCTCCCACGACGCGGGCGTAGGTATCAGTCGCTTCTTGGATTTCGATCTGCGGGGTCGCGAGCTGAGTGCTGAGGACGCCTTCTCTCTCTGGACCCAACGGTTGAGGAGATATCAATTCTCCGGCCTCCCGCTATGCTTAACGCGAATAGTACTCGACGATGACGAGGGGATCGAAGGGCGTGCCCGCGTCGGCGGGCTCTGGTGCGCGGAGGATGCGACCCGTGAGGGTATCGTCGTCACGCGCGAGCCAGCTGGGCACGACCTTGCTCTTGGCGGTCTCCTCGACGACCTTGTAGTACTCGCTCTTCTTTCCTCTCTGACTCCACCCGACGATGTCGTTGACTCTGACCTGGGTGGAGGGAATGCTTGCTTTGCGTCCGTTGAGCAGTATGTGGCCGTGGCGGACGACTTGTCTGGCCTGGGGGCGCGAGTCCGCGAGTCCGAGGCGGAAGATGACGTTGTCAAGGCGCATTTCCAGCAGACGAATGAGGTTATCGCCGGTGACGCCGGGGCGGCGCACGGCCTCGGCGTAGTAGCGGCGGAACTGTCGCTCGAGGATGCCGTAGGTGTAGCGGGCCTTCTGCTTTTCTTTTAGCTGGACGGCGCGGTCGGAGATGCGGCGTCGCCTGGCGGTGCGGAAGCCCGGCGGCTGGGCGCGTCGCTCCAGGCCGCACTTGCGGTAGCAGCGATCGCCCTTGAGCATGAGCTTGTCGCCGAAGCGGCGGCATAAGCGACAGACGGGTCCTCTGTATCGAGCCATGTATTGTTGTCTCCTCCCTCCGCTCTCTTAGATCCGGCGTCGCTTCGGAGGGCGGCAGCCGTTGTGCGGTATGGGCGTGACGTCCCGGATGCTGAGCACGGCCAGTCCGGCGCTCTGGAGGGCGCGGATGGCGGCTTCTCTGCCGCTACCGGGTCCCTTGACGAAGACGTCTACCTGCCGCATTCCCTGGTCGATGGCCTTGCGGGCTGCCTGTTGCGCCGCCATCTGGGCGGCATACGGCGTGCTCTTGCGCGACCCTTTGAAGCCGGATGTGCCGCCGCTGCTCCAGGCAACGGCGTTGCCCTGGGGGTCGGTCAGGGTTATGAGCGTGTTGTTGAAGGTGGACTGGATATAGGCCTTCCCCTTGGGGATGGACTTCCTCTCGCGTTTTCTGACCCTGGTCTTCGCTTTCTTCTCGGCCACGGACGTTATCCTCTCTTACTTCTTGGCGATGGACCGCCTCTTGCCGGCCACGGTACGGCGGGCGCCCCTCTTGGTGCGGGCGTTGGTGCGGGTGCGCTGGCCGTGGACGGGCAGGCCGCGGCGGTGCCTGATGCCGCGATAGCAGTTGATCTCGATAAGGTGCTGGACGTTCTGGCGGACTTCGCGTCGCAGGTCGCCTTCGACCATGTACTCGCGGTCGATGACCTCGCGGATGCGGTTGGTCTCGTCGTCGGTGAGGTCACGCACGCGCACCGTGGGGTCGATCCTGGTCTGCGCGAGGATCTTCAGGGAGCGCGTCCGCCCGATGCCATAGATGTAGCCGAGGGCGATGCTGACCTGCTTATCGTTGGGGATATCGACGCCGGCGATACGTGCCATGATTCCTCCCGGACTAGCCTTGACGCTGCTTGTGCTTGGGGTTAGGGCAGATCACCATGATGACGCCCTTGCGCCGGACGATGCGGCATTTTTCGCAGCGCACTTTGACTGATGCTCGAACCTTCATTATACCTTCTTTTGCCGCTTGATTCGATTCACTTGAACCGGTAGGTGATGCGGCCTCGCGACAGGTCGTAGGGGGAGAGCTCTACGAGAACGCGGTCTCCCGGCAGGATCCTGATGAAGTGAAGCCTTATCTTTCCGGAGACGTGCGCCAAGACCCGGTGCTGGTTGGCGAGGTCTACCCGGAACATAGCGTTAGGCAGGGCTTCCTTCACCACCCCTTCTACTTCGATCGTCTCTTTCTTGGGCATAACCTCCCCAATGTATTGTTGCCGTCCGGCCTGCCTACCGGCCCTCCAGAGGCGGGTAAACAGGCAGGCGCCGCTAGGGCAGCGTCAGTATTTCCGCATCGCCGTCCGTTACGGCGATGGTGTGCTCGAAGTGGGCCGAGAGGCTGCCGTCGAGTGTGCTGACGGTCCAGCCATCGTCGTGCCGTTTCGTGCGCCAGCCGCCGGCGTTGACCATCGGCTCCAGCGCCAGGACCATGCCCTTGCGGAGGATAGGCCCGCGGTCGGGCGGGCCGAAGTTCGGTATCTGCGGGTCTTCGTGCATCGAGCGGCCGACGCCGTGTCCGACGTACTCGCGCACCACGGAGAACCCGCCCGCTTCGACCTCCGTTTGTATGGCATGGGAGACAGCCCCCAGGGGGAAGCCCGCCCTGGCGGCTTCGATCCCCTTGTAGAGGGCCTTCTCCGTTGTCCGTATGAGACGCTCGGCGTCACGGCTGATCTGTCCGACGCCGATGGTAACGGCGGCGTCGCCGACGAACCCTTTGTACGTCGCGCCGAGGTCTATGCTAAGGATGTCGCCCTCTTTCAGCTCCCGTTCGCCCGGGATGCCGTGGACGACTTCGTCATTCATCGATAGGCAGACGCTTGCCGGGTAGCCCTGGTAGCCGAGGAAGGTGGGTCCGACGCCGCGGGCTTCGAACTCCTTCCGCACTATCTTGTCGAGCCGTTCACCTTTGACGCCCGGCTTTGCCTCCTGCGCCAGGATCCGGAGAACCTGGCCGACGACCCGCCCGGCTTCCCGGATCAGGGCTATCTCTTCTTCCGATTTTACGATGATGGGCATTCAGCCCTAGACCCTAAGTATATGGCGGCTCAGGAAAGTCCCGCCGCCTTGAGCAGGTCTTTGCCGACCGCATCGGCTTCCTGCTCACCGTTGACTTCCAGCAACTTGCCCTGGCCCTTGTAGTAGTCGATGAGGGGGGCGGTCTGCTGGTTGAACACTGTGAGGCGGTTTCGCACCGTCTCGGGCTTGTCGTCGTCGCGCTGGTAGAGCTCGCCGCCGCACTGGTCGCACTTTCCCTGTTGTTTGGGCGGGCTGAACACCTGGTGGTAGACGGCGCCGCACTGGCGGCAGGTCCAGCGGCCGGCGAGGCGCCGGACTACTTCTTCCTCGCCGACGTTGATGTACAGTACCTGGTCGACGGCCTGACCGCGCTGCTTGAGGGCGTCGTCGAGGGCGCGGGCCTGGTCGACGGTGCGCGGGAAGCCGTCGAGGAGGACGCCCTTTTGGGTATCCGGGCGGTCCAGCCGGTCGAGCAGCATCCGCACCGTGAGCTCGTCGGGGACGAGCGCGCCCTTGTCGACGAAGGCTTTCGCCTGCATGCCGAGCTCCGTCTGGTTACGGATGTTCTCGCGGAAGAGGTCGCCGGTGGCGACGTGGGCAACGGCGGCTCCCTGGGAAACCAGTGCCGCCTGTGTGCCTTTGCCGGCGCCCGGCGGTCCAAGCAGTATGAGAATCAAGGGTCCGTCCTCACTCCTAGCGAATAAAGCCGGCGTAGTTTCTCATGAGAAGCTGCGCCTCCAACTGTTTCATCGTATCGAGCACGACACCGACGACGATGAGGAGGCCGGTGCTGCTGATGGTGAGCGCCTGGGTATTGGCAAACCTCGTGGCAAAGTAGGGCACGACGGCTACAAAGCCGAGGAAGAGGGCGCCTGCCCAGGTGATGCGCACGAGTACGCGCATGATGTAGTCCTGCGTGGGGCGGCCGGGCCTGATGCCGGGCACAAAGCCTCCCTGTCGTTGCAGGTTCTCCGCCAGGTTCTGCTGCTGGAAGACGACGAGGGTGTAGAAGAAGGCGAAGGCGACGACGAGGAAGAAGACCACGCCGTAGTAGGGCATGTTACCGGGGCTGAGGGTGCCGGCGACGAACTTGGCGACGTCATGGATCCAGGCGGTCGTTGAGCTCTCGAAGGCCTGGGCCATCTGCGCCGGGAACATGACGAGGGCGTAGGCGAAGATGAGCGGGATCATGCCGGCGGAGTTGACGCGGAGCGGTATGTGGGTCTGTCCGGACTGTCGATACATCCGGCCGCCGCGGAAGAGGCTGCGGGCGTACTGGACGGGAACGCGTCGCTGCGCCTCGTAGAAGAAGACGATGAGTGCGACGAGCACGAAGACGAGGAGGAACAGGATGCCGATGCCGGCGAGTCCCAGCGATGAGCTGCTGATGCTGGGCAGCAGCGTGGGCATGCCGGCGACGATGCCGCCGAAGATGATGAGGGAGATGCCGTTGCCGATGCCGTTTTCGGTTATGAGCTCACCCAGCCAGACGAGGAACAGGGTGCCGGCGGCCATGGAGACGACGGCCGAAAAGGTCGGCAGGGCATCGCCGCCGGTGAAGCCGATATTGCTGATCGCTCCCGCCCGCTGGAGGATGAGGAGCTGGCTGTAGCCCTGGACGACGGCGAGGGGAACGGCGAGCCAGTAGGTGTAGAGGGTTATCTTGTTGCGCCCCTGCTCGCCCTCCTTGGACAGCGCCTGGAGAGAGGGCACGATGGGTATGAGGAGCTGCATGACGATGGTTGAGGTGATGTACGGGTAGACGCCCATGGCGGCGACGCTCAGTTTTCGCAGGGCGCCGCCGGAGAACAGGTTCATGTAGCTCAGGACGGCGTTCCCCTTGAAGGCTTCGCTGAGCGCGGCGGCGTCGACGCCGGGAATGGGCACGTGGGCGACGAAGCGGAACACGGTGAGGATGAACAACGTGAACATCAGCCGCTTGCGAATGTCGGGCTGCTGGAAGGACTGGACCAGCGCCTGGGCGAGTCGCGGTAGTACGGCCGGCTGGGCGGACCGGGTCTGGGTTGTCATGGCTCCACCTCCTCCACCTTGCCGCCGGCCGCTTCGATCTTCTGCCTGGCCGTCGCTGAGAACTTGTGAGCGCGCACGGTGAGGGCGGCCTTGAGGCTGCCGTCGCCGAGGATCTTGATGGGTTTATCGTTGTCCTTGATGATTCCGGCGCTGAGGAGCGTTTCCGGCGTCACTTCGCTACCGTCGGGGAAGCGAGCGAGGCGGGAGAGGTTAAGCGGCTCGTACTCGGTGCGGAAGGCGTTGGTGAAGCCGCGCTTACGAGCCATGCGCCGGACGAGGGGAAGCTGACCGCCTTCGAAGCCGCGCTTGACGCCGCCGCCGGCGCGGGCTTTCTGGCCCTTCAGGCCGCGACCGGAATAGGTGCCGTGCCCGCTGGCGTTGCCGCGTCCGACCCGTTTTCGGGCATGACGAGAGCCGCGAGCAGGCCGCAATTCATCCTGCCGCACTAGTCGGCCTCCTCCACGGATACGAGATGCTTGACCTTGCGTATCATACCACGCACGTCCGGCGAGTCGCCATGAACGACGGTCTGGCCGAGGCGTCGCAGGCCGAGGGCGCGGATGGTGCGCTTCTGGTCTTCTTTGTGCCCGATGGAGCTCCTGGTCCAGGTGATCTTAAGGTCTGCCACGCAACGCCTCCGTTTGCTCGATCGCCGCGTGTCGCAGTCTGCGCGCCTCCGCCGGCTGGCGCAGTCGCGAGAGGCCGAGCATGGTTGCCTTGACGACGTTGATCGGGTTGGCGCTGCCCAGGGATTTGGCGAGGACGTCGTGGATGCCGGCGACCTCCATGATGGCGCGCACGCCGCCGCCGGCGATGACGCCTGTGCCAGGGGCGGCAGGCTTCATGAGCACCTTGGCGGCGCAGTACTTGCTTTGGATCTGGTGCGGGATGGTTGTCCCGACCATTTGTATTTGAACCATGTTCTTGCGGGCGATGGTGGAGCCCTTGCGGATCGCTTCCGCGACTTCGCGGGCCTTACCCATGCCGATGCCCACCTTACCCCTGCCGTCGCCGACGACGACGATGGCGCTGAAGTGGAAGCGGCGCCCACCCTTGACCACTTTGGCTACGCGGTTGATGTGGACGACCTTCTCGGTGATTTCTAGTTCCGGGGGTGCTGCTTGTTCAAAAACCATCGTTCAATCCTTATTAGAACCGCAGTCCGGCTTTACGGGCCGCTTCGGCGAGGGCTTTGACGCGACCGTGGAAGCGGTAGCCGCCGCGGTCGAAGACGACTTGCTCGACTCCCTTTTCGCGAGCCCGCTGGGCGACGAGCTCGCCGACGGCTACGGCGACATCGGTCTTCTTCTTGCCGTCGCGGCTTGCGGCCAGCGCCTTTTCGATATCGGAGGCGGCGGCGAGGGTGCGGCCGGCGACGTCGTCGATGACCTGGGCATAGATATGGGAAAGGCTGCGGAAGACGCAGAGCCGCGGCCGGGAGGCAGTGCCCTTGACCTTGGAGCGGACACGCTGGTGCCGCCTGTGCCTGGCCGCGACGGCTGTCTTTCCCTTTGCTGTCATATTCTGCTAGCCTCTCGCAGCTTTGCCGGCTTTACCGGCCTTGCGCCGGACGTATTCGCCGGCGTAGCGGATGCCTTTGCCCTTGTAGGGCTCCGGCGGTCGCAGGGCGCGAACGTCGGCTGCCGTCTGCCCCACGGCCTCTTTGTCGGCCCCCTTCACGAGCAGGCGGTTGGTGCCCTCCATCTGGAAGGTGATGCCCGGCGGCGGCGGTACTTCGACGGGATGCGAGTAGCCGAGGCTGAGGACGAGGTTGGCACCGCGCATTTCGCCGCGATAGCCGACGCCGTGGAGCTCGAGCATCTTAGAGAAGCCGGTATCGACGCCGGTGACCATGTTGGCGATGAGGGCGCGGGTGAGGCCGTGCAGGGCCCGTTCGCGGGGGGCGTCGCTGGAGCGGCTGACGACGAGCCGGCCGCCTTCGAGTCGCAGCTCGATCTCCGGCACGATGTCGCGCGAGAGTTCACCGCCGGGACCGCGCACGGTGACGTGGCAGCCGTCGATCTCGACCTTGACCTTCTCCGGCACTGGTATGGGCATTTTGCCTACCCGAGACATACGTTAGCTCGTTCCTTCTCCTACCAGACGTAGCAGATGACTTCGCCGCCGATGTGGCGGTGCCATGCCTGCTGTCCGGTCATGACTCCCTGCGGCGTCGACAGTATGGCGATCCCAAGGCCGCCGTAGACGCGCGGTATCTCACTGTTCTGCACGTAGACGCGCAGGCCGGGCTTGCTTATGCGCTGGAGGCCGCTGAGGACGGGCTCCTTCTTGCCGCTGTAGGCGAGGCGGATGCGCAGGAAACGCCTTTGTCCGTCGGCCACCTCTTCGAAGCCCTTGATGAAGCCTTGGTCCTTGAGGACGCGGGCGATGGATGCCTTCATCTTGGAGCTAGGCAGCTTGAGGTCGTCGTGCCTGGCCATGATGGCATTCCGAATGCGCGTCAGCATATCGGCGATGGGATCGGTCATGTTCATGCCTTCGCCCCCTCCGGAAAGTACTTCCGCTGCCCTTTGCACGTCATCACCCTCTCTCCGTCACCAGCTTGATTTCTTGACGCCGGGCAGATGGCCCTCCAGGGCCAATCGGCGGAAACAGATACGGCACATGCCGAACATACGCATGTAGGCGCGGGGCCTGCCGCAGATAAGGCAGCGGTTTTTCTGCCGCGACGGGTACTTGGGCGGCCTTCGGGAGGCGACTATCTTCGATGTCTTGGCCACTGACTGCTCCTCTGGTTAGCCTCTCAGTTGTGACTGAAGGGCATGCCCAGCAGTTGGAGGAGGCGCTTCCCCTCCTCGTCGCTGCGGGCGGTTGTGACGATTACTATCTGCATGCCGCGGATGCGGTCGATCTTGTCGTACTCGATCTCCGGGAAGATCAGTTGTTCGCGCAGGCCGAGGCTGTAGTTGCCGCGGCCGTCGAAGGCCTTGTTGGATACGCCGTGGAAGTCGCGGATGCGCGGCAGGGTGGCGTTGACGAGGCGGTCGTAGAACTCCCACATGCGGTCGCCGCGGACGGTGACGCTGAGGCCGATGGGGTTTCCCTGGCGCACCTTGAAGTTGGCGATGGAGCGCTTGGCCCGGTTGGCGACGGGCTTCTGGCCGGTGATGGTCGCGATGTCGGCGGTGGCGGTCTCGAGGGCGCGCGGGTTCTGCAGCGCTTCGCCGAGGCCGATGTTGACGACGACCTTCTCCAACCGTGGCACCTCCATGACGCTGCCGTAGTTGAACTCCTTGGTTAGGGCCGGCAGCACTTCCTGGCGGTAGAACTCCTTCAATCGCGGCGGCAAATGATAATCTCCGTACTCCGCGGGAGGACTAAAGTCCTCCCCTACAACCTAGTCGATGAACTCGCCGCACTTGCGGCAGACGCGGGCCTTGTGGCCGTCGGGTCGGTGGCTGAAGCCGACGCGCGTTGGCTTGCGGCAGCTCTTGCAGATAAGGACGACCTGGGACACGTGGAGCGGCGCCTCTTTTTCGATGATGCCGGCCTGGGTCCCCTGGGCTTTCGGCTTCTGATGGCGCTTGACCATGTTGACGCCCTGGACGATGAGGCGGCTTTCGCGGACGAGGACGGTGCGCACCGTGCCTTGCTTGCCGCGGTCCTTGCCGCCGATTACCAGCACTGTGTCTTCGCGCTTGATCTTGTTCACGCTAGACCACCTCCGGCGCGAGGGAGACGATTTTCATGAAGTTGCGCTCTCGCAGCTCGCGGGCGACCGGCCCGAAGATGCGGGTGCCCCTGGGGTTCTCTTTATCGCTGAGGATGACGGCGGCGTTGTCGTCGAAGCGGATGTAGGAGCCATCGCGGCGTCCGTAGGTCTTGGCCGTGCGGACGATGACGGCTTTGACGACTTCGCCCTTTTTGACGCTGCCGCCGGGCTGCGCCTGCTTTACGCTGGCGACGATGATGTCGCCGACGCGGGCGTAGCGCCGGCCGGTGCCGCCGGATACCTGGATGCACATGATCTGGCGGGCGCCGCTGTTATCGGCAACTTTGAGTCGTGAGTATATCTGGATCATTCCTGGGTCTGTGCTTCCTCTTGCTCAGCGATGGCTTCCGGTTCAGCCTCGGACTCGGCCGGCACGGCTTCCGCCTCGGCGACGGGCGCTTCGGCTACGGGCTCAGCCTCGGACTCGGCCGGCACGGCTTCCGCCTCGGCGACGGGTGCTTCGGCTACGGGCTCCGCCTCGGACTCGGCCGGCACGGCTTCGGCCTCGGCTACGGGCGCTTCCCCTTCGGTCTCCACCTCGGCTTCGGCTGGCGGCGGCGCCTGCCCCTCCACCAACATCTCGACCTCTTCCGCGGCAGGCGCTTCGACAGCGGGCGCTTCAGCCGTCGCGGCGGCGCTCTCGGTGTGAGGCCGGTTGATGCCGAGCATGGAGGCGTCGATCTCGCGCGGGGCGATCTCCGCCACTTCGCGTCGCGTCACGATTTCGGCGAGCCGCCAGCGCTTCTCGCGCGATAGGGGGCGGTTCTCGACGATGC
>Ga0315273_10009565_pt1 | contig 12303 bp, 10 predicted proteins | sample YL17G02_0_MG_FD_205753 | JGI IMG/M metagenome (GOLD analysis project Ga0315273, IMG submission 205753) | Sediment microbial communities from Yellowstone Lake, YNP, Wyoming, USA - YL17G02_0 | ecosystem: Environmental > Aquatic > Freshwater > Lake > Sediment | place: USA: Wyoming | collected... | reverse complement strand
ACATTCGGCCCACCAACTCCCTCCGACGCAATAGAGGGAAAGAGATATGATAGTGATAGGTCTCGGATTTATCAAGCTGTCAGCATAGCATGAACCAGGCGTTTTTGTGCCCAGACAGGGTTTTTGCGACCCACACGCGTAAAAGTCTCTATGACTCAGGTTCTTATTGACCCAGCGATCGAATTGATGAAGGCCCAGCGTTTTGGCGAGGCTCTACACCTGTTGCGTACAGCAGTCGCCCAAGACCCATCGCAGTGGAACGCTTGGTACATGGCTGGTCAGTGCTGCCGGTTCGTAGGCGATATTGGCGGTGCGATTGAGCACCTGTCGCGCGCTGCGGAGCTGAAGAGCGATGAGGCACCAATCTTCTTGGCGCTCGGGATTGCGTTCCAGCTGAATACTCAATGGAACGATGCAATCGAGGCATTCCGCCGTGCCATCGAGATCGATTCTGACTGCGAGCTCGCCTACAATAGCCTGGCCCTCACGCAGAAGAAGACCGGCGAACTAGACAAGGCGTTGCACAACTACGATGCCGGTGCCAAGGCCCTTGCCCGTCGAATCGTGAAGGCCATGCGAAACAGCCGGACCACTCCGCTTCTCAAGCATCGTGAAACGGTAGGGACACTATGGGTCGGATATGCGAGCTATGCTGCGCTGTATCTGGCCAGCAGTGCTGAAGGCATCAATAGCATCGCCTGGCCGACCGGGGAACAGGCTCTGGAGGAGGAGCGAACCGAAAAACATGCTGGTCTCTACTGGGTAGATGTCCCGAATGACAATAGAGAGACCGTGCGTTTGTTCCTGCCGAACTACTTCGATACGTTTCGGGAGCTACTGAGACGAGACGCTGCATACTCCAATCTCATTGGCAATAGGGGCACAGTGCTAGAGTTGCTTGGTCGCCACGTTGAGGCTCGCCAACACTTTGGCGAAGCGACTGAGTTTCTCCCATGAAGCGGGCCCTTGTTCTGCGATGTGATAGCCTGTCCCTGGAACGGCGATCTTTGGGACTGGAGCGAACCGCCGCCACTCTCCTGTGATCTAGGATTTGGGATTTGCGCCACGGATCGTCGTGGACGGGCGTCCGGGGGACATCCATGTCCCAAGATCGCCGCGCCGCGCTATCCCTCCTGCTCGGTTGCCGGCCCGGCGTGCCCTCTTTGCTCAGCGAGCGCAAAGTAGAATCGCTTGACACGCTCGTCGCACCTCACATCCTGAAGTGCGATATTCCTGGCGAGGCTAATGTCATCCAGAGACCGACATCGGCTGAGCGCGACATAGACCTGACCGGCGGCGAAAGCCCCTGGCCCAAGGTCAATCCTCACCCTGTCCAAGGTTTTCCCTTGGCTCTTGTGAATCGTGACTGCCCAAGCTAGGATCAACGGGTACTGCTCGTACCGACCTGAGACCACGGGCCTGATCTTCCCGTCCACGTACTCATACCTGTACGACTCCCACTTGGCTTTCTGCACCTCGTAACTTGGCCCCGAGTCCCCCCCGAGCTGGACGCAGACCGTGTCGTCGCATGCGCTTACCACCCGCCCGAGCGTTCCATTCACCCAGCGCCGACCCACGTCGTTCTTCGTGAACATGACCTGTGCCCCCGGTTTCAGCGTCAGCTCGCGAGGCGACGGCAAGCTGTCCTCTTCGACTGCGAACCTGCCGAACGCAGTCGCGACATAGGTCCTGGGCGACCCCGGCAATAGGGCCAGTTCGTCCCTATTCCTGCGGTCGGCCCGAGCCCTATGGCACGTTAGCGTGACAGCAACCTCGCCTTCCTGCAACGGGCGGTAGCATACCCGGTTGATCTCCGGGATCACCTGCTGCAGGTTCTCGGCCAAGCGAACGTGGTTCAGCATGTTCACGAACTCAGCAGCGTGTTGCCGGTATACCGTGGAAAGCTCCACGTTCGCCATGTCGATATCAGGACCCTGCAGACACTGCGCGTTGAAGAAGAACTCACCGCGGTAACCCATGTGGGCCAGTGCTTGCCTGTCAGCCATGTTCACAACGGGCGGCAGTTGGAACAGATCGCCAACAAGCAGGAGTTGCACTCCGCCAAACGCTCTGTGTCTGTGCGGACCGTTCTTCCGCAGGAATCTGTCCACCCCGTCCATCATGTCCGCGCGAACCATGGAGATCTCATCGATAACGAGGAGGTTGAGGTGGGTGTAGAGATGGCTTGTCACCAGCTCGATGTCCGCATCCCCAATGAGGTGGCGAGGAAAGCGGAAGAGCGCGTTTAGGGTTACACCTCTTGCATTCAGCGCGGCGACGCCTGTGGGCGCGGCGACCACGATATTGGCTTTGAGCTCACTCCGCAGCCAATGTATCAGCGTTGTCTTGCCAGTACCTGCCCCCCCGCTGACGAAAACGATGGGGGTTCCGTGCTGCAGTTCGCGCCTGATAGACTGATACTGGGGACTGATGTCTATTGGCTCCGGCTCGGTATGCCCGGCTGGGGGCAAGGCTGTATCGTCCGTCGCCTTCTCGGCCGCCTCGCCGATGTTGCCTCGCCCGAGGCTGGCGAGCCTGTGGAGCGCATCCAGTAGTCTCACTTTATCCCCTCCCCCTTCTCCCGCGCCTCTCGCGCCCCAGCCGGGTCACCTGAGAGCTCGTAGGCTCGCGCGAGGCGGAAGTAGGCGTCGCGCAGGGTCCGCAGGACCTCGCGCTCCTCCTCGGGTGTCAGCGTTCCCAGGGCTTTCTGCATGTCGAGTATCTGCTCGTGCGACCGCCACTGTTCCAGCCGGTTGACAGCGGCCCTGTAATCGGTCGCCGCGAAGTTGTAGACCCCTCGGCTCAGGTACTTGTCGCCGAAGTAGAGGTGCGCGCGGACGTAGGTCAGGTCCACAAGCTCCGGCACGCCGCGCACCTGCTCGTAGGTCGAGTCCTCGATCCGGAGCAGGCGCTTCAGCGCCGACTCATACCCGCTCCTATCGCCGAGAGCCCCGTACGCCAGCGCCATCTGGTAGATTGTCTGTGTGGAGTTCGGGTTGAACCGCAGCGCCTTCCTGAAGTAGCCGATCGCCTGTCGCGGCGTGCCCCACTGAAGAGCAAGAAGCCCTCGAACGAAGTAGTTGGAGGCGTCCGTCGGGGCAAGGCGGACTGCCGCATCCAGCTCATCTACAGCCTCGCGAAGATCGCCCCCCGGGACCGCAAGGTACTTGGCATACTCGCGATGGTACCTCGCGTTCAGTGGAGAGACGAGCGTCGCCAGGCGATAGCGGTTCTGCCAGGACGTGATATCCTCCGGCTTGGCCGCCTGCTGAAACTGGTCGGGCGCGAAGTAGTCTCCGAGCCCGAAGGACCCCGTCAGCACGATCATGATCCCGCACGCGACGATCAGCCCGACCCTCAAGCCCCTCCCCGGCGACAGCGACGCCTTCGCCGCGCCCGACTGAGCGACCAGCGCGCCCGCGAGTATGCAGAACGGCAGCGCGATCCCAATCACGAACCAGTCCGAGTCCACCAGGTTCCGCGCGCACGACCCCATCAGCGCCGCATAGTTGACCATCCGCCACCCGCTGAATGGGACCAGCTCCCGCCACGTGATCCCCTCCGCGCTCTCTGCTCTCTGCCCTCCGCTCTCTGCTCTCTGCTCACCCCTCACGACAGCGCCCAGCGACCTCAGCGCCACAACGATCAACCCGACGAGAAACGCCGCCAGAGCCGGAATCCCAGCCTCCGCCCCGATCTGCAGATACGACTCGTGCGCATACTTCGTCGGCCCGGCAATCGCGTATCGCGGGTAGGCGACCTCGAACGTCCCCGGCCCCAGGCCCACAAGTGGATTGTCGCGCATCATGTTGATCGTCGAGCGCCAGGTGTAGATGCGGAACTCGGTCGAGTGGACCTGAGACCCGCCGGACTCCGCCTCTCTGATCCGCTGCGTGACCGGCGCCGAGAAGATCACCAGCAGCGGCGCAAGCACTACGGCGATCACGATCAGCCGCTTGAACCGCGCGCGCTTGAGCGATCCCGTGCCGATCGCGAGCGCAAACAGGATCACTAGCGCCGCCACCGCCGCCACAATCCCGAACTTCGTCCCGGTGAGCATCAGCGCCAGGGTCTCGAGCACAACCGCGATCCCTGCGACAACCGCGAAAACGGTCCTCCGCGTCACCAGGTAGAGCCCCAGCGCGACCGGGATCGCAATCACCAGGAATCCGGCGAAGAAGCCGGGGTTCACAAACGTGCCGAAGAGCCGCCAATGCTCCCCGCCGCACATAAGCGACTTCCAGAACCGCATCCCGCCGCCGGCGCTGGTGGCGTAGTCCCTGATCCCGACCAGGCAAATCCCGAGCGCCGCCAGCGTGATCCCCCACACCGCCGCCGCGGCAACCCGCCAATCCCGGCAGACCGATCCGGCAAGCACGTATGCCCCGATGCACGCGGCGAGATAGATCACGTGCCGGAGCGTGGCATAGATCGACTCGGTGAAGAACGCGGAGAGGCACACCAGTCCGAGGAACACGATAAGCGCCGCGATCCCCGGCACGCGCGCCCAAGCGTCCGGCTCGTTCTTCACCAGGCGCTCGATGATCGCTCCGAAGACCAGTATCTCCAGGATTGCGCTCGTAAGCTCGCCGAACCCGCCGCCGATCACAGGGGCGAGAACCAGCGCTCCAAGAAGCAGCACCGCGCTCACAACATCCACCGCCTAGCCTGACTCAAGCATAAGCCCGAACCACACCCGTGTCAACAATTGCGTGTGTGCACATTGACATGCGACCCGTTAGAGGCTAGCATGGTTTCGCCCGACCCGAACAGTGGTATCGCGAAGCGCCAAGCGTGCCAAGGCGCGAGCAGGGGCAACCAAGGAGGAGATAAGCTCGTGGCCGAGAGGAAACAGTCGAGTGGAACTTGCACCTACTGCGGAGCAGTAGTGGCGATAAGCGGAGTGACGAAGCACATGGCCGCCTGTTCAGAGCATCAGGCGGCAATCGAGAACGCGCATCCAGGGAAGGGTGGTCCGGAGACCCTGTATCACCTCCGCGCGCGGGATGCCTCGCAAGGTGAGTATTGGCTGGACTTGGAGATGCCCGGCTCCGGGACCCTGCGACAGCTCGACGATTACCTGCGGGCGATCTGGCTGGAATGCTGTGGACACCTGAGTGAGTTCTCGATAGGGGCCTGGCGGGGCGATAGGATACCTATGAGCAAGAAGATCGGTCAGGTTTTCCTGCCCGGGGTCCAACTCACCCACATCTATGACTTCGGGACTTCATCTGAGACGCTGATCAAGGTTATCGGGACACGAGAAGGAAGAGCTACGACCAAACGCCCGGTGGCGCTGATGGCGCGGAATGTGATGCCGGAGGCCCAGTGCAGGGAATGCGAACGTCCGGCGACCTGGCTATGTATGGAGTGCTTGATCGAGGAAGACGAGTGGGGAGTATTCTGTGATGAGCACGCGGAAACGCATCCGCATGAAGATTACGGCGAGCCCGTCAGACTCGTGAACTCACCCCGGCTGGGGATGTGCGGCTACGATGGCCCTGCAGAGCCACCTTACTGATGGCTCTAAGGAGAGCGTCTCCTCTTGAGGAGGAAAACAGGCCCGCACCCCGGGCCTGTCCCGCGTAGTCTGTACCCCCTTCTCCTCCCCTTTCCAGGGGGAGGCCGGGAGGAGGTCTACAACCTACTTCTTCCGCTTCTTCATCGGCGCGGGCGAGCTCATCTCCTGGCTCGTCGTGCCGCCCTTCTGTCCGGTCCCCTTGGACGGGCTCTGCTTTGCCTTCTTCTGCTTTCCTCTCTTGTTTGCCATGGCCGTGGCTCCTGTGTCGGGTGTTTGGGAGTTCTGTACCCTCACAGGCAGAGGTCGAAACGTGTGATATAATGCACGAAACAAACCGAGGAATGAGCCGGTTGCCCGGCGAATAGGAATCGAGAGGTACCCCCCAATGAACCGTCACCCTGGGATGTGCGCTGTCGTGCTTGCAGGACTGATCGCCTGCCTCCCCGTCTCCGGCTGCGGAGGAGGAAAAGGCGGGACACCCCCGACCCAGGGCAATCCCGCTTCCAGGAAGTTCGTCGTCTGGCGCGATCCGGGCGGAGGCGCGTCACCTTCCGTGCTGGCGTTCAAGGTCCCCGCGAAACCGGCCAAAGGGGCAGCCGTCACCGACCCGGTCTACGACACGCCCATAATCCGCGCCACCGACCGCTCCGCCGACAAGATCAGCGATCCAGGCATACTCAACGAATACGCGCGCATCGACCCTGAGAACGCGAACGGAACCCGGGCCCTTCTGCGCGATACGAGCGGGAATTGGTATCTCTACTCCGTGCCCGGCTACCAGCGTGTCCGCGAGGAGGACTTCCGCGGCAACCCCGACGCCGAGCCCCGCTGGGACGCCACCAACCCCGACATCGTCTACTTCGTCGAGGGCGCCACGCTCTGGCAGCGCAATGTCTCCACCAAGACCAACACAGCCGTCCACAACTTCACCGCGCAGGAGCCGAAGTGCGCGTTCGCAAGAAACCGTTATGAAGGCGAACCATCGAGCGACTGCCGCTACTGGGCATTCAGGCTCGAGGACGCCTCATACAACGTGCTTTCCGTCGTCACCTACGACAGGCAGACCAATCAGATACTCGGCCGCCTCACGACATTCGTCGGCGATTTCGATTGGGTCGGAATGGACACCAGCGGAAAGCACTGCATGATTGCTTACAACTACCCGGACCGCGGAGTCGCCTTCGACCGCGCTCTCAGCAAATCCGTGAATCTGCCCGTCGGCATCGGCCACGCCGACTTTGGGGTAGACTCAGCAGGCCGCGACGTGCTCGTCTACCAGAACGCCTCCACCGACTACATCGCAATGGCCGACCTCGACACCGGCGCTGAGACCAACCTGATCGCGATCCCATTCGCCCAGAACCCTGACATCGGCCTTCACTTCGCGTGCGCGGCCGACAAGCCCGGCTGGGTGATGGTCTCGACCTACGGACTGAACACGACCGCGCTCTCCTGGATGGATCGATCGCTGTTCGTGGTCGAGCTCAAGGCCCAACCGATTGTCTGGAGAATCGCTCAGACTCAGGAGCTGCGCGCTGCCGACGACGACTACTTCGGCGAGGCGTTCGCCGCCATCAACCGCCGCGGCACGCGCATCTGGTGGGGCGCCAACTGGAACGCGACGGGTTCCTCCGCGCGGACGCTCGAGACCTACGTCGCCGACCTCCCCGCCGACTGGGACTCCCAGGTCAGATCACACGCCGGCCCGTGAGGCTGCGGCAATTCCCATTTCCCATTTCCCAATTCCAAATTCCCAATTCCCAATTAAGCGACCATCTCCGCCACCAGCCGCACCCGCTCGATGTCGCACACTGGCGAGGGCTCGTCCGACACGCCGAGGATGAGGTTCGGCGAGAATAGCTCGATGATCTTGCGGGTCTGCGCCACGAGATCGTCCAGCGGCTCGTGAGGCAGGAAACAGGTCATCGGAATGCCGTCGAGCAGGACCACATCCCCGAGCGCCTCTTTCATCTCGTCGATCGTGATATCGCCCTGGGGAACGGGCGTCAGCGCCTCGATACCGTCGAGCCCGGATACTTGCGCGTAAGGCAGCAGGTTCTTGATGTAGCCGTCCCAGTGGGCAAACGTGAACTTGCCCGCCGCGTGCAGCTTCTCCGACCTCGCCAGATACGCCGGCAGGATGTACTCTTCGTACACCTGCGGCTTCAGGAAGTGGTGGTCGATGTTATCGCCGTAGTTGATGAGCTGGACCGGCGAGTCGCACAGCAGGTCGATGATCTGCTGGTCGGTCTCGTCGATAACCTTGACGAGCTGATCCACCAGCGGCCTGTCATCGTGCATCGCATACAGCGTGTCCTCGAACCCCATGATCTCGATGAAGAGCCGCTGCAGGTTGACGCGAGGAATGAAGAGCATCGGGGCCGCGCGGTCGCCGATCAGCTTGTCGTTCTGATCGAAGAGCTCGCGGTCGAACGACCACGTCCGCCCGCGGATGATGTATTCCATCACCTTTGCGTCTTCGCGGTTGGCGACCGGGTACTTCTCGGTGTGCGACGCCAGCGCGGTGTAGGTCGCGTGAGACTCGATCGACCCGACCGGCGTCTCCCAGCGCGTCACGTGCACGCCGTCGCGCTCGAACGACTCCGCCTTGACCTTCGGATCCTCCTGCGCCTTCAGGCAGTAGTTGAACCACCCATAGGCCCGGATGGAACAACCGAGGTCGTCATACACGTCTAGTAAAGACATGTCCTTGTAGCGCGCGGGCAGCGTGCCGTCGCGCTTGTTGACGTTGTACCAGTGCTCGATGCGGGGCTGGTAGACGATATTGTCCACCGGCTCGTGCGCGAATATCGCAAGTGTTCGCTCTCTAAATGTCAAGTCTCCGGCCTCCTATAATCCCTATGATACGGGAATGGCGGCGCGGCACGGCGTCCCAGGACTCCACTCGCTGCAATTCCCGCAGCATAGGAGAATCATGACTGATAGCGGCCCAAGTGTCAAGTCACAGGAATCAGCCCACTTGGCGGCGAACAAGAACACTGTCGGTCATCACGGGTCATCGCAGTAAGGAGCAGATCATGCGCTCATTCGTCTTATCGCTTCTGATCATCGCCCTGGTGGGCGTGGGACAAGTTGCGCTCGCCGACGGCAAGGTCACCGTCGATCCGAACGCGCCCGGAGCCAGGGAACCGGAGGAGACCACGGTCGTGACCGACGCCCGCCTCGACCAGAAAGTCACCTACGAGGCGAAGCAGAAAGCTGTCCTCGCCATCCTCGCCGGCCTGTCCGAGAAGACGGGAGTCACGTTCAAGGCCGGGCAGAACAACAAGGACTGGGAGTCGCAGGACATCAAGATGAACGTGTTCGCCGCGGACGTCCCACTGCGTGAGCTGATGGGCTCCATGGCGCGAGTGATGAAGTTCAAATGGAGTCGGGAGGGCAAGGAGAACGCGTACATCTACCGGTTCTACATGAGCCCCAAGACCAAGATGGAAGCCGACGCTCGCCGCGCAAGTGAGGAAGAGCAGAGACAGAAGCGGCTGGCCGAGAAGCGTACAAAGGCGCTCGCAGCATACTTCACGGCGGCCAATCTCTCCTCTCAGGACCTCGCAGAGCTCAAGACCGAGAACCCGTTCCTGTATGCCATACGCAGCACCGGCATCCTCGACTCGATGGGAGGTTTCTTCACCGAGAGCCCGGCGGCCGTCGAGGCGATCACCAACGGCAGGGCAGCGAACATCAGTGCCACCGCGATCTCCCCCGCCGGCCAGCAGGGACTCTTGAAGTCCATGCAAGACATGTGGCAGTTCGAGAATAAGTTGATGGACAGGGACCGCCCGTTCCCCGAAGAGATCGCCAACAACATCGGTCAGGCCAACATACGCATCAACCGCCACCTCGAAGAACTGCAGGGCGGGCCCCGTATGGATTTCCTGCTGGGCGAGATGCAGATGGGCTACGGCGACCACAACATCGATCTTCCTATCTTCGACCCCGACAGCAGCATCGCCAAGCTCATCGGTAAAGCGCTCATCAAGAGCCAGGATGACGGGATACCTCTTAAAGACACGATGCGGGGCGCCGAGCTCGATGTCATGAAAGTCGTCCAGGAAGAGATGAAGAAGAGCGACCCGGGCGACCCCGAGCCCGAGCATCCCGACGAGCCCGCGCTGCACACCAAGCTCAAGTTCAAGCCGGAGGAGCGCAGTCTGCCGGGGGTGGAGGCGGAGCTGGCAAAGGCGAGCGCTCTGTCGGTCGTCTCGGACAGCTACGGCCCCGGATGGGGAATGGTGCGGTTCGCTGCAGAGGAGACCGAGCTCAAGGCCATACTCGACACGGTCGCGGAGGGCTATCAGTACAACTGGGAGAAGCACGGCTCGGTCCTCGAGTTCCGGGACCGCAAGTGGTACGAAAAGCGCGCCGCGCTCATACCCGAAGCGTGGCTCGAATCGTGGCGAGAGAAGCTCAAGAAGACCGGGACGCTCGACATCGCAGACCTCGCCCAGATCGCCTCCCTGACCTCGGAACAACTCCGGATGAACGTCATGCAGGACGAGGTCCTCTCCAGAGCCAACTTGATGGGCGTTTGGTACTCCGCCCGCGACGCCCTGCGCCTGTATGCCGCCCTCAGCGAGAGCCAGCAGGCGGCGATCTTCACTGCGGGGGGGATCGACATGCGCGCCCTGACCCCGGAGCAGTGGGCGCTCGCGGAGAAGCTCATCAACTCGAAAAACGCTGCATATCTGACGAACCGGGACGCTGCGTTCATGCTCTCCGCCACCCGCAAGAAGCAGGACAAGCAGTTCCGCTACTCGATCACCCTGACGACCGAGGGGATGGATCCGCTCCAGTGGAGCTTCACGACCCCTCTCTACGAGGAGCCGAAGCCCAAGCCGCCGGCTGAGCAACCCACGGCCAAGGCTGACGCGAAGCCCGAGTCGCCAAAGCAGGATCAACCGCCGCCCGCCGACAAGAAGTAGGAACACGCCCAACTCGGCAACCAGCCCATCTGGATGCCGCGGGTGTCCGGGGCGTGAGCGCGCTCCTCACCCCGACCCGGCCCTGGACTCAAAGAGCCGCACCGGCCCCTTGCCCCATTCTGTGTCCGTGATCTCCTCGAACCGGCCCTCGGTGTAGTCAGATATGATCGCCTGCCAGAACCCCTTCGCGGGCAAGTTCCGGTCCACCTGGCCGACCGACCACTTGCCCGGGAACGTGTCGAAGATGCGATGCGCCGCAATCCGGCCGATCCCCCGCCGGCGGTACTTCTTCACGATGAAGAACTCGGCCATCTCGTTCTTGCCGTCGCCGGTGTTTGTGGAATCGCGGACAAGGGCGAATCCGGCGATGTTGCCGTCAACGCGGATCAGGAACGGATGTCGGCCCGGCTCAGTCCAGTAGTGGTCGAGGTACTTGTACCCGTAGAGGCCGTGTTCATCGAGCTCGGCATCTTCGAACTCGGCGTGGTCGTGCTGATACAGCTCCATCAGGTTGCGCAAGACCTGCGCCCGCTCCAACGGAACCCTCTCAACACTGATCTCCATCCCGCACCCTCCTTGCGCGCTCCCCATTCCCATTTCCCAATTCCAGATTCCCAATTCCCAATTCCCAATTGGCTCAGCTTCCGGTGGAGCAATAGTGCCTGACCCCGGTCTTCCACACCCGCAGGCTCACCAACAGGAACGCCATCCCCGCAACCGGCGCGAGCCAGCCGAGCGCGGCGGGCGCGCCTAAGGGGTCCGGTTTGCCGAGGATCGCGAGCGCGGGGAAGTAATTCACAAACGCCAGCGGGATCATGTACGTGAAGAACTTGCGGAACCACGAGCTGTAGATCGACAGCGGATACTGAGCCGTCTCGACCCCGCCGTAGGTCACGGTGTTCGCGATCTCCAGGCTCTCGACCGTCCAGAACGCCATCGTCGCCTGCAGGGCAAACAGCCCGCCGAACATGCACGCTCCCCCTACAACCGAGGCGAACATCAGCCCCGCCTTCGCCGGCGTCCACGCGAGATCGACCGCCCCGACCGCCCACGCAAGCACTACCAGCCCCTGCGCGAGCCGCCCCACCCTCATGAGCTGCAGTTCCTGCCCCATAAGCTGAAGCACGGTGCCGCGCGGGCGCAGCAGCAGCCGGTCGAAATCCCCGCTCTTGACCATGTTCCCGAACACGTCGAACCCGCGCGTCACCGCCTCCGAGATCGAGAATGCCACATTCACGATCCCGTACAGCAGCGCCGCCTCCGGCAGCGTCCAGCCGCGCAGGTTCTTGAACCGGTCGAACATCGCCCAGATGCACAGGAACTCCGTGCTCGCGAACGCAAACTGCCCCAGCGCCATCATCACGAACGACGCCCGATACTCCATCTGCCCGCGTATCGAGATCGAGACATATCGAAGGTACAGCCGCAAGGCATCAACCATTCGTGAGACCCCTTTGGTTGTCCACGGATAGACACGGATGAACACGGATCGGAGAATCAGATCCCGGAGGCTATTCGATCCCATCCGCGTTCATCAGTGTTCATCCGTGGACGTTCGATCCCTTATCCCCCCTGCGCCACCAGCCGCCTGGCCCCTCGCGCGAGCATCCAGCGCCCCAACAGGATTAGCACGGCCGCCCATGCCGCCTCCTGCGCGAGCAGCGGGATCGCCTGGTAAGCCGGTATGTGGCCGAGATAGAGCCGGAACGGCGTGTCCACCATGTGCCGGAACGGGAGGGCATAAAGCACCGGCTGCGCCCAGTCCGGGAAGAACGGGATCGGGATGATGATCCCGGACAGACAGTAGGCGAACGCCGGCACGATCCGCGTGACCCCGAGCCC
>Ga0315273_10009564_pt1 | contig 12303 bp, 10 predicted proteins | sample YL17G02_0_MG_FD_205753 | JGI IMG/M metagenome (GOLD analysis project Ga0315273, IMG submission 205753) | Sediment microbial communities from Yellowstone Lake, YNP, Wyoming, USA - YL17G02_0 | ecosystem: Environmental > Aquatic > Freshwater > Lake > Sediment | place: USA: Wyoming | collected... | reverse complement strand
CCCATGACCGCTGCCGCAATGGCGTTTAGGTCCGGGGCGGGACCGCCATTGGTTTTGGCGTCCGCCTCCGCCGCGTGGTAGGCCGCCGCCACTTCCGCCGTCACGAATTGGCCCTTGACCCGGGGGCGGGCGACCGCCAGGCGGCGGCGGGACTCGTAACGCACCCCGCCCGCCCGCCCGCCAGCCCTGGCCGCCGCTTTCTTAGCCTGGAACTTGGCCAGGGCGGCTGCCCGGTTGGCCGCGCAGATAGCGGGCGTGCGCGGGGCGGCGGGGTCGTCCAGCGGGTGCGGGGCCAGCGGGTTGAGCGGGGCCAGGGGCGGCAGGGCGGGGGTCGGGGCCGCCGGCCTGGGGGAGGAAGGTGGCGGGGCAGGAAGGGCGGCGCCAGCCGCCGTCGCCGTCACAGCCACGATCCTGGGCGCTTTCGCCGCTTTCGGGCGGGCGGGCCCTTTGCTAGGCGCCGCCCGCTTCAAGGCGGGCGGCGCAGGCGCAGCAGCAGGCGACGTGGCAGCAGGCACACCTGCCTTTGCGGCCGCTGCTGGCCCCCGCATCAGGGCCCACAGCGACTCCGCCACGGTCGCGGCCTCCTCGTCCTCCGCCGCGGCGGCAACAGCGGCGGCCGCTTTGGCAGCCGCAGCCCCTTTAGCGGCCGGCAGCGGCGGCGGCGGCGGCGGCGGCGGGGCGGCCGACACCTCACAGGACACAGGCCCGCCAGTCTCCCCCTCCTCATCCCCCGTCGCCTCGCCGTCCGTGGCGGCGTCCGTGCCGGCCCGCCCGCCGGCGCCGCCCCCGCGCTGGTGGGCGGACATGGGTGGCGTGTCTGTCGTGATGCCCGGGGACGGGGTGGTCTTCCAGGGGCGCATGGAAGGGGCGGTAACCGTGGCGGCCGCGTCCGCAGCAAAGCGCACCGCCCGGGCGGCCAGGGTGGCCGGCGCGGTCGCGGGCACGACACCCGTGAAGAGCGGCAGGAGGGCGGGCGCCGTCCGGGGTGGTGATGCCGGCTGCGCGGCGGCGGCGGCCGCCCCGCCACCACCAGCACTCTTCCAGACGTGCCGCCAGAGCAGGGCCGCGTCGGCCAGGCGCAGAGGGGCGCCCACCACGTCGGCCGCACCGGCCTCCAGGGCGGACACTGCCGCGCCGGGCGGGGCGCCCGGGCCGGCCAGGGCGATGACGGGGGTGCGCGTGGTGGCGGCAGCGGCGACCAGGGCGGGTATGGCGGAGGGCTGGGGTGGGGTGAGGTTGAGGATGAGCAAAAAAGGAAAAAAGGATGTAGGTTGAGACACCAAGCGCAGGGGGCGGGGCGCTTCTTGGGGCCGAAAACGCGGCGCGCGCTCCACGTCGCGCCTCGCCCCCTCCAGCCCACGCCCTCCACGATCTGACGCTTACCTCCATCCCAGCGTCAATCAGGATGACGTCAAAGGGCGATGGCGATGGCCGATCCAGGAGGGCAGCCAGGGCGGCAGAGGTGGACGGGACGGAGACAACTGACGTGTAAGAGGAAGAAGATGGGGGCAGAGCCGGTCGTCGGGCGGGTGAGAGAGGATCGAGGGCAAGGCGGGGCTCCAGCCACAGGTGGCCGCTCTAGCCACCACGAAGGCAGTCTCAGACGGTGTCAGCAGCGGCCTCGGGTGAAAGGTGAGCGCCACCGGGCCTGGTGCCCGCGCCCCGACGCCTGCTTTGCAAACACTCCCACCGCAAGCGGGGCCGCTCCCGGCGCTCGCGCTCGGGCCACACGAACATACTAGCGCCCAACGCGGGCGGCCCGCGCCACCAAACCTTACACTCACCCTGGTGCGTGGTCTCCAGTAGGGCAGCCGCCTCTTGCCTGGTGGCTGGATCGCCATCAACAAGCAACAGACGCAGGTGGGCGGCCATTGTTGGGGAGATAAAAGAAATGAGCTCATCACCTCGCCGAAAGCGTCTCACGAAAGCGCTCCCCTCTCCTCACGCTCCTCACACCCTTTCAGTCGGTCGTACATTGACGGTGCAGTCTGCCTGGGCGGGTTCTACGACGAGTATGCCGCGGCCGTCGCGGTCGCCCGCGCCGAAGTGATTTGCCGGGTGCACCCGGCGGCCCAGGCATCTCGCGCTGAGCTCCCGGGCGGCGAGGGCACCGCCGCCACCGCCCTGGAGGCCGCGCGGCGGCCCCTGGCCGCGGGCGAGGAGGGCGGTGGTGCGCCGGCCCTGCGCACGTGGTTACAGCTCAGGCCGGAGACGTGGGTGGCCATCATCGCGGACGAGCTGCCCGCCCTGGCGGCCGTCGACCTGGCCGCCCTGCGCCTGGTCTTGCGGCGGGAGGGCGGAGCCGAACAGTCCACCCGCGCCCGGCTGCAGGCCATGCTGAGCGCGGGCTTCACTGAGGACGGGGTGGCCGCCCTGGCGTGGCCGGCGGTGTGACGCCCCCCCATCCCCTCCTCCCTCCCAACCCCCACCTCCACCACTCTCCCATCATTAGATAAAAAATCATGTGCACGCTCTTTTGCGCTTCACCCACGCCCTTCGACACCGCGCCGCTCTGGCTGCGTGTGCAGGACGCGGACGCGCCTTCTGCTTCTTACCCGTTGGACCTGCCACCCTGGCAGACGACCCTATCCACCACGGTCTGGGTGTGCCCGGCCCCCCTGCACCACTCCCTGTGGTACACGCCAGGCCGGCCCCCGGCACCGGTGACCGTCAGAGGAGAGGCCCCCCTCTTTTGAAAAAGCACACAACCCACAATCAAAAAGCCCCACACCTTGGTAATCACGCACCGCACGCTCCGCGACCAGGGCCCACTGCGCGGAAGGTAAGGTGGTGTGCGCGAGAGTAGGTGAGCCCACAAGCCCACACGCACACGTACAAAACCCCCGCCCTCTCTCACTCTCTCTCTTCTCCCAGGCACGCCGCGACTGGGAAGAGGGTGAGAGGTAAGAGGCATTCGCACCTCCATTTTCTCTTTTCCTCTCGCAAAAACAGCGGGGTAACACGGCCCGTCCTTTCGCAACCAGGCACGTGTATGTGGGCAACAGGCAACTCCTCTGCCGACAAGGACGGGCGTTGATGCGTCGCGTCGCGCCCAGTCCGCTCCTTTCAGCCCCCTCTCGCCGCAGCCGTCGGCCCGGCGGAGTGTCAGCTAGCCTCCTTTTGCTCTCATGGCCCGCGTTAGGCCTCGCACGCCACCATTCCCTATTGCGGCATGCACACGCAGGTCGTGGCCTGACATACCCGTGGACGACTGCGGTGAATTGGCGGTGCCAGCTCCACTCGAAAAAAACACGTCCCCCTACTCTCCCACCGCTCTCATCTCCAACCCTCTCACTTTTCCTGTCCAGTCCCTCCACATCTCGCCATGGACGCCGCCACCGCCCGGTCGTCCTCCACCCCCCGCCCCACCCGCCCGGCCCCTGCCAGCAACCGCCGTATGACCCCACCCCGCGCGGCGACCGGCGCCGCCGCCCCCTCCGTCGCGGATGGCCCCCCCCGCCACGCCATCGCCGAGGGCTGCCCGCCCGGCCTCAACAAGTACTCGGCCCGTATCACCCAGCCCAAGGCCCAGGGCGCGTCCCAGGCCATGCTGTACGCGACCGGCCTGACAGAGGGCGACATGGGCAAGCCCCAGGTCGGCATTTCGAGTGTGTGGTATGAGGGCAACCCGTGCAACATGCACCTGGGCGACTTGGCCGCGGAGGTCAAGGCCGGCGTGGAGGCGGCCGGCATGGTGGGCTACCGCTTCAACACCATCGGCGTGTCGGACGGCATCTCTATGGGCACGGACGGCATGTCTTACTCCTTGCAATCCCGGGACCTGATCGCAGACAGCATTGAAACCGTCATGGGCGCCCAGTGGTATGACGCCAACGTCTCCCTGCCCGGGTGCGACAAGAACATGCCGGGTACCATCATGGCGGCCGCCCGCCTGAACCGGCCGTCCCTGATGGTGTACGGCGGCACAATCCGGGCGGGCCGGTCCGCGGGCGGGGAGCCCCTGGACATCGTGTCAGCCTTCCAGAGTTACGGTGAGAGAGGCATGGAAAGAGAGAGGGAGGTGAAGGGAGGGGGGAGATGGAGGAGAGCAGGGTGAAGGGTTCAGGGTGGTGAGCAGCCTGCTCTCCGCCTGCTCTCCATCCCTTCCCTCCAATATTGGCACCGCAATGTCAAACAGCCGGTGTGCAGGCCCCGCGCTCACCCGCGCACGCAAGTGCGGGGGGCTGAGTGCGGGAGGGAACGCTTTCGAAAGAAGGGGAACACAGGGCGCCCGCCTGGGCGGTGTCAGCGGCGCGGGAGAGCCCACCCCACGGGGTGCCATTCAGTGGTCGTGCTCCCCGCTCCGCTTGCCCGCCCGCGACGGGCAGGCGCCCTCTCCCTAGTCCCCGCGCCTTGTCCAGTGGCCACCGGCTGCCGCGTGGCGCCCAAATCGAAACACACACCCGGGGGCGACGAAGATGGTCGGCCGACGGCCTCAAAAACATTCAAACCAGTCGTGCCGCCATAAACGCGCCGGGACAGATAGGCAAAAAAAAAAAAGCAAATGACTCACCCCGCATTACATTCTCACCCCCGCCAGGTGCATTCGCCGCGGGCCTCATGGACGAGGCCGCCCGCTTCGACGTCGTCCGCAATGCCTGCCCGGGCGCGGGCGCGTGCGGCGGCATGTACACGGCCAACACGATGGCGTCCGCGATCGAGGCGCTCGGCATGACCCTGCCCTACTCCTCCTCCACGCCCGCGGAGGACCCGATGAAGCTGGTGGAGTGCCGGCGGGCGGGGGCGGTCGTTCTGGAGATGCTCAAGGCGGACCTGAAACCGCGCGACATCCTGACCCGGGCCGCCTTTGACAATGCGATCGTGCTGATCCTGGCGCTGGGCGGGTCGACCAACGCGGTCCTCCACCTCCTCGCCATGGCCCGCTCCGCGGGCGTGCCCCTCGCCATCGACGACTTCCAGACCCTGTCCAACCGCATCCCCTTCATTGCAGACCTAAAACCGTCGGGCAAGTACGTGATGGAGGATCTGCACGCGGTGGGCGGGACGCCGGGCGTGCTGAAATACCTGTTGGAGCACAAGCTGATTGATGGGAGCACAAAGACCGTGGATGGCGGGACGATGGCCGGCCGCCTGGCCGCCCTGCCCGGCCTCAAAGCCGGCCAGGACGTCATCCTGCCCCTGGACGCACCCATAAAGGAGACCGGCCACCTGCAAATCCTGTACGGCAACATCGCGCCGGAGGGGTGCGTGGGCAAGATCACGGGGAAGGAGGGCCTGGAATTCGAGGGGCCCGCCCGCGTGTTTGAGGGCGAGGAGGCCATGCTGGCAGCCCTGGCGGCGGACCCGTCCTCCCTGAAGGGGGCCGTCATCGTGATCCGGTATGAGGGCCCCAAAGGCGGGCCCGGCATGCCGGAGATGCTGACGCCGACGTCCGCCATCATGGGGGCGGGCCTGGGCAAGGAGTGCGCGCTCATCACTGACGGCCGCTTTTCGGGCGGGTCGCACGGCTTCTGCATCGGCCACGTCGCGCCCGAAGCCCAGGTGGGCGGGCCCATCGGCCTGCTGCAGGACGGGGACCGCATCCGCCTGGACGCGACCGCCCGCACCATCGACGCCCCAGACATCTCGGATGCAGACTGGGCCGCCCGGCGGGCGGCCTGGAAAGCGCCGCCCCTGGCCGCGACGAGCGGGACGCTCTACAAGTACACCAAGCTGGTGTCGTCCGCGTCGCTGGGGTGCGTGACGGACATGTGAGGGGGGAGATGGTAGCGAGGGGCGTGTGTGATGCTTTTGTGTGGGGGAGAGAGAGAGAGAGAGAGAGAGAGAAGGGCGGGCTTTGCTTGGGGGCGGAGCGGGCCTTTGAAAAATGGCGAGGGGTTGAGGATGGAAAAAAAAAAGGATGAGAAAAAAGAGAGAGAGAGAAGTTTCACACCTACAACCCCGCATCTCTCCGCCCCCCCCCCACCAAAGCAACCCACGACCAACCACCATGTCCCAGGACGCTCCCGTCATCGTCCCGCCCCACTCCAAGGAAAATGTCGAGGAGGCGCCGCCCGGGTCGGTCGAGAAGAAAGGGGCGACGGGTGAAGGAGGTGCGCGAAAGGAGACGACGAGGAGACGAGGTGCACGCTCACCTTTCACCTCACCGCCAACCGTGTCTTTTTTTCACCGCGTCCACCCCTCTTCACACACACACAGCCGCCGCCGCCGCCGCCGCCATGGCCGCCGGGACAACCGGTGAGGCCGGTGACAAGCCCACCCCTGCCGCCCCTGGGTCGGCCGAGAAAGCCAAAGTGACGGGCGCGGCCCCTGGGGAGGCCGCCCCGCTGGCAGTGGCGGGCGAGGGCACTGCCGAAAAAGCAGAGGCGACGGGCGGCGCAACGGAAGCCGCCCCAGGCTCAGCCGAGAAAGCCGCCGCTGCCGACGAAGTCCCGAAACCTCATGTGGAAGCCGAGACCGAGGCTGAGGCGGCCAAGGTGCCGGGAGGCGGGGCGGACGACGAGAAGAAGGACGAGAAGAAGGAGAAGGCGAAAAAATGATTGAGACCCAGGCATGAATGGTTTTTGACAAGGCAAAGGCCGCGTGCGTGCCTCTACCCACCCACACGCGCCGCCCCTCTTGGAGGGATTGGATGCGAAGGTGCTTTTTGGCGGGCTTGGTGCGCGCGCGCGCCCCCCCCCCCCACACACACCATCTCCACCACCCCCGCGCTACCGTGTCGAGAGACCCGCTCTTTTTGCTTTGAACAACCGAGTGGCGTGTGTGTTTTGTTCCTTGCATTTTTGCACTCCTCCGTTCCCACACACGCACGCACACACGCACGCACATACACAGTGCGTGCGCGCACATTTCTGCCTCGCGCACAGCTCATATCACACGCGCGAACACAAAAAGGCAATGCGCGCCAGCACCACCGGCCGTCCAGCCCGCTTACTAGCGACGCCGGCGGCGGCGGCGGCAACGCATCCCCTTCTAGCCCGCCCCGCCGCCTCGACTCACCCCACTAGCCTGGTATCTTGTTCTGGGCGGGTAGGAGTGTGCCATTTGCATTGCCTGCGCGTGGTTGGTGAGCTGAGGGAAAAGAGAGAGAGGGGGCGGGGCGGCAGGCGCTGCAGAAATTGGCGGCCAGCAGCCCCACACCTCACCTCACCGTCTCCTCCCCCCCTCCAGCCGCGTCCTCCGCCTCCGCCTCCTCCGCCTCCGCCCAGCCCGCGACCGCCACCTCCTCCCCTCTGACCGCCGCCTTTGACCGCCTCCTCGCCTCGGCCGGAGCGACCTCCTCCCTCACGTACGCCCCCGTCCCGGCCCGCGGCGGCATGATGGGCCTGGTCGCCAAGGGCGACCTCCCCGCCGGCGCGCTCGCCCTGGCAGTCCCGAACACGGTCTGCCTGGCCGTCGACTACGCGGCGGCGGGTGTGGAGCTGCCCGCCGGCTTTGCCTGGCCTCGCCTGGACAGGGCCCTCCGGTCCGACCCGGACATGCCCTGGGACCTCGGCCTGGCCCTCGCCCTGCTGGACGCGCTCTCGGGCGACGGCGGCGCCTGGTGGGCCGAGTACGCGGACGCCCTCCTCCCCTCGCCCTTGGCCCTCACCCTGCCGGCCTGCCTGCCGCCGGGCCTGCTCGCCCAGACCGCGCACCCGGCCCTGATCGAGGGCGCGGCCGCCCAAAAGGCGCGCCTGGCAAAGAGCTTTCCCGCGATGTCCGTCCCTGCGGCCGAGTCCTCCACCTCCCCCACCCACATCCAGTGGGGGTTTGGGTGCGTCCGGTCCAGGGCGTTCGGCCTGGGGCCCGACCGCTTCGCCGTCGTCCCTTTTCTGGACGCGGCCAACCATGCGGACGCCGACCCGTCCCGCCCGGCCGCTGCCTACCGGTTTGTGGAGGGGGAGGGGGCCGGGGTGGGCGGCGGCGACCGTGTGGAGCTCGTCCTGCTGAGGAGCGTGCGTGCGGGCGAGGAGGTGACGGTCTCTTACACGGGGCCCGCCGGGGCGACCAACCGCCGGCTGATGGCCCAGTACGGATTCGTGCCAGCCGGCGGCAATCTGGCGGACCGGGTGGAGCTTGATGTGGGCGCGGCGGTGGGCGCGGCCGGCCTGGCGCCGGGCGCAGCCTTCAGCCTGGACAGCCTGCAGGCGAGGCTGGGCGACGCCGTGTTTGCGGACGCTGCCTCCGGCCGTGCCCCTCGCCTGTGGGCGGCCCTGAAGTCCCTGCCCATCAAGGGCGAGGAAGCAAAGGGCGGCGTCGCCGACTCCTCTCCCGCGGCTGCCCTGGCAGCCGCGACCAAAGCGGCGGCGGCGGCGGCGGCGGCGGCGGCGGCGGCGGCGGCGGCGGCGGCAGGAGGTGGCGGTGGCGGTGGTGGCGGCGGCGACGGCACCGCCCTGGCTGTGGACCCGGCCACAGCTGCGTCCGATGCGGCCCTCGCCACCGCTCTCCTGGCCCAGGTGGACGCCATGGTGGCGGAAGCGGTGGCGGGCGGGGCGTCTGCCGACCCCACCACCGACGCGGCCGCCGCGGCCGAAGCTGAGGCCGCCGCCGCGGCCGGCTCGGGCGACCCCCGCCTGGCCGCCGTCCTGCGGTACCGGGCGGAGCGGGGGGCGTTGTTGGCCGCGACGGCGACCGTGCTGCGGTTGCTGGCGAAAGCGGGTGGTGGTGGTGGGGCGAGCGTGGCATAATTTAGTTTTCACTGAGCTCATTTCTTTGTCTACACACCTGCCCCCTTTGCCCGCCTCTCAGCCGGCCCCGCTCCTCCATCCGGCGTACCTGACGCGGCCCGTTTCTCGCCCGCCGCGGCGCCTGCCCCCCCCGCGCCCCCCGCAAACAGCACCCCACACGTGTCGCAGGCAGGCCGCGGCTCACAAAAGATGGACAGGCATACAGAGCACACGTGCCCGACGTCCACGGGGCGCCAATGGCAGAAGCAGGAGGCCCGCAAGTCGACGCCGTCGGCGGGCGGGGCCGACAGGAAGGCTCGCATGCGCGGGTGGGGGAGGAAGGCGGTCAGCAGGGCCTGGGCCAGGCCGGCGCGCGTGCTGGGGCGCAAGTACAGGCCGCCCGTCAGGTGGGCGGCCTGCTGCAGCACGCCCGCATCCACCGGCCCCACCACGCACGCATCGATGGGCGTGCCCAGCCGTTGGGCCGCAAACACCGCGTTCATCATGGGCACGTACGCGTCGGACGCGCCGGGCGTGGCGGCCAGGACGAGGATGCGCGGGCGTGGGGCCTTTGAGGAAGCAGCGGACGGTTGGAGAGGGGCGGCGGACGTGGCGGCGGACGAGGCCGACGCGCTGACAGCGCCATCCCCGACATCCAGCACCAGAGCAGCCGCCCCGGTGGCAGACCCATCATCCGCGGGCACGCGCGGGCAGTGGCGGGCGGCCAGGCAGACGGCCCGGGCCAGGCCGGCGGCAAGGGAGGGGGGAGGGCTGTCAGCGGGGCTTTTGCCCTCGTCCGCGGCGGCCAGGGCGGCAATGCCGCCCGCAATGGCCGACGCGACCGTGGTGGTGGTGGAGGAGGGTTCATCCGCGCCTACGTCGGCGGCGTCGTAGTCCCGTAGGGCGGGCGACAGGTAAAGGACGGGGCTATGATGGGAGGGAGAGGGGGGGGGGGGGGTGAGCGCTACACGCTCACACTGGAAGAGTTTTGGGATCACACCCCACCGCCCCCCCACCAACATGCCAACACACCACTGCCCGCCGTGCACCCCCAGCACGGCCGCCGTGTTGGCCAGGTCATCCATTTCGTGGGCGCCCACAAAGGCGCCCAACTGGGCCACCAGGGACGCCGGGTCCAGGCCCGGGTCGCAGGTGGCCGGGTCGGCCGCGGCTGCGGCCTCCCATGCGGCGGGGTGGGTTTCGAGGAGGACGACCACGAGGGAGCCGCCGCCTACGAAGAGTGTGGGAAGAATACATAAGTGTATGTGTGTGTGTGTGTGTGTGAGAGAGAGAGAGTCTAGCGCGGGAAGTGTGTGGGGCGGACATGCGTCAGGCGGGGCGGGCGGGAGGCCCCGCCCCGCATCGAAAACTCGCCCGGCGCCAAAGCGGGCCGCAACGCACGCCGCCCGCGAATGCTCCACGTTGCGCTCCCTGTTCGCACCTTCCTCCGTCATGGAGGGTGAGGGGTGGCTCCAGAGCTAGATGGGATGCATGCAATGCGAAGCGGGGCAGAAATTCGCGTGGAAAAAAATAAGAGCAAGAGTGCAGACTCGCGTGTGCGGCGGCAGGGGGCGCCTTCGGAAAACATCACACCCTCTTCCTCCTCTCCCCTTCTCATTTAAACAGGCCCGCCATCTCGTCCTCGACCGCCGGCACCGCCGCCCGCCGGGCTTTCCGCGCCTGGGACGCCGCCACCCGCTTCCCGTACTTACCGGCGGCGGCCTTCTTCAGCGCGGACCGGACCGCGTTGGGCGAGACAAAGTCGGCGTTGTCGTACAGGACCCGCCCGCCACAGGAGCCCGCAAACAGTTTGATGGGCTCCAGGCAGAAGCGGGGGCCGACCTCCACGAGGGACAGGTCCCCCCCGCCCAGGGGCAGGCCCACCGACCCGCCCGCCGCCGCGGCCGCCGCCGCGCGCGCAGCCTTGGCGCCCGCGGCCGCGACCTTGGCGGACACGGCCGCCGCCTCGCCAGGCGCCACGGTCGGCGCCGTCGTCGGCGGCACGACCTGGTAGTTCCGGGCCCACACCTTGTTGTCCGCAATGCTGAAGGACAGGACGTGGTCGATGAAGGGCTTGGACCGGGGGTGGCGGCGCGGGGTCGCAAACGTCTGGGCCAGCATTTCCTTGACCAGGCGCCAGTGCGGGGACGCGTCAAAGGCGCCGTGAAAGGAGAGGACGGGGCGGGACCCCTTCAGGTGGTTGCCCGCCAGCTTCAGTTCGGCCATGGTGTGCACATTCTTGACCAGGAATTTGGCGGAGGGGCCCTCGGGCGTACGGGAGAGCCAGAGGTAGAGGTCAGACCGCTTGCGGGCCTCAAAGAGGAGGACGGAGGAGCAGCCTTTCAGGTCGGCGACCTCATTGATGGCCGTGCGCGGGGCCTTGGTGTCCAGCTTGGAGTCCTTCTTGGCGTGGGGCAGCAGCTGGAACAGGTCGAGCATGAGGTGGCGGAACCTGGGGTGGGGTGGGGGGGGGGGGGGAATGGGGAGAGGGGGCGTGAGGAGGGAGCACCGGGGTGTGCGAGGTCGGGGGGTCGGGGAGAGCGGCCGGCCGGCGGCTAGCCGTTCTAATTCTCGCCTCTCGCCCATTGCCCACCCGCGAATCTCTCCACCTCCTTTTCTACTCACCGGTGTGTGATGCCCCGGGTCGATAGAATGAGTACCCGCTCCCGGTTACGAAACTCGGGCAGGCCGTCGGCCCAGGCCGGCACGGCCAGCGCCGCGCCCGCGGTCGCTGCAATTGCGTCGGCCTCGTCCAAGTCCGGGGCAGCAGCGGCCACCGGGCGGGCCGCCGCCGCACCACCGCCGCCGCTGGTGGAGGGCATATCCTCTCCAGCAGCCGCCCGGGTGGCTTTCACCGTGGCCGCCTTGCCCGGCGCCCCCTTTTTCTTGGTCTTTTTGGGGCGGAACGCACGCGCGGCCGCCGGGGCAGACGCAGCGGAACGCTTTGTCGTCATGATGGGAGAGAGACAGGTACGCCCTTGGGATTTTAATGCAGGTCACGGGAGTAAACAGGTAGCCTCCGCACGCTCGAGCGTGCGTTTGGTGACCGGGAGACGCGTGGAAGGCGTGCGTTTTGCGTTTACTAGAATGCAAGCAGAATTGTGTAGCTCTCTCTCATTTTTCTTCATTTCACGCCGTGCACCAGGCAGCGCACACCGCAGACTCGACCCGCCCGTTCGAGGCCCCCCGCTCGGCAGCAGCCATGCACACCTTGCGCACACCCGCCCCGTGCGGGCGGGCAGGAGGCGCTCGCATCATCAAACCCAACTCCGCCCTGCCGCGCCGCGCCCTTCGCTCCTCGCTTGCTGTCCGGGCAGCACCCCCCGCGGTGCCCGCCCTGCCGGATGTCAGCAAGGTGCGCGCGAAGGCGAGGTGTGGGAGTGTGTGTGTGTTTGTGTGTGTGTGTGTGTGGCTGGACGCATAGCTTGCGTGCACGCGTTGGCGTTTGGTTTCCCTTCCTCAACCAATTCACTCACGACCCGCCCGACCCACCCACCTCTTCTCCTCTTCTCTCATTCAGGTCCTGGAAACCCTCCTCACCCGGACCGACCTGACCCAAGCCCAGGCCAAAGCCACAATGGAGGCCCTGCTGGGTGGCGCCTCCCCCGCACAGATCGCGGCCTTCCTGGTCCTCCTGCGCGCCAAGGGCGAGACCGGCCCGGAAGTGGCGGGCCTGGCGGAGGCCATGCTGGCC
>Ga0315273_10009563_pt1 | contig 12303 bp, 8 predicted proteins | sample YL17G02_0_MG_FD_205753 | JGI IMG/M metagenome (GOLD analysis project Ga0315273, IMG submission 205753) | Sediment microbial communities from Yellowstone Lake, YNP, Wyoming, USA - YL17G02_0 | ecosystem: Environmental > Aquatic > Freshwater > Lake > Sediment | place: USA: Wyoming | collected... | reverse complement strand
GCGGTTCCTATGTGAGTTCCATCGCCCTGAGCCCAGGGCTGGGCGGGAATCTACTAGCCTCTGCCCGGACGTATCCCATAGGCTGCTATTATTCAGGGTCCTCTGGAGTAGCTGTCTGGGATATGAACGCCTCAGAATACCTCGGAGTGCAGCTAGACAACATCACCGATGCTGTCTCAGTGGCCTTCTCCCCAGACGGGAAGATGCTTGCGGCCGGCCTAAGCGATGGCCGGGTGCTCTGGTGGAACGCATCGAGTTCGTCTCTTGAGTTCCGAGCAGCTGTGCCAACGCCTTCCGAGGGTAGAGGGAACATAGTCCTGTTCAGTCCTCGCGGCAGGAGATTCTTCACTGCAAGCGCCTCCGGCTTGATCACGTCACGTTCGGTTGACACGCCAAGCCAATGGGTTGGGCGATCAGAAGGCGCAGCACTCACAGCGCTTTCGGTGAGTCCGGACGGGCGAGTCCTAGCCGTTGGGCTGAGCAATGGGAGCCTGGCTCTCCTGGATTCGACAACTCTCGACCAGCAGTTCTTCCTTCCCTATGCTCACTGCCAAGACGTGATAGGCCTATCGTTTAGTGCTGACGGTGAGCGACTTGCCAGCGTGGGGGCTGAAGGGCAGGTCAAGGTTTGGCGAGTTCTGGATCTCAAGAGCTAGGGGTGGCGTGCCCCCCTCAGAACGGTCCAAGGTGAGTGCTAGGATCGGGAGGAGTTGACCTGATCCCTAAGACTGGACCAGCGATTAGGTGCATCTCTACCTTGGCTGACTCTTGGGAGGAGGGAGGCGCATGCGGGAGTCGAGGTCCACCGAGACGGAGATCGTCTTCGCTGCGAAGCAGGTTAGGATTGGCGTTCTCGTCCGCGAGACCCCTCTCGCGTGTGACATGAGCTGCAACACCGTCCACCCAGCCCGTCCCGTTTGGTCTAGCGGCAACGGCCCTTCACAAGGCCTCTTGTGTACGCCCGAGAGGATTTGAACCTCTGACCTCTGCCTCCGCAGGGCAGCGCTCTGTCCCCTGAGCTACGGGCGCATGATGGCGGAGGGACGGGGACTCGAACCCCGAGGCCCTTTCGGGCTTACCGCTTTTCGAGAGCGGCTCCTTGCCATTCGGTCATCCCTCCACACGCGACATGGTAGAGCGTTCCAGACCCCGCCGCAAGCAGACCGGACCCCGGGGTCACGGACCCCGGGGTCAGATCTTGACGTGACAACCTGTCGTCGCTAGACTCATGCAGGATCTAGTAGGGGTCAGATCTTGACGCAACGGTCTTCTGGTGCTAGACTCTTGTCATGGCGCGACCTTTGCGCGTTGAGTATCCCGGAGCCGTGTATCACATCACGTCGCGTGGAAACGCCGGCCAAGCGATCTTCCGCGACGACGTGGATCGGGAGGCGTTCCTGGCGGCACTCGGCTTTGCCGTGTCGCGTCACGGTTGGCTCTGCCACTCCTACTGCCTGATGGCGAACCACTACCACCTTCTTCTGGAGACGCCCGAGGCAAACCTGTCCGAGGGAATGCGCCAGCTGAACGGGCTCTACACTCGACGCTTCAACCGCCGTCATGGGCAGAGGGGGCACGTCCTCGAGGGGCGGTTCAAGTCCATCCTCGTGGATCGAGACGCGTACCTTCTCGAGCTCGCCCGCTATGTGGTACTGAACCCGCTGCGGGCCGGCGTGGTGGAGCACCTCGAGGACTGGGAATGGAGCAGCTATCGGGCGATCGCCGGAGAGACGTTCTCGCCGGCGTTCCTGACGACGGACTTCATCCTCGCTCAGTTCGGGGCGCACCGGCGGCAGGCGCAGGAGCGCTACCGGAGGTTCGTGGCGGAGGGGAGCGGACGGAGAGTGTGGGAGGACCTCCGCGGGGGCGTGATCCTGGGCGGCGAAGCGTTCGCGGAGTCCATGCAGCCGCGATTCGCCAGAAGCGAGCTAGCCAAGGAGATTCCCGCTGGTCAGCGCCTGGCGGCCCGCCCCTCGCTGCGCGCCCTCTTCGAGGGAGCCAAGAGCAGGGAGGAGGAGGAAGAGAGGGCGTATACCGCCTATGCCGTGCATCGCTACACCCTGAGGGAGATCGGCGAGCATCTCGGGCTGCACTACTCGACGGTGAGCAAGAGCGTGCGACGGGCGCGGGAGCGACAGGATGACTTGCACGTCAAGATCTGACCCCGCGTGCTTGTGACCCCGCGTGCTAGCCTTCGCGCAGGGTGAGGTGGTAGGTCCCGGTACCGGCCTCGCCGCGGGTGACGACGACGCGGATCTCGTCGTAACTCGAGGGCAGGTCGATCCGCACCGGCGCGTCTTGGGAGAGGCGCTGGGACGTGACCGAGGACCCTCTGCGGGTGACCACGTCCACGCGGAACTCCGTGCCTGGGTCGCCGGAGAACGCGATCGTCATCGGGCGGTCGACGTTCGTCACGAGGTGGAGGAAGTCGATCCCGTAGGCGTGCGCCACGCGCAGGGCCGTGCCGATGGGGTCCTCGTCGAACTCCGAGTCGTAGAGGGTCTCGCTCGCCGCGGTCACGCGATCGATCGTGACCTCGCCGCCGTTCCACGTCCCCTGGTACACCGGCGGCGGAAGCTCGACAAAGCGTGTGGGGCGCTGGCTCTTGGCCTGGGGGTCGGGGAGCGGGAAGAGGGTCTTGATCCGATCGGCGTCAGGCACACTCTCCGCGGCCAGGGCCACGGCGAACTCCTCCCACAGATCGAGGAAGGAGAGGCCTTCCGCGGCGAAGGCATTCTCGATCGTGTAGCGCCCGTCGAAGGCTACGCTCGACGTCATCACCCGCCGGATCGCCTGGGCGCCGCCGTGCCGCGACGCAAGGAAGACCCAGAAGATCCCGGCATCGTAGGTGCGGTAGAAGAAACCGAGCGCATCCGGGGCGACCAGGAAGTCGAGGGCCGGCTCGAGGTAGTCGTTGGCCAGAGGCACGACCTCCTCCTGGGCCCACGTTGCGAGAGACTCCACAAACAAGAGGTCGCTCATGTCGTTCCCTGATCGCAGGGCCAGGGTGTCCTGGATGGCGTGGAAGAGCTCGTGCGCCGCGGTGCTCCTCACCTCGTCCTCCAGGGTGACCGTCACGACCGACCCGCTCAAGGCGTCCTGCATCGCAGCCTCGACAGCGATCTCGATCACCGGACGAAGCGCGCCGTCTTCGTCTTGTATCAGGTACTCCGACCCGAACTCTCCGCTCTGTGTCTCAACCAGTTGCACCTCGATCTTCTCCGTGGGCACGGGAAACCGGTCCTGGACCACGAGGACCTGGTAGGCGGCCTCGAGGGCGTCGCGCACGGAGGCCGCGTATGCGGTGGCCGTTGCCTCCACGCCGCCGGAAACGACGTAGGTCAGGAGGAAGTGGTCGGACTCGAGCTGCCGCTTTGAATCGGCAGAGACCCACAGGCCCAGCGCAGACACGACGAGGAGGCCGACGAGCGCTGCGACCAGCGATCGATGGAAAACGTCCCCGCGTTGGCTCTTAGGAATCATCGTCACCCCTCGATCGCGGCTGGGCCGGCTCGCCTACCTAAGTGCCGGACCCCAGGAGGAAGTAGCCGACCACCACCACCCCTGCTATGAGGAGAAGCGTGACCCACCACGGCGTCTCCGCCGGGGCCTCAAGGGGGGGCATCTGGTAGAGCTCTTCGAGCGTCGGAGAGAAGGTCGAGCTCGAGGGCACGGCCGCCGGCCCAGTCGGAGCCGATGCCTGTGGGTTCGTCACCTTCAAGATGGCAGGAACGGATAGGAACCCATCTCCCAGCCACTCGTAGGGCACGGGATGGATCGCCTCGCCGTTTAGCGCGATGCGTCTCAGGGCGCTCGTATATAGGGAGAGGTCCTGGCCCGCGTGGTGGAGCGTGAGCCGCTGTGCGATCCCGCGGAAGGCCGAGAAGGGACCGATGAACACGCGATCCCCAGCTTCGATGACGACCCGCGGGAAATCGACGGTGATCTGGCGGATCCCGGTGACCGGGATGTCGTACGCCTGGTCCGGCCCCACCGATGGGCCAAAGGCGCTCGCATCCAGACGTATCGGCGAGGAGAGCCCCAGGAGATCGCCCAGAATGGCTTCTCCCGCGTTCGTCTCGACCTGCGCTGGGAGCCCGTAGGTCTGCGCGCCGACGGCAAGAGAACCGGCCGCGGCCAAAAGCACTGACACGAGCAGGACAGAGAAGCTCCTGCGGATCATGGCCATGATGGCACCTCCCCATACCTTTCTGGGCGCAAACCGCCACATCACCTTACCCTCCTTTCTCACGTGGTGTCAAGTTGCCGGGCACGGCGCCCCCGGCCCCCGGCCCCCGGCCCCCGGCCCGAGCCTCGCCGCGCCAGGGGCCAGCGGACAGGCCCTGGTCGCGCGATGTTAAGGAAGGACAGCTGTCCGGCTTACCCAGGACCGACGGGGGGCTTACCCCCGCACCAACCTCCTTGGGCAGTGGAAGAGGGATCGCTAGGCTCGATTCGAAGCACCACCCGATGACCAAAGGGGGTGAGAGTAGAATGCCGAGTACGGCGGGTCTTGTCCGGCGACCGACTCTCCGTTCGACCGGTGGCAAAAAGGAGAGACGAGATGCCCCGGATCGGATACTTTCAGGACTTGACATGGGTTGTGGCCGTGTGGTAAGATGCACCCAGTCTCGCGATTTGTCCGATGGGGTGGGTATGGGTTCCTTAGGCCGAAAGAACGGAGTTGTGGCTTGCCATTGGTTGGCAGGCGGTTATCCTTTCGAGATGGATCCGCGGCAGGGCCGCTAGAGCGGCAGAGCCGCAGACCGTAGAGCTACGAGGCTCAGGGATTCGATACGGGGGGATGAGAAGGAGCTTGATCGGGGAGGTGGGATTGAATCTAGGACCGGGGCGATCCGGGTGCTGTAAAAGGAGGTCAGGGAGTTTGAAGACACACGAAATGGGTACTAACAAGCGAGATCGAAAACCTGCGGAAGGAGGTACCACGTTGAAAAGGAGAATGACTGTAGGGAGCGTCATAGGCATCCTGCTCGTGACGCTTGTCGCCCTATCCGCCTTTGCGACGAGCGCGGAGTTCTACTTCGCGACGGATAGCAGAGGTGCGAACCGGGTGACCGCAATTCAAGAAGGAACGACCGTTTGGCTTGTTGTCTACGATCCCGACGAGAACATCTCCTGCGATGATCTCGACAAGATCTGGACCGACGTCAAGGTGATGGACCCCAAGACCGGGGCCTACATCACGTGGGTCAGCTATCCCAATGCCGTTGTCCCGGTCGGTTCCGAGTACGAGGCCGCGGGATACATCCCGTTCCAGGGACATGAGCCTGGGATCGCCGGAGACAAGCGCTACGACTACTTTGAGGAGACCGGGGCCGACACGGGCCTGTTCGTCTCCCACCGCTCGTTCCAGATCGGAACGCGCGAGAGCGCACAGCCCCTGCTTGCGGGCTATGATTTCCGCAACCTGATGACGCACGTCGTCGACGACGGGTATCTCAATGACCCGGCTGGGTACAGCGGAGCGGCGCCAGTGCTCCCCCTGAACGACTTCAATTTCGGGAACTACCTGTACAATCTTCTTGGCGTTCGCGGGTACCTTGATGGTGTTGCGGGCTTCCAGCCCGGAGCGTTGGGCTGGGCCGACATAGCTGACGTCCCGCCCGGGGCGATTGGGTCCCCGATCTTCCCGAACAACCGGGCTGCGGGTGCTGGCGGTCCGAACGTCGACTGGTTGGTGGGTGCCTTCTCCAACATGGACACCCTGACCGGGTTGTATCTCGATCCCAATGACCCCAAGGACATCGCCTGCGCGATGGCCAAGATCATCGACACGGTGTCCACGTGCTCCTGGAGTCTGCCGACCTACAAGGACGCCAACGGGGCGGCGAGGATCACGATCGTCGATCCCGACGAGAACCTGAACTGCAACCAAGTCGAGTACGTGCCGGTGTTCGTCATCGTGAACCCTGGTTCGTGGAACCCGGTTGACTTCCTGGCCGGTGTCGGCGGGACCAGCCCGACGAACTTCTGCATGCTTCTCCGCACGGGCGGAATCGACGTGACGACCGCGGTGTCGGGCGCTGGAGTCGTGGCGCTGACTTACACGGCGACCACGGGTGACCCGATTGCCTGGTGGAACATCTACAACAGCCTTCTGCTTGAGCCGGTTGCAGCGAATCTCGTGAACAACCAGCCGCTTACGCCAGGGGCGTACTACATCCAGTACCCGACGGCGATCTCGGCGAACCCGAACGTGACGACGTTTGACACAACGGATGCCAACGGCGTCGTCATGTGCTCGTTCTACGCGATGGAGACCGGGGTGAACACGGGCATCTTCGAGTACGACTTCAACAACCTCGCCCGCGACCTGGGATTCAACACCCTGGACGTGAACGACGTCATCGTCGCCTACTACATCGATCCAAACGATGACGACGACATGACGATCTGCACGGCGTGCATCGAGAGCTGCTCGTGCCAGAGCACGACCACCTTCACGGACGTGAACCGCACGGCCAAGGAGACCTACTGGATCGGCCGCGACCCGGTGTACGTGCAGGTCATCGACTCGAACGCTAACGTCGACTCCTGCTGCCCGGAGCAGGTCGTGGTTCACATCTGCGACCCGCACGAGGAAGACGACTCCGAGTGGGTCATCCTCGATGAGACCTCGTCCAACTCGCCGGTCTTCTTCACCAACAACGGCTACGTGCTGCTCCCGGTGTGGGACGCGATGGGCATTGGCGTCCTGTTGACGGGATACCAGCTGGTTTTGGATAACTGGAAGCTCGAGGTGTTCAACGAGGACACCGTGTACGCGCGCTACAACGACGCGCAGTACCAGAACGGTGTCACCGGCCTCGCTGGGCTGGGCGACCAGACGGCCGTATCGACGGCTGTCACCGCCTTCCCGCCGGAGATCCTGCTCGATCGCGTGGACAACGACGTGTCGTTTGACCTGATGCACATCGGCGACACGCAGGTGTTCAACGGCAGCACCACGAACATGTGGTTCCTCGACCGGGGCGGAAACCGAGTGAGCGGGTACACGAACTCCGACTGCATTTTCATCGAGGTCCTTGACCCCGACCAGAACGAGGACACGAACCGCCGCGAGCGCGTGGACGGCTACTGGGATCACATCCTCGCCAATAGCACGTCCGGCCAGAACTGGCCGTTCGGCCCGGGCAACTGGGTCGCACTTGGTGCGCCGGTCGACCCGATCATCTTCCCGGCCGCGATTCCGGCGGCGTCGAGGGTGAACTACCTGCTCGGTACGGCGAACACGTTCAACCCGGGCGTGGGTGGAGACCCGACAGTTGTCAAGGTCCCTGGTTTCGACGAGTGGGCGAAGATTTACGTCCTCAACCCGCGCACGGGTCTGTGGGCGGCGCTTGACCTCCTGGAGACGGCTCCGGGATCGGGCGACTTCGTCTCGGTGACGTGCGTCGATCTGGTCAGCCAGTACGCTGGCGTGCCCACGCTCGGCGTGATTCCGAACGACACGATCATCGCCTTCTACCAGGATCCGTCGAACCACTCCGACGTCGCTATGATCTGCATCAAGGTCAACTGCGGCGGCGGCGGCTCGGCTCCTGGGACGGGCTCGACGACCAAGTTCGCGAACGCCACGGGCGCCGTGGTGACGAGCTACTTGGACGTGGATCAGGTTTACGTGAAGGTTGTGGATCCGAGCCATGCGGGCGCGATAAGCCTGCTCGGCGCGGTGACGATCGGGACGGCGACGTTCGACCTCGCTCCGCTTGCGGGCGGCGCGACCGACACGTTCATCACCCGGGCGATCACCATGACTGAGCTTGCCGCGCACGCCGGCAGCACGCTTACGGCCACGTACAAGGACCCGGTGGATACGACGGATATCAGCACGGCTACCGCCTCCGTCAACGCCTCGGTGCTCCACGTGGACAACTTCTACGCCAAGCCGAACCCGTTCAAGACTCAGACGGTGTTCACGTATAAGGGAACCGGTATCGCCACGACCATCTCAGTCGCGGTGTATGACCTAGGGAACCACCTGCTCTGGTCGCAGTCGAAGTCGAACGCGACCGAGATCACGTGGGACGGAAAGGACGCCTCTGGCACGCCTTGCGCGAACGGCGCATACGCGTACGTCATGATGGCGAAGGACGGCACGAATACCTTCACCGGAAAGGGCAAGGTGTTCATTAACCGGTAGATCGATGAGAATGGGTAGCCTCTGGGGCCGCAAGGCCCCGGAGGCCCCACTCAAAGACAAAACCCACGAAGGGGGGACAAACGACGATGAAAAGAGTGATAGGAATCAGTCTAGCGCTCGTCATGGTACTCTCCGCCCTTGCCCTTGCGGACGGCAGCAATGCTTTCAGTGCGTTCAAGAGCGGCATCGGGGCGCGAGCTCTGGCCATGGGGGGTGCGTTTGTCGCTGTGGCGGATGATGCCACGGCGGTGAGCTGGAACCCAGCCGGGCTGTCCCAGCTGAACGATACCCGCATCGGCGGGATGACGGGGAACCTGTTTGGAATGGATGGGTATACGCATCAGTTCATCGGTGCGGTGACGACGTTCTCCAACTTGGGGATCGGTCTGGCCTGGGAGCGGGCAGGGCTCGCCTCGGGCACGGAACCCCTCACGGACGAGAGCGGCAACCCGATCGCGGGATTCGAGTGGAACTACTCCTCGATCATCGGGACCCTGTCCACGAACATCATGGACATCGGTCTGGCCGGTGCCAACGTCAAGTACTACATGGGCCAGCAGGGCTCGAACTCCGGCAGCGGATTCGGCTTTGACCTCGGCGTGCTGATCAACCTGGGGAACATGTTCACCATCGGCGTGTCCGCGGGCGACATCGGCGGGTCGAAGGTTACCTGGACGAGCAACGCGGGCGACACCATCTCCGGCCTGTACAAGGCTGGCGTCGCGCTGAAGCTGGCGGACGGGATGCTTGTCCTGGCCACCGATCTTGACTTCGACGGGACGAAGATGGGCGATGCCCACGTGGGCCTTGAGTTTAAGGTGATCAAGGAACTCGCGCTCCGCGCGGGGGCCGTGATGACGAATAACTTCAAGGACGCGTACTTCACCGTGGGTGGCGGAATCAACGTGGCCGGTCTGTACGTGGACGCGGCCTACATTCTGCGCACTCTGGACGCGGGTGTGGACGGCAGCACGCTCGTGCTGTCGGCTGAGTTCTCGCTCGGTGACCTCCTGGGCGGGGGCGCAGTAAAGCCAGTAACGACCCCAACGCCGGCGGGCGCGGAGTAAGAAAAGGCTACAGGTTCTAGATTTCCGCTTGACAGATAGGCGGGAGGTGAAGAAGCCTCCCGCCTGTCCTTTTTGGGAGACCGTCGTTCTGGGAGGTCCCTTCTGGTCCGTCTGTCCGGGTGAGCCGGGACAGGCGAGACCTCTCCGCGCCGCGCGCACGGGTTGACTTTCGTCCTGACCGTCACTATTCTCGTTTCGTCTTGGTTTGTGCTGTTGCTGTAAGGAGGCCCAGGTGATGCGAAACAAACGGTGGATGATGCGGGGATTGGTGGGCGCCGGGTTGGCGGCTCTCGTGGCCGTCGGCGTCACGGGCTGCTGGTGGCTGATCAACGTTGCGCCGATGGCGTCCTTCACGGTGAGCTCTCTCTCCGGCACGGCCCCGTTGATCGTCAACTTCAGCGGGATCCTCTCCTCGGACGAGGATGGAACGATCAAGAAGTACGAGTGGGACTTCGGGGACGGGGGAAGCGCCGTGGGAGAGGGGGTCTCCCACACCTTCAACGCGGCCGGATCGTTCTCCGTCGTCTTGCGGGTGACCGACGACGACGGGGCCACGGACACGGCGACCCAGATGATCACGGTCCTTCCGGCGGAGGAGCCGGGTGGCGGCACGGGCACGGGCCCCTCGGTGAGCTTCACCGCGACGCCGCTGACCGGCCAGGTGCCCTTGACGGTGACGTTCAACGCCTCGGCGACGACGTACCCCGGCCATTCGCTCACGTCCTACACGTGGAACTTCGGAGACGCGACGACCGGGACAGGGATCACGACCCCGCACACGTACGGAACGGCGGGCACCTACGTCGTCGTGTTGACGGTGATCGCCTCGGACAACACAAGCCGGACGGCGAGTCAGTCGATCATCGCCACGTCTGTTCCGGTGACGCCGCCCTCCGGCGGGCCGACCGCGCGCTTCACGGCGAACAAGACCGACTTCGTCGGGCCGGACGCCGTAATCTTCGATCCGGGAACGTCGACGGCCGCGAGCGGGAGGACGCTGACGAGCTTTGTCTGGAGTTACGGGATCGCCGGTGCAACGGAGACGAAGGCCAGCGATGCCACGGTCAACTACACCTACTGGACCGGTCAGGTGAGCCAGAACTTCACCGTGACCTTGACCGTGATCGACGACGCGGGCGGGACGAACAGCTTCTCCCGGGCGATCACGGTCCGCAACCTCCAGCCGGTGGCCGGCTTCTCGGTCGAGTACGTGCCAGATGGCCTAGGGAAGAAGTACCCGACCGAGGCGGTGCCGCTGGAGCTCAAGCCAGTCTTCCCACTGACGTGGCCGGCCGGGACTCCCGTTCCGGTGACGTTTGAGTCGCTCGACCCGACGCCAAACGGCGGCCGGTTCTGGAACAGCGGCTTCAGCCCCCTCACCAAGGGGGCACCCGCGAATGACGGGATCAACGAGAACACAAGCGTGCGGCCGGGGAACTACAACACTACGAACAAGAACCTGTCCTACGACGGGGAGGGGCAGTCGGCCGCGGATGACGGCTGGGGGATCGTCTCCTACTACCTTGACTTCGGGGACGGAACCTCGGCAGACTCGAATCGCGCTGTGGCTCCCGGCGGAGGCTTCGTTTCCTTCGTGCACAACTACGTCAAGACCGGGGCTGGGTTCGACACGTTTGTGATCACGCTCACGGTGCGAGACGAGCGGGGCGGGACGGCCACCCTGAAGCGCGCCGTCAGGATCTATACGAACCCGTAGTTTGAGGGGCCGGATGGCCCAAGCCATCCGGTGAGAAGCTCACTTGAAGGATGGGCCACGCCACGGCGTGGCCCGCTCCTTTTGGCGCGTTGGGCAGCGCGGGAGTGCGCGTGTCCCTTCATCGCGGGTCTCTTGCCCTCTTCTACGGGCCGGGTGTCGCGTACCGTGAAGGGGTGAAGGAGGAGACAAAGGCCATGTGGCGGAAAGCGATCGCCCTCGCCCTCTTGGTGGGGGGCGCGGGGCTTCTTTCTGGCTGCGCCCTGTTCAATACGGCTCCGGTCGCCTACTTCTCTTCGAGCGTGCTCTCAGGAGTCGCGCCGCTTGCCGTTCACTTCGATGCGTCCGGGTCGAGCGACCCGGACGGTGAGATCGTCTCCTACGCGTGGAGCTTCGACGACGGCCAGTCTGCGACCGGTATCACGGCCGACCACGTTTTTTCGACCGTGGTCGCGAGGACCTTCACCGTGACCCTGGTCGTGGTCGACGACCAGGGCTCGCGAAGCACGCAATCTCAGACGATCGAGGTGCGTCTGGGGCCGACGAACGACCCCAACGCGCCCACGGCGACCTTGACCGCGAGCCCGACCTACGGGAACACGCCGCTCGTGGTCCACTTCAGCGGGTCGCTTTCGCGGGCGGTGGAGGGAACGATCCGCATGTACGGCTGGGACTTCGGGGACGGATCGACCGGCACGGGCGAGGTTCTGCTCCACACCTACACGGCCCTGACGACGACCAACTACAAGGCCACGCTGACCGTTGCCGACGACGTGGGACGGATCGGGACAGTCTCCGCCGTGGTCACGGTCGTCGTTCCTTCGACGATCCCAGACAACCCCCCGCATGCAGCGCTTCTGATCGGCACTCCCAAGGAGATCTTCGTCTCGCCATCGCCGCCTAATCCCCCGTCGCTCTTTGAGGTGACGTTCGATCCGTCGTATTCCACGGCCGCCTCAGGGCACCACATCGAGTTCTACGTGTGGTCGTTCGGCGACGGACAGTCTCTTACCGCCGAGACCAACGTGACCGTCATGCACACCTACACCCTGGCGAGCCAGTCGCGCACGCTCGTCGTCACGCTCACGGTCATCGACGACCAGGGCGCAAGCCACACCGCCATAGGGAACGTCACCCTGTCGAACTAGCTGCGAGCGGTCGGTCGGCGCTTTCGGCGCTTGAGTCTATCGGCCGCAGCAGCCGCCCAGCACATGGAGACTCATCTCCTCCCAGTCGCTCGCGCCGTCATCGTCCACCACAGTCAGCCGCACGGTGACCGTGCCGGGAGCGGTGAACTGGTGCTCGGCGAACTCCCCCTCGCCAGTCGCGCCGTCGCCGAATGACCAGATCCACTGCTC
>Ga0315273_10009562_pt1 | contig 12304 bp, 14 predicted proteins | sample YL17G02_0_MG_FD_205753 | JGI IMG/M metagenome (GOLD analysis project Ga0315273, IMG submission 205753) | Sediment microbial communities from Yellowstone Lake, YNP, Wyoming, USA - YL17G02_0 | ecosystem: Environmental > Aquatic > Freshwater > Lake > Sediment | place: USA: Wyoming | collected... | reverse complement strand
CGGGAACGGGTGAAACCCATAATCACAGAATAGCTCAAACGTCAAAGACGGAGTTGTGAAAACTGTGATGGAAAAGCGACCGACGCGAATCACGGATCAACAAAAGCTGGCGAAAACGTTTTCAGAGTTCGCCGTGAGAACCAAGAAGCGGCAGAAGAACCCGACCACCGTCAAACTGGACCGCACACCCGAAGAATGGCAATCAGTAGTCAACGAGGCACGCGCTACAACCGGAAAGGAAGGAGAAAGGACATGACACGCTATAACCTTGTTCACTATATGGGCGATATTTCTTTTGAGGCCAATGTCAATGGGGCATGGGTTCGATACGAAGATGTTTCCACCCTCCGCAACGAGACGCTGGAAGAGGCGGCGAAAGCATTTGATGACGACTCAGACGAACTCGACATTGAAGGTTATCCTGAGTTGTACGATTGCCTTGGCGAGGTAAAGCGGGTTATCCGCTCCCTGAAACGCCCACACGAAGACTCAACACAACGGAGGAAAGTATGACACGAGAAGAAGCACGGTTAGAATTGGAGCGTGAGGGCTTGGGTATGCGGTATTATGCAAGTGATGGCTCCTTTCATGGCGTAGTAACCTGTAGAGAGGAGGTTCTAATTACCGAACGCCTAGCCCTTCGTTCATCAGAGGCGCGGGTGAAGGAACTGGAAGGGAGTCTAAGGGTTAGTGAGGGGGAACGAATAATCTTGCTAGAGGAAAACGCCCAACTCCTTGAGGAGGCAAAGGCATTGCAAGGGTTGTTACAGGCTGCAGGGGATAGTGGCACGATATTACATTGAAGGATGGTTCTTCCACAGCATCATTCCTGTTTACAAACCTCGCCAAGACCAAATTGAAATCCATGAATCAAAGCAAAGGAAAAAATGAAAAAAATTGGTGATGGAGCACATATTCCAAAGCTAATTTCTAGCATGTTCCATTTCATATACTATCATCAAGATAAGTCTTGGGAAAAGTATACCTATATGGGTTACCCAATTCTTCAGAATCCCATGGATCTATGGTTATACCAAGAAATAATCAATGAAACTAAGCCCGAGTGTATTATTGTTACAGGAGTAGCCTTTGGGGGTATGTTACTTTATTTCCTTAATATTACACAGACCTTTGTTGGAATGAGTGATACAGAAGTTATTGGAATAGATATAGAACTCACAAAAAGTGCAAAGAACTTAATAGGTACCCCACATCTACATATCATTGAGGGGAGTAGTACAGACAAAAAGGTAATAGACAAAGTTAATAAGATTCGCAAATTCAAGTCTGCTATGGTTATTTTGGACTCGGATCATAAAGAACCTCATGTATTTAGAGAGTTAGAATTATATTCTCCTATGATTAGGCGCAAGGGGTGCTATCTTGTAGTAGAAGATACAAATCTCAATGGACACCCTGTTAATCCATTTTGGGGGCCCGGGCCTTATGAGGCTGTTAGTAGATTCAGTCATACAGAACAGGGTACACATTTTTATGCAGATAACGATATTTGGTCAAAAAATCTATTCACCTTTCATACATGGTTGAAAAGAATATGAAAATAGAGAACCCAATTAGACAAGTATTAATAGATCGAGCTATTATTATGCTCATTCCAGAACTACAACGTGTCATTGGAGATGCTCTTGATAATGGTACATGGAAAAACTCTGAAGGCCCACATGTTACTTATCATATAAATTTCAATCTAGATGAATTTGTAGGACAAGGCCTATTAGTAGAACAGGCAAAGGCATTAATAAAACCCCCCTTTTTCAAGAGGTTATTCTCATGAGAATAATAATTCTTTGTCTGTACTTAATAAGTTTTAGTGTGTGTGCTCAAGAAAAAGCTACAAGCGTCAAAGATGTCGAGATAGAATTACAGTTTGTCGAACCGGAGATAGAAGCAACAATATTCAATGTCACAATACAGGCAAGAGTTTCGGCACTATCGCTCGATCTTCCAGCAGGTGGTGCCGATCTGTGTTTCAATTACAATGTTCTTGGATTAAAAAATCCGCGCATTCTTTACAAGCTGAATTTCTCGGACACAACAACATATTATGAGGAAGAAACAGGCAGGACATTTCAGCTCTATCAACAAAACTATCAGGCATTACAGAGTCTCGGACTCTTTCATTTATGGATAACACATATTCTTCCGGCGATTCCTTCCGAACAGTATTACAGCACGCTCAGTAAAAACTGGGTTTCCCTTGCTGTCATTCAATTCGATCTGGTCAGTACCACACAGAATGCCGCACTGGTATGGTCTTCCAATCCTATAACGTACTGGCTTGAAAAAAATAATATCCTCTCAGTGAACAACTTTCAGTACAACAATCTATCATTCCCGCTTCCGGTTGAAATATCCAGCTTCACTGCAATTCCTATGTTTAACAGGGTCAATGTACAGTGGGGAACATCGAGCGAGACAAATTGCTATGGATTTGAGTTGCAGAAAGCCCTTGATATTCCCGCCGCATATAAAGTAGTAACATTCATTCCAGGACAGGGCACAACAACAATAGGTCATCAGTATTCCTATATCGACACAAGTCCTTCAGGCACGTGGTATTACCGTCTAATGCAGATTGACCTTGATGGAAAACGCAACCCTACTGCACCTATATTGGTGTCCGTGACAGGCAAGGGGTCAGTCATGGTCAAGGAATATTCCTTAGAACAGAATTATCCAAATCCTTTCAATGCAGCTACGGCGATTGTGTTTTCCATACCAAAACCAGGAATGGTAAACCTAAAAGCCCATGATCTCTTAGGGCATGAAATTCCTATTATCAATGAAAAACTTGATGCGGGGAAGCATATCAGATATTTCTTCAGTGATAAAATTTCATCTGGCATGTATTTGTACACACTTGAATATGCCAATACAACCATAACAAAAAAGATGGTTCTGACTAAATGAGCAAAAATTATTCTAAAACACCTATCCCTAAAATAGGTCATAGAAGTAATCTCAAAAGAGATATCCAATCTCTTATTAAAGGTTACCAATCTAGGATAGATGCACTAAAATTTGACCTCAGAAAAGCTAACATCTATTACGAAGATGAAATAAAATTTAGGGGCCAAATAAAGGTCTATGAAGATGTAATAAAAAGTCTCCAAAGTTTGATATATTGATGAGTAACTAACAACAACTTCATGAGGAGATTATGAACCCATTTTTATATGCCCCCTCTAGAGAGACTACAGTACAGTCTCTTCCTGAGGCCCTAGAACTGGCGAATTCAGATTTCGCCTATAACACAAGAGAATTTCAAGTAAGGAATCTCAACCTGGATGGTGAAGGGCACATTTTAATTGGTAATCAAGATCATCCCGTTACAATGGACGGGATGAATGGTCTTTGCAGTCGCTTCCGTATCCCCAATCCATTTGCTGGACGCATTCCTTATGACCTTCTCAAAACCAATATTCTCCGCCTTGCTAGGGATGCTGCTGATGAAACATTAATTGTACATTCACGTAATGATGGTGCGGTAGTAAATATTTCCAAAGGCCTTACTATCCCCCCTAACAATGCAGAAGTTATTTCCCGTACGATGCGCTTGTTTCCCGGAGAAGAGTTAGATACCAGAATTAACTTAGGTGATAAGGGAGTTGATATTGACCTAATTAGAGGTAATGCCCAAATCATTGAAGCCCGAGTTGGAGACCCAATCAAGGTAGGCTTAAGAATTTCAACCTCTGAGTCTTCTTTCTGGACTGGTTATGCAAAGACTCTTCTCTATATTCTGCGTTGCACTAATGGTGCAGTAATGAGCAAGAGTTTTGGTGCAGTGAAATTGAGAATCAAATTGGAAATGAATCCCAACACAGTATATAATTTGTTCTTCAAGAAGGTCATTGAATTTGTTCCCAATTTCAACAATCTCTCAGCTTTACTTCAAAGATCCGGAAGTCTTTATATGTTTGACTCCGAACTAGTCAATGTTTGGAAGTCAATTTCTCGCAGAGGAGTTGACTACGATGTTATTGATATGCTAATTGGAATTGGAGAGGGAGACCGAGGTGATTTCATTAGCAGAGTCAAGACCCGCGAAAAACACAATGAAGTTCTTGTCGGGGGGCAGCCTGAACCTCCTCAGCCTACTACTATCAAGGTATATGATGTATTTGATAGAATCACCTCACATGCCCTGGTTTGCCATCAGGAACTTAGGCAAGATCTAGAGGTTATTGCTGGTGACATTATTGCTAATCTGGCTTCAAGACAGAATTAACTAATAGGGGCTGTGGTTTGGAAACCTGACGGAATACGACACAGCACGTTACGCTGCGTTGCAGACCAACTGCCAGCCCCTTATATTTTTTATTCTTCTGTTGCAAGACCTGATGTAGTGGATTTACCCCTATCTCATATAAAAATAAAGGGGTTATCCCTACTCAATTCATCAATCCTGGTATATCAAAATGTTATTCCAAATACGCAGACACCTGTTGGATAAACTCGTCGAAACACAGAAATCTAATGGACATTCTACAGAATATGAAAAAGCTAGAACCGATACACTAGTTGAAATCCTTTCCGAAATTACTTTCCTAATGCAAGGCCTCGGGGCTATCCCCCTTCCAAAGAACCTCAATTGAGCTCCAAAGATTGATATATTAATATATCAATTCTGGAGTAAGTGTGGGCCTTGAGGAAGTAATTGGGCATCATGGTATTGAACGCCATGGGCCCTCCACATTAGAACCTAATGTTGTAATCCCTCCGCACTATTTCAATATAGAATTTTCCATTGACGGAGAAGCCTTTAAGAGTAGTGTAGACTGGCTCCTATCGCTTGATACCGGCGCGCATGGAGAATTATCCGAAATAGACTTAGAGTTAAAATTATCTCGCAGCAGTTATCATGCTTTTACATTTCTAGTAGCAAGACAAGAATTGTCATTCCTCAAACGAAAGAAGGAAAGAGAATTTCGTCAATGGATTGCTGAAACCAATTCTATTTGCCGCGCCAATATAATTGCCAAACGTAAGGCCGAGAAAATAACAGGGGTCCCTGCTGGTTGGATGGGGGGCATTACAAAGCAGGATATAGAGGAAGAATTACTATCGAATCCAGAGTTTCTTATTATATGGAATCAATATCAATCTACGGTAGACGAAATCAATAAGCAAGAAGAAATCACTGAAGGCCTAGTCAAAATAATCCTAGAGCATGCCTCCAATATTAGAACAATCCTCTACAGACGAGCAGCAAAGGGAGGAAAAGAATACTTCAACAGTTGAGTTGATATGGAGATTAGAAAATCTTGTCTACTCCTCTCAAATCGACAGCATACAAAAATTAACAGGTAATTTAGAGTTATTAGTTGCGAAGTTTACCCACGGATCTCGTTTCAAGGTAGAAAAGGCCCCATTTCAAGTAGGATATAATGAGGAGAAAATATGTTGGAATTGTACACATTTAAGAAAGGAGTTCAGCTCGGATATCAAACAAGACTACCTATTTTGTACTCTGGAAGAGAACATTATCAATTATCGCAATAGCGGAGGACTCATTCTACATTGCACAGGTTGCTTATATAACTCTGATGAGAACCCAAACATCCAAACACTCAATATATTATCACAAACGCTGAAAGGTATATAAAATGGATATCCTCGGACAGCCAGACGATCTAAAACAAGATGCACTAAAGGATCAGGAAGACGTAGTTAGACCAGTCCTTGGTGATAACCGTTATAGATTTCTATATGGACCGGTGAAATACAAAACTGTATTTTATCCTTCAATCTGGGTAGATCAGAATACCAAGGAAGTCAAATCAATCAAGCATGCAGTAAATGTTCCTCAAGAGGGTAGTATTTTTGATGAATTAGCCGCCCTTGACAGAACCATTCGCGCAAGCATGGGTGAAGAGAAACCCAAATCGGTATTTTTCCCTGCTACAAGATTCCTCTATCTAGGCTTCAATAGGGCCGAACCAACCCCTACAGTACGTATCATTGAAGTCAAACGTACTGTAATGGAGGGGCTCATTAAGCTTGAAGATGCAAGGAGCACAAAGGATCAGTCCAAGCTTCGTTATGGGCCCATCTTTACATGGGATGCTATTGTAAAGAAGACCCAAGACCCTTCACTCCCTGTACAGAGGGGAACCAAATATGGAGTGGAAGTAGATCCAGAAGTTGCTCCATTTATGGGTCAAGTTCCTGTTGAATGCCTCAGGGATACAGTTGGGGTTTTCTTTGGTAAGTTTGACAAGACGAAGGTTTTCACTGAAAAGGAAATCGAGGCTATTCATACCTCTGAATTAGACCTCAAAGTCTTTTCAAAAGCTATGAATAATGAAGAGATCATGGCCGAATTTCTTCAGTATCCCATTGACCTCAATGCAGTAACACCTGATGGGACTTATGTTTTTCCGGCCCCAAAGGATTATGTAAAGAAGTTGCAGGATGCAGGAATCAAATTTCTTGAACCTGTAGCTCCTGGTACTGCACCAAAGGTATTTCCAGCCCCACAATTACAGGCTGCTCAAGTTGTTGAAGAAACAAAAGCTAGTGTAATAGAAGCTATTGCTTCAACAACAGCTACACCTACCCCAGCATTCACTCCGGTGACTGAATCTCCCAAACAGGCACCTGCTCCTGCACCACCTAAAAAGGCACCCTCATGGTAGATAATTCGAAAGCTATTCAAGAAGCTCTGGCCCTGCTGGGAGGCGGGGCCAGACTTGCATCTAACAAAACTCCTGTAGAGGTAATACCTACTGAATTACCTATCCTTAATGATAGAGTATTTGGGTGTGGGGGTATTCCTCGTTCCAAAGTCATTGAAGTCTATAGCAAGCCTAGCGTAGGAAAATCTACTCTTGTATATTGGCTTATGGGGCAAGTACAGAAGCATGGCGGCGTAGCAGTATTATTGGACGCCGAGGGGGCTTATTATCCCGATTATGGAGAAGCCTGTGGTATCGATAATAGCAAACTCATTATTCCCGAATTTACCTTTGGTGAAGATGGTCTGTATCTTGTCAAAATACTTTTGGCAAAGAACATCGTAGACCTTATTGCTATTGACAGTATGCCCGCCCTACAACCCAAGGTAGCTGCAGAAGCTACAGCTGAAGCAAAGAGTATGCATCAGAACCTCGCCCGCGCAAAGATGTATACAAGTTTCTTCAATGATATCATGGGTGGTTATGAAATCAATAAAATAAAAGCTTCAAAGGTCTATATTGTAGATGGGGAGAAAGTAGATACTATACACAAGATTCATGACAAGAAGGCTTGTCTTATGATGATTAATCATGCAAAAGACAAGGTCGGTGTCATGTTTGGCGAAAGAACATATACACCTGGTGGAGATAGTATCAATTTTGCCAGCTCTGTCCGTATTGGGATGTCTTATATTGGCAAAAGTAAAAAGAAGGGTCCTGATGATATGCCTCTCTTCAGGGAGGTCAAGATCACCGCTGCAAAAAACAAATTGGCCCCTCCATATAACGAAGCTATTATTAGACTTTGGCGTAAGGGTGGTATCACTAGTGAGGATATGGCCAAGGATATGGAGACAGAAGTAGTTGATGAAGAAAAAGAGGCATCAGTAATAGATGGACTTGCAAAACTTGCCAGCGCGTTCCCTCAGAGTTAAAAGAGCGGGACAACATTTCGACAATACAACAGACAATAATTACATTGTCGTAGGTAATGCACTAGACACTATAAATGACATACTTGAAATCGATGAAAGGGTTTTATCTCTCCTAACTTCTTATATAGTTCCCAACAGCTCATTAGTGCACTATGTATTGCAGAAAGATATCGAACTAGAAAAGGCTAAAAATAAGAATGAATTGCGTTTTACTGTAATGGATCTATTGAACTGCCTATTGAGATACAATAAAAACAGGCCTGATGTACATAAGCCACGTTTTATTTTGATGAGAAGCTCAAAACCAGGCTATTCGGCAGTTCTTAAGCATAGATTCAACATTACTAATTTTAGAAAGTCTACTTTATGGAATCTGGAAACGATAGCGAAGTTTCTGCGAAGCGAGCCCGTAGGTCTAGGCGTAAAGGGAAAAAATTCCAGAAGAAGGTTGCTGAAGTTATCAGTAGCTGGTGGACTGGTGGGCCAAAAAACTTTCGCTCGACGCCTGGCTCTGGTGGGTGGGACAAAGGGCTAGCACCTGGAGATCTAATTCCTTCTAAAGGTTTTGAAGAATTCCCCTTTAGCATTGAATGCAAAAAAAGGAAGAAGGCTAAACTCGAAGTTCCTGCTCTTTTGAGTACTGATTCAGCTTTAAGGGATTGGTGGGCACAAACTACCTTTGATGCACAAAAATCAGACAAAATTCCTCTCCTTATCTACTCTCAGGATTTTGGAGATACATATCTTCTTTATTGTCCTACTCAAGAATTTATAGCCCATGGCTTTCATCCAGCTTGGCCCACTTTAAAAGCCCAGTTGAGTGAAGGCAGTATTATGATATACCTATGCAAACTCAATGACTTTTTCGAAGCAAATAAACCTACCAACTCTAACGAAGGGTACCGTACAAGGTATCTTCATTGGCGATCTACACCTGAAGGTGAACGAGAAATACGGGACGCCAAGCAAGCGGGGGATAGGTTCCCGAACCGAGGATAAACTTGAGTATCTTCAACGAGCAATTGAATTTGCTGAGAGGAATAATGTAGACATTGTAGTACTTGCTGGGGATATCTTCGACAAAGTAAACCCACCTGAAAAACTACGCGTCGCCTTCCTTGATTTACTTGCCCCACTAATTGAGAAAAACATTCATACCTATATCATTATAGGTAATCATGATACAGACACAATATACCACAATCTTGCTGGCGAATCATCTTTTATAAGACGCCTAGGGGAGATTACTAAACCCCCCTATGGAATCCCCATTACCATTGTAGATACACATGTTTTGATAAAGAATTTCTTAGGTCTAGATCTGTTATTCGTAGCCTGGGATAAGGATGAAAGCATTAAAGAGACTTTAAAAAGATATAATCCAGCACACTTTGTATTTGGACATTTTCAAGCTGTAGGGGCTACTGCTTCAGGAACTGAATTTCACTTATCTGGGGGCATAGAGAAAGACGCATTCAACAAATACATTTATACCTTCTTAGGCCATATACACAAATTCCAATATACAGACTCCTGGGTGCACGTAGGGAGTATTGCCAAAATGGACATGGGCGAAGCACAAGACCCAAAGGGCTTTATCCATTTTAAAGTAACTCATGAACAATTCTCCTGGGACTTTATTGAAATTCCTGATAGAAAATTTGTCAACTTATCATTCACAGAGCCAGCAGAAGTAGACATTTCTACGGGTCTAGATGTAAAGGATGCAGTTGTAAAAGTCACTTGTGAAGGTTCAGATGCATGGTTCATACATTGGGACATCACCTCAATTCCATCAAAACTATATGAAGCCGGGGCATATAGAGTTGTGCACCAATTTGTACATATTAATGACAAAGTATCAAGTACCTCTGATTTTGTAAGCCAAAGAAATTATACCAAAATGATAGAAGACTATGCTGAGACAATGAAACGTAAGGACTTAACACTCTTGGGAATTGAGATTCTGAATCAAGGTGCTATATGCGATTAGCAAGACTCAAGATAACTAATTTTGCTTCTTTGCGCGGAGAGCATCTCATTAATTTTGATGCCTTTCTTGAAAAGAAGATTCTTATTACTGGAGACAATGAAATATCTGAGGGGGTTGACTCAAATGGTAGTGGTAAGAGTTCTATATTCGATGCCATTTCCTGGTGTCTATTCAACAAGACCCCAAAGAAACTAGACGTAGACGAAGTTGTCAATGATTTTGAGAAATATTGTGAAGTGCAGCTTCAATTAATTGGTGCCAAGAACATAGTAATTCTTAGGAAAAGGACAAAGGGAGATGAATCTGAATTAGAATTCTGGGTAGATGAGCAACACAAAAAGGGCAGAATCCTTTCACAGACTCAAGATATGTTATTGGCTGAATTGGGTATAAGTGCAGAGAATAAGGATTATTTTGGGGACTTTCTCAATGCTACCTATATCAGTACAGAATCTATTGAGACCTTTGCCTCAAAATCCTCAACTAATAAGGAAAGAATTAGTCTAGTTTCAAGATTCCTGAATCTCGAAGTATTAGAGAAGGCCAAGAAAATTGCTGATGACAAAGCAGACCTTTCTAGTAAGTCTCTCGAAGCTTGTAATACTGCAATCAATAGTTTCATTGAATCTATCAAACGTCTAGAACCTCCAGAGACCTGTTCAAATCTCATTGAAATATCTAAAAGACATATAAAGGAATCCGAGGTTGCAATTGTACATCTTAACGAAGAAATAAAAAGGGCAATGGAGATGATGGATCTGGAAATGGAACTTGTTTCACTCCAATCCAGAATAAAGATTCTAGAGGGGGAAAAATCTGGACAGATTTATGCAAATCAATCCCGTATAGAAACTCTAGAATTGGCTCTTGAAGATATCAAAAAGGCAGAAGATTTCATATCCCTAATTCAAGCAGATATTAATGCACTAGAAAATAAGTTCCCCCCTAGTGTAACAGTAGAAGGGGCTGAAGCAGTCCTCAAGGTTGTCGAGGATGAACTTAAAACTACCTCTCTTAGAAAAAGAGATGTAGAAAATAGACTAAGACATATATGGATGCAAATGCAGGGAGGTTTAGAATGTCCCGTATGTAAATCTAAATTGCATCTTGAGGCAAGTACCTTAGTTCAATATGATAGAACTAAATTAGAAAAGGAAAAAGAAGAGGAAACTAAGGAGCAAACCAAATTAACAGCTGTAGAAAATACCCTCCAAGAAAAGTTAGGGAAGTTAAAAAGACATATCCAGGACATACGAGACTCACACTCGCGCCTGGAATACCTTAAAAGAGATCTGCATGGGAAACAAGGTATTATTGAGAGAAAGCAAGATTTTCAAAAGCAACTAGAAGATACCCGATCAAATCTAGAACAATCTTATTTGACTTACGAGTCGAAGATAGCTAGTCTTAATCAACAACACGCACTACTGGCAAACAAATTGATAGAGGGCAAAACCCGTTCTGTCAAGGATATCAATTCAGAAATTAGTTTGATGAATAGCATCATCAATGAAAAGCAATCCATCGTTGCCTATCATGAGGGGATTATATCCAAACATGATGAATATAGAAAGAATATAAAGTCTTGGGAAGAAATGGCTGAAACGAATAGGAAAGACACTGAAAATTATTCGTTCTGGAGCAGGGGATTTTCTGAATTAAGGCGCATCTCTATTGAGGCATTCCTGCCCGAATTTCAGACATATACTAATCACCTTCTGAATTTGATAGAATCTGGACTAAGCTTGCAATTGTCCACAATTCGTAGCAGGAAGAAAGGTGGAGACCCCATTGAAAGTTTCACTATTAACGTATGCAGCCCAGAAGGGAAAATTAGATCTTTCAACACATTCAGCCAGGGAGAGAAACGTAGGGTCGCTTCATGCATGGCACTTGCTCTCAAGCACTTATCACAGAACAAGGGGTATCAGCCTTTTGAGTTCTCCCTCTTCGACGAAGTCGTCGATGGACTTGATTCAACGGGCGTTGAGGAGTTCTTTAAACTCCTAGATAGTGTTCCAGGGTTGGATTTAGTAATTAGTCATTCCTCAGAACTGAATTCAAGATTCAATAATCGTCTGCATATAGTAAGAAGGGCAGACAAGACGGAGATTATTCAATGAGTGATATAACGGGGGCATTATCAGACTTAATAGAAAAGAAAAAGAAGTCTAAGGACCTACACTTAGAGGTTATTGAAAGAGTTACTGAGGCATTGAACAGTACAAAGGGTCAACAATTAGCATTGAAATTGAAGCGCAAAGATGATTTCACACACATCATCTATCAAGGGCTCTTAGATAATGCATGGGGAAGGATCACGAGCGGAAAGATCTTTGTCTATAATGCACGCCTACAAAGATTACTTGCTGTTCATCCAGCAACTAAGGATGTATTAGAAGGGTAATACTGAGCGTAGTGAAAATTTCTGTTGGAAGGTTTTTGGATTAAAGCTTTGTCCTGTTAGGTAGCAGTCTGCATAATATCCCGGCCAATTCTTAAACAACCCTCGATTTATAACCCGCACTATATTAAGCTTCTTTGAAGTCCTATTAACAAATGGGACCTTTTCAAATCCACTTGAAGTAATTCCCAGATATCTGCCAGTAAGATTTACTGTAAGGTCTATCATCAAACGAGGATTTGAAGAGGCAGTTAATTCACCGCGAACCCAC
>Ga0315273_10009560_pt1 | contig 12305 bp, 9 predicted proteins | sample YL17G02_0_MG_FD_205753 | JGI IMG/M metagenome (GOLD analysis project Ga0315273, IMG submission 205753) | Sediment microbial communities from Yellowstone Lake, YNP, Wyoming, USA - YL17G02_0 | ecosystem: Environmental > Aquatic > Freshwater > Lake > Sediment | place: USA: Wyoming | collected... | reverse complement strand
CCCGCTCGTTGCAGTCGCGCCTCGCCCAATATTACTAGGTTAATAAGGGGAATTGCCTACAGGTCAGATAGAAATAATAAAAAGGGGTACAAGTCAAGGAATGGGGTGACTGACGGGGATTGAACCCGCGTATGTCGGAATCACAATCCGATGCGTTAACCACTTCGCCACAGCCACCATACTACCGCGAGAGGACCCCAGTGTGTCCTACCAGCGACCTCCTGTCAATCACGCCTTTACTCTATGATTACGGGAAGTAAGCGCCGTCGCCGGACTACTTAACGGGAAACAGGCTGCCATTGCGAAAACTGAACGACAAGCTGCGTTCATCACTCCAGGTAGCTCCGTCCGCTGAGACCGCCATGACCACTCGAAGATCATCGCCATCAGCCACAACCCCGCTGAGGCCTTCGTTGTTAAGCGGGCTAAGTGGTCCTGTCAAATAAATCTCATAAGCCTGCTCGCTGCGACCATTCAGCGGCTTTTCTAGCGGCGGCAACTCAACAACCTTTTCCGCTAGCGTCAGCTTGCCTAACTTGAGTCTACCGGCCTCTTCGATACGAACATAGACTTGCAACGGCGCTAGAGTAGAAACGTTTATTGCGTTGAAATTCATGAATACATGCTTGCCTGAATGATCCAGCGTTGGCGCACCGGAAATTTGCATGACATCCGCTTCAAGTGACCGTATGGCTTTTGGTACCTCGCGGCTGGTCACCTGAATTTTCATAATTTTAGGCCGAATTTCCTGCTCTCTCGGTTCATTTAAATAGAATTTAGACAGCGTGGTCTTGGCTCGGGCATAGCGATCACCGAGCGGAAATCGAGGGCCAGCCCTAAACGTCTTATTATTCATCATCCCGAAAGCGGTCTTCACCTTCGCGCTCGTCTGACTCTGTGGCTGTGCTGAAAGGGTCGCCTTACGCGACACCTGACTCAAAGGTACAAGATGAAGTAGCGCCGCCGTTAGCTGCTCGGGATGGTCGGTATCTAGAAGACGACGAAAGCCTAGCAGCAAATCTTCAGGTGTCTCCAGATTCTTCAGCGCCTGCAGCGCAGCAATCGCTTTGGATGCCTCATGGACTGCATCGAGCGTTGGGTAACGCAGATTGATCATGCGCAACGGATAGCTAAAGAAAGCCTTAAACCATTGTGCTTGAAAGGTATCGCTTGCCCTCCCAGCCACCGTACCCCAAATCTCTTTGTCCATGCCAAAGGCAAGGGCAAACGCCACCCACATTTGGTCATCGCTAGAGTGGATCATCATTTGCAGTTGGTCTTTGGTGAAGTAGAGGCCGGCCTGCGCGGAAAACTTGCCTAGATAGGTTGGCGTAACGTGAATCCGCGAAACCTGCTCGTACGGTGAGGCAAAGAAGTTTTCCTGCCGCCACTTGGCTTCCTTGTCAGCGTCACGGTCAGGAAAGGATGGCAGCCCATCCATTGGCAAGCCGGTGAAAAAGCGCAATGCATCTAAATAGTTCACTAAGCTTAAGGTATCAACGAAGCGATCTTGAACATTTAGAGTCAGCTGTAAATGGTAGGGATTTGGGCCGATTTCAAAGGCATAGTTGATGGCCTTGTCTGGGTCGTCGGCTTTGTGCGCGATTTTGTTTACCTTCATTTCGACAGTCTGTTGAGTGCGAACCTGCTTCTCTCCCACCAGCAGGTTCCATTCTTTATCTTCAACATTATGTGTCGCCTCAAGAACGTGAAACTTCCCCTCTTCATCGGTGATTTCGATTGCCGAATCATCCAGAGTGCGCCGCCTTTCGTTGCGATAGAATGCTAGATTTGGGCCGTTACTCGCAATATCTTCGCTACGCGTTTGATCGCGGTTGAACAGAAATTTGACTCCGGTCACTATATTTTTTTCTTTGCGATCCAGGTAGCGCTCATAGGCCGGAGCAAAATCACCCTTCACCGCTGCCCTGTATGCCTCCTGAGCCGCCGGCTGCCGCAGGTCGAACTCATATACCTGGTCAAAAAGCTTGGCGAGCGCCTTTTCAATCTGGATGTTAATCGGTAGAATCGGTGCAGGCACCCCGGCCCATTGCAGGGTTTTGCCCAAGGCTTGGACCATGATCGAGCCATGCAGTAAGAAAAAGCGCTGTCCGAGAAAGGCCGAGAGTCCCAGGCCAGCTCGCTTAATATTGTTAACTCCGACCCAGGCCGTGTCCTCATCACGCCGAAGCACATTGATTCGATGCTCACCAGTCATAAACACCGAGTATGGGATGCCCTCCCTAAATCCGCCGATTGTCTTCAATATATCGAGAGAGGATCTGTCGACCAACCCACCAACGTCGGGCGTCACTCGCACGCCACCAGACAAGGCATAACTGCGGATGGAACCAATCGGCATAGTGTGAAAACTATCTACACTCAATGGGAATGAAAACGGCGTCATCAACTCCGTAATCGGATCATACAAATGATTCTGATTGAATGACGGTGGCAAAACAGCAGTCAATGCTGGAACCAAGCCAAACCAATTATTAGCAAGGCGCCGCACGGTGCTCATGTCGCGCTCCTGAGCCACGCGCATTCCATCGGTCCTCAAGTAAATCTGCTCGACCTCAACCGAACCATCGATGCCTAACGTAATCGGCACATCCTGCATGTGCCAAAGCGCTCGACTGTAGCGAGGACCGAAATTAAAACGATCAAAAACGACGTAAGCTCCCGAGGGGGCTGAATACAACTTGCGGGTAAGAGCGGCGCTAAACCAGGCAAAATCATTGACATACAAATCGGATTTGTTATCCATAATCGCATAGAATATCGAGTCCATCAGGTTTTCGACTGAGCGATTTAACTCATCTATACCTCCAGAAAGGCTAGCTTGCAGCGCCGGATTTTGAAAGAATAACTCAATTGGTGGCGCGTTAAAGAGATCGCCCTCACTGTCCGCTGCGGCCTTTGCTTTTGCTTCTTTTTCCGCCTCCGGTCCGGCAAAGTCGATCTCCACCAAGGGATCCTGCCTGGGATTTCGCGGCAGTTCGACTAAACTTTTAGCTGCTGCCTTTGGTTCCTGGGCCTTACCTGCCGCGGCATAAGAGGTCTGACCTAACATCAGCAGCAACACAAAAACCAACTGTCGGCTCATAGTTTAGCCTCCAGGCCCAGGGTCAAAGAGGTGCGCGAAGCGCGGCTAAGTCCATCGCTTCGCTGCCGGTAGCCAATCGCCGTTCGCAAGGTAAGGTGGTTGTAGAATTGCAAATCAAAATCAACGACGATACGGCGAAAACGCAGACGTTCATCGTCGAACTGCACTACCCAACGCCGGGGTCCTTGCCATGCCTGGACGTAGCCGAGACGAAGAACCTGTTCAAACGGCAGTTCTTTGCCGGAGGGTGTAGTCAGCCTCCGGACAAATTCAAACTGTGTCGTATCACCTTTGTGATTGACGTTGACCATGCCGAAGCCGTAACGGCGCTCACCTTGTTTCGCGGCGTAGCCGGACAGCATTAAACGTGTACCCTCGAGGGCGGAAATATCGAGCATCGCCCGGACACTCGCGGCTATGTCGATGGGCTTAACATCAACCGCATCACCTGTGCGCTTTTTCTGATTGAGGGGGCCGTCACTAGCCAAACCTATGTCGATGCGCACGCGCCGCAAGTCATCATAGGTCAAGAATCCCCCAAGCGGGGGTGAATGCCAAAGCAGTCGGTTGTCGAGCACCTGGTAGAATTGCGGTGCTGTGCTTTGTCCGATGCCGAAGGGCAAGCGCATGCGACCCAAGGTAAAGCGATACCGACTTAAAATCGGGCTGCCGACCTCCAGCACAGCGTAATCGGTATAAAGCTCCCGGAGCTTCGCGACATGATCATTCAGCCCTGTGACATCACGTAGGTAGCCGACTGCCTGCGCAGAAAGCCACGGCGTTACAAAAACTCCGCCATAAAGCGAACCGTAGTCCAACCAGACTTGATCAGCAGCGCTCTCGGCATACCCTACGACCTCCGCACCAGCGCTCGCTTGGATGCAGGCAGCAGGCGTCAGCCCCAACGGTCCATCTCCAGCCATGGGATCGCGATCTGGTTGGCAGTTTCCACCGATTGACATTGATCTCGCAAAGGCCGTAGACGCTGCCAAGAAGAGCGTCAGTGCTGCCAAGCGATTTCCTAAAAGTTTAGAATAAAGGTTACTCACTTTTCGTTTAAATAGCCCCACTCGCGCAACACCCTTTCGAAAGCCGGATTGCCCGTCATCATATGGCGATTTCGTTGCCCATCATCCGCAATCTTACGCACGTAAGCCACTGCCGTATTGACCGGCTCAAGTAAGGTGAAGCGGCCACCAATCTCCACCGGCAGATCCGCAGGCAGCATTTGCAGCGGCAAGCGCATCGAGGTCATCATCACCGCCACGGGTTGACCGCCTATTTGAACCTTTGGTACCGCGCTGAGAGGCGCTTTGATCTCTAACAGGTAGCGCCGGCCACCGCCAGCTGAGACGTGCACACCCGTCTGAGTGGCGGACACCTGACCAACACCCTCTTCGAACTCAACGTGTGTCGCCCCTTCGATGTCAATCGCGACGCTGCCCTCGTTAGGCGCTTCAACCACCAATTCATAGCCATCCCGAATGGCAAATAGCTCCTGGTATGTCCGTTGAGCTACCGTTAACAATTCCGGCGCAGTGGTCGCGAGATTTTGTTCCTCGTCTGGATCGGCTTTGAGGTCGAACAGCTGCTCGGCGACCATAAAAAGACTCTTGTCGCCGGACCACCCATGGGACGAATAGATGCGTTTATCAGTTGGTTCATAGGTACGAACGTATTTATAGCGGTTTTGAAACAGGATGGCACGCCCGCGAAACCCCTCACTACCCAGAACTCGTTGGCTAAGCGAGCCAGAATCCAGGCCCCTTAGATATGGCGTGAGCGACTCAGTCGCACAGCCTTTAGCTGGATCATGGTTCGCGAGGTCTAACAGGGTTGGGCCTAAATCCAATGTGCTGACATATTCACTGATGCGCCTTGGCATAAGTCCAGGCCCCCGAATCATCAGCGGCACGTGGATTTCATCATTAAGCAACGTCGCACCATGATCAAAGTAGGCGCCCGTAAAATCCGGCCCCGCTTCGTTGCCCAAAAAGCGGTGATCGTTGTGTTGGTCCCCGTGATCGGCGGTCAGTACGATCATCGTATTAGCTGCAAGTCCGAGCCGCGCTACAGACTGTAGCACTAGGTCTAAATAACGATCAGTATAAGCGACCTCGCTCTGATAAAGCCATTTTAGCAGTCCAGCGTATGAGCGCAGGGCACTGAAGCCGGGGAAGGTGTGGATGATGTCTAGTAGCGGCGCCCGGTAAGGGGCGTGCGGGCCGTTAAAGTGCAGGTAGAGCAAAAAGTTGTGGTCACCGTGCTGGCCCAGCCACGCTGCCGCCTCACGGGCGATGGCTGGCGTGTCATAGCCGTCGGTCTCAAGGGCTATCTGCCGTGCAAAACCATGGCTGATACCCGCCCCGTAGATTTCCGAGATCACCGAAATATTACCGATCATCGCCGTGTCATAGCCGGCCTGCAGAAAGCGAGCAGGAAACGAAGGCTGCCGAGTCCGATAAAAACCCTCCCTTGACTCACTAGTCATACCGTAAGCAAACGCCAATTCCCCAAGCTGGCTCGGCCTGCGGCAGGAAAGCAAAGCGTTGGTAGACGGACTCGTCATATTGCCTGGTGCCAAGGCATTTACAAAGTTGACCGACTGCGTCGCCAGATCATGCATATGCGGCGCATTGCCCGCAGAAATCGCATCGCCCCTCAAAGTGTCCACCAGAACGATCACGAAATTGTGCGGCGCCGCTGCTTGCGCCTCATAAAACTGCAGATCACCGATGATGCAGCCAAAAATCGCACCTGTACAAGTGAAACTCAGCTTGGCGGCGGGACCAAGCTCAACGTCTTGCTTGACCTCGCTCCAAGTCGAGATTGACTGTAGCGGATCAACCTCGATAAATCGCCCAATGTTCTTATAAAATTGACTGCTCGCATCAAAGGCTGGATTCGGAGGGTTGGGCAAATCCAGCTTAAAACTCTGATTTGTACCCTCGACCTGGTAGCTAAGTGTCGCCGCGCTTTGCGGCGAAAAGGCTGCGAAACGCAAGGATAGTGCACCACCGAAACCAGGGCTCACAGCCAAAGTCGCACCGTTCGGCAAATACAATCCATCTTGCGCATCGAGTTTCAGTGGATAGCTACCTAGCGGCACATAGATCTGGTAAGGACTGACAAAACGTGTGGACGCGGGCATGGCGTAGTCAGGGAGTGCCTGCGTGAGCTGGTCGCGCCGCGCCGCAAACACCGCAGATTGGAGGTCCTCGTGATGCGCCATACCTGAGCCCAAGAGACTACCTTTCAGGGTAAAAAATTGGGCTATGGGTCGCTGTTCATTCAGCGCATGATGCATTCGTGCATCGTTAGGCAAAACAAGGACCAAGTAGGCCAGCGTAGACAACCCAATAAGCAGCAGCAAAGAGGCGCAGGCCAAGCCTAAATTTCGATTCCAATTTTTCACTTCGGCACCAAAAATTGATCGACTAGGCGCACCGTAGGCCGCTCATGAGCGCCGACAAATGTGGTGAGGCCTCGCTGCAAAGCCGCCAACACCGCTGGCTCCTTGGCGCTCAGATCATAAAAATTTTCGGGATCTAGTCGACGATTATAAAGTTCATATCGCACGCCTTGTGGGGTCGGCATATAAATAATTTTATAATCACCGTCGATCATCATGCGATGCTTAGCTGTCACCATAATCTGCTCGTAAATAGCGTTCAGGACGATTTCACCGGAGTAGCCTTGGTCAAAATTTAGCAGACCAGAGATCCCTGGGTAGTCTAACCGGTATTTTTGAAAAAAGGCCGACCCGTTACGAGCAAACCATAGACCGGTTTCAGCGTACGCCACCAGTTTCGGCGAAGGCCCAGTTGCGCTAGTCATCCAAGGCAATAGATTTATGCCCTCTCCAACCGGTTTTGCCAGCCCCACCGCCGCCAGTACGGTGGCACCTATGTCGATAGAGCGAGTCGTAAAGTCCAAATTTTTTACTACAGGCACCAAACGCTTTGGCAGCTTCATTAACACCGGCACCTTGAGCACGTTTTCTCCGCGCAGGTGTTCACCATGGCCCTGTAGGTGGTCACGCTCGAACAAGTCTTCGCCGTGGTCAGCAGTGATCACAATGAGGGTTTGGTCCCACAGCTTTTGCAGCTTAAGCTGTGCAAATATGCGTCCAAGCTCGGTATCGACGGCACGAATAGAGCCATCATAAAGCCCCCTGATCTGTCCAACTTCTGTACTATCCGCAGCATCACTACCCGCGTTGATTTCAGGATTCTTCTGAAACCGGTACGGACCCTGGTAGTGCTTGCTCGAAAACATTGAATAAAATGGGTAGGGCGCAGCGTAGGGAAAATGCGCTGTCGAAAAGAACAGGGTCTCAAGCCACGGCCTAGCCCCGGTATCCTTTCGTAGCTGCTCACAAAAATCGCTGCCCAGGTGCTCTGGATCACCAAATGCAGGGCTTTCCTTGAGCGCTGGATACAACTCCTTAAACGGCCCCGTGATCATCATCGGCAGCAGCAGCATGAAGGCTTGATCCATGTTTAGGCGGATCATCGTCATAATCGTCAGATTAGGCGCGAAAACCTGATTAAACCCAGCCTGAAACCTAGGAAAAATGTCGCCGGCAAAGTCTGCTCGCACCGTAGTCTGGTAGCCTGCACGCTGCAGCTGCGACACCCAGCCAACAAACGGCTTAGACCGCTCAGCAAAGCCCGGAAACATATGCCGGATCCCGGTACTAGCTGCAGGCATGCCCTGCAAAATCTCAATCCACGAAGGGAAGGTACGCGGGATCCCAACGTAGTGATCGCGCCAACTGATAGTCTGCGGATCCGCAAGCAGCGTTTGTAGAGCCGGAGTAACCTCGGCCTTGAGCAGGCGATCAGAACGCAGTGAATCGATCCCAATAAACAATACGTTAATATTGTCAGAACGAGCCCCGCTAGCAACCGACATCCTCCAGCGCTGCACGATTACAGGGAGGCATACGGCTATGGCCAATCCAACCAAGGCTACTCGAAACCTGGGCTGGACGGTGTTCTTACCCAAACGCAGCAGCAGGAGCAGCAAAGGCGCGATCGCAATAGCGGATGCTGCGCCAAACAATGCAACAGGGGCCACCGCGAACCCAAGTCTAAACAACGCGTGCTGTCCCCAAGGCGGCAGGCTACCCTCGAACAAGGCGGGGTACTTTAGGGCTGCACCGAGTAGCCAAAAAACATAGGCTACCGCCGGCCCCGCCGGGAAGATCAACCACCTCGCTTTGCTGAGGCAGGCAGCACCGGCAGCAGCGACCAACCCAACTATGAATGCTAGGCTCGCTGCGAGGATCAAGATCTTTGCCACTTCAGCCGCAGCGATCCACGGGTAAAATGAAATCACCCCAACCGCCAACGCAGATATATCTTTGCCGAGAAAACTCGCTGATGGCAGCAGGACAAAGGGAGCCAGGGCCAGACCAACGGTCATGACCAGCGCGAATCCCATGGCGTGGCGGCAGAGCGCTCCAATGCTTTTATCCATTGGCACTTACTGTAGAATTTTGCGCATCTTTAGTAAATACCGGAAGGGAAATTAAGCCGCAAGGCAGCCAATCAAAGCCCGGTAGGACTCAGGGCAGACCTCTTCCTTTAATAGCCTGTGCCGAATAAAGTCTAAGGCTTCAAATCGGGTCCGTTTGGTTTGATAGGCCCGGGCCGAGGTCAGGGCGTCAAAGATATCCGCCAGGGTCGCAATCTGCACCTCAGGCAAGAGGCTGGTCCGGTCCAAGCCATGCGGATAGCCTAAGCCGTTACGACGTTCGTGATGGTGCAGGATGATTTCGCGAGGTACATGCGGCAGGATACTCTTACCCAAGCGTTCAAAGCCAAAGCCTGGATGCCCGCGCATAATCTTCCATTCGTCATCGGTCAAAGGTCCCGTCTTATTTAGAAGGATCGTCGGCACGTCTTTCTTGCCAATATCGTGGAACAATCCCCCCAAGGCTATCTGGGCCAAACTGGCTGGATCCTTCAAACCGAGGCTAAGAGCAATGGCCACAGAATAAACCGATACTCTGACGCTATGAAAATAGGTGTAGTAATCATGGTCAGCAAGACCGCTTAAATGCTGAATGCAGCGCCGATCTTCGCCGATGCAGTCAGTGATCGCAGTCGCCAAGGATCGAGCCTGCTCCACGCAAGCTACAGTTAGCTCGCCTTCATAAAGGCACTGGGTGAATTTCGCGCCGATCTGCTCCAAACTCTGCAGTCGCTCAACTGGAGCTAAGTCGCGGTTGAGCTGTGGCAGCTTGACGATAGCTTCATACATCGAAGCCTTGGCCAGATCCTGGCTGCGGATATAGAGTTGATCGTGGCCTGAATGGAGTAGGTCATTGAGCTCGGACCGCAACCACCGGTAACCCGTCCCACTGTAGAGTATAAAGTGCCGCTCGAGGTTGATAAACAAGTCGAAATCCGTTACCGAATTATCGACCAGCTTATCAACTCCGTAGAACGAATACTCATTAGTCAAAATAGATGTAGTGGGCTCTAGGCTCATTGCCGATCCTCCAGGCGATGTCTACCTTTCGGCGACACCACTGGAAAGCTTGAGCATTTCCACATAAAACCATTAATTTCAACTAGTTAGCGCTGCGGCGCGGCACTAAGGAGCCTTGGCTAAATATTTTTCGGCAACAAACTGTTCGTCAGCCAACTTGCACCAGTGTTTCTCGCAGCTGACTGGAGCAACAACTTCGCCTTTATTGAGGGTCCGTACGACTGAATGCGAGGTTCCCGGGCCCTTGCGTACATGCAGTTTGCCTGCAGACACGGCCATCGCCGGACCGGCGCTAGCCTTAGGCTCTTCGCTAGGCTTCACTACTTCAGGGGCGGCCGGTTGGGCCGCAACAGGAGCTGGGGCTACCTTCGCAGCAGCCTCACCTGTATCAGCGCCAGGCACATCAGGCACCTTGGGCGCTTCCTGACCAGCGGATACTGGCTCAGTCGCCGCACCGTCGCCATCACCAGAACAAGACCACATCACCATTAGAGCCGCCGCCATTCCAAGTCGCAGTACCATCTTAAGATCCTCCAAAGTGTCAAACCCATCAGCTACTTGCTTATCCCAGCATCAATCCTAGGCTAGCGTTTAGGCCTGGTCAACCTTCACAGCCTCCGGCTCATCCAAGCATCAAAGCTAATGATGCCCAAAATCACCAAATTAGCCATCCAAGCCGAGACCATTGGCGGTATGGTACCACGCAAACCCAAAGCTCTGCCGGCGCTCATTATAAACCAGTAGCTGATACCTATAAAGAACGCGATAAGCACACCCTTTGTAGTCTCAGTAGCACGCTCAGACTTATAGCCAAATTTAAGGCCAATCAGGCTGACAACAAATGCTGCAAAAGGGTAAGCCAACTTACCATGTAGCTCCACCTTGTATTTAATCGTGTCCATGCCCTGTTGCTCACCTCGCTCAACCTTCTCGGAAAGCTCGGCAATACTTAACTCATTGGCATTACGACGGTCCCTTTTTAACTTCTTTGGCTCAATAGGCAGAGGGACAGCGAGGGTGTCGGCGTAGTCTAAATGATCAAGGGTACCGTTGCGCTTGAAGTGCAGCACCTTTATCCCTCGAAGGTACCAAGTCTTGGTATCGGCAGCATAGGTCGCCGACTCCGCCTCAGTTGACTGAATGGGCCGAAAGTTTGGCCGCACTTCAATCATCTTGACGTGACTCAATGTACTGGTTGAGGGATCAAAATCTTGGAAATTAATTAAAGTCTGACCCTGACGCAACCAGCGTGCATCACCCGCCAACTGATCGTCCTTCTCCCGACGCATCTGAACTTCATGAACGTAGTGGACCTTTTGAGCAAGGCTAGGAATCCAGTATTCACCCAAAACCAAGGACAACACACTCATGGTCAAACCGCCAAAAGCAAGCGGTGCCCCAATCTGTAGGGGACCCATGCCGACCGACCGCATAGCCGTGATCTCATTCGTCCGGCTGAGCAGAATCATCGCGATCACTGATCCTAAAAGCCCAGCAATTGGCAGCGCTTGCACAATCTGACCAGGAATCTGGAGGAGATAAAATCGCCAAATATTTGCTGCTGAGGGCGCGTATTCCGCAAACTCACGAGACGACTTACCAATAAAATCAAACAATACGAATAGAAAAACGGTCAGCGTGACCGTTCCAATGACATATTTTAAGTAATCCTTTAGAATATATAAAAAAAAGGTCATGCTTTTCCAGCTGCAGCAACTGTGCTCGGGGGACTACGCAAACTGATTGCACGAGCTCGTAGCAAGGGCAACCCCTTCCTGCCCCGCTCTAGCGTACCGAGGAATCGAACAGATCCCCCTACTCCATCCGCTCTGACAGGAACCTCAAGCACATCGGTCAAAACCACCAAAAGCCTCGCCTCATCATCAGAAATGATCGCGTACGTACCATGCCGGCTAAGCTCGACGAGCTTGCCTTCTACAATCACACTTTCACCGCCATAGGAACCAGGACCAAGATGAATCTCCTTCAAGCTCAAGGACCCAGGGTGGGTCAACACAGTCCGCCCCCACCCCGTAAATAGCAGCTCATCAACTTGACCATAGGGATTGCGCTCGCATCCCGCCAAGCAAGCAACAAAAACCACACATCCAAGCCATAGGTACATCCGGCCCCCAGATCGGCAAAGTCCAGACGCTAGTCTAACACAAGACAGGCATGAGCCAAAAAGCGAAACCCGCTCAAGGCTTAAGCCGATGAGCGGGAATCATTCTTTGGCTCGCCAAGAAGGAAGAGCCAAGCCAAAGTCCAAGAGGCCTTTAACCCTTAGAGCCAGCAGCCGGAGCCGCGCTGGCCCCCTTTTGCTGATCCTGGAAGTCGACCAATTCGAGGAAGGCCATATCCGCACCATCGCCGAAGCGAAAGCCCTTCTTCAGAATCCGGGTATAACCACCTGGACGCGTTTTAAAGCGCTCAGCCAAATCGCTGAAAACCTTGCTCACAGCAGCATCGTCATACAGGTAGCTCAAGGCTTGCCGACGAGCATGCAAGTCACCACGTTTACCAAGCGTAATCATCCGATCTACGATCCCACGCAATTCCTTAGCCTTTGGCACCGTGGTCTCGATGCGCTCATGCAACACCAAGGAGGTGGCCATGTTCCGCAACATAGCCAGACGGTGGGAAGTAACTCGACCTAATTTACGGTAGCCCTTAAGGTGGCGCATATCTGCCTCTTATT
>Ga0315273_10009559_pt1 | contig 12306 bp, 11 predicted proteins | sample YL17G02_0_MG_FD_205753 | JGI IMG/M metagenome (GOLD analysis project Ga0315273, IMG submission 205753) | Sediment microbial communities from Yellowstone Lake, YNP, Wyoming, USA - YL17G02_0 | ecosystem: Environmental > Aquatic > Freshwater > Lake > Sediment | place: USA: Wyoming | collected... | reverse complement strand
AGCATCGATCAATTCTTGAGTTAATAAGGATTGAAAGGATTTTTCGGGATTCCTAAGTTGGAGACGATAACAAGTTTTTTTGCAATAAAACTACGAAATAAGGCAGTAAACTTTGGGAGGAAAGCAGGAGTGATTCTTTCCGCTGATAAATCCGCTGGTATCCCAGCTATTTTAATATCCAAACAGTTGGCGTTAATAAGCGTTTCGATACTTTTGCTAGTTTTATGGGCGGCGTTATCGATTTTTTGTAAATTAAATAGTTGGTTATACATTGGCATTATAATTACTGCCGTTACTTTTGTCATGTTGTCTGTCGTTTTGACTAAGCTCGTAAGGCCAACTTTAACCAAGCACATACGATATTTCTTATTTTTCTGGATAATTTTTAAAATAATTTTAAGCGTTATATATTTTGATGGTTTCTTTGTAGAACGCGATGATCGCTCGCTAGAAATTTATCAGTATGGTGATAGCTTTACCCATCACAATGCCGCAGTTAAGTATTTTGAACTTTGGAATGATGGTAAATTATTCGAAATTTCCAATTCTATTTCGTCACAAGTTGAACAATGGGGTTATGAATATTTTTTAGGCTCGATTTATTTTATTACAGGGCCACTGCCTGAAACGGGAGTAATTATCAATAGTTTTCTTTTTCTGCTCCTATGTTTGCTTAGTTATAAAATTTTTATACTTACAGGAATATCTCAAAAGAATTCTGAGATTGGCTTGGTTTTTCTATCATTATCACCGCTCTTATGGCTACTGAGCAGCCTTTTATATAAGGAGTTGCTTCTTTTTGTAATCATTCTTATTAGCTTTATATGCATATTAAAACTAACAAAAGGATATGGAATAAAGTGGCTTTTATGTATGTTGATATTCCAAATTCCACTCCTTACTCTTAGGTACTCGTATGTTTTTGCGATCGATATATTATTGCTCATCGCTTTGTTTTATAGCAGGCAGATAAACTTGCGCAGAAGAATAATTGTAATTGTAATATGCGGTTTATTTTTATTAGCATTTATTAATTTTACTTCTCACTTCAGAATGTATTGTTATAAAATTACAGATTTTTTTAAATTTGTCTCTTCATCCATGAAAATCCCTTCCTTAGGTGGGGCTTTTATGACAAAAGGATTAGGTAGAGCAATAACGATCGATAATTTTTATTATGTTATTCCTGCTAAGGCAATCTATATTCTTATGATTCCATTCCCATGGTTTGGGGGAAATTCTCTGGTTGAGCGTATTGATTATATTTGTAGCCATATTGATGCGTTTTTATACTTGTCTTTATTGACCGCGGTTGTATTTACATTTATGCAGAGAAAACGCATACCATTAACCAAAGAGCAAAACTTGGCTGTTTTGGCAGGAATAGGTTTTTTGATAATACCACTATTCATGTACTGGCCTAGCAGGCGTTATATCTCTATCTGCGTTCCTTTCTTAATGGCATATGCGTTACCGATATGGTCTCAAAAGAAAATTTTCTTAAAGACTGCAAGCGTCTCCATCGTTGTGATATTAGTGGTACAGCTCGCTTATTGGTTTACCAAGTGGTAATCGCAGTTTTAACGCGTTGTCATATTTTTGACTAGATAAAAGTTATCTACTTGTTTTTGTTGGTTCGTTGCTTTATACATATTTGTTTATGATGTTTGAATAGATTTTCAAAAAAAAGGTTTTCGAAGACGGGTTTTATTTTTTCTTTTATATTTTTTTAGATTGGTGTTCTTCTCAATTAAAAAGGAAAGGGAAAGGCAATGTTTTTATTAAAAAATCCGCTTTCAGTACTGAGGCCGGTTGTTGAACGATTTCCCACCATTGCCACTATTTATCGAAATGTGCGCGATCAATTGGATTTCTTGAAGAAACCTATTGAGACACCATGGGGTTTTAAGTTTGCCGGGAATTTAGCAATGGCTCAGGGCATTTTTGAGCCGACTGAAACAACGCTTGTTCGAGAAATTCTGGGAGAGGTTGATGTCTTTGTCAATGTCGGCGCTAATGTTGGTTATTATTGTTGCCATGCTTTAAGTATGGGAAAACAAGTGATTGCTTTTGAGCCGATTCAGCGAAATCTTCGTTATCTATGCCAAAACATTAGAATTAACGGATGGTCTGGTATTGAAATATATCCTATAGCATTGTCTAACAGTATTGGTGTTTTGGATATGTATGGTGGCGATACTGGTGCATCCATCGTAAAAGGTTGGGCCGGCATACCCGAAAGTTATGTGACGCTTGTGCCAATATTAACTATGGATGTAGTTATTGGTACGCGTTTAAAAGGAAAGAAGGTGCTTGTTCTAATAGATGCAGAAGGCGCTGAGAAAATGGTTTTGGACAGCGCTACAAAAATGCTTGCTAATGAACCAAAGCCGATTTGGTTAGTTGAGATAGCGCTTCAAGATCATCAACCTCGCGGTATCGAGCGAAATCCAGATTTTAAGAAAGTCTTCCAGCTGTTTGCTCAAAATGGATACCAGTCCGTTACTGTGGAACCGTTTAAAACAGTGGTCACGAGCGAACAAATTGATTTGGCCATAGAAGGCCGGTACAAATTTGCAACGCATAATTTTTTGTTTAGGGAAATGGGTACGAGAAAATAGAGCGGCAATTGGGTTTGGAATCGAGTTTTTTGTATACATAACCATTGTTTAATTAAGAAACAAAAAGCTCCTTTACTTGTGAGGGCGAGGTTTTGAAAGTAATCGTTCGGATCAAAGGTGGCCTTGGTAATCAACTCTTTTGCTATGCAGCGGCGCGTCGTTTGGCCTTGGTCAACAACGCTGAATTGGTCATCGACGATGTTACGGGTTTTGTGCGCGATAGTCAATACCAAAGGAAATATGCTTTAGGCAGGTTTCTTGTTTCGGCGCGAAAAGCTACGCCTGAGGAACGCATGGAACCGTTTGAACGTTATCGCCGAGGCTTGGCCAAATTCATAGCGCGACAACGTCCTTTTCATCTGAGGAGTTATGTTGAACAGGAAGGGCTGGATTTTGATCTTAGGTTGCTGGATTATCGCTTAAAGAGAGGAACGGTCTATTTAGATGGACTTTGGCAGAGTGAGAATTATTTTAAAGATGTGGAAGAGATCATTCGGCAGGATCTGAGGATTATTTACCCTGAAGATGAAGTAAATCGGAGAATGGCCGAACGTATTTTGGCCTGCAATGCTGTTGTAGTACATGTGAGGTTTTTTGATAAATCATACGGAAGTAACTCCCCGCACAATCTCGAAGGAAATTATTATATTCAGGCTATCAGAGAGATTTCGAAGAGAGTTGAAAATCCACATTTTTTTCTTTTTTCAGACAACTCTGGCGAAGCACGACAGAAGATGGGGCTTTCGAGAGATAAGATCACTTGCATTGACTATAACCCCGGGGAAGAAAATGCTTATGCCGATCTCTGGCTTATGACTCAGTGCAAGTATTTCATCATCGCCAACAGTACTTTTAGTTGGTGGGGGGCATGGCTGGCTAATTTTAAATCTAAGATTGTTATTGCTCCGGATATTAAGATCTCCGGCTTAAGTGCTTGGGGTTTTGATGGATTTATACCGGATGATTGGATGTTACTTTAATGTTGGCGCGTAATCAAGAGGATTATTATTCATGATAGCTCCAAAAGTTTCCGTAATTATGGCTTGTTTTAATTCTTCGGTTTTTCTGGAGGAATCGGTAAACAGCGTGTTGAGCCAGACCCTTGGTGATCTAGAGTTAATTTTGATTGATGATTGTTCAAGTGATAATACACTCGAAATTGCCAAACGCTATCAGCTGCAGGACGATCGGGTTTCGGTTCTATCATTACGGGTAAATTCCGGCCCGGCAACCGCGCGCAATGCCGGTATTATGGTTGCCAGAGGAGAGTGGCTTGGTATTCTTGATTCGGACGATGTCGCTATGCCCTCACGTTTTGAGGAGCAAATTAAGCTAGCAGTTAGCGATAAAGATCTGGTTATGATTGGAAGTAATTCAATATCCATATATAAGGCAGGTCACGTAATAAAAAAGCATAAATATCCAACGAGCCACAATGATTTGATTAATCGGCTTTTATCTATGCGTGCATTTCCACCTCATTCGTCCATGATGTACAGAAAGGATGTTGTTCAAAGGTTTGACGGTTTTAATATAAGATTTCCGCTATCAGAAGACTACGATTTGTGGTTGCGTTTATCGGATGCAGGGAAGATAACTTCTATTGACAAGTCATTGGTAAAAATCCGAAAACATGATGCTAATATCTCCAATTGGGAGAGGGGAATGCTTCAGATCCGTTTGGGTGTGGCAGCATACATATGCCATTTTCTCCGCACCCATGGTTATCCTGATCCGTCTGTTACTAATGATGAAGCGAGATGGGGAGAGTTTGTAACATGGATAGAAAAGCACTTAATCGATGAAGGCGTCTTTGAGAAGAGTAAGGCATGGGCCGATGCACGCTGTGAGTATTTCGCTGCCGAGAACAGTTTGATCGGCACGTTTCGTTTCAGTACTAGTCTAATACAATCTGGCCACGCCAGTGTGTTGGCGTGGGAGATGTTTTTTGGTTCTTCGTTACCTCGCCGCTTGGCGAGGGAATGGATGCTTTCGACCAAATAGACGATGCCAATAAACCCTTTTTCCGCACAATTGATTTTTTGTAAAAAAATCATGTTTCTTAACTCAGTTGTGAACTAATGAAGAATATATGAGCTTACCTGTTGATAAATATATTTTAAAAGATTACTTTTTGAATAATCCTACCTGGGACATTGAAGATAGCCATTGGAAAGCGGACTTTACAGCGGAAATGTTAAGTTCCAATGGAATTATCCCGGCATCCATATGTGATCTAGGGTGTGGGGCAGGCGATGTGTTAGCGGAATTACGGAATAAATTTGACTCCGCCCTGATGTGCGGCTACGATATTGCCCCTGATGTAGTGAATTTTTGGCTGAGGCATAAAAAACTGGGGATCGATTTTATCCTGGGAGATTTTTTTAAACTTAATACAAAAAACTATGATGTTTTGCTACTACTTGATGTAATTGAGCATGTAGCTGATCCATTTAAATTTTTAAACGAGCTTCGGGCTAAATCAAAATATTTCGTATTTCATGTCCCTTTGGACTTGAGCGCATTCAATGTACTGCGCGAAAAACCGATATTAGAAGCTAGAAGAAGAAACGGGCATATTCATTACTTCACCAAGAATTTAGCCTTGTCTTTAATTGCGGAGTGCGATTTTAAAGTTATTGAGTGGAGATATAGTGGTGCGGCATTTTGTGGTCCGAGGAGTAGCTGGAAAACGAAATTGGCAAATATCACGCGAAAGTTTTTGTGCGCAATTAATAAGGAAATGGGGGTGAGGGTTTTAGGGGGAGAGACTTTATTTGTACTTGCTCAAAGCAATAGTTAGGTGAAACATTTACTATTTTTTCTATTTAGAATGGGATTAAGATGAAAGTTGCTATCATAAATATGACTAATGGTGGAATGAGCGGGGGATACAAGAAATATCTATGTAATATTATTCCCAGAATGGCTGTGCATCCTGAGATAGAAGCAATACTTTGCGTTTCTCCTATTAATTTGAATATTGGAGGTTTGTTAGCTCCAATCTCAAATGTTGAATTTATCGGTTGCCCCCCTTCGGGATTGATAAGACATAGTATTGATCCGGAGTTGAAAACCAACTTAGAGAAGTTCTCGCCTGATGTGATTTTTATACCTGTGGAGCGTTATTTCCATTTCAATAAGATACCAGTTGTTAATATGGTGCAAAATATGGAGCCTCTGGCAGGTGTTAATGAAAAGAATCCCATATCTGAATGGGTTAAAAATTGGTTTCGTGCTTATTACGCTAATAGGGCAATAAAAAAATCAGATAGAGTAATTGCCATTTCTGAATTCGTTAAAGAGTATTTAGTAAAGCAATTGGATATTTTAGAAAATAAAATTGGTTTAGTCTATCATGGTATAGAAAGCTCTAAAAATAGTGCCGTTATTAGGTCGCCAATAATACCTACTGACTGGGAGGGTAAATTTATTTTTACTGCTGGTTCAATTCGACCGGCTCGGGGGTTAGAAGATGTCCTTTGGGCAATGTATTATTTGAGTAGCGCTGGTGAAAAATTTATAAGGTTGGTAATTGCAGGAGATACGGGATCTAATATGGTGGCATATAAAAATAAATTGAAGAGGTGGGTTGAAAAACATGGGCTTGTAGATAGAGTATGCTGGGCAGGAAATGTGGGAGAGGATGAGATGAGGTGGTGTTATAACAATTGCAGTCTTTTTATTATGAGCAGCAGGGTTGAATCTTTTGGTCAAATAGCTTTAGAAGCGATGTCGCAGGGTTGTATTTGTATTTCTGCGGATAATCCTTGTTTACCGGAAATTTTTAAAAATGCTGCGGTTTATTACCCTCCTAAAGATAGCCAGTCTTTAGCCAAAGTAATTAAATCCGTCTTTAGTTGGGATTCTAGTCAAAGAGAGAGAATGTCTGAACTGGCGAGAAATCGGGCGGCTGAGTTTTCCTGGGATATCTGTGCTGAAAGAACTGTAGCGGAATTGACCAGAGTTATAAAGAATTTTAAATTGGATGGAGGTTTTTGTCAATGAGTAAAGAGAAATTTACTACGCAAGATTTACAAGCTGAAAAAGCATGGCATGATGATGAAAGATTTTATATTGATTCCGGCCATTGGACATCAAATCGATTGTTTGTGTCAAGGGAAAGACATTGGTTGTCTTGTGATGTTGAAAAAATACGTTTTTATGGTTATTTAGCAAAGTATATTTCAAAAAAACCATATTATTATAAAGCCGATATCCTTATCGCACCCATTGGTAGTGGTTATGAAGTAGAATATTTACAAGGCTTATATTCTAAAATATACGGTATTGATATTTCAGGAAAAGCTCTTGCTCAGTGTCCCGCGCATGTAGTTAAAGAAGAAGGGGATATATTGCAATCAAAATATTTAGATGATTCTTTTGATATCATTATTTGCCCTCTTTTTTTACATCATGTACATAAAATAGGCTTTAAGCCTTTTCTTGAAAAATATTATAGTCTTTTACGTGAAGGAGGAGTACTTGCTATTCAAGAGCCAAGCGCGTTTTTTTTACCTTCTAAAATTAGTTCTTTTTTAAGAATATTTATGGGTAATGTTACAGGTTTAGTTGTTGATGAAAGACCCATATGCCCAACATTATTGACACGTGATCTTAAGGTTGTTGGGTTTAAGAAAATACGATACCGTGGTTTATCGTTTAATCATGTTAGATATCCTATGCTTTTGCAGATAATAACTCTTCTCTTGGATTGGCCATGGAGAGTCTTATGGCCATTTAAATTGTTTTGTAATGGTATTGGTTGGTATTGTGAAAAGAAAATAGGTGTGGGGGTAGACTAATATGAGAGTACTTGTTACAGGTGGGTCGGGGTTTATAGGGACAAATTATATTGAGTTGTTATTGCGGGATGACAAAACCGAGTTTATCAATGTGGACAATAAGCCTCCGCGTAACGTAGCTCATCAAGAATTTTGGCGCCGATGCGATATTTTGGATCTCTCGCGACTTGAGAAAGTAATAAAAGATTTCGAGCCGACTCATGTTGTTCACCTTGCGGCGAAAACCGGTTTGGATGAGAAACTATTAAGTGATTTTGCTGCAAATATAGACGGTGTAGAGAACTTGATACGGATCCTTAAAGAAGTCCCTTCGCTTGTGCGTGTTATATTCACTTCATCGCTGCTTGTCTGTAAGATGGGGTATGTGCCTAAAAGTGATAGTGAATATAAGCCTACTACATTATATGGGCAAAGTAAAGTGAGTGGAGAGCAAATAGTTTGTTCGGCAAAAGATTTACCATATGCTTGGACAATCATCCGACCGATTTCAGTCTGGGGCCCGTATGCAGAAGAGCCGTATAGGAACTTTTTTCAATCTGTGGGTCGTAATTGGTATTTTCATATTGGTTCAGGCCATTATAAAAGATCTATGGGATATGTGGAAAATATGGTTTTTCAAATTCAACAATTACTTTTGGCTTCGGTTGAGAAGGTGGACAGAAAAGTTTTTTATCTTGGGGATAGCCCTCCGATAGATTTGTACGAATTTGCCAATGAAATTCAAGTGGCATTAGGGACAAGAAAAATCAGCAATTTACCTCTTTGGGTCGTTAAATTAGCGGCAAAAAGCGGAGATATTCTAAAAGCTGCGGGATGGAAAAAGTTTCCTTTAACCAGCTTTAGGCTTAGTAACATCCGTACGGAATATATGTTTGACCTTCAGCCAATTATAGATATTGTGGGACCTTTACCGTATGATTTTAAAAACGGTATCAGGAGAACTATTCAATATATGCGCCAAGTAGGTGAGATTTAAGTAGATAATAATTAATTAAGGAGTAAAGACTATGTTAAAAATCTTAGTTACTGGTGGGTTAGGCTTTATTGGAACAAATTTGGTTAATGAGTTACGCGCGCGGGGGCATGATATCTGGACCAGTGATATCCTTCAGGGAGCAGATCCTAAGCATTTCAAGGCTGATACCGGAGTATATCAGCAAATGGATTGGATTTTTCGCCAGCATAAATTCGATTATGTATATCATTTAGCTGCTGAGTATGGGCGTTGGAACGGAGAAGACCATTACGAGAATCTTTGGCGGACTAATGTCATCGGGACTAAAAACATACTTCGTCTTCAGGAGATCTATCATTTTCGGATGATTTTTTTTAGCAGCGCCGAAGTTTATGGGGATTATGACAAGTTGATGAGTGAAGATGTAATGGAAAAAATTCCGATAAAACAGATGAATGACTATGCGATATCAAAGTGGGCAGGAGAAATGCAGTGTATAAACTCCGCGAAAATGTTTAATACCGAGACTGTAAGGGTCAGGCCGGTTGGCTGTTATGGCCCGCATGAGTATTATAGCTGTTATCGGGGCGTAATCCCCATTATAGTACACAGCTGTTTGCACGGATTGAAATTTACCGTTTATCGCGGACATATGCGTATTTTTGACTATGTAGAAGATACCTGCCGGACTTTTGCGAACATCGTGAAAAATTTTATTCCCGGAGAAGTGTATAATGTGGGAGGTAAAGAGGATTGGGCAATTAGCATAGAAGATCTCGCAGCCATTATCTTAAAAGAAACGGGGGCAAAGCCTTCCCTAGCGCAGTATAAAGGGGAAGAAAACTTTACTACCCGGGTCAAGATGGTCAATTTTAGTAAAAGCCGCAAAGATCTGCATCATAGTCCCTTAGTTGATATTAAAGAGGGCATCCGCAGGTATGTAGCGTGGATGCGGAAGATGTATGCGAAATGAAAGATCGTGTCTATAAAAGGAGAGAATGATGGATGCTTATAAATCTTACTATAAAGGAAAAACTATTTTAATAACCGGTGGTGCAGGTGCAATCGGCTGCAATCTTACTAAAGAATTAAGCGCGTTGGGAGCCGAGAGGATTATTGTTTTGGATGATTTATCAAGCGCTGAATTGTGGAATGTCCCTAACGAAAAGAATGTCTTTTTTATTCGTGGTAGCGTGATTGATCAAAACGAACTTAAAAGAGTATTTAATTTAAAGCCGACTATTGTTTTTCATCTGGCTGCTCTTTTCGCCAATCAAAACTCTCTCGATTATCCGGAGAAAGATTTAGAAGTAAATGGCCTCGGTATCCTACGCACATTGCAGTTTGCAAGTATGTCCGGACAAGTCGAGCGTTTCGTTTACGCCAGTTCAGGTTGTTCGATATATGGAAGCCATGGTAAATTACCGCTTACAGAAGATCAAGTTTCCTTGTTTCATACTACCCCATATCAGATTACAAAAATGCTCGGAGAGCTATACTGTAATTTCTTCTTTCATCAATACGGTTTGCCTGTCGTTAAAGCGAGATTTTTTAATAGTTACGGCCCCGGAGAAATACCTGGACAGTATCGCAACGTTATTCCCAACTTTATTTACTGGGCGTTAGCAGGAAAACCGTTGGTAATAACTGGTAATCCTCAGGCTACTCGTGATTTTGCTTGGGTTTTTGATCTGGTTGATGCGTTATTGCGCTCTGGATATTCTAAAGAAGCGGTCGGAGAAGCGTATAATCTTTCCGGTGGAAAAGAAATCGAGATTGGTTATTTAGCGAACAAAATTGTAGAATATTCGGGAAGTAAATCCGAAATTGTAATCGGCTCAAAAAGAAAATGGGATACCAAAGACCGATTATTGGCAAGTACCGAGAAGGCATCCGGGCTTATCGGTTTTAAACCAAGCATGGATTTTGATAAAGGGTTAAAGATCACCATTGCCTGGATAAAAGACAATTGGGATAATATTAAGCTTTCGGCTAAGTTCGGGCCTGGAATTAGCAGCGCTAATGCTGATGTAATAAAGTAGGGAAAATCGTTTATGCGGATTTTAATAGTTTCTCAATATTTTTGGCCGGAGAGTTTTCGGATAAACGATATTGCTTTAAGTTTGCGGCAAAGAGGACACGAAGTGGAGGTGCTCACCGGTATTCCAAACTACCCGGACGGCACGTTTTTCCCCGGCTATAATTTTTTTAAAAATACTCGCCAGGATCATAATGGGGTAAGGGTTATCCGTGTTCCACTTATTCCGCGGGGCAAGAGTAATAATCTTAATCTTATCCTGAATTATTTTTCTTTTGTGTTCTTTGCTACTCTTTATTCCCCATTTGTTTGTCATGGTAAGTATGATGTTATTTTTGTATTCGGTATCTCTCCGATACTCATGGCAATCCCCGCAGTTTTTATAAGGAAAATTAAAAAGGCGCCGCTGGTTTTATATGTTTTAGATTTATGGCCGGAGTCTATTTCTGCCGTGGGTGCCATTAAGTTGCCTTTTCTTCTGAACGTTGTGAAAAAGATTGTGCGTTTTATCTATAAACATTGTGATAAAATCTTAGTTTCTGCTCCGGGTTTCGTAGACCGAATAAAGGCCATGGGCATCGATGCATCAAAGATTAATTACTGGCCGCAATGGGCTGAGGATAATTATCAGATTGTTCCTGTTGAGAAGAACTCGTCGAAAAACAAGGAGATGCCGTCTGGTTTTCGTATCATGTTTGCGGGAAATATCGGGGCGGCACAGGGTTTCAAAACAATTATCGAAGCCGCAGACAAACTAAAAAATTATCTAAATATTCATTGGGTGATTATCGGTGACGGCCGGATGAAACTCTGGGTAGAAGATCAAGTCCGGTTACGTAAGTTAGAAAATACTGTGCATCTTATCGGGAGGCGACCTATCGGGACAATGTCGAGCTATTTCGCTTTGGCAGATGTGTTGTTGGTTAGTCTGAAAAAAGACCCGGTATTTTCCCTTACGTTCCCCGCGAAGATCCAATCGTATATGGCATGCGGCCGCCCGATTTTGGCTTGTCTTGATGGTGAGGGAGCAACGGTTATTCAAGAATCCGGTGCAGGGATTTATTGCCCTGCTGATGACTGTGAATTACTGGCTCAGAGCGTTTTAAAAATGCTCAATCTTACCGAAGCAGAGCGTAACGAAATGGGGTTACGGGGAAGGGGATATTTTGAAAAGAATTTTAAAAAGGATATTTTATTAGCGCAATTCGAGAAGTGGATCAGGAAAGGTTGATTAAATGAAGCTTATGCTTATTTTTGGAACGCGGCCGGAAGCAATCAAGATGGCGCCGATTATCTCCTGCCTAAAAACTAACACTAAAAATTTAAAACTCATTGTTTGTGTTACCGCTCAGCATAGAGAGATGCTTGATCAAGTTCTTAATATTTTTCATATAATGCCTGATTATGATTTGAATATTATGCGGTCCTCTCAGGATTTGTTTTTTATAACGGCAAATACTTTAATGGGCTTAAAGAGTATTTTAATGAAAGAACAGCCCGATATGGTTTTAGTTCAAGGAGATACAACAACTGCTTTTATAGCAGGGCTTGCTGCATATTATTTAAAAATCCCTGTTGGGCATGTAGAAGCAGGTCTTAGGACTCATAATAAATATAGTCCGTTTCCAGAGGAAGTAAATAGGCACCTGTTAAGCGTGCTTGCGGATATTCATTTTGTTCCTACAGATTGGGCTAAATTAAATCTTCTTAAAGAAGGTGTGCCGGAATCAAAAATAGTTGTTACCGGCAATACTGTTGTGGATGCTCTTTTAGCCATTAAGCGCAGGCAACAAACTGGAGGTAAAGGAGAATCCTGGAAAGAGTTTTTTAGAAAATCATGGAATTTAGTGATTCCTGAAGAAACTACAGAGAAAAAGCTTATTCTCG
>Ga0315273_10009558_pt1 | contig 12307 bp, 5 predicted proteins | sample YL17G02_0_MG_FD_205753 | JGI IMG/M metagenome (GOLD analysis project Ga0315273, IMG submission 205753) | Sediment microbial communities from Yellowstone Lake, YNP, Wyoming, USA - YL17G02_0 | ecosystem: Environmental > Aquatic > Freshwater > Lake > Sediment | place: USA: Wyoming | collected... | reverse complement strand
TGACCACCTGGCCATCCTGATGATGGAAGAGGCGGCCAAAGTGAATTTTCGGATCGTTCATTTTGACGGGGGCGCCCAAGTCTTCACCGCAGTATTGGGGGGGCAGGTGGACGTGGCCTTCGGCAATGTCGGAGACATTGCCAGCAAGATGAAGGGGAATCCCCTCCGTGTCCTGATGATCATGGACCCCCAAAGATCGAAGTTTATGCCCGATGTTCCCACCACTGCCGAATTGGGCTTCCCGAAAATTATTTCTTCCTCCACCCGCGGCATGTTCGGCCCCAAGGGTATTCCGGAGCCTATTTTGAAGAAGATCCAGGCTGTCTTTAGCGAGGCCATGAAGGATCCGGAGCATATGGATAAGATGGACAAGTCAGGACTGGCGGTCAGGCCCCTCGTGGGAGAGGAATACAGGAGATACGTTTACGACCTCCATCAGCTGATCGTTCCCCTGGTGGAAATCGCCCGCAAGAACAAGTAGGGTCTTTTCACCAGAATTTTCCCGCTGATAAGGCGATAGATCATACGAGTTACCGGAGCTGGGAAGTTCCTACGAAGATCATTTGGGCTTTGAATAAGGTCGATTTAAGGCCCGAAATTACCTCCTTGAGGACATATCTTTTTAAAGACCAAAGAGTCGGGTAGGTCCAATCTGGATGGCGGAACTTGATCGGGTGGGGTGTGGAAAGGGGCAGCTTATTTGGTTTGGTCATCCCACAACCGGTCTACAGAGATTCGTATATCCTGTCGGTTTGAATCATACCTATACCATTTCAGCCTGGGATCAAAAACATTTACTTCAGAAATCTCTGTCCATTTAGTGGGCGCAAGCTCAATACCATGATCGCCCTGATCTTGATTACTATTGAAAAAATAAACCCATCCTTTTCCGGACCACTCCAGCTTGATCGGTCCGCATTGAATATCTGTCTTTCCAAAGCTGAAAGAAAGCCGACCCACTCCCCGAAGCCTTGGCCGTGAGAGTTCTCCTTTTTTAAATTTCACATTCTTATTCGAAAAGCTCCCGGTCTTGTCGCCTTGATAATAAGATTCATATGAAGCATATTGATCTTCCTCGGTATTTCCAGTCCAGAACTTGGTAAATTTAATGGCGCAGTATTCCGCGTCCTTGCGAACCAGTAAGATCGCCCCCGTGGGTACTCTCACAGCATTAGAAGCGATTTCCACATCCATAGGGGTTCCAGAACTTGTCCCCTGGGCGGACCCGGCCATTTCTCCTCCTGATAATTGCGGCCAAGCGATCAACCAGCATAGGGCAAATACATAACAAAAGTGCATGATCCACTTCTCAGCGATCTGCTGATATTATTTGAGAACTCCTACCGTATTTTGGTATGCCCGAATAATTGTGCCCGGCGACGGGAACAGGTCCCCAAGTATATGGGAAACCGTTTTCCAGTTAAAGCCAAAACCCTTCCAGGGTTGACCTGCATGGCGGGGTGTCGCCAGATCCTGAGCCGCATGAGCGGCTTCCGGCAAATCCCCACATTTCTTTTTGCGCCGGATGAAATCATTGGCCGCATCGATTGCTTCTTGAGGATTCTGGTATCTGCCGTCGGGTAGCGTTCCGCCCATCGCATGCTGGGCAGTCGCAGCCGCATCAAGTCCTTGAGAACCCGGAGCAAAGTCTACAGCCATAGAATCCCATCCGAATCTTAGACTCTCCCCTAAACTCATACCCGAATTGAGTCCTGCGACCACGCTTATGCCGAAATGCCATGGAGCGGCAAGTAACCCCGAAGAATCCGTCCCATTCACCGGGTCATTTACACAATACCCATAGAGATCTGTATCTCCGCCGTCGAACCTGAGCGGATCCTTGGCGGTCCATCTTCCTACATCCGGGTCATAATCCCTAAAGCCGAATCTTACAAGGCCTGTATCCCGGTCCTGCAACCCACCCGCAAAACCGAAAGGAACGCTGAAAGCCGGATTCGTATCATTGATTATACTGCCGAACGAATCGTAATCAACCCTTTTCATTTGGTTTCCAGAAGCATCGGCGATTACCCTTAGAGAGCCCACCTGGTCGTAGGTCAGATAATAGGTGGCATTCTCTTTGGTCATGGCCGCAGGCATCCGATCATCCGCATACTGGAAGCGCATGATGAGGTTATCACTGCCGTCGTACACGGCTAGGAGCCGGTTCAATCCATGCCAGAGGTACTTCTCAGTAATAGCTCCGTTGACTTTTTTGGCGATCCTCCTTCCCATAGGATCATGGACGTACTCGACACCCCGGCCATCCGGCAAGGTAACCTTCAAAAGCTCCCCCCGGGAAGAATAGCTATACTCTGTGATATTCATTCCGCTCGTCTTTGTGGTCAGGAACCCATCTTCATTGAATTGATACGTAACGTCCCCGGCTGTCAGTAGCTGATCCTCTTCAGAATAAGATAGGGTCCTCCCCAAAATCCCTTTGAGCGTATTCATCTCATAGGTTCGGGTACCGTTGACTCCATACCGATACTCTTCAATCAAAGTGCCGTCCCGGGTCACCGTCAGAAGCCTGCCCATGGAATCGTAAGTGTAATCGTAGATAGAAGAGATGGCCCCCACGGTTTCTCTCTTAGAAATGATCCTACCGGCATTATCACGGGTTAGATTCCACGAATGGAGGGTAAGCGTATTGACCGCGAAATTGGCGGCATCCCATTCTCTATAGCCGCTGAAGGCACGGGTCAGATTCCAAGCCCCGTCGGTAACTGTCTCGGGCAGACCATTACCGGCGTTGCGGCCGATGGTAAAGGCTCCCGCCTGGGTCAAAAGGCCGTCATTATCATAAGCGTAAGTAACGGAGCCACCCCCATAGGTGAAACTCTGGACGCTGAAATCATTGTTGTAGCCGTAGCTCAAGGATTGATTCAAAGCCCCGTTCAAGGTCTCCGATGTCACCAGGGAACCATCATATTTGTATTGGATCGATTCAACTCCATTGGTCACCGAGTCCACTTTTGAGCCGCAGAGGTAAGTGAAGTCGATATTCCCTTCCGGGGTTTGGGTCTGAATCAGCCGGTCTTTGTCATAGAGGTGTTTAATCTGCCTGCCCGAAGGAAAGTTGGTCTGAACAGGCCGTCTGTCCCGGTCATACAAATAGCTGTAACTGCCGCTCAAGGGCGTCTGGTAGGAGGTGCTCAGATTGACCCGATTATACCCAAAGCCATGACCGACCTTCGACGGGTTGGTGAGGAGGGTCATATTGCCATTTTTATCATAGGTAAAGCCCACGGAGCTTCCGTCGGGGCGTTGGATCTCGGTCAGTCGGCCCACGGCATCATAGGAGTACTTTGTTGTGTGGCCTTCAGGATCGGTGGTAGAGAAGGGATTCCCCTGGGCGTCATAGCCAAAGGTGGTCTGCCGGGCATTGGTAAGGGTGGAAGTCATGCGCCCCTGGGTATCATATCCAAAGGTGGTTTCATAAAGGCCGGGGATGGTAAGCCTCTTCGTCAGGAGAGTAACGGGATCATAGAAAGTGGCCTGGCCCCTCCCCGCAGGCGAAGTAACGGTCTTCTTCGACAGAAGGGTATCGGTCACAGAAATCGACGCCTTACCATTGACCGTAAACGTTTCTGTCAACAGATCTGGGATCTTGTCTGCGTTTGTATCCTGGTAGGTCTTCTCTCGAAGGGCAGTCTTTTTCAACCCTGAAGGGGTGCTTTCGGTCATTTCCTTTACCAACTGGAACTTATATTGGGAATCGACATCGTATTTAAAATCAAGATTCATCCCGCAGGAGAGGGACTTATGGCCGGTCAGGCCATCTGCCGTAAGCGTGAAGAAGGTGCTGACTCCATCTGGATCGGTGATGGTAGATGAAGATGCACCGGTAGAGTCGGTGTGGTCCAAGTAAGAGGTGAGGTTGCCTTCCGCGGTCTGCACGGTGGTAAGAATGTCACCGCTGGCTGTGGTCGACCGAGAATACTTCCATTGTCCCCCTTCCGCATCGATGACATCGGTCAACCTTCCCAAGGAATCAAAGACATGCTCAAAGCGGTTTCCCTCCGGCGCAATCTTCGCAGTCATCAGACCTTCTGGAGTGTACTCAAAACCGTAAGAACCCCCATCCGCATAGGTGACGCGGGTAAGGAGGTTGTTAGAATCTATGGTCAGAGTGGTTGTTAACCCGTCCGGTGAGGTAATGGAGGTGGGCACACCCCCCGCGTCCCTTTGAATCGTCGTATTGTTACCAAAGCGATCGGTGATGAATAAAAGTTTGCTGTTCTCATCATACTCGAAGGCATAGACCGCCTTTCCCGCGTCGAGGGCGATGGTTTTTTTGTGGAGGCCAGCGCTGTTGAGAATGTACCCCAGGCCATTCTCCTCGGCAATGGTGATGTCTCCGGCTGCGGTGAAGCCTGTGAAGGGAGAGGGAGGCTGCACCTTCCGGACACGCCAGTTCCAAAGGTCAGCGATGAAGAGGTTTCCTGCTGGGTCCAGCGCCAGACCCACTGCATCATAGAAGGAGGCTTTAACCGCAGGGCCGCCGTCCCCGCTGAAACCCGCCCGGGTGCCTGCCACTGTACTGATGATGCCGCTGGTGTCCACCTTTCTGATGCGGGTGCCCGCCGACCAGTCAAAAAGGGTATTGTTATTGTTCACGAAGTAGAGATTGCCCTGGGCATCAACAGTGAGCGCTTCAGGCCAAACATAGGCCTCCAGGGCCGGGCCGCCATCCTTCCCGGGACTCCAGAATCCCTGGCGGCTGGCCACTGTCGTAATGATACCGCTTGGATCTACCTTCCGAATGCGATAATTTCCCCAATCAGCAATGTAGATGTTACCCGAGGCATCCACGGCAACGTCTTCGGGGAAAGTGAGCTTGGCCGCAGTGGCTGGACCTCCGTCGCCGCTGAATCCTGAAGCTCCTGTCCCGGCCACGGTGGTAAGAATACCATTAATGTCGATCTTGAAGACTCGATGGTTTACCCATGATGCAATGTAAATGTTGCCCAGATTATCCACTGTGAAGTTTTCCACCCTGGGGATCGGGGCGCCAACGACCGAACGGCCGTCAGTGGTGAACCCATCGGTACCATCTCCGGCCACGGTTCTAATAATCCCCGAGGGATCGACCTTGCGGATGCGGAAAGATGAGGCCAGGTAGAGGTTGCCTGTTCGATCCACCGCTATCTTCCAGGCAGTGATCCGGGCGTTTAGGGCTGGTCCGCCGTCGCCCAATCCATCTGCTGGGGAGCCGCCGCCTGCGACGGTGGTAATGATGCCTCTGGTGTCCACCCTGCGGATGCGCCCATGATAGCTGTCAGCGATGTACAGGTTGCCCATGGCATCCAAAGCGACACCTTCCACGGTCCCAAGCTTGGCATCAACAGCAGGGCCGCCGTCGCCCAATTCGCCGCTCCCGCACGAACTATTCCAGCAGCGGCTTCCGCTTCCGGCTACGGTTTCGATGAGGTTCAATGCATTCTTGGTTATCATGCCATCCCCCTTATAAAGGGTGGATAAATCATCAGGACTGAAGTAATGATGGGTTGAGAGGGTCCATCCCTCCGCCATGCCCCCCTTTCCCTTTGCCGGTATATGAAGAACACTGCGTCTCCAGGAAGTCACCTCCTGGCGCGCCCGGATTCCGGTCACCTCAGAACCGGCTTGGGCAAATGCCTGGGCAACGTTCCCCGCACTGTAATAGACCGCATCGTAAACATAGCCGATGCCAATATGTACGGTAGTTAGCCCATCGACCGATCTTCCTAATTGATCCAACCCATCCCACACGAATTCTGCATTCTGATTGGGCAAGGCAGGCAGGGTCTGTTCCAAGGAGCGGCCAGCTAGATCTAATTGAACAATAATTCTTTTTAGAATCGGGGGTACCGTGTCTCCACTGGCAGGAACTGTAATTCCATGTTTATAGCCTTTAACCCTGTTGCTCGCGTAATGGAGAGTCATATTCGTTCCAGGGATAGGAATATCTTCGTGAAAAATGCGGCTACGCTCTTCTACAAAAGAATTTATATTTTTTTTGCAGTCATCTTCTTCCTTTTTTTGCTGATCTGCATCCGGCATGCCCTCCGGATTCGGTGGGCCAGCACCTGCGGGCGGGCCGTAAGGCCAGTTGCAATCCCAGGGAGTGAAGTGGGTCACCTGAACGCGCCAGAAGGTGGACCCTGGAGGGTATTTACTTGCATCGCCAAGTCCCAGGACCTCATCACTGAATGATCCATTACCGTTAAGGTCATCGGGTAACCCATCCCCATTGGCATCCAGGGCATCCACGATGCCGTCACCATTCGTGGCCAGAAGTTTAACGACCACCCCATTGTCTGCGGGGACCCATACTCCACGGTCCCGATCGTAATACCCCACAGGCACCCGCTCGCCCACTTTGAACCCCAGGAAATTATCGATCCATAGAGTCACGGGCTTATAGAACCGTACCCTCTGGGCGCCATCCACACTCAAGTCCACACAATAGGTATAGGCAGAGTTGGGCGGAAGTTTGGCTGGCATGGAATCCGGGGTGGCAAACTCGGTTGCCCGAGCGGTGATACTACTCAGTTCTCCAATCACGTTGCCCGAAGCATCTAAAGAATAGGCGCGGTTATCGCCAGTAAAGACCAAAGTGGAAGACCGGCTGCCGCGCTCATCGGTTACGGCTGAGCTCTGGTGGGTAACGACGGTCTCGGCATTACCGTCAAAGGTAAGAATGGTTGATTTCGTATCCTCAGGAATCATCACAACCGTTTCGGTTATGGCGGTGTCATTCCAGGGAACATAGACCTGCCGGTGCGATGTGATCAATCCCGCTTTCCCGTAAACGACCGTGAGAGTTCCTCCACCCTCGACCGGAATGGAGAAGCGACCTGAAGTGTCCGTTCTGACCGTGCCGTATTCCGGATGACCATGGATGGCGGCCAGAACATCGGCAATGGGGGACCCGCCGAGATCCCGAACGAGACCCGTGATAAGCGCAAACACTTTGGGATCGTAGGATTGTAAGGTGGCATCGAGCGGGACCAGGTCTTGATACCGCTGGCCAAAGGTACCCTCCGGCTGAAGTTGAACTTTGACCAAAAACTGCGCATTCGCTGTGCCCCCGGGACCTGTAGCCGTAATGGAGTAAATCGTATCCCGGGTCGGAGAAACCGTAGCTGTTCCATTGAGGGCAACGGCGCCGACTCCATTATCGATAGAACATGTATCCGCATTCGTAGAAGTCCAGGAAAGAGTGGATGATTGACCCGATCGAATGCTCGCCGGACTGGCAGAAAGCGAGACAGTGGGTATCCGATAGACCGTCACCGTGACGCTGGCCGTAGCCGTCCCCCCTGGCCCTGTGGCCGTGATGGTATAGGGCGTAGTCTGGGTGGGTGAAACCGACATCGAGCCACTCGCGGCCACCCCGATCCCGTTGATTGAACAGGAACTCGCGTTGGTGGTGGACCAGGACAGAGTCGCTGATCCCCCGATGACAATAGAACTGGAGGTAAAGCTCAAGGTCACGGTGGGCGGCTGGAGGACCGTTATTGTAACGCTCTTGGTCGTCGTCCCCCCTTTTCCGGTCGCCGTTAAGGTGTATGTGGCAGTACTTAGGGGGGTAACAACCACGGACCCGCTGAAAGGAACAATATTATCAGCCCCCACTTTGGGCTCAATCTTCACCTCCTGAGCATACTTTGCCTTCCAGGTCAGTGTGCTGGATCCGTTCAGCAAGATCGATTCAGGTTGGGCTGAAAAATTTACTTCCGGCGGAGGCATGGAAAAGCGCACCCGGAGAAAAGGAACTAAGTCTTTGTCCGTCGCTTCTTTCGAATAAAAATCGGTCGAAGTCAGATCCGATCCCGAAGAACTGGCCGACTTCAAAAACCAACCGTGATTGGGCGTGTCTCCAAGAAATAGGTTGACATCCTTAGTTACATCCCATGCATACCACCCCCGGTAATTCACCTTCCTCGCATCTGTCGCCTCCTTCTCATAATTCCCACCCTCTTCATCCCAGCCCCTCCACCAGGGCTCACATTCCTTGCAGGGCTCAAACCAGCTCGCTTCCATCTCCTTCCAGCTCTGTTTCATCCGGTGAAGCGAAACCGGCTCCCCCCAACGATTGCCATGATAAAGAAACAACTCCGCTCCCAGTACCTCCGCCCCCTCGGGAATGCCCGACAAATCAAACTGAATCAACCCCCCACGCCAACCCCCAAAGTCATCTTCATGCCCATGCACTCCACGGACTACGCTCAACTCCGCACGATTCCCAAAATTAATGTACTTTCCAGGCTTTAGTTTCCATCCCACCCACGGGAAACCTTTGCCGGAGCTGATAAAGGTGTCTCCTGCGGGTTCAAGCTCCATCACCTCGGGCACAACCACCCGTACCGCCGCACCCCCATAATACCCGGGGCCACAATGTTGATTGCGACAGAAGGTAAACCCTTCCACCGAATCCCCCGTAACCGCCTGCTCCCAAAGCTCACTGGGCCAATGGGCCACATCCGGAGCCGCCGGGTCCCGCGGATTCTCCGTATCCCAAAAATACTGGGTTGATCTACGAGAAGAAATTCCATCGCCAGACATGAGGTGCTGGGACGTATCGACGGAACTGGTAAAGATACCGATGTAATAAGTCCCGGGAGTGGTTGGAGCGGTCAAACCGGCAGGTAATGTATAGACATAGGAACGATTCTTCGCCGGCGTGAGTTCCGTATAAATCTGGCTATTGGAACTGAATTCTCCCCATCTCCAGTTGGGGGTAGCCGCTACCACCAAGGTCCCTCGTTCTCTGCCGGGATGATGGGCGGTGACCTTTATCTCGCCCGAGAGGGATGAGCCGGGGCGGACAGTGATGGTTCGGCCATGGGCAATATCCGTGCCGTTGATGACCGCGGAATTAAGAGTGATAGAATGTTCATCCGGAAACTCACAGGCCAGCCCGACCCCACAGAAGACAAGCAGCAAAACCACCGCCATTGTCGCCCGGCTAAGAAGCCTTGGACTATTCATAAGATCCTCTTTTTTGCAAGAAGTTGAGACCCCCCACGTAACCCCTCCACCGGAAGGAGGGGTTAGAGTGATAATAAGAACCTTCCCGGAAAATAAGGTTCCTATTGGGAAACTCAACTAACAGGCAAATCCCATGCCGGAAAGAGATTCCACTTTAACTAGTAGTCTTTACAGTCATTCTCTAATCTCTACTCCCCCTAGGTCGCCAAAAAAGCAGAATTTTTTTGGGAAAAAACCCCAAAAAACTTCCACTTGCGGAAAGGCCGGACTACTTTCTGTCAACCAGCTTTCTGGGCATAAATTGGAGACATTCCGTATTCCCCCGTCCTCAAATAATTCAATTGACAGAGCGCAGATTGGTCGCGGGACGATGCCCGATATTTTTTATGGGCGGCCTTGTTGATCTCTATTTTGGGGGAAGAAAAGGAGGGGGGACGCCCGGAGGGGGGACGCCCTTAAATAATTCAGTTGACATGAAAAGAGATTGCGTGACAAGGAAAGGACTATGCCGAGATTCGCCCGCCTGGATGCTCCGGGAGTTTTTCACCATATTATCATCCGGGGCATTGAACGCCGAAAGATCTTTCGGGATAATCGCGACCGGGAGAATTTTCTTGAACGGTTGGGTAAGCTTCTGCTGGAAACAAAGACGGGATGCTATGCCTGGGCCTTTCTACCGAATCATGCTTTATGTTGAGCTCAACATAAGGCATGTTATGTGAAGCTCCGTATTATGTGAAGTTGGACCAGCCTTCCTTCTAAATTCCTCGTTATTTTCGCTGTTTTTCCTTAGTGTTCTGTCGAAATTACTGCACATAATTCTGTGCCATGACACCTCTTGACCGCGTCAAAAAGCGGCCGGAGAAAAGAGGTTGTCATGGCATTGGAGCAGGTCTTCGAGTGTCTGCGGACACTGACTAGGCCGCGAGGCGGCACGTTGGAGAAGCAGCTGGAGCGGTTTTGCCATTGGCTGCCAACCGCAAAATGATCGATAAGGTGGAGGCCCCCGCGATCAGCAAGAAAGCCCCATGACAGAACCGGCACGTTATTCAGTGGCGTAAAAGCTTGCCAAGGACCGCGAATTATGTGCAGTGAATTACTGTGCTGCAGGCAGAAATGAACGGAAAGGCGGAAGTCCAGACCCTTAACTCCACATAATTCGGAACTTAACATAACACGCTCACTTTCTTTTGCGGACGGGCGAAGTACCCCTCGCCACTTTGATGAGGAGATTGCTGACCGGGTATGTGGTCAGTTTCAACCGCCGTCACAAACGCCATGGACATCTGCTACAAAACCGGTATAAATCCATTGTGTGCCAGGAAGACACCTATCTGCAGGAGCTGGTTCGCTATATTCACCTGAATCCCCTCAGGGCGGGAATTGTTCCTGATTTGGCCGCTTTGAACAAGTGAGGAAACCGTTGGTTCTGAAGCAACTTATTCTGGTTCAAGGTCCTATTTCGGGCATCCAGGACAAAGGCGTTTCCGTAAGCATGACCGTTGATACGCGTGCAGGTCTCGAGAAATTGACGGGGGAACTTTTTCTGGCACCGTATTACCTTTGTCTAACCCCATTCCAGGGCGTAGTTTCGTTTTGATCGCCAATTTCGATGTCAACTTCACTGACCTTTAACTTCATACGATAACAAGTCTTCCCTCTATCTTCTTCCACAGAACCGATGTAAATTTCTTTCTCTTTGGGTTTTACATGCATCCCAAATAATAGGCGGATCTTAGAAATACTTGGATCATCAAAGTTATTTTCAACCTGGCATTCGGTAATATTCCGGATCGCTATCCATGAGGGGATCGTAACGTTCTTATCGTATTTGTAAGAAGTCGTGGCCCCCAAAAACATTTTCTTGACCGCTTTGATCTGGCAGCGCTCTACCGGAATGAAAATGATCTTCTTTTCTTCATCGTGTCTTACCTTTTTAAAATATAGAATCCCGTAATTGGTGAACGCTTCAATTTCTTTGAATATGTTCTCGGAAAAACAATCCCCTATGACTCTAAGATACATATTATTTCTCCCTTCACAACTCGCTATGGGGATATATAAATTCTCGGTGGCCAGAAATAAATATGGAACCAGCCAACCATTGGCCCTCGATACCCAATCGCCAAATGCACTCCACCCCATTCAGCTGAATTCCCCAGGTGCATCAGATTTCTTTTTCCAATCAATTCTAAGCCAGCATGCCATTCTTTCCCCCCGTAGGCAAAAGTCCTAACGCCCGCACCATAGGCAGCCGTCCCGGCCATTGCTGCTTGCCAAGCGTATCCTCCCCATTTTCCAGCTTTGTACCAAGGCGAGCATGGGTCAACCGCATCATCAGAGCCGAGTTGTTGTCGAATCCATCTTGTAGCCCCGAACGAAATCGTATCCCCTAAGCCCGCAGAGAAATACGCAGCGTTGTCCAACCACTGCATCCAATCCACCTGTAAGCCATCGGGGTCAACAAAGTTGATCGGGTCATCCAGGCAGTAGCCGTACAAATCAATATTCCGGCCGGCAAAGAGGATCGGATCCTTGGCGGTCCATCTCCCGATATCCGGATCATAATCCCTAGCGCCGAATCTTACAAGGCCCGTATCCCGATCATGCATCCCTCCGGCAAACCCAAAGGGAATCGTAAATGCCGGATTGGTATCATGGACGATGCTGCCGAATGAATCGTAGTCGATCCTCTTAACGACATTTCCCGAGGCATCGGCAATCCCCCTCAGAGAACCGACTAGGTCGTAAATCAGGTAAAAGATGGCGCCATCTTTGGTCAGGGCCACAGGCATCCGGCCATCGGCATACTGAAAGCGCAATATCGGATGGTCACTCCCATCGTACACCGCCAACAGCCGGGTCGCCCCTTGCCAGAGATATTTCTCAATAATGACGCCCTGGACTTTTTTGGCTATCCTCCTTCCCAATGGATCATGGATGTACTCGATGACCTTGCCATCCGGCAGAGTGACACCTAAGAGCTCTCCCCGAGAAGAATAGTCATACTGGGTGATCCCGGTTCCGCTTGTCTTTGTGCTCAGGAATCCATCCGCATTGAACTGGTAAGCAACATCCCCGGCGGTCCATAGTTGATCCTCAGCGGAATAAGATAGATCCCTCCCGGCAATACCTTTGAGCGCATTCATCTCGTAGATGCGGGTGCCATTGACCCCATACCGATACTCTTCAACCAAAGTGTCATCGCGGGTAACCGTCAGAAGCCTTCCCATGGAATCGTAGGTATAAGAATATTGGGAGGTCGGGCCGTCCATCGTCTCCGTTTTGGAAGTGATTCTGCCCGTATTATCCCGAGTAAGTCCCCAGG